>ERZ1370068.5745-contig-4756_pt1 | contig 46901 bp, 64 predicted proteins | sample MGYA00561227_ERZ1370068 | MGnify/ENA primary metagenome ERZ1370068 (study PRJEB38410, sample SAMEA6850437) | metagenome | study: Metagenomic assessment of the ecological functions of the soil: analysis of the soil microbiota associated with the... | reverse complement strand
AAGTTACGTATTGCTGATCCGTACGCTTCTACCTGGCCGACGACGAGCTGTCCCCGCTGCGCTCCGACGGCCGGGGAAGGAGCTGAGCGCGTGTTCGACCTGTCCCTCCCCAAGCTGCTGGTTCTCGCGGTGATCGCGCTGGTCATCTTCGGGCCGAACGAGCTGCCCACGATCGCCGCCCAGGTTAGGCCGCGCCCTCCGCGACCTGCGCCAGATCGCCGAGGGCGCCAAGAACGACCTGCGGGAAGGACTCGGCCCGGAGTTCGCCGACTTCGAGATCGAGGACCTCAATCCCAAGCGGCTCGTGCACAAAGCACCTCTTCGGCGACCCGAACCCGGACCAGGGAGCCCAGCAGCAGCCCGCGCGCCAGGCCGCAGCGAACGGCACGCCTCTCACGCCGGGCGAGCGCCCGCCGTCCGACCCGAACGCGACCTGAAGCCGACCTTGAGTTTACCAGCGCCTGCGTCGAGCAGCTCTCGGGCGCGCCTGCCGGGCCACCCCACCGGGCCGGGCGTTTTCCCTTGCACGATTCAAGCAAAGACTCCGAGGAGAGGGCAATGACCGCCACCACCGAGCAGCTCGAGGCCAACAAGAAGCTGCGCGCGCGACTACATCGACCAGGTGTTCAACCAGCACAACCCGGCCAAGGCGGCCGACTTCGTGACCGGCGACGTCGTCCGGCACGGCGGCGGCCTCGGCGACATCGCGGCCCGCGGAGAACCTGGCCAAGCCTGCTGGGGTCGTTCATCGGGGCGCTGCCGGACCTGTACGCGGCCGAGCAGGACATCATCGCCGAGAACGACCTGGTCGTCGTCCGGCTCGTCGTCACCGCCACGGTCAGGGAAGCCTGCTGGGGCGCCTGCTGACGGCAAGCCGGTCCGGTGGGACGCGGTGGACATCTACCGGGTCACCGACGGCAAGATCAGCGAGGAGTGGGCGCGCCGACGACATATCGCGGCGATCATGGCCCAGATCGGCGCCTTCAACCCGCCGTGGGCTGCCTGACATCCCCGGCCAGCAGGCCTGCGCGATTCCAGAGCCCGGCCAGCCAGTCCTGCCGGGGCTTTGAGGCGGCTTGCCCAGGTATTCCCCCTGATGTAAGGCCGCGAGGACCGGCCAACGCCGTGATCTGCCCCGGGACGGAGGCCAGCCGAACGGCGGTGGGTCGGTAAGCAGCCCTTGCTCGCACAGGCATCTCGCGCGCGGGCCTCCGGGGCGGCATCTTCACGGCCTGGATGCCAGCGCCAGCCAGGAGCGTGTCGAAGGACGGTGAACGGCCAGTCCCGGTCGCGGAGCCAGGAACCGGGAGTCCGCGGCGCGATCAGGTCGTGGCGGTGCGCCGCTTCTTGGGCGACGGAGGATCTTCAGCCCTTGAGATCCGGCGGATCGTCGATGCCTGCCCCATAGGCGACCTTGAGTAGCGCCAGCGGCCTGACGTCCAGATCTGCTCCGGCGCACCTCGGTGCTCAACGTCAATGACGAGCTGGCCTACTTCGCTGACCGATCGGCCCGGCTCGGAACCGATCCCGTTAAGCCTCGAGGACGCTAACGCGTTCGTCGAATCGCTGGACCCCGGGGCGCGGGTGGTTCGCTACCACCACCTGCTGGCGGATTTCCTGCGGCTTGATCTGCGCCGGACGCTGCCCGCGGAAGTACCGGTGCCGCACCGGCGGGCCGTTGAGTGGCGGTTCCTCAAGCAGGGCTAGGCGGCTGGGGCCGTCCGGCACACGCAGGCCGCCAGGCGACTGGGCACGGCCGAGGACAGGTCGGTGCCGAACGGCTTCGATGATCACCCGCGCGCCCTGGCCAGGCCAGACTCGCCGAGCATGCCCATCATCGACACGAACGCGGCGGGCGGTACGGCAAGGTGGTATAGCCGCCCGTGGGTCGCCGGGATCTCCTTCAGCCTGCTGGACGGCTGCTTCCAGCTCGGAGCTGTTAACTCTGGTTTCGCCATTCCGAACGAAAGCCGCTCGAAGCCTGGCCAGGCTGACTGTCCGGTTTGCGGATGCTGACCGACCGCATCTCTGGCATGCGCGCGGAACTGATCCCCGCTTAGCGCGAACGACGGCGCCGATCCGGATGATGCGGCATCGTTGGCAGCAGGCCTACTTACGTAGCAGTGGAACAGTCCGGGCAGCAGCTTGCGCCTGGCCAGTCGCCGGTGCTGAACAGCACGATGACGCGGTCGTCCGCCGCGGTCCGGCGCTCATGCCGTTATCGCTCACGTGGGTTTGTCCTTCGGCGCCTTGAGCGCGGGTCAGACACGATGCGTCCTTGCTTGTAAGCTCCGGCGCACGGTGACCTGGCGTCACCCTTCGTTAGTGGCTGCCGCATTGTGTCGGCGATATGCCGCCCCGCCTGCGGGAGCAGGCCAGCGACCGGCGAAATCACACACCGGGGATGCGTGCTGACCCTCCCCCGGCCTGAGGCTGGCAGCCATAAACGGAAGGAAGCACGCGATGTGGACCGATTGTCCGGAGCGCGAAGCTGTCCGCGTCCGCACGGCAGCACGTCCCACGCCGTGCGCGGCAGTAACCCTGTCCCGCTCAAGGGAGGAGCGATGGAACAGTCCACTACTGGTCACGATGCCGTCGACGACGGCATGCCGTCTGTGCACCGCTGGCGCGTGTCGCAGCTCACGCGTCTCGGCATCCCTGGACGCTGGCCGAGATGTATGCCGACCGCATCGACTGGCATGAGGTCGCCCGCTGGTGCGGCGTGGCTGTTCGCCACGGCTCGCCCTGCGCATCGGCCGCTGACCCAGGCCGCGTGGGAGCCCAGGCGGGTGAGGGTCGTCGCCGGATCCTGGTGATTCGCCAAGTTGACAGGACGCTGGCCTGACGCCGAGACGGTGTTCACCCCGCTGGGCACTCCGTAGGCTTGCCGGGCCCGGGGTATCCTCAAGCGGGTAGCAGTATTCGTAGATAATGCCGCATCCTGGCTGAAGTGATATCGGGACGATCTTCACCACGTCACATCAGCCCCGCAGCGAGCTCGCCACCGCGCCCCCGCACAACCAGACTGGGCCCGCCCGGGCCTGCTGCAGGACTAGCAGCCAACGCCTGCACCCTGCCAGCCCCCTTGGTTCGCAAGGCAGCTCACCGGGCACCGGGGCGCTCACGCCGACCCGGCCGATGAGCGTCTGGTTCCAGGTCGGCAGGTCATGTCACAAGCGGCGGAGCACCAGGCCCGCGAAATCACCGGCAGCAGACGGCGAGGTCAGCCGAACACAAGCGCCACAATCCGCACTCTGCCAGCAACCCGCAGGTGCACGGGATGCCCGGCCGTACCCGCGTCCCCTTCGTGCAGTGCCCCGCCCGCGCACCGTCACCCTCGGTTCTCACGGTACCACGGACTGCCATGATCAACACAAGCTAACACAACCTGCACCGGGCCCCGAGCCCGCCTACGACGATCCCGAGAAGAGAGCCGCCGATAGAAACCGCAGGTCACAGGCGTTGCCAACGTGCTCCCGCGATAGGATTCTCGAACCTATAACCTGCCGGTTAACAGCCGGACGCTCTGCCGATTGAGCTACGCGGGATCAGACCCCGCATAAGGGTGCAGCGCACCTGCGGCGGACTCGTGACGCTCACGGGCCGTGGCGGCCCGTGTTGATCGGAGCCCGGCCCGGATGAGTACCCTCGCGTAATGGGGGAAGGTCATGTGTGCACATGACGAAACTGCGCGAAAAGGGGTGCCTGATGCGATACAAGGCTACGTTCCCTCGCCGGGCTCGCGGCGTTGCTTCGTCGTCGGCGCGCGGGCGGGCCGCGAACGCTACGAGCAGATGGTGAAGGCCAGCCGGAAGGTGGCGGAAAACCCCACCGTACAGAAGGCGACCAGCGCCGCGGGCGCCAAGGCGACCGCGAGCTGACCAAGGTCGCCAGGACAAGGCGGCCGAGCGGGTGCCTAAGCTCACCGAGACGGCGAAGAGCGGCGCCAGCAAGATGCGCGGCCAGATCGACCGGCTGCCCGGTCGAGCACGCCGCGAGAGCGAGACCGCGACCGTGAACGGCACTCGCCCGGCCGACTGACGGCGCGATCCGGTAAGGCAGAACGGCGCGGCCTGGTCAGCCGCACCAGAAGAACCTGCGGGAACCCGGGTCTCGTGGCGTCCCAGCCCCGCGAGACCCGGGTTTCTGTCGGTTCGGGTGCGGAGACAGCCTGTGCGCCGCGTTACCGGCGGTGCGCCGCCGTGAGACGGGACCTCGGTCACGCCCCAGGAGGCGCCTCAGCGACTCCGCCACCGCCAGTACCAGCCCCGGTACCAGGTGCGATGCTGCGGCATGTCGCTGCCCTCAGCTAACGGTCGCCGGCCGGGGTCCGGCAGCGGTCGCGCCCAGGCGCAGGTCGCGGGCGGCTCGAGTCGAAGGTACCTCGCGCAGCATCTGGGCGCGGCTGGGGTGGCGGAGCTTGGCCAGGGTCTTCGACTCGATCTGGCGGATCCGCTCCCGGGTGACGCCGAACTCCCTGCCCACTTCCTCCAGCGTCCGCGGGTGCCCGTCGGTCAGGCCGAACCGCAGCTGGATGATCTTCTGCTCGCGCCCGGAGCAGGCTCGTCCAGGATCTGCTCCAGCTGGTCCTGCAGCATGATGAACGCGGCGGCCTCCATCGGCACCACCGCGTCCGTGTCCTCGATGAAATCGCCCAGGTCGGAGTCTTCCTCGCCGATCGGGGCCTGAAGGGATACCGGCTCCTGGGCGATCCGCTGGATCTCCGCGACCCGGGCGGCGCTCGAGCCCCATCTCGGCGCCGATCTCGTCCGGGGTCGCCTCCCGCCCGAGGTCCTGGTGGAGCTGGCGCTGCACCCGCGCCATCTTGTTGATCGTCTCGACCATGTGCACCGGGATCCGGATCGTGCGCGCCTGGTCGGCGATGGCCCGGGTGATGGCCTGCCGGATCCACCAGGTCGCGTACGTGGAGAACTTGTAGCCCTTGGTGTAGTCGAACTTCTCCACCGCCCGGATCAGGCCGAGGTTCCCCTCCTGGATCAGGTCGAGGAAGCGCAGCCCGCGGCCGATGTAGCGCTTGGCGATCGACACCACCAGGCGCAGGTTCGCCTCGATCAGCCGCTGCTTGGCGCGCAGCCCCTCGGCGGCGAGCAGGGCCAGCTCGGCCGTGCCCGGCGCCGCGGCAGGGCAGGCCGCCGGCCAGCTTCTCCTCGGCGAACAGCCCCGCCTCGATCGCCTTCGCGAGCTCGACCTCGTCTTCGGCCGTGAGCAGCGGCACCCGGCCGATCTCGCGCAGGTAGATCCGCACCAGGTCGCTGGTGACGGCGGCGCCGGCGCCTCGTCGGCGGCGGCCCGGCTCTGCCGGCCGGATCTCGATTCGGCTGTCGTCCTCGGCGCGGCGTCGAGGATGTCGACTCCTTCGTCGGCGAGCGTCCTGGCACACGCCGCGTCGATGGCGTCGGGCGGAAGGTCGCTGGCATCGAGCGCCACCATGACATCGGCCATGGCCAGGGAACCACGCTCCCGTCCTAGCGCCACGAGATCCGTCAGCTGGCTCGGCCGTGATGGTCCGCTGGGCAGTAGCGTGAGGGTCACGATGACAGTGTGCGCCACTGGAGCCCAGGTTACGCGGGGATCTAATTTTGTCACCCTGCCGCCTGTAACGCAAGCGACACGGCCGCGATGGGCGTTTCAGGCGCGTCAAGCGGCCCGGTTCTCCAGCAGCGCTTTCCGGCGCTGTTCCAGCGCCACCAGATCCCCGAACGTCCGGTTGTACGCGGCCTGTCCATCTCACCGGATTGAGCCGCTGCAGCCGCGACTTGACCGAGGTGATCTCCGGCTGACGGCCAGCTCGCCCGAGCCTGCGCCAGCAGCGGCGTCGGCGTACTTCGCGTCCGGTTCCCGCGGTCGACCCGCAGCGGCTCGACCGCCAGCTGGGTCACGAACGCCTGCGCCCGCTCGTTCGGCGCCGTCGCCGCAGCAGCGCCGCCCACTGCTGCGGCGTTGCCGCCGCCGCTGGTCGTGCCGCCGCACGCCGCGATCAGCGTGACCCGACGCGCGTGCACGGGGCGCGGTGAACGCGTCCGGCGCCGATGCGCGTCGAACTCGGGCCCGCACAGGGCCGGCCGCTGGATGGCCAGCTTGAGCGCCTCGCGCTCCACCTGGATCGACCGGGTCGCCCGGGTCGTAGGGCGGGCCTGTCGGGCGTTACGCTGTCCGTCGCCAGCGGCCGCCGACCGGGCCCGGGATCTGGCTACGCCCTGGCCCGGCTGCGCCGCGGTCGCCGGGCCGCGGCGCTGCCCGTCGCGCCGGGCGTGGTTGCCCGGCCGCGTATGCGCCGGCCACCCTGGCCAGAACGAGCTCGCTGGTCCGTCAGGCCCAGCCAGCGGTCGAGGTTGTACCGCGTAGACCTGTGCGCAGGCCGTCGGTCCTTGATCCGGCGCGATGAACCGGGCGGCCGCGTCCAGCGCACGCGAGCGGCCCTTCGGCGGTGCCGAGGTCGTAGTCACGCCAGCGCGTTGCGGATCGCAGAACTCGATACAGCGGCACCCGGCTGGCGACCAGGTCGCGCACGGCCGCGTCGCCGTGCGCGAGCCGCAGGTCGCACGGGTCGAGGCCGTCGGGCTGCACCGCCACGAAGGTCTGGGTGACGAACCGCTCCTCCATGTCGAACGCACGCAGCGAGGCACGCTGCCCGGCGCTGTCCCCGTCGAAGGTGAAGATGACCTCGCCCCGGAGCCAGTCGGCGTCCATCAGCAGCCGGCGCAGCACCTTGATGTGCTCCTCGCCGAACGAGGTGCCGCTGGTCGCCACCGCGGTCGGCACCCCGGCCAGGTGGCAGGCCATGACGTCGGTGTAGCCCTCGACGACGACCGCCTGGCGCCGCTGCGCGATCTCGCGCTTGGCCAGGTCCGCCCCGTACAGCACCGAGCTCTTCTTGAACAGCGGGGTCTCCGGCGTGTTCAGGTACTTCGGGCCGTCGTCTTCGGCGGTCGAGCTTGCGCGCGCCGAACGCGATCACGTCCGCCGGTCAGGTCGCGTGATCGGCCACATCAGCCAGCCCGCGGAACCGGTCCACCGGCCCGCGCCTGCCCTGGCTGGCAGGCCCCCGGCCATCAGCTCGGCTGTCGGTGAACCCCCGGCCGCGCAGGTGGCGGGTCAGGGCCTCCCAGGCTTCGGCGGAGTACCCGACGCCGAACCGCTCGGACGTCGGCCAGCTCGAAGCCCCGCTCGGCCAGGAACTCGCGCGCTGGGCGGGCGGTCGGATCGTGCGCAGCCGTTCGGCATAAAAATCGGCCGCCGCCTGGTGCGCCTCCAGCAGCCTGCGGCGCTGGCTCTGCTCCTGGCCCGGGACGTGACCACCCTGCTCGTACCGGAGCTCGATGCCCGCCCGGGCCGCGAGCCGCTCGACCGCCTCGGGAACGCGAAGGTGCTGTCGATCTTCTCCACGAACTTGATCACGTCCCCGCCGTCGGCGCAGCAGAAACAGTTCCCCGTGAGGCGTTATCTGAGCGTAAAGGCGTGACCCTCTTTCCACCGTCGCGCAGAAGACTTCTCTCTTCCACTGGTCGGTCCCGGCCACCTCGCGGACCACCCAGCCTTTCCGCTCATACCGCCTTGGCGGCAGCGTTGAACCGGAAGCGGTGCGCTTCGTCCAGGAGGAAGAATTCCTCGGTAGAGGTCCGAGCCGACGAGGATGATCCCTGAACAGCGGGCCTCGGCTCCATGCCCGGGAAGCCGACCCGACCCGGCTCGGTGACTCCGTAGGTACCGATCCCCAGGCGCGTGCAGACCAGGCGCACGTACTCAAGCTCATCGCGCCTGGCGGAACTGGAGCATGATCGTGCCCGTCGTCGAGATGCACCCGTCGGCAGCGAGGCAACCCGCCAGCCATCCGTAGAGATACGAAACCGACTCATCCAGGGGCGGAAGCCCCCTTGAAGAACCGCGGCAGATGCAGTGGATGAGCAGCCGATCGCCCGCGCTGCGTCATCATGCTCTTACCGGAACCATTTTTCAGGAGCTTCGACGTCCTTGACGGCGTCAAGTTGAGCCATAGACCCTGAACCGCTCCGGGTGCCGTCCCCGAAGGGTCACTCCGTGCGCGATGCCGAATGGCGAGGCGCTGGTTGTCTGCTTCGACCCTGGTTCCCGGGAACTTCGAGACGAGCCTGTGGCTCATGCCGCAGATCGCTCGTGAGCACCTCGCGGTCGGATTTTGCAGTCCCGCCCGATCGGACGAACCAGCGGTGCCCTGGCGGTCGCGCAAATGTGCTTGCCTGATGCCGCTGCGGGTTACCGTCAGCCGCTATCAGGGGCTGTACGCCGAACGAGCGGAAGGGCGCGTCGATCCAGTCCCCTGGTGCGCTGCCGAGGATGCGGGATGCGTTCCGCCTACCAGATCCCGGATCGGCTTTGACGCCCTCCCAGGTCAGTACTCCGGGTTTCGCCTGCCAGGCAGTAGAAAAGTCCTCGCGCAGGCGTCACGTTGAAGGAGGGGGTCTTCTCGTCGTGGAACGGGCACAGTCCCTTGAGCGAGCCGCCGCCCGCGTTCCGCAGCTGCAGGTACTCACCGACCACCTCGTCGATGGGTGACCGCTCGCGAACCGCTGCGATGTCCCTCGTCGCGGATCCGGCCAGCCACTCTTCACCTCCGCGTACGACACCCCGACGCGGCGAGTCTGAGTCCCGGCCACCGACATTCCTGGGCCGTATCGTCGGCGCCGGGTGTGCGACACAGTCAGCCTGCGGCGGGCGAGGTAAGGTGTGCTGCGAGCGGTGCCGCTTACTGCGAATACCGAAGGAATCAAGAAAAGACGAAGACGGCTGTTGCTGCCTGCGCCACGTGCCCTGATCCAGGCGGCCGGTCCGGAGTGGAGTCACGTCGCCGATGCGGGCGGTTCGGTCAGTGAGGCGATGCACGCGGTGAGCAGGCGCCGCATCTGATCTTGCTCGCTGGCATCCAGATTGGCCAGCATGTCTTGCTCGACGCGGCGGACCGCGGCGCTGGCCATCTTGAGCTGGCGGCGCCCGCGGGCGGTCAGCTCGGTCGGCAGGGCCCTGCCGACGGGTGCCTGTGCCGGGCGGACGACGAGTCCCTGGCGTTCGAGGGCCTGCAGGAGCACGTTCATCGACTGCCGGGTGACGAAGGCGCCGCGGGCAAGCTCGGAGTTGGACAGGCCCGGCCGCTGGGCGAGCAGCTCCAGGCAGGCGTAGTGGGTGATCGTCATGCCGAGCGGCCTCAGCACGGCCTCCAGGGCAGAGTGCAGGGCGCTCGCGGCCGCCTTCAGCATGTACCCCAGCGATGTGTCCAGCTCGATTCCGGGCTCGCCTTGACTCATGTCAGTAGTCTGACATACATTGCGGTGTGTCAGAAGACTGACATACCATGAGGAGGCAAGGATCATGGCCGTCACCGGACCCGACTTCATTTCACTGCAGGTGCGCGACCTGGAGCGTTCCGCCGCTTTCTACGAGCAGTACCTGGGGCTGAAGCGCTCCGACGCAGGACCGCCGCACGCCGTCGTGTTCGGCACCAAGCCGATCGCGTTCGCCGTCCGCGACGTCGCCGCGGGCACCGACCTGGACGCGATCGCGCAGCCGGGCCAGGGAATGGCGCTGTGGCTGCACGCCCCGACGCGCAGGACATCCACGACGCCCTCGCCGCCGTTCTACACGACGATCATCTCAGCGCCCGTCGACGGGCCGTTCGGCCGCACTTTCACGTTCGCGGACCCCGACGGCTACCAGGTGACCCTCCACGACCGCGGCTGAGCCGGGCGTCCCGGTCTTCGGCAGGCCCTGAGCGGGCTTCTCAGCGGCAGGCCAGCCGCCAGGGGCCGTCATCGTCAGGGCTTACTGGCGAACCCCGCACTCACTGATCCGCGATCCGGCTTACGCTGGCGTGGCGGCCTGGCGCGTGCCGCAACCGCCCGGTCAGACGTCTGAGGAGGCGGGCTAGCCTGGGGGCGTGGCTGAGCTGCTTGTGCTGTGGGACGTGGACTACACGCTGGTGGGCGCCGACGGCCTGGGCACGCGCCTGTACGAGGTGGTGTTCCGGGAGATGTTCGGCCGCGAGCTGACCGAGGTCGCGCCGAAGGCCGGGCGGACCGACCGGGCCATCATCGGCGACACGCTCGCGCTGGCCGGGGCGCCGGTCTCCGCGGTGCACGCCCGTTCCTGGCCGCGCTGGAGCGAGGCCGCCGCGGACGGCGCCGTGCCCGGGCCGGTCGCGGCCGCTGCCCGGCGCGGCCTCCGCGGTCGCGGCGCTGGCCGCCGCCGGGGTCCGCCAGTCGGTGCTCACCGGGAACGTCAGGGCGATGGCGGCGCTGAAGTTGCGCCGCGCCGGGCTTGGCGCCGATCTCGACCTGGACGCGGGGGCGTACGGGGACGTGCACGAGGTCAGGGCCGAGCTGGTGACGGTGGCCAGGCGCGCGGCCCGCTTACTCTACGGCCTGGACTTTCCCGGGCAGCCACGGTCCTGGTCGGCGACACGCCGCTGGACGTGGAGGCCGCGCTGGCCACCGGGGCGCGCGCGGTGGCCGTCGCGACCGGCAGCTACCCCGCGGCGGACCTGGCCGCGGCGGGCGCGCACGTGGTCCTGCCCGACCTGACCGGACACCGCCCGGGTGGTCGCCGCCGTTACCGGTTCCCGCCCGGAGGGGAGAAGGCCCCGCTCGATAGCGGTGGTCACCGCCGCGGTGCGGCCGGACACGCCCAGCTTGCCGAACGCGCGCAGCAGGTGCGTCTTCACGGTGGCCTCGCTGATGAACAGGGCCACTGGCCGATCTCCGCGTTGGTCCGGCCCCGCGCGACCTGGGCCAGGCACCTCGGTCTCCCGGGCCGACAGCGACTCGCGCGGCGGCCTGCGCACGTGGCTGATCAGCCGTTCGGCGACCGAGGGAGCGAGCACGGTCTCGCCCCGCGCCGCCGCCCGCACCGCGCATCGGCCAGCTCGGCCGGGGTGGCGTCCTTGAGCAGGTACCCGGTCGCGCCCGCCTCGACCGCGCGCAGGATGTCGGCATCGGTCTCGTAGGTGGTCAGGATCAGGACCCGTGCGCCCGGGTCGGCCGCGAGGATGTGCTCGGTCGCCGCCACGCCGTCCCCGCCGGGCATCCGCAGGTCCATCAGGATGACGTCGAACCCGCCCCGTTCGGGCCCTGGCGACCGCCTCCGGGCCTGAGGCCGCCTCGCCGTCGCTACCTCGATGTCGGCCTCGGCGGCCAGCATCCCGCGCAGCCCGGCCCGGACCACGGGATGATCGTCGGCCAGCAGCACGCCGGATCATCCGGGCACCTCCGCGCTGACCTCGGTGCCGCGGCCGGGGACGGAGGCCACCTCGACGGTGCCGCCGACCTGGCTCACCCGGTCACGCATACCCGTGAGGCCGTAGCCGCCAGTGGCGCCGCCCAGGTCGAATCCCTTTCCGTCGTCCGTCACCGTCAGCCGCACGGCGGCAGCCAAGTAGCAGAGCCGGACCCGGACCTGCCGCGCGTCGGCGTGCTTGGCGCACGTTGGCCAGCGCCTCCTGGCAGACCCTGAGCAGCACCACTTCGGTGCCGGTGGGCGAAGCCGACGCGCGGTCCCGGTCACCTCGGCGTGCGCCTCGATCTTAGGCCTGGGCCCCGGTCGCGCTGGTGACCCGGCGCACGGTGTCGCCGAGCGTGCCCGCCTCCAGCGTGGCCGGGGTGAGCGCGGTGACCAGGGTCCTGGCCTCGGCCAGGTTCTCGCGCGCGGTGAGCAGCGCCAGGTCGAGGTGGCGGCGGGCGGGGCTGGCGGCGTCGAGGCTAACCTGGTAGGCCTGGAGCAGGGTGACGATGCTGGTGAACCCCTGGGCCAGGGTGTCGTGGATCTCGTAGGCCAGGCGGTGCCGTTCGGCCTGGACAGCCAAGCCTCGTGGTGCGCCGCGGCGAGTTCGGCCCGGGTCGCCTCTAGCTGCTCGATGAGCGCGGCCCGGTCCAGGCTCTGCTCGATCACCCGGGCCATCCAGCGGCTGTACACGTACGCGAACGCGACCGCGAAGGCCGCGATGCCGAGCGCGGTCAGCACGCCGGGCAGCCCGGGATCGCGCCACGCCATCCAGCGCTCCGCGGCGATCACGTTGATGATCACCACGAACGCCATGGCGCGGCGCGCGGTCGTCGCGTGGAAGCACATCGGCAGCCAGCCCGAAGGCGAGGAACCAGGCGTTCGCGGCCTGGCTCTGCGCGATGGCGAACAGGACGACGAGCCCGGCCAGGTAGATGGTTGCCCGCGGTTCGGTTGCTGTGTCCTGCTTCATCAGCGGGCGGCCCAGGAAGATGTACCACGGCACCATCGCGGCCAGCGGCGGCGGTGGCGATGATCCGCCTCGCGGGGTCCAGCGGGCCCGCCTGGACGATGGCCAGGCTGGCGGCGAAGACCACCGCGTAGTAGACGTCCCACCGCGGCTCGGCCACGATCCGGGCGGACGGCCGCGGCTGATCGGGCATCAGCCGCGGGATTGCCAGCGGAACGTCTTCACGCACAGCACCAATCCTGCCGCTATCAGGCCAGGAGGACCAGCGCGGTGAGCCCAGTGCTCCAGCTGCCGCTGGCTCAATGTGCCGCCTGTTCCGGCAGGAACACCGAGCGCATTCCTGGGCCATCCACTTCAGCGGGAACAACGACGCCACGCCCGCATCCAGGCTGGGACGATGGTGAACGGCACGTACACCCCGGAGATGAACTGGAGCACGGTGAACGGGAGCGTGATCACCGGCATGGCGCTCGCCGACGACCGACGGGCACGCTGCTGGCCGCGATGCCGAGCAGCGCGCAGGCGGCGCTGCCGAGCACGAACACCCAGGCGAACGTCCACCACTCGGCCGGGCGCGGTGGGCAGGTGCAGGTGATAGAAGAGCATGCCGACCGCGATCAGCAGCGCGGTCTCGGCGACGGCGCACACGGTGACCTGGACGACCTTGCTTACGACGAAGTACGCCGTCCGCGGCATCGGCGTTCCGAACAGCCGCTTGAGCATGCCGTTCTCGCGTTCGGTGGCGATGGTGATGGCCAGGTACTGGAAGCTGGTGGACATGAGGCCATGCGACGATCATGCCCGCGGTGAACAGCTGGCCCACCGTGACGCCCTGGGCGGCGGCCTGGCTGCCGAAGATCGACCCGAGCAGGACGAGCAGGATCGGCGGCAGCCCGAAGATGAACGCGACCGCCATCTTGTCCCGGAAGAACGTCTTGACCTCGACGCCGCCGCGGGCCATCCCGAGCTGCCACGCGCCGGGCAGGGCGGCTTCGCCGGTTCGTGTTCTCGCTCCGGCCAGTTTGATGCTCGTGCGTCATGACTGCTCGTCTCCCCGCGGCCGCCGCGATGAGGTCCAGGTAGACGTCCTCGAGCGTCGGCCTGGTGACGGTGAGCCGGGGATCTCGCCGCCGAACTCAGCAGGCCAGTTCCGCGCATCGTGGCCGTCGGCGTGCCGGTCTCGACGGTGCGGCGCGCTCCGGCGGGCGGGTCCCAGCCGACCCGGGCGGCCGCGCTGGCCCGGCCGCCCAGGGTATCCGGGTCGCCCTCGGCGACGATGCGGTAAGCCCGCGACTGACCGCGATCCGGTCCGCCAGCGCCTCCGCCTCGTCCAGGTAGTGCGTGGTCAGCACGATCGTGGTGCCGTCCCCGCGCAGCGTCTTGATCAGCTCCCAGAACTGGCGGCGGGCCTCCGGGTCGAAGCCGGTGGTCGGCTTCGTCGAGGAAGAGCAGCTCGGGCCGCCCGACGATGCCCAGCGCAACGTCCAGCCTGCGGGTCTGACCGCCGGACAGCTGGCCGATCCGCGACCCTGCCTTGCTGGTCAGCCCGACCAGGGCGATCGCTTCTTCGGCCCGGCGCGACGCCGGGGTAGAACGCGGCGAAGTGCCTGACGATCTCGAGCACGGTGAGCTCCGGCCCGGTGCTGGCCAGCTGCAGGACGATGCCGATCCTGGCCCGCCACGCCCGGCCCGCCCGGGCCGGGTCCTCGCCCAGCACGTCGACGGTGCCGTGGTCGCGGCGGCGGAACCCCTCCAGGATCTCCACCGTGGTGGTCTTGCCCGCGCCGTTGGGCCCGAGCAGGGCGAATCACCTCGCCGCGGTTGATCTCGAGATCGATGCCGCGGACAGCCGCGACGTCCCGGTAGCTCTTGCGCAGGTCCTGACCATGACGGCGGCGCCGTTGTCCATGCCACCAGTCTGGGCTCGCCCGCGCGTCGGCGCATCAGCCGGGCCGCTGCCCCTCGCTGTCATCCGTTCGGTGGACACTGGCGGGCGGCGGCCTGGGCCCGGGCGCGCCCAGTGGGGTGAGTTCCAGCGCCGGGCGACCTGCGTGCGCGGCGGCGAAATGCCGGGCCGCCTCCTGCGGGCGGCCGAGGAAGGCGCTGAGCTCACCCAGGGTCTGGGCCACCGGCTGCATGGCCAGCGCCGCCGACGCGGCCCCGGCGAGCAGGCCGAGCCACGGGCGTCAGGTCGGTGACGAGTGCCTCGGCCGCGGTGCGGTCGCCCACGGCGATGACCGCCATGGCCCGGAACGTGGCGAAGACGGAGTGGAAGAAATCCGGTCGCAGGGGTCGCGGCGCCTTCGGAGTAGCGGCGGCGGGCCTCGTCGGTCAGTAGAGCCGCCGCCAGCGTCACCGCGAGGCGTCCGTGGGCGGGGGCCGGTCATCTTACAGCGCGCGGGCGAGCGGTTCGGCCGTAACCGCACGCCCCTCGCTGAGCTCGATGGTCAGCCGCGCCAGCCCGTGAAAGCCGTCGGCGTGCAGCGACCCGTTGCGCCGCATCTGCCCGGTGGCCTCCGCGTAGTGGCGGCGGGCGTCGTCAAACCGGCCTTCGACGTGCGCCAGCATGGCCTCCGAGCAGAGCTGGACGGCCTGCGGTTCGGACATCCGGTACTCGTCGGCCAGGCGCTGACCGGTTCTTAAGTAAGCGCCGCAGTTCCTCCGGCTGGCCGAGGACGGCCGCCGCGGTCCCGGCGATGTACTCGGCGCGTACCACTCGTACTCCGGCAGGCCGTGCTCGTGCCCGATCGAGGCCGAGTTCGGCGGCCAGGACGGCGCGGCGCTCCGGCTCCTGCTCGTAGTTCACGACCATGGTCCCGGCGGTCAGCGCCAGCGCTAGCAGGTCGGGTCGCCCAGCAGCCGGGCGATGGCCTCTGCCTCGGCGGCCGCCCGGGCGAGGTCGCGGGTCGTCCTCCCCGGCCAGTTCGGCGACCAGGGCGCCCAGCGGTGGCATCGTGTTGCCTGGTCCTGGTCGCTGCGTTCCAGCTGCCGTTCCAGGGCGGTCACGGCCTGCTCGTCGACGACACCGTAGGGCCGGGTCTGCCACGGAGTCGGCTCGGTCCAGGCGGCGAAGGCGGCGGTCACGAGATCATCGCGGCCCGCCGACGCCGCGGCGTCCGCGGCACCCGCTGGCGGGTGGCGCGCGCCGCCGCGATCCGGCCCGCCCTGATCTGCGCTCGCAGCAGGCGGCCGAGCAGGTCGGCTTGCTGTTCGGCCCGCTCGCTCTCCGAGCCGGGGATCCGCGCGAAGGCCGCCGAAGCGCCTGTTCCAGCAGTCCAGACGGCCGCGTCGTAGGGTAGCGGCGGTCCGCCCGTTCGGCCGCCTTGATGGCGTAGTAACCGACCGCGGCCCCTCAGCGCGCTATCGGCCGACGCGGCCCGGAGGATATAGTGATGGGCGGGGGCGGAAACGTCCGCCGGGCCTGCGCAGGCGGCGGATGGCCGCGCCGACCCGCGCGCGTGCATGCGGGTCAGCCGGAGCTGGGTCAGGTCCGCGTACACGGTGTCATGCACGAGACGCGATGCACAAACCTGACGCGTCCGGCCCGGGCTCGGTCAGCAGCCCGGCGATGACAGCAGGCCTCGGGCCCGGCTATGACGCCATCCTCGTCGGTATCGGCCGCGTCCACAGCACCTCGACCTCCGCTGCCTGACCCACCGTGGCGGCGAGGCGCAGGACCGCCACGGCGGGCGGGGGCAGCCGGGCCAGGCGCCGCCCCTGAGCACATCCCGGACGCCTTCGGGGACCTCGGAGACGGCGTTACCAGCGCACCCTCGCCAGCCAGCAACTTCGCGCTTTCCCTCAGGTAGAACCGGGTTGCCGCCGGTGCGGGGTCGGCCAGCGCCTGCGACGATGTCCTCCTCGACGGGACCGCCGTAGACGGAACTGATCAGCGCGGCCGCGTCCGGGGCGGGCAGAGTAGGCCAGGGGCAGCCGGGCAGGCGAGCGCCGAGCCAGCACGGTCAGGGGCCTGCTCCAGCTCGCCGCCGACTTCCGCGGGCCGGTGAGGCCGCGCCATCAGCAGCAGCGGTGATCCGGCCAGCCCGGCCGCCACGGTCTCCCGAGCGGGGCCAGCGTCTCCGCGTCCGCCTGGTTGCAGGTCATCGAGGAGCACGGCCACGGGCCTCGTGGCCGCGGCCTGCCGCAGCCAGGCGACCACCGCCTGATGGAGCCTGAAACGCGCCGCCGCGGTGTCCACCGCGGCATCTGGCCCCCGGGCCTGCAAGGGCAGGCGAGCCGTGCGTCAGGATCGAGCAGCGCGCCGAGGGCCCCGGCTGGTTCCGCGGGCGGTACGTACGTCGCCAGCGCCCGCAGCGCTTCGGTCCACGCCCATGGCGGACGGGGCTCCGCCAGCGCGTCCGGGCAGCTGCTGCACCGTCACCACCATCCAGCCCGCCTCCGCCAGGTATGCGACGGCCTGATCCAGCAGCCTCGTTTTGCCGCCCGCCTTCGCCGTGATAGCACCACGCCCCGGCGGCCGGCCCCGCGCGGCGATGACCTGAGCTCGTCGCCGCGCCCGACGAACCTCGTCCGGCGTCTGACCCTCGGCCTGCGTGCGGGCGCTGCGTGGGCCCGGCTTTCGGCCGTGCGGGGAGCCTGGCCGGCGCATCTCTGGCGCTGACCGAGAATGGCCTCCTCGCTCGGCCAGCGCCGGACCGGGCTCAAGCCGAGTTCGTCACGCAGCATCCGCCGGGCCCGGCGCAGCGCGGCGGCCTGCCGTCGCAGGCCCACAGCGAGAAGCGAGAAGCCGCCAGCTTCCCCGCGCAGCGGCTGCTGGCGGATCAGGGCCTCAGCCGCCGGAACGGCCCGGCCGCGGCGGTCTGAAGCGACCTCGGCCCAGGCTTCCTGGGGGCCTGCACCCACCACACCGGTGAGGACGAGCTCGTCTGGCCGCTGCTGCTGCCCCGGGTCGACCTGGGCCGACGGTGCTGCGGATGGAAGCCCAGCACGAGGTGGTCGCCAGGACTCTTGCGGAGGCTTCGCAACGCATGCCCGCCTGGCAGTCCGCCCCTCGGCGGCCACCGCGGCCCCTCTGGTCAGCGCGCTCACCGAGCTACCGCGCCGCGCTGCTCGAGCACCTTCATGACGAGGAGGAGTACATCCTGCCGCATCATCGAGGAGCATCTCACCGTGGCGGAGTGGGCGCGCCTGGGCCAGCGGTTCGCCGAGGAAGTCCCCAAGGACAAGATGCTGTTCTTTCTCGGCATGATCCTGGAGGACGCCGATCCGGCCGAACGCCAGGCGATGATGGCGAACCTGCCGACTCCGGCGCGGTTCGTGTGGAAGGCGTTCGGCCAGCGCCAGTTCCGCCGTAGGGTCAGCAAGATCCGCGCCGGGCTCGAGCGTTCCTGGTAAGCCGTGCTGTCACTGCCGATCCGCGACCCGGCCGTGCTGTCACTGGACCCGGTCCAGCGGTTCCGCCCCAGTGTTACCCAGGTAGGTCGCGCCGGACCGGGCAGCCGGGCGAGCACGGCCGGTGGCCAGCCGTCGCCAGCCATGGCGGCGCAGCACCCTCGCCACCTCGGCCGCGGTCTCGCAGGGCTGCCATTTAACCTGCGACCAGCCGTACCGCAGCGTCTGCTTCCGTCCGCGGCGGCGGCGTTGTCCCTGGTCTTGTCCTGCCACTGGTCCTCGGGCTGAGTGGGCGAGCCGCCCGTCGAGCTCGATGACCACGCCGAAGGGTTCGTACACGCGGTCGCGTCGGCCCCGCCGACCGCCCGGCTGTGGTGAACGGCACCTGCCGGGCCGACTCCGGCAGCCCGTGCGCCCGCTCCACGTCCCTGTGATAGCGGAACTCCAGCACCGAATGGTCCCCTGCCCGCCGCGGCCACGATGAGCTCCTGCAGGTCCGCACGCCAGCGCAGCCTCGTGCGCGCGCTCATGGCCGCGCTGCAGCCTGACCTCGTCGGTGAGCTCCCGCAGCGATCGCACGGGTCACCCAGCCGCACACGTCATCGAGCGTCTTCGCGGACTGGGTAAGGTCGAGCACGGTCTCTTCCACCCTGGTCCGCGGCGGATACGAGCCTCTAGCGTGGCCGCCACCGCCCGAGCCGACCGATGCAAGCTGATTCCTTCGGCAGCCAGCACATGACGCTCGCGAGGAACTGTCACGTGAATCGAGTCGTCCGGCTTGTCGGCAAGTCCCTGGAGCTCGGCCGCCGTCTGATAACTGAGCACGGCGCCCGGCCCGGCCGAAGCACGGCCGCCCACAGCCGGGCGCTGCGGCCCGGCACTCCGGTGAAGGTGGCATAGACACCGGGATGGATCTGCCGCCAGCGGCCGCTCCTGACCCTGAACTTGATCATGTCCACAGTGAGTCCGGCCCGGAGAGCCTGAGGGCGTGACACAACGCCCGATTGATTACCTGGCCAGATAGCGGAGAGTAGGAGGAAGCTCACCTTTCATGTCGGACAGTTTGGCCGCACCCGCCGACATTTGGCCGATCCCGAAAAGGATCGTGGTGAAAACGGGCTTGGCGGTGAATCGGGTGCACCATGGTCCCCCAAATAACCGCCAAGCCCGGATCGACCACGGAAACTTCGCTGTCGCGCATTCTGTGGGATTGGGGGACGCTTGGGATCAATGGTGGCGAGATTTGCTCGGTGCGAGTGCATGCGTGCTTGCAGGCTAACGCCTGGTGGGACGGCAGTCGGCGCGAGCATTGCCGCGGTCGACGACGGAGACGCGCTCGCGGCCGATGCGGGCGCTTACGGGGTGGGCTGCGCGTATGGGTGTGGCATGTGGCGTACGGGGCGGGGGCTGGTGAGTGCGGGGCGGGTTAGAGGTCGGTTAGGGGGATGTCGGGGTTGGTGAGGCGGGCGGGGTCTACCGGGCGGGCGGCGCGGATCAGGGCCTGGATGTCGTCGTTGACGTCCCACACGTTGACGTTCATGCTTGGCGATCACGACGCCGCCGGAGAGCCAGAACGCGATGAACTCCAGCGTGTCCCGGTCGCCCCGGTAGAGGACCTGGTCGTACGTGCCCGGGGAGGGCAGGCCCGCGCACTCCATGCCGAGGTCGTACTGGTCGCTATAGAAGTAAGGCACCGGGTCGTAGCTCACGGCCTGGCCCAGCATGGACCGGGCGGCGGCCGGACCGCCGTTCAGGGCGTTGGCCCAGTGCTCGACGCGGACACAGCGGCCGAGCAGCGGGTGGAAGGAGTTCGCGACGTCGCCAGCGGCGAAGATGTCCGGGTCCGAGGTGCGCAGCGCCTCGTCGGTCAGCACGCCGTTGCCGGTCTCCAGCCCGGCCCGGGCGGCCAGGTCGTCGTTGGGGGCCGCGCCGATGCCGACGACGAGGAGGTCGGCGGGGATTTCGGCGCCGCCGGACGTGATGACCATGCCGGGACGGAACTCGACGGCCTTCCGCCGAACCGGAACTCCACGCCGTGGGCCCGGTGCAGGTCGGCGAAGACGGCGCCGAGCTCGGGTCCGAGCTGGTCGGTCAGCGCGCCGGACTGCGGCTCGAGCACGGTCACCGCAACTCGGCCGTGCGGGCGGCCGCGGTCGTCTCCAGGCCGATCCAGCTAGCCTCGGCCACCACGACCCGGGTACCCGGCTGGAACGCCGAACGGAGCCGGTCGGAATCGCCCACCGTGCGGAGGTAGAGCACCTCCTCGCGGTCGGACCCGGGGAAGTTCAGCCGACGCGGCGAGGCGCCTGTGGCGAGCAGCGAGCTTGTCGTAGGACATATCCAGCTCGCCCGCAGGACCGGTGGTGGCAATGGTGCGCGCGCCAGGGTCGATCTCGGTGACGGTGATGCCCTCGATCAAGCGCACGTTGTGCTCGTCGTACCACTCGGCCGGGTGCACGTAGACCGAGTCCCGCGGGTCGTTGCCGAGCAGGTAGCCCTTGGACAGCGGCGGGCGCTCGTAGGGGCGCTCGGGTTCGGCGCCGATCAGCACGATGTCGCCGTCGAATCCCTCGTCCCGCAGCGTCTCGGCGGCCTTGGCCCCGGCCAGGCTGGCGCTAAGCGATCACATAAGAAGGCATGCGTCAAAGGCTACGACGAGCCGGGGGCGCGCATGCGCCGAAGGCTAAGACGCGCCGGGCACGCAGAGGCGGTGGTGCCAGGCGATGGCCGAGGTGTCGGTGAGCGAGGCGACCTGGTCGATCACGACGCGGCGGCGCGCGGCGTCGGTCCCGGCCGCGTCCCAGGACGGGCGCAGCAGCGGGTCCAGGGTCTGCGGGGCGCCGCGCTCGACGGCGTAGGTCAGTTCGGTCAGCAGCTCGCGCTCCCGGGCCTGGGCCGCGACGACACCGGCACGGTTCATCACGTAGCGAGCCGTGATGGCCTTGAGCAGGGCACATTCGAGGCGTTGGCGGCGAGGGACGACGAGATCGGCGGCGTACCGGGTGAAGGAGTGGCCTACGGGGCTGGTGTGACTGAGGGGGTGGCGGTCGTGGGATGGGGGCGGATTCGCTGGCGGCTAGGGTGGCTTGCTGGGCGGCGACGCAGAAGCGGCCGATGAGCTCGCTGGTCAGGTTCTTCAGGGCGGCCACGGTCTCGGGGCCGCCGTCGTAGGAGGCGGGCCAGATGTCCAGGGCGAGCAGCGCCTCGGGGATCTCGGTGAGCTCGGCCTCGGTTACACCCGCCGGGGCAGTAAGCGATGGCGGTGCGGGAAACCTCGGCCCGTTCGGTCTGAGATTTAAGGTTTTTGAACGTGATGAGGCTGGCGTGGAACCCGTCCTCCATGTCGTGGACCGAATAGGCCACGTCGTCCGCCCAGTCCATGACCTGGGCCTCAGGCACGGCCGAACGGTCTGGCGCGCCCTGCCTGATCCAGCCGAAGACCTCGGCGTCCTCGGCGTGGGCGCCGAACTTCGTGCCGGGCTCGCCGAACCAGGGGTACTTGAGCGTGGCGTCCAGGGTGGCCCGGGTCAGGTTGGAGGCTAAGCGCCCTCGGTCTTGGGCTCGAGCCTGGTCAGCAGGCGCAGCGTCTGGGCATTGCCCTCGAAGCCGCCGATGGCGGCGCGCCAGCTCGTTGAGGGCGGCCTCGCCGTTGTGCCCGAACGGGCTGTGGCCGATGTCGCTGCGCCAGGCGAGCGCGGCGTCGACCAGGTCCGGGTCGCAGCCGATCTCCTGGCCGAGCTCGCGCCCGATCTGGGCGCATTCCAGCGAGTGGGTGAGCCGGGTCCGCGGGAAATCCGCCGAGGTCGCCCTGACCACCTGGGTCTTGGCGGCCAGTGCGCCGCAGCGCGGCGCTGTGCAGCACGCGGGCCCGGTCTCGCCTCGAAATCACCGCGCCCGGCCCGCTTGGGTGGCTCGGCCACCCAGCGGGCCGTGGCGCGCATGTCGTAGCCCGGCACGTGCCCTCTCACCTGCTCGCGGAGCCCTCCGCGGCTGAGCGCGCGCGCGGCCCGCCTCAGGCGGGCGATCGGCACGCGGAACGGCGAGCAGGACACGTAGTCCAGGCCCACCTCGTGGAAGAAGTGCACCGAATCCGGGTCGCCGCCGTGCTCGCCGCAGACGCCGAGCTCGAGGTCCGGCCGGGCCTGCTCGGCCCTCCCGCACGGCGATGCGCGACCAGGCGGCCGACGCCGTCGGCGTCGATCGTCTCGAACGGCGACACGCCGAAGATGCCCAGCTCGATGTACCGGCTGAAGAACGCGCCCTCCACGTCGTCCCGGGAGAAGCCCCAGGTCATCTGCGTCAGGTCGTTCGTGCCGAAGGAGAAGAACTCGGCGCCTCGGCGATCTCGCCGGCGATCAGCGCCGCCCGCGGCACCTCGATCATGGTGCCGATCATGGTGTGCACTCGCGGCGCCGGTCTCCGCCTCGACCTCCGCCGAGCACCTTCGCCGTGCGCCTCGCGGGTGATCTCCATCTCCTGCACCGAGGCGGTCAGCGGGATCATGACCTCCGGCCGCGGGTCCTTGCCCGCCTGCTTGAGCTCGGCGGCCGGCGTGCGCGATCGCGCGGACCTGCATGTCGAACAGGCCGGGGATGACCAGGGCCGAGCCGGACGCCGCGCAGGCCGAGCATCGGGTTCTGCTCGTGCAGGCGGCGCACCGCGTCGCAGCAGCTCGCTGGTCCTTCTCGGTCGCGCCGTCGTCGCCGGCCAGGGCGACCTTGACCGAGAGGTCGGTGAGGTCGGGCAGGAACTCGTGCAGCGGCGGGTCGATCAGCCGGATCGTGACCGGCAGGCCGTCCATCGCGTCGAGGATCTCCACGAAGTCGCCGCGCTGCAGCGGCTCGAGCGCGTCCAGCGCGTGCCTGGCCGCTCGTCCTCGTCCTCGGCCAGGATCGAGCCGCTCGACGAGCTGGCGGCGCTCGCCGAGGAACATGTGCTCGGTGCGGACCAGGCCGACGCCGCCCGGCGCCGAACCGGCGGGCCCGCGCGCAGTCCTCGGCCGGTGTCCGCGTTGGCGTGGACCGCCAAGCCGGCGCCGCTGGTCGGCGTGCTCGCATGATCCGGTGCACGGCCTTGACCAGGTCGTCGGCCCGTCGGCGTGCGAGGCTCGCTCCTCGAAGTAGCTGCACCACCGGCGAGGCGGCGACCGGCACCTCGCCGAGGTAGACGACACCGCTGGTGCCGTCGATGGAGATCACGTCGCCCTCGCTGACCGATCATGCCGCCGGGCGCGGTGAACCGCCCGCCTTGGTGTCCACTTCGAGCTCGTCGGCGCCGCAGACGCAGGTCTTGCCCATGCCGCGGGCCACCACGGCGGCGTGGCTGGTCTTGCCGCCGCGGCTGGTCAGGATGCCCCTGGGCGGCGATCATGCCGTGCAGGTCGTCCGGGTTGGTCTCGCGGCGGACCAGGATGACCGTCTCGCCGGCGGCGGCCCGCTCGACCGCGCCGTGGCGGAGTCGAAGACGACTCTTGCCGACCGCGGCACCCGGCGAGGCGCTGACGCCCGGTGGTGATCTTCTTCGGCCTCGCCGGCTGAGTGTCGAACCGGGGAACATCAGCTGGGCGAGCTGGTCGCCGGTGACCCGGCGTGACCGCCTCGTCCATGTCGATCAGGCCCTGGTCGACCGAGCTGGGTGGCGATGCGGAACGCGGCCGCCGGCGGTGCGCTTGCCGACCCGGGTCTGCAGCATCCACAGCTTGCCGCGCTCGATGGTGAACTCGATGTCGCACAGGTCCCGGTAGTGGTTCTCCAGCGTCGTGCATGATCTCGCATCAGCTGGTCGTAGGACGCGTTGTCGATGCTCTCCAGGTCCTGCAGCGGCACGGTGTTGCGGATGCCCGCCGACCACGTCCTCGCCCTGCGCGTTCTGCAGGTAGTCGCCGTAGACGCCCTGCTGCGCCGGTGTGCCGGGTCGCGGGTGAACGCGACGCCGGTGCCCGAGTCCGTGCCCAGGTTGCCGAAGACCATCGCCACGCACGTTCACCGGCGGTGCCCAGGTCGGCGGGGATCCGCTCCTGGCGGCGGTAGAGGATCGCCCGGTCGGCGTTCCACGAGCGGAACACCGCCTGCATCGCCAGGTCCAGCTGCTCCCGCGGGTCCTGCGGGAATTCGCGGCCCGCCTGCGCGCGTGACGATGCCCTTGAACGCTGTCCACGAGCGCGCTGCAGGTCGGCCGCGTCGAGGTCGAGGTCGTTGCGGGCGCCCTTGGCCTGCTTGGCCTCGTCGATGGCGTGCTCGAAGCGCCTCGCCGTCGATGCCGAGCACGGTCTTGCCGAACATCTGGATCAGCCGGCGGTAGGAGTCCCAGGCGAACCGCTCGTTGCCCGACCTGCTTGGCCAGGCCCGTGCACCGACTCGTCGGACAGGCCGATGTTCAGGACCGTCTCCATCATGCCGGGCATGGAGAACTTGGCCCCGGACCGGACGCTGACCAGCAGCGGGTCGGCCGGGGTCGCCGAGCTTGCGGCCCATCGTCTGCTCCAGCGCGTCGCAGGTGCGCGGCTGACCTCGTCGTCCAGAGCCCGCCGGGGTGGAGCCCTCGCGCCAGGTAGTACGCGGCACGCCTCGGTGGTGATGATGAACCCGGGCGGCACCGGCAGGCCCGAGATTGGTCATCTCGGCCAGGTTCGCGCCCTTGCCGCCGAGCAGGTCCTTCAGGTCCTTGTTGCCCTCGGTGAAGTCGTAGACGAGCTTCCGGCACTTCCTGCTCCTCGCAGCACACGACGTCTTGTAGTCACTCGGGACTCTACCGGTGAAGGGGAGTGAAACCACGGATCTTGTCCCGCAGGCACGCAACCAGAACGGGGCGCCTGCGTCTCTGATACGTGAAAGCCAACGCAACGGACCTGCCGCAACCGGCCCCGGTCACCGCCGCGTGCCGCGCCGAGGCGGTAACCGCCTGTACCGGGCGCACGCCCTCGGGCTGATCCGGCTGGCCGTCGTCATGCTCCGGCGACCGGTCCCGCCGCCGAGGACGTGGTGCGGGAGGCGTTCTGCGGGCTCTACCGGCGCTGGCACAGCCTGGCTGACACAGGCAAGGCGCTCGCCCTACGTGCGGTCCAGCGTGATCAACGGCTGCCGGACGGTCGCTGCGCCGCCGTACGGCAGCGGGGCGTGGATCCTTCGGACCGGAGATCCGCCCGGCGAATCCGCCGGCGGTCGGCGCTGATCGGCGAGGAGCACCGCCAGGTGCTGGCCGCGATGCGGCGCCTGCCCAGCGCCGGCAGCGGGAGTCCTCGGTGCTCCGCTTCTACCTCGACCTCGACGAAGGGGAGATCGCCGCCTCGATGCGGATCAGCCGGGGCACGGTCAAGTCCACCACGTCGCGCGCGCTGGCCGCGCTCGGCCGGATCCTGGGGAACAGCAGTCATGAACCTGATCGAGGACCGGATCCGCGCGGCGGCCCTGCGCGGCCGCAGAAACGGTGGCGCCGGACAGCGTCCCGCCGCTGGAACTGCCCGCGGCACGGACCGCGGCGCTTCGGCCGCGTGCGCCGGGGCGCCCGCTCGCCGCACGCGACGGTCGACCCTGGACGCACCCGGCTGGCGCCCGCTGGCCGCCGCGCTGGCCGTGATCGCGATCGTGATCACGGTGGTGACCGTGAGCCACTTCCGCACCGAAGGCGGGCCGGACTCGTCACCGGACTCCGCCGCCGTGCCCGATGTCCCGCTGGGGCCGCCGGTCAGCTACGTACGTCAGGTCCGGGCAGAGTGCCCCCGTATTTCGTCACGCTCACCCCGTCCGGTGCCGCGGTGCACCTGACGGTCAGCGGCGCGGCGGTGGCCACGATCCGGCCCTCGCTGCCGGGCGGGACGGTCGTGGCGGTGACCGCGGCCGGGACGACCGGACCTTCGTCCTCGGCGAGCGGGGCCAGGACCGCAAGGCGGTCACGTTCTACCAGTTCCGGCTGGGTTCCTCCGGACGACCCGGCGCGCTGACCCGGCTGCCGATGTCGGTGGCGGACGAGGAAGGCGATGGCCGGCGCTGGCCCTGTCCCCTGACGGCACCAGGCTCGCGATCGCGGTCGCGTCCGGGGCACGTCCAGCAGGTCAGGCTGTACCCGGTTCACGGCGGCCCGGCCCGCACCTGGTCCGCCACGGGCGGCACCATCGGCGAACCCTTCGCAGTCACGTCGCTGTCCTGGCCCGCCAGCCAGCGCACGCTGGCGTTCAACTGGTCGGTAGGCCAGACGACAGAGCGTCCGGCTGCTCAACACTCGGTAACGGCGGGCGGCAGCCTGCTGGCCGCCAGCCAGCTAAGCTGGTGACGCTGGCCAACACGGCGGATTTGGGACAGACGCTGTACCGAGTGCGCGGGACCTGATCATTACCCCCGGACGGGTCGGCGATCGTCTGTCCCAGCGGCGACGATCACGGATATCGCCAAGGACGGGACCATCACGTACACCACCGGATTCTCCGAGTTCTCCGTCACGACGGGGCGCCTCATCCGGATCACGGGGCACTGGCACCCGAAGCAGTGGAATGAACCCTTGGTCGTACGACGCTGTTCTGGTCCGATGCGCCTCAGGCCGGGTCCTCATCGGCGTGATCCATGCGGCGAGGCCGTGACTGGGTCGGGGTGATCAGCGGGAACAGGTTCACGCCGCTGAACGCGTGGCCCGAGCATGACCCGGGGCACCTCACTGACTTCGGCACCTGGTGAAATGAGTGCATGAGCGAGACGACGATAGGGCTGCTGTCATCCGGGCGAGATGGGGGCGGCGGTCGGGAAATGCCCGGCTTGCTGCCGGGCACCGGGTGCTGTGGGCTCCGGAGGGGCCGGGGCGCGGCGACCAAGGAGCGCGCCGACGGACGCGGGGCTGACCGGGGTGGCGTTGGCGGAGATCGTCACTCGTTCGGATGTCATTGTTTCGGTCTGCCCTCCGCACGCGGCGCTGGACGTGGCCCCGGCAGGTGGCCGGCGTTCCGCGGCCTTCACCTGGACGCCAACGCGCGATCTCGCCAGCCACCGCGGGTAGAGGTGGCCGCGATCGTGGAGGCGGGCGGGGCCGACTTCGCGGACGGCGGGATCATCGGGCCTCCCCGGTGGCGCCGGGGTCCACCCGGCTGTATCTCTCCGGTCCGCGCGCCGGGAGATGCGGGCGCTGTTCGGCGGCACCGACGTGGAGCGCGGGTGGTCCCGCCGCCGGGGTCAAGCGTCCGCGAAGATGGCATACGCGTCCTGGACCAAGGGATCAGCAATACGTAACTGAACGAAGCACACCGACTTTTGCCGCATTGCTTCCACCACCGACACGCCCTTGCCGCGCTCGTGCACGAGGACTGGATTGAGGTCGATCTCGGCGATCGTATCGGCGTGGTCGGCAGCGAATTGCGCCGAGCCGTACCATCAGCTCGACCAGCGCGTCGGTGTCCGCCGCGGGCGCGCCGCGATGGGCATCGAGCAGGGCTGCGCCCTTCAGCCGGGCCAGCATCGCGCGCGCGTCGCTCGGCGCCAGCGGCACGGGTGCCAGGGCGACATCCTTCAGCACCTCGACCGCGACGCCGCCGAGGCCCACCATCAGCAGCGGGCCGAAGGTCGCATCGCGCTTGACGCCGAGGATGATCTCGCGGCCGGGCGGCGCCATCGGTTGCACCAGCACGCCGCGGATGCGCGCCTGCGGAACACTGCGCCGGGCGCTGGCGAGCACGCGCTCATAGGCGGCGCGCACGTGCCTCGCGCCGAGAGCCAGATTCAGCGCCACCGCCCCGGCTTCCGTCTTGTGCAGGATGTCGGGCGACTGCACCTTGAGGGCGACCGGCCCGCCAATCGCTCGCGCCGCCGCGACAGCCTCGCTCAGCCGAGCCTGCCAGCGTGCCGGCGGCATTGTCGCCGATGCCGTAGCAGCGCCAGGATCGGCCGCGCCTCCCACTCGCACAGCGCCGTGCCGGCCGCCGCCAGATGCGCGCACGCGCCGAGGCCTTATCCGGCGCGAGGCGCGCTGCTGACCTCGATCGGCCGCAGGAAGCGCTCGCGCAGGGCGCGGTAGTCGGCCATCGACCTGCATGGTGCGTGCGCAGTTGCGGATATCCGGTGTAGAGCGGCATGGCCTGCCTCGCTCAGGATCTGCGACGGACGTCTGAGCCGGCAGCGTGTAGCTCCACGATCAGGATCGGCTTGCTGCGTCGTCTCGGCGAGGCGTGGCCAGGGCCTCGCGCTGGCGCTCGAGGCCGTGCGGCAAGCGCGCGCTCATGACGACGAATGAGGCCGTCGACCATCGGCGAGGGCAGCACCAGCTCGGCCAGGCCCGCGTAGCCGATCTTGGACACCGCCTGCGCCGTGGCGTCGACCGGGTTCTGCGAGGTGCCGTAGGCCGGGCAGGTGCGCATCGATGCGCCGCGCGTCTCGGCGTCGAGCTCGCGGCACCTCGAGGCCCGCCGCCGCACAGGCGTCCGCCATCCAGCCGCCGCCACCGCCCGAGCCCGTGCAGATGGCGACGCGGCGCCCTGCGGCAGCCGCTGGCCCCAGGCGAGAAAGCCGGCGGCGATGTCGACCATCTCGCCGATGATCGCGGCCCTCGATGAGCCCGTAGCGCTGGAACATCGCCTGGTAGGCGGCGTAGGCGCCGGCGAGCGCCGCCAGTGTGCGAGGCGGCCGCCCGCGCGCCAGCATCGGACTGGCCGATCTTGTTGACGATGATGGGCTTGCCGGCCCTCAGCGCCTTCTCGGCCACGCGCCGGAAGGTCTCAGCGCTCTTGATGTCCTCCAGCAGCAGCAACAGCGCGTCGGTCTTGCCCTCGTCGAGGATGAAGTCGGCGAAGTCGAGCGCCTCCAGGCAGGCCTCGTTGCCGGTCGTGACGATGTAGCGGAACGACAGCTCCTTGGCGCGGCCGTGGTCGAAGAAGGCGAAGCCGATGCCGCCGCTCTGCGCGGCAGACCGCCAGCTGGGGTCGTGGGCGCCCTGCCGGCAGCGAGCGGCCGTTCGCCGGCCTCCATGGCCGGGCTGAAGGTGGGGCAGAGGCTGGCCGGCGATATTGGCGAAGCCCTCCGAGTTGGGGCCCATCACGGCCATGTCGTAGCGCTGGGCGATGGCGCGGATCTCGGCCTGCATCTGGTCGCCTCGCCGCCCACGGCTCTCGGCAAAGCCGCTGCTCAGCACCACCGCCGATCTCACGCCGGCCTTGCCGCAGCGCTCCAGCTCCTCCGGCCACGTGCTTGGCGGGGATGATGATGACGGCGAGGTCGGCGGGCTGCGGGCAGATCGGCGACGGAGGGATAGGCCTTGAGCGCCCATCACCTCGGCGCTGCTGCGGCTGACGGGATAGAGCTTGCCGGCGAACGCGTGGCCTTGCATGACGTTGAGGATGCGGCCGCGCAGGCTCTCGGCGTCGGCCGAGGCGCCGATCAGCGCCACGGTGCGCGGCCACAGCAAGGCGCCGAGGTCGGGCATGAAGGGGTCCCCGCAGGTGCGATGCCGAGCCTCCAGCGCGCGCGCGTCACCATGCAAAGACGGCGGGCCTCAAGGCAATTGTTCGCATAGGTCATCCGGAATTCGCGAGCGAATATCCGGGACCAGCCGGCAGGCTTCGCGGTTCAGGCTGGGTCCCGGATATTTCGCTGACGCTGAAATTCCGGGATGACAGGCGGGTATCACGCCCGCTCCACCAGCAGCACCGTGCCCTTGGCAGCCGTGACCCTGACCTCCGCGCCAGCCGGCATGTCGGGTCCCTCCACCGGCCACAGCGTGTCGCCGGCGCGCACCTTGCCGCGCCCGCCCTCGATCGCCTCGGCGACGATGAGCACGCGGCCGACGAGCTGCGCCGCCGGCCGGTTCAGGTTCGGCTGATCGCTCTTGGAGATGGCCGGATGCGCCCAGACGAAGTCGATGACGACGTCGGCGATCAGGAATGCGGCGCCGGCGCCGAGCATCCACCAGCCCTCAGGATCGCTGCGGCTGAGCTTCCAGCCGCCGGCGACAGCCGAGGCCGATGCCGAGCCACGGCAAGGCCATGCTTACGGCAGCGACGAGCCACGCCAGAGCGCCGGGGTCGCCGTCATGTCGTCGCACGCTCCACCACCAGCAGCGCTGCCTCGGTCGCGGTGACGGTCGACGCGCGCGCCGGCCGGCGCATCCGGGCCCTCGGCCAGCCACAGCGTGTCGCCGGCGCGCACCTTGCCGCGGCCGTTCTGGATCGCCTGCTCGACCACCAGCGAGCGGCCGACGTACTGCTGGCCGCGCGACGTTGAGGTCGGGCTGGTCGCTGGTGGCGCCGCGTCGGGGCGCACGTAGCTGGCGCACCCAGAACACGGTGAGCACAGCGATCACGCCGAAGGCGACGATCTGGCAACGGCCAGGCGATGCCGGTCGCCATGGCGAGCCCGCCGACGATGACGGCGGCGATCCCGAACCACAGGAAATGCACGCCCGGGACCACGGTCTCCGAGGATGAACAGCAGCACGGCCAGGATCAGCCAGTTCCAGACCCCGAAGCCGTAGAAAAGGAGATCAGGCCTTGCATCGCGTCTCTCCTCCCCGCCGCAACGCCGGCTCAGGCCTGCGGCACGCTGCGCTCTGGCGCACGCCGCGGAGCGGCCGGCACGTGCGGCGCGGCGCCGTTCCTGCCGAAGGCCTCGCTGGTGATCTCGGCAAGGCCGGCCAGCGAGCCTATCACGGCAGAGGCTTCGAGCGGCATCATCGATGATCTTCTGGTTCGGCGACTTGGCGATCGCCTCCAGCGCCTTCACGTAGTTGTTGGCGACGAAGTAGTTGATCGCCTGCACGTTGCCGCTCGGCGATGGCGTCGCTCACCAGCCTCGGTGGCCTTGGCTTCGGCCTGCGGCGGCGCGCTCGCGGGCCTCGGCGTCGCGGAAGGCGGCTTCCTTGCGGCCCTCGGCGGCCAGCACGACGGCCTGCTTCTCGCCCTCGGCCTTGAGGATCGCGGCCTGCCGCAAGCCTTCGGCCTCGAGGATCTGCGCGCGCTTCTCGCGCTCGGCCTTCATCTGCCGGGCCATGCTGTCGACGAGGTCGCGCGGCGGGGCGATGTCCTTGATCTCGATGCGGGTGACCTTGACGCCCCACGGCCTCGGTGGCGGCATCGACCGACCTGCAGCAGCCGGGCGTTGATCTGGTCGCGATTGGAGAGCAGCTCGTCGAGGTCCATCGAGCCCATCACGGTGCGGATGTTGGTCATGGTCAGGTTGACGATGGCGCCGCTGCAGCTGGTCGACCTCGTAGGCCGCCTTGGCCGCATTCAGCACCTGGTAGAAGTTGACGCCGTCGACGGTGACCATGGCGTTGTCGCGGGTGATGATGTCCTGCGAGGGATGTCGATCACCTGCTCCTTCATGTTCATCTTGGCGCCGACGCGCTCCATCACCGGGATCAGGATGTGCAAGCCCGGGCTCAGCGTGCGCGTGTAGCGGCCGAAGTTCTCGACCGTGTAGTTGTAGCCCTGCGGCACCATCTCGACGGTGGACCACAGCGCCGCCGCCGCCAGCGCGATCAGCAGCAGGGCAAAGGTTTCGAAGCCGAACATGGTCATGATGTCCTAACTGTTCGTGAATTCGCGCCCGATATCTAGGCACTGACTGCGGCAAGTTTTAGGGCTTGAAAGCGAATTACTGGTGAAGGACAAGTTGACGGAAGATGAACTGGCATACAGTACACATGGTAATTCTTGGGCTATTCACTGTGACATTGGGGCGAGCGGGCGGCCACGCCGCGCGACCACCACAGCGCCAGGGGCCCGAGCAGGATGCCGGCGGCCATCACCAGGAAGCCGGCGAGCCAGCCGGTGGGGCTGGACGGCCCGCCGCCGGCATCGAGCGCCACGCCGACGGCCCAGCCGCCGAGCGCCGACAGGCCGAAGCCGACGGTCGAGTGCAGCGCCAGCGTGGCGCCGCGAAACGCGGGCTCGGCGCTAGCCGACATGCCCGACGTCAGCGCTCCCAGAATCGGCCGGAACGGCGATCGCATAGAGCAGCATCAGCGCCAGCAGCAGCGCCGGCGAGGCGTCGGCGAGCAAGCCGATGGCCACGGCGACGAGCGCCGACGCCAGCATCACCAGGACGATGGCGCGGTGCCGGCCCCATCGGATCGCGGCCTCGTTGCCGAGGACGCTCGACGGCATGGCCGAGGATGGCGACGATGAAGCTCACCGTGATCGGCGTGAGCACGGCCGCGCCGCCGTGGCGGGCGCGCCACGAACCCCAGAAGGCAACGATCCAGGTGCGCGATGCCGTAGAGCTCGAAGCAATGCGCGCCGTAGCCAGGATGTAGCCCATGGCGGGCGGTTGCGCAGCACCGACCGGAAATCGAGCAGCCCGGCCTGCGCGCGGCGCCGGCTTGCACCGGCTCCAACGCTAGGGCGACGGCGATCATCGCCAGCGGCCGCAGCCCGGTGAGAAGGAAGGCGTAGCGCCAGCCCAGATGCTCGGCCGCGCAGCTGCGACGCGAGGAAGGAGAGACCCGACGCCGAGGGAGAAGCACGCCGTATACATGGTGACGCTGCGCGAGGCGTCGCCGGCCCCAGCCGGTCGGTCAGCGCCCTGCAAGCCCCGGCATGTAGGCGCCGGCAAAGCCGATGCCGGCGAGCGCCCAGATCAGCGGAGGCCGACAGCGAAGCCGTCGGCGAAGACGCCGAAGGCGATGGTGGCAAGGCCGCTCGCCGCCGAGCCCGCCAGCAGAATGAGCGCGCGCATCGATGCGGTCGGTGAGCGTGGTCGAGCAAACGGCACCGCCAGCATGTAGCCGAAGGCGTAGGCGCTGGCCATCAGCCCGGCCTCGGCGGCGCGTCAGATGCCACGGCGGCATCAGGTGCTGCGCCATGACCGCCGGCACGGCGACGTGCGGCAGCAGGTTGCACACCTGCGCCAGGCACATGGCGACGACGAGAGACTCTGCCCGTCAGCGCCATCGGCGCTCAGCGCGTCAGGACGATGAAAGTCGGTGGTGCCGTTCTCGCGCATTTCCCGGTTGTGGCCGTGGTCGGAGACGGATCAGCGTCGAGCCCGGCGACAGCAGCTGCGAGATGCGGTCTGCGAGCCTCTTGCGGCAGCTCGATGCGGTCGAGCGCCTCGGCGGCGGTGGAGGGCGGCCCGCTCGCGCCCAGCAGCATCGGGCTCGGATCTCGCTGCGCGAGGCCCTCGAGACCTTCCTGCGAGCTGGCCGGGGCCTGCTCCGAGGCCGGCACCGAGACCGACCCACCAGCGCATCGCCATGCCGTCGTCCTTGAGCTCGGTGGCGGTGAAGACGTGCGTGCCGAGCGGCCGCTCCGGATTGCGGACCACGGCCGGCGCCTCGAACAGCGTCCTGAAGCCGTGGCGCACGAACACCTTGCCCTCGGCCTTGCTGACGAACACCGAGATGGGCATGGCCTGCAGCACGCCCGCCCGCCAGGCCGTGATCTTGCCGACGCGGGCGTCGCCGGTCGCCTTCTGCAGATCGAAGCCGCTGGCGGTGGCAACGACCGCCGGCTCGACTGGTGTCTACATCTTCCGCCGCAACCGGCGGCGCCGGCTTGCGCACGAACAGGCTCGCGTGCTCGATCGCGACAGGGGCCGGCTCGTTGGGGGCGATGATCACGCGCGCGCCGAGCGCTGGTGAGGCTGAAACAGCTTGATGGCGAAGGCGTGCGGCAGGCGGATGCAGCCGTGCGAGGCCGGGCCGGCCGGTGGTCATGCCGGAATGCAGGGCGACGCCCGACATGGTCAGGCGCTGCATGAACGGCATCGAGGCGCCGCCATAGATGTTGGAGTAGTGCTGCACCTCCTTGTCGAGGATGGCGGAACACGCCCGGTAGGCGTCGGGTAGCCGCCGACGCCCGTCGAGACGATGGAGGTTTCGAGGAGGCCGCGCTTGTCGTAGACCCACAGGCGCTGGCTGCCGATGGAGATGACGATATTGATCGGGCCGTCGGGCATGCGCGAAGGCTTGGCGTCCGCCGGCTCGGGGCGATCGCGATAGGCCCTGACGGGCCGCGCATCGGCCGGCGCCGGCGCGAGCATGGGGCGCAGCGAGATCGCGGCCACCCCCAGCGCGAGCGCGCGCATTTTCCGGATTCCACGCATCGACAGTCTCCCACACCGGCCTGGCGCAGCCCGGCCTCCCCTGACCGAAGCTCGCATCCTGCAAGGCCATTGCCAAGGCCTGCAAGCCCACCGCCAGGCCGCCTTGCGCATATTGGCGGCCCGCGATGCACGCGCGCAACGTCGTCTGTCCACGGGCGATGTCCGAGGTGGCGTCGCTACGCAGACACAAAGGCGCCTGCCACCCCCGGACATCCGCGGCGAGTTTGGCAGGCTTTCCTCAACGGAGGCTTACGCTGGGGCAAGGCGCATCGCTCGCCTGGCGGAGCCCGCCACGCAGGAGTGCCAGTTGCGCGGCTAGAACTCAGTTGGCCGCCGAAGCAATAGAGCAGGCCCGCGCCGCCCGAGCCTTCAGCAGAGTCCTGGCTGCACCCGCGCGAGCCATGCGAGGAATTCCAGGACTTCATGTGCCGGGTTTCTTTTTGAGGCCGGCGCGGTCATGATGGCCGACGATGGCCGAAGCCCTCGGCGCTCTTGGTCCAGTTCCCGCAGGTGGTATCGCCGCCGGCCGTCGAGTACATGCCTTGCGGGTCAGAGCCGGTCAGAATGTCGTGCATGTTCACCGCGGTCGCCGCTGCCGCTGATAGCCTCGCCCTTCTCGGTCAGGGCCGTCTGCTTGGTGATGTTGCTCGAGGCCGAGTGCAGGTCATCGACGCTCTTGGCCACCACCACGCCCTTGGCGTTCTGCCACGGGCCCTTGCCGATGCGGTCGCGCGCGTTGACGCCCGCGTCGCCGCCCGGCGCGGTCGTGCTCAGATAGGCGCGCCAGTTGGTATTGGTCGAGCCGGCGGCCTTGGCGAGCGCCTGGCGCATGTGCATCGGCACCCTCGAGGCCGCCGAGGTCGGCGCCATTGCCCTTGCCGACGCTGGTAACAAAGAAGGACATGCCGGCCTGTTGGGCTTGCACGGTGGCCGTCAATCCAAGTCCCATCAACGCAGCAGCAGCCCAAAGCCGAAGTCCGGTCTGCTCGCCATGGATATCCTCGCCATTCACTCGGTTACATTCGATCGGTCGCGGCCACACCTCCTCCCAGGTGGGCGATGACGACGTCTTAGCACTCGTGTACTGGCGGGGCTAGCTGCCAGCGAGCGTCTGCAGCTAGGAGGTAGGGGTTGCCCTGGGCGACGGGCTCCGCCTTGCTTGCGTGGCTGCCAGCGGCGCCGCCAGATCGGTGCCGGTGCCGAGGATGCCTTTGGGCATGTAGATGATGAAGAGGACGAGCAGCGAGCCCGTAGATCATCTGGTCGAGGGCGAGCGCCGGGTTGCCGAACAGGCTCTTGCAGCGGTGGCCGAGCCCTGGATGGCGACGCGCAGGCTCTCCGCCAGCACCTGGGTGAAGACCGCGCCGACCGTCGGCCCCAGCAGCACCCACATGCCGCCGGCGATCACGGCGAACACGATGTTGAGCGACAGGCCGAGGCCCGGCGATGGTGTCGGGGCCGATGTACATCTGGTACTGCGCGTACATCGCGCCGCCCAGCGCGCACAGGGCCGCCGACAGCGCGGTGATCTTGAGCTTCTCGCGCGGTGACGTCGATGCCGACCGATGGCGGCGGCGTCCTCGTCCTGGCTGGCGGCATCGAGCGCATAGCGGTCCATGCTGGCATCGACGCGCAGCCAGATGTAGAGGCCGAGCAGCCAGAGCGCGAAGGCGATGTAGTAGGCGAGCATGCGGTCGGGCTCGAACTGCACGGCATAGAGCGAGAGGCCGCCGCCGTAGCGCGCGGGCTGGGTGCCGAGCGAGCCGCCGGTGTAGTCGCGCAGGCCGACGATGCACAGGCGCACGAGCTCGGTGAGCGCCAGCGTCAGCAGCGCGAAATAGTGGCCGGTGATGCGCAGGCGGAAGCAGGGATAGCCGACGATGCACGCCGACGATGGCCGCGAGCGACGACGGCGACCGGAATGCCGAGCCAGGGCGTCAGGCCGGCGAAGTTCCACAGCAGCACCGTCACGTAGGCGCCGATGCCCGTGAAGGCGCCGTGGCCGAGCGAGGTGAGCCCGAAGCGGCCCATCAGCGACCAGCCCGTGTAGATGAAGCGACCACAGCAGGATCTGGATGAGGAGGTGGAGGTAGTATTTCTCCGACGCCGGGAAGGCGAAGCGCACCAGCAGCGGCAGCAGCGGCAACGGCGACGAGGCCGGCGATGACCGCAGGCGACAGGCGCAGCGCGCTCATGACTTGCTCCCGAACAGGCCCTGCGGCCGGATGAAGATCGCCACCATGAAGAACAGGAAGGCGACCGCGTAGCCCCATTCGGTGTGGAAGCAGCTCGAGCCGACGGCGATGAACTGGCTGATGATGAAGGCGGCGATGAACCCGCCGATCATGTTGCCGAGGCCGCCCAGCACGCAGATCATGAAGATCAGCGGTCCGAACTGCAGGCCGATCTGGGGATAGATGTCGTACTGCAGCACCATCAGCGACGGCGGCGAGACCGGCGAGCCCGCCGCCGATCGCCGAGGTGACGAGATAGAGCTTGCGGCTGTCGACGCCCATCAGCGGCATGATCTGCGCGGTCCTGGGCGATGGCGCGGATGGCGGTGCCGAGATACGTGCGCTTGAGGAACAGCCACAGCACCAGCATGCCGCCGAGCGCCACCAGGAACGCCAGGATGCGCGACCACGAGAAGCTCATGTCGGCGACGTTGAGCGAGCCGAGGCGGATGCCGACGTTCTGGAACTCGATGCCGAACGCCATGGTGGCGGCCGCCTGCAGGAAGAACAGCACGCCGCCCGTGACGAGCAGCTGGTTGATCGGCGGCGGTGTCGAGCACCGGGCGGATGACCAGGTAGTGCAGGATGGCGCCGGCGATGGCCGATCAGCACGATGCCGAACAGCGCCGCGACGAGGAACGGCGCGCCGCCCTTGTAGGCGTAGTGGATGCCGTACATGCCGACCATGACCAGCTCGGCGTAGCAGATCCACACCACGTCGATGACGCCGAAGATGAGGTTGAGGCCCAGCGCCAGCAGCGCCAGCAGGCCCGCCAGCAGCAGCCCGTTGAGCAGCGCCTCCACGAAGAAGATGTCGAGCTGGCAATCCATCTATTCTCCCCGCACTGTCATCCCGCAATTGTCGCGGAGCGAAGTATCCGGGATCAGGAGCATGTGCGCGTGGCGCTCTTCGCCCTGGGTCCCGGCTCTCGGGCTGACGCCCGAGGCCGGGATGACAACCAATGCGGTCATCTAAATCCCCATATACGCTTTGCGGATGTCGTCGCTGGCGGCGAGCTCGGCGGCGGGGCCGGACGTCTTGATGCGGCCGACCTCCAGCAGGTAGGCGCGGTCGACGACCTTCAGCACCTGAGACACGTTCTGCTCGACGATCAGCACGGTGTAGCCCTCGGCGCGGATGCGGCGCACGAGGTCGAACACCTGCAGCGACGATCACGGGGGCGAGGCCCATCGACGGCTCGTCGAGCAGCACCAGCTTCGGCCCGCTCATCGAGCGTGCGGGCGATGGCGCACATCTGCTGCTCGCCGCCGGACATGGTGCCGGCGAGCTGGCCGCGCCGCTCCTTCAGCCGCGGGAACAGCGTGTAGACGTAGTCGAGCCGCTCGGCGAATTTCTTGCGCGCGGCCGGGATGTAGGCGCCCATGCGCAGGTTGTCCTCCACGGAGAGGCGCGGGAACAGCCGCCGGCCCTCCGGCACATGGGCGATGCCGGTCTCGACGATCTTGTGCGGCGGCGTGGCGATGAGGTCGGCGCCCTCCATGGTCATGGTGCCGGCGGTCGGCGCCAGCAGGCCGGAGATGACGCGCAGCAGTGTGGTCTTGCCGGCGCCGTTGGCGCCGATCCACGGCCACCGCCTCGCCGGCGTTGACGCGCATGGACACGCCGAACAGCGCCTGGAAGCCGCCGTAGCCTGCATCGATGCGGGTCAAGCTCCAGCATCAGGCCGGCATCCGCGCCGAGGTAGACCTCGACGACCTCGGCGTCGGCCTGCGCCGCCTTCGGCGCGCCGTCGAAGATCTTCTCGCCGTGATCGAGCACCACCACCCGGTCGACCACGCGCATCAGCACGCCCATGATGTGCTCGACCCAGACGATGGTGATGCCCTTCTCGCTGCGGATCTTCTCCAGCATGTCGGCGGCCTGCTCCATCTCCGGAATGGTCGAGGCCGTTGAGGCTCTCGTCCGCCAGCAGCAGCTTCGGCTGGGTCGCCAGCGCACGCGCCAGCTCGAGCTTCTTCAAGGCTGCGGCACCGGGCCCGTCGGTCGTGGTGTGCGCGTCGGTCGGCAGGTCGACCAGGGCCAGCGCCTCCTCGGCCTGGCGCCAGCAGGCGGCGCGATCGGTCTTGCCGTGCTGGCCGAACCAGGCCGAGAGCGCGACGTTCTCGAGCAAGGTCAGGTTCCGGAAGGGCCGCGGGATCTGATAGGTGCGGCCGATCCCCTTGTGGCAGACGCGGTTGGCCGGTCAGGCCGGCGATCTCCTCGCCGGCGAACCTGACCGAGCCTGCCGTCGGCGCATACATGCCGGCGATGCAGTTGAAGATCGTGCTCTTGCCCGAGCCGTTCGGGCCCGATGAGGCCGAGGATCTCGCCGTCGTTCACGTCGAACGAGCACATTCGACGACGGCGGTGAAGCCGTCGAACATCTTGGTCAGGCCGGAGACGGCGAGGAGGGCCACGGGACGCGCACTTATCGTGAGGCCAGAGATGGATCGGGGGCCGCGAAGCCCCCGACAGGGTTGGCACTCAGCGCGCGTAGGCGTGACCTGCCGGCAGGGGCAGGACCGGGTCGGCGGTCTTGATCGCCGTCGGCCAGGAGATCTTGGTCACGCCCTTGACGTACTGCATGACGACCGGCGAGGAGCGCTCGTTCTGCCCGGCCATCTTGTGGCCCGGCGGGAAGAACTTGACGCCGTAGCCCTGGATGGTGCCGCCCTCGGGAATGTCGGTCTCGAGCGCCGCCTTCTTCAGCGCCTCGGGGTCGAACCCGCCGTGCTTCTTGATGGCGCGCGGCAGCACGTCGGTGAGGAAGATCCAGGCCTGGTTGAAGCCCATCGACACGTGCGGCGGCACCTCTTGCGCGCCGGTCTCGGCCTTGTAGCGCTTGACCATCTCGTTGGTGAGCTCGCCGAGCCCGGCTTCAGCGTCTTGGGATCGAGCAGCTGCGCGCGCGACCGGATCGACGTTGTAGAAGAAGTTGACGTCGTCCTTGAAGGTCTCGATCAGCTTGTCGATCTGGCCGTAGCCGGCGCCGTGGCCGATGAGGACCGAGAACTTCAGGCCGGCCTCCTTCGACTGGCGCAGGAACAGCGTGATGTCCGGGTTGTAGCCGGTGTGCAGGATGACGTCGGCCTGGGCGCGCCGCAGCTTGGTGACGAGGGCGGAGAGGTCGGCGGAGGTCGCGGCGTAGCCCTCCTTGTGCACCACCTGCATGCCGAGCTCCTTGCACTTGGCCTCGTTGCCCATGGCGACGCCGACGCCGTAGGGGCCGTCCTCGTGGATGATGGCGACCTTGATGTCCTTGACCTCCTTGCCGAGCTTCGCTTTGGCGTTCTCGGCGATGAAGGAGCAGGAGGCCTCGCCGAACTGGTCGGAGTGCACCTGCGGGCGGAACACGTACTGCAGGTTCTTGTCCTTGAGCACCGCCGAGGCGACGCAGACGTTGGCCCACATGAACTTCTTGGCCGCGTCCGACCTTGGCCGCCATCGGCACGCAGTGGGCGCTGGAGTAGACGCCCATCAGCAGGTCGACCTTGACGTCGTTGAGCAGGCCGCTCGGCCTCGTTGATGGCGACGTCGGTCTTGGACTGCGCGTCGGCCTCGATCGACGATGATCTTGTGGCCCTCGACGCCGCCCTTCTCGTTGATCATGTCGATGGCGATCTTGTTGCCGATGGCCGCGCGGCTTGGAGCCGCCGGCGGCGAACGGGCCAGTGTAGTCGTAGATCGTTCCGATCTTGATGTCGGCTCGCGGCCGGCGATGCGGCGAGCGCGGCTGCGAAAGCCGGCGATCGCGCCGGCGGACATGGCACGATGCATTGGGTCTCCTCCCTGGAGCTTTGCGGATGGTTGCGCAAATGTTGGATAGGGACGGGCGGTCTGTCAACCCACGCGATGCGGGCCGAAGCCTCACCCCACCAGGAACGCCATCGGACTTAGCCGGCCGACGGCGTGCGGTATTACTGTGCGGATAGCCGTCTAAGTCCGTGGCGTTCCGTCCTCCCCTCGAGGGGGTTCAGGGCGTCACTCGGCGGAATGCTCGACGGCCACGCCGCGGCAGTCCATCTCGTACTCGAGGCCCTGCACGGGCGGGCGGCAGAAATGCCAGGTGAGGCCGCCGCGCGCCGCGCCGCGGCGCACGATCTCGTCGGCGAGGAAGGGGTAGAGGTCGTGCACCGTGTAGACCTGGGTGGCGGTGGTGTGGGCCCAGGTGAAGCCGAGCAGCTTCAGGCGGCGCTCCATCTCGGCCAGGACGAAAACGGCTTTTTCCCGCATCGCCTCGGCGCTCGGTCTCGCCGTAGCGGACGGTGCGCTCGCGGTAGCTGGCCCCGCCCTCCCGGGCTTCGCCGCTGCCGGCCACCACGAAGGTCGGCATGCTTCTCCTGCGGCTGCCACCGTGAAGGAGAAGGCGTGGAACGACGGCTCGGCGGGCGGATCGATCTCGGGGCAGACGTTGCTGCGCGCGACCGGGTTGGTCTTGGTCGGCCGGCGTCGTAGATGCCCCATCTGGCGAGGGTCTCGACGTAGAGCCTCGTTGAAGCCGCGGAAGCCGGCATCGGTGAACGGCGCGGGCGACCTCAGCTCGCAGGCGCAGAAGGCCGTCAGCGGCCGGCCGCGCGCCTTGATGATGGCCGCGATGCGCTCGAAGCCTTGCACGAGCGGCATGGGATTGCGGAAGGTGACGCGCTCGATGCGGAAGCCGGGCTCCGCCGCGGCGCCGCCCGAATACTGGAACACGCCTGGGATGAACCGGTAGCCGCCGGGAGCGAAGAGCTTGGGTGCTCATGCCTTGGCGTCCTTGTCGCCATCCTTGTCGATACGTGTAGTCGAAATCGCAGTGGCTGGCGCCCTGCATGATGGTCTGCGTGCGCTTCGAGCTTGAGGCGCTTGTCGTAGCCCTCGCAGAAGGTGCCGTCGCGCTGGCAGGAGAGCAGGTGGCCGATCTCGCCGAGCCCCATGTCGCGGTACATCTCGGCGTACTTGCAGCGCGTGACGTTGAAGCGATAGCGCGTCTCGCTCTTCTCCAGCACCTCGCGTCTCGAGCGCCCCGCCGCGGCGTCCACAGCTCCTGCCGGTCGGCGAAGGTCTGCATCGACGTGTTGCCGCCGACGGCCGCCGCCATCTGCCGCGCCTGCTCCATGGCCGACTGGCGCACCGACTCGGCAATCGTCTTCTTGGCCACCTCGACGCCGTGGCTTGCTTTCAGCGTCTCGTAGACGTGCTTGAGGATGCCGGCCTCGATGCGCCGCTTCTCCAGCATGGCGAGCGTCTGTTGGTCGGACATGGGGCCTCCCTTGGCGTCAGGGGTAAAGTTGTGCAAGAGCCGCCGCGTACGCCACAAGGGGAATTGGCAGTAAAGAGTGCCGGAAATGCCGAACGCACGCATCGATGTCGAGCCAGGCCGTGCCGGATGGAAGCGCGCCGCGCCGCTGCTGGAGGAGGTTGGTCGCCCGAGGTGGTGGCCACGCTGCCGTGGCGTGCATGTGGTGTGGGCCCTCGCCGACAAGCGCGTTCTCGTTGCGGACGAGCAGGGGAGACGTCGTTTGCCACGTGGGGCTCTTTCGGCGGTGACGCCACGTGGGACGATCGCCCGGTCAGGATCGGAGGCATTGGCGGCGTTGCCACGCGCGCAGACAGCCGCCGCCGCGGTCTTGCGTCTTCCGCGATGCAGAGGGCGGCGCAGGAGTTCAGGGATGTGGACGGGGTCGACTTCGGTCTCCTGACGTGCGGGCCTCATCTTGTGCCGTTCTATCGGCGCCTCGGCTGGAGCCCGTTCCAGGGCGAGATCTTCGTCGAGCAGCCGCAGCGGGGTCGCATCCGCCTCGACCGCCTCAACGTGACGGGGCCCATGGTGCTCGATCTCGAGCTGGCACCGCGCACTGGCGTGCTCGATCTGCGTGGCCTGCCGTGGTGAGCCGCGGGCTGGCGCCTGGCGCTGCCGTAGGGCGCAATAAGGCGTCAGCCGTATTGCGCCGTTAATCGCTGGCAACCCACGGGCGGATCGGCGCAATACGGCTGACGCCCGTTGCGCCCTACACCGACTCCGTCTTCTACCACGCCATCTGCATGGAGGCTGCGGATCTCGCTCTTCGCTGTAGCCGATCTCGCGCAGCACATTGCGCCGTGTGCTCGCCCAGAAGCGGCGTCGGCAGGCCGATCGAACGGCGCGTGTCGCCGAATTGAACCAAGCTGCCAGGCGATCCGCAGCTTGCCGGCCCTGGGATGCTGGCGGACCGCGACCATGTCATTGGCGGTCGCGTGCGGATGCGTCGAGGAATATCTCGGCTGTCGCCCGCCGGAACCTCGGTGCACGGCACGCCCGCCGCCCTCAAGGCCGCAAGCGTTTCGGTCGTAGAGCGTTGCGCGATAGCCGTCGCGAGCTCGATCGCGAATGGCGTTGTGTTGGGGTGGCGCCCCTCGGCTGGCTGCAGCTGCCGACGGCTCTGGCGCGGTGCAAGCCAAAGACCGCGCACATGGCCCGGCGTGCCGCTTCACTCTCGGCCACCACGTAGATCCAGCCATCCGCGCAAGCGGTAGAGGCGGTGGAACGGTCCAAGCCCGTATTGCTCCTTGTCGGCCAGCGGCCGCTCGGGCTTGCCCGCATAGCGCGTGAACCACGGCCGAGCTCAGCACGATACCGCCGGCTCAGCAGATCGCTGTCGACGCGCTGCGCGATGCCGGAGCGGGCGCGCGCGATATAGGGCCAGGATCGTGCCGAGCGCGCCCATCGCGCCGTTGGTATAGTCGGTCGGCGCGAGCTGCGCGGGAATACCGGCGGATTGTCCGGCCCGCCTTGAGCGCGCGACAGAGCCCAACAGCGCCTGCGCCAAGGGGTCGATGCCGGGACGCTTCGCGTAAGGTCCTGTCCAGCCGTAGCCCGTCAGGTGCGTCTCGATCAGCCGCGGGTTTACGGCGGGGCCGATCCCCATGCGCTCGGTCGCGTGCGGGCGCAGGTTGGCGACCAGCGCGTCGGCGGTAGCGGCGATCCGCTGCACGATCCTCTTGCCGGCGTCCGTCTGCGTATCGACGCAAACCGAGCGCTTGTTGAAGTTCACGCTGTAGAAGTAGGTCCGCGCGAGCGGCCGGGATATGTCGCCGGCGGGCGGCTCGAGCTTGATCACATCCGCGCCGAGGTCGGCGAGGATGCGGCCTGCGGTCGGCCCGGCGATCAGATTGGTGATCTCGAGGATGCGCACGCCAGCGAGCGGCGGCGGATCGGTTGCGTCCCCGCCAGACGAGATCGGACGCTGTTCGGACGGACGGCGCGAAGACCGGCGAGATCCCTTGCGCGCCAGCGGTGCCGCGGCTCGAGGGCCGGCGATACGGCCAGGCGTTCTTGCTGAGACGGATCGGCACGCCCATCTGCGTCGCCGGCCCGACGCCGGGATCGTCCAGCGTCGTGACCATGCCGTTGTGCAGCACTTGAGGATCGCTCATGCCCTCCTCGATCAGGCTGCGCCGGCGCGAAGGGAACGTCGGCAGCCTCGAAGGCGGCTGCCCACTCGGCATAGGGCTTCGGATTGCAGGATGCGGGTGAGGGTCGCACGCAGCTCGGCGTCGCTTGCGGCGACGCGCCGCCTCGCCCGATCTTGAAGCGGGGCTCTGCGACCAGCTCGCCGATCCCCAGCACCTTTGCGGCCGTCGTGATGAAGCCGATGTGCACGCAGCCGAGCTGCACCCATTGGCCGTCGCCGCAGGGATAGACGCTGTAGAACGGCGCGCTGCCCGATGGGTGGGTCTGGAAGACCTGGCGCTCGAGCCGCTCGCCGGTGACCTTGGTCTGATAAGAGCAGCGCGCCCGCCATCAGCGAGGTCTCGACCTGGCGACCCCGTGCCTGTCGTCTCGCGCGCCAGCAGCGCAGCGGCAATGCCGAGTGCGCGGCGAAGAGTGCCGCGCCCACGCTCGGCAGGGGATGCACGACGTGCACCGGCGCCGGGCGGAACCCCGGCATGCCCGAGAGGAGGCCCGTGCGCGCCAGCACGAGGTCCTCGATCGGCGGCTCGTCCTTCCACGGCCCGCGCTTGCCATAGGCGGTGATCGAGCAGGCTGACGAGGCGCGGATTGAGGCGCTTCAGCCGGGGCCAATCCACGAGGCGCTGCAACGGCGAGCTGGGTGCGAAGTCCTCGACAGAGACGTCGGCGCCGGCAACGAGGCGCAGGAACTCTGCCGCTGGCGTACCCGCCGGCTTCCGGCTGAGCGGTCCGGAGGCATCAAGGCCTTGCAGAGCCGCGTCGAGATCGAGCGTCGCGCACGCCTTGCCGCGGTCCCACACGACGAAGCCTCCCTCGCGCAGGTGCGGAGTTCCGGGCGCGATGAGGCGCACAACCCGCGCTCCGTGATCGCCGAGGAACATCGTCGCCAGGGCCGCAGCCGGCCCGGTGCCCAGATCGAGCACCGTCAGTCCATCGCAGTGCGCAGGCCATGCGGGGTCCTGTTGGTGTTGGGAGACGGCGTAAAGGGGCGAGATTAGGACAACAAGGCAGGCCTGCGGAACTGCCGGGTCCGAACACCCATGGCCTGGGCGCCGGTCTCCGGGCTGCCGCCTCGGCTGGCATGACAGATCGACGAGCCGCATTTTGTCGGGTGAAATCGCCGGACATCCGCTACATCCATCGGCGGAGACCAACCACGGAGGAACGCCACATGCTGCCTTTGACCGGCGTCAAGGTCGTCGAGCTCGCCAACAACATCGCCGGGCCCTATGCCGGCTACATCCTGGCGATGCTCGGCGCCGACGTGCTCAAGGTCGAGCGCCCGGAGACGGGCGACGACGCGCGCGCCTGGGGGCCCGCCGTTCTGGAAGGACACCTCGGCGACGTTCCATGCGCTCAACGTCAACAAGCAGGGCGTGACGCTCGATCTCAAGGCGGCCGAGCAGCATCGCCTGGCTGCAGACCTACATCGAGAGCTGCGACGTGCTGGTGCACAACATGCGCCCCGGCGTGCTCGACGAGACTGGGGCTCGGCAGCCGACGGCGCTCAGGGCCCGCAACCCGCGCCTCGTCTACTGCTCGCTGTCGGCCTTCGGGCCCAAGGGCCCGATGCAGAAGAACGGCGGCTACGAGCCGATGGTGCAGGCGTTCTCCGGGCTGTTCTCGGTCAACGGCTATCCCGACCGTCCCGGCGTGCGCATCGGCACCTCCGTGCTCGACCTCGGCAGCGCGGTGTGGGCGGCGCTCGGCTGCATCGCCGGCCTGCTGCAGCGGGAGAAGACCGGCAAGGGCTGCGTGGTCGACGCCTCGCTCTACGAGACGGCGCTGGGCCTGCTCACCGTGCACTTCGCGCGCTTCCAGGCCAGCGGCACGCTGCCCGAGCGGCATCCGAGCGGCTCACTCGCGGTGGTGCTGTTCCAGGCCGTCGATACGGCCGACGGCCAGGTCATCGTCGCCGCCGCCAACGACCGGCTGTGGGCCAAGTTCTCGGCCGAGCTCGGCCATCCCGAATGGGCGCAGGATGCGCGCTACAAGACCAACGCCGACCGCTTCGCCAACAAGGACGCGCTGGTGCGCCGCGGTCACCGACATCATGCGCCGGCGGCCGAGCGAGGAGTGGGTGGCGCGGCTGCGAGAAGGCCGGCGTGCCCTGCGCGCCGATCAACGACATCACGCACATGAAGGCGCATCGCGCAGACCGCCGCGCTGCGGCATGGTGCAGCCGGTGCCGGGCATCGACCTCGACCTGATGAGCCTGCCGTTGTCGTTCGGCGGCGAGCGCCCGGCGATCCGCACCGCGCGCGCCCAAGCTCGGCGAGCGCAGCGGAGTGGAAGCTCCCCCTCTCCCCGCCTGCGGGGGAGAGGGGGTCGGGGTGAGCGGCAGAGACAAACTCCAGCGCCGGCGCGTGCGGCTGCCCCGCACCCCTAACCCCCTCTCCCTCATTCTGAAGAAGAATGGGAGAGGGACTACGCCTTCCGCGCCTCAAGCTTCCGGCCAGCGCTTGTCGAAGTCCCACACGTGCTCGAAGCCGACCAGGCGGCAGAACTTGTCGAAGGAGTAGAGCTCGGAGCGCGAGCGTGTCGCTGCGAGCCCTTGTCCCTGAGCACGCCGTAGACGCGCTCGAGCGCCTTGGCGGTGGCGAGGAAGCCCGTGGCCGGGAAGATGGCGATCCTGTAGCCCAGCTCCTCCAGCCGCTTCTGGGCAGGATCGGCGTGCGCCCGCCGTCGGCCATGTTGGCGAGCAGCGGCACGTCGAAATGCCGGCCGATCCGCGCCATCTCCTCCTCGCTCTCCGGGCTCCGATGAACAGGATGTCTGGCGCCGGCCTTGGCGTAGGCCTCTCCGCGCCGCAGCGCCTCGTCGAGCCCGTGGTTGGTGCGCGCGTCGGTGCGGGCGACGATGAGGAAGTCGGCCGAGGCGCGGCTCGCCGCGGCCACCTCGATCTTGCGCACCATCTGCTCGATGCGGCACCACGCGCCGGCCCGGCGTGTGGCCGCATTTCTTGGGGAACACCTGGTCCTCGATCTGGATCGCCGGCCGCACGCCGCCCGCCTCGTAGCCCCTGACCGTGCGGCTCGACGTTGAGGAGCCCGCCGAAGCCGGTGTCGGCATCGCAGATGACGGGCGTCGACGTGCCCTGGCAGATCTGGGCGCACGCGCTCGACCATCTCGGTGTAGCTCGCAAGGCCGGCGTCCGGCAGCCCCAGGCGAGGCGGAAACGCCGTATCCGGTCATGTAGAGCGCGCTGAAGCCCAGCCCGTCGGCGATCTTGGCGGAAATCATGTCGTAGACGCCGGGGGCCGTAATCAGCCCCCTTGCCGGCCAAGGCTTTCAGCTTCTTGCCCGCTGCATCGTGTCGCTCCTTGCCTTGCCACCGGCAGATCCCATGTGCGCACCTTTGGCGGCGGCATTAAGAATACCGTGCGCGTGCCCGCTTTCCGAGGGCCCTGATCCGAAATCCGGGTTTGAAAAGCTGCGCAGAATTGGCAGATGCTGACAGGAACCTGACAAGCCGCCGGGCTGGTCGGTCGGACGAAACCAACCACAATAAGGGAGGAACGGACATGAAGAATTCGAGGTGGAGGCACACTCGGTGCTGGCGGGTTTTGCTGGCAGTGTCGACGTGGGCTGCCGGGCCAGGCCGAGTCGCCCAAAAAGGGCGGCATTCTGAAAT
>ERZ1370068.603-contig-10550_pt1 | contig 46916 bp, 80 predicted proteins | sample MGYA00561227_ERZ1370068 | MGnify/ENA primary metagenome ERZ1370068 (study PRJEB38410, sample SAMEA6850437) | metagenome | study: Metagenomic assessment of the ecological functions of the soil: analysis of the soil microbiota associated with the... | reverse complement strand
GTATGTACTTCGTTCAGTTACGTATTGCTCGTGGTTTACAAGGCCCGAGACGGATTGCTCGATCGCCTGGTGACCATCAAACAAATGGCGCCAGGATTTGATTGACAATCCCGGTGGCTTGCGGCAATTTCAAACGCGAGGCGCAGTTTCTGGCCCGCGTTTCTTTCGACACGCGGTTTGTCGTCAACATCCACGAACTGATCGAAGATGAAATCGGCCTGTTCATCGTCGAGGAATACGTTGATGCGCACTGGCTGGAATCGCTGCTCTCCAAGCGGCACGCATCGATCAACGGCACGCCTACAAGTTGCTTAAGACCGTGGCGTAGGACTCAAGACGCTGCACTCGCACAGTATCGTTCACCGTGATATTCAACCCGGCAACATCATGGTGACAAAAAACGCTTTAGCGCGAAAATTGCCAATCTCGCCTCCGCCGCTCATGAAGGCGATCTGGGGGGCCGCCGGTCATCACGCCGAAGTACGCCGCCTTGGAGTTGCTGCTGGAACGCCAAATACGACGACCGCGTGGATATCTACGGTCTGGGCTTCGCCCTCTACGAAAGTCTACTCGGGCGGCAGGCGATGGACCGGTTCTTTGGCGACATCGGCGAAGGCATCGCCGCGGTGGGCCATTGGACCGATTGGCACACGAATTTCGACGCGCGTGCCGACGCAGCGGCGGCTCAATCCGCTCGTAGCGGCGGCAATGGCCGCGATCCTGCGGCAGATGACCGCCAAGAGCCTCGACAGGCGTTTCACGTCCATCGACGAAGTGCTCGATGCGTTGTCAAGATATTTCCTGGCCGACGCATCAGAGGGTCGCGAATCTTACGGTCGCCGATCCGTCTGCCGGACGTCACGCCCGAGGCTTGGATGCCCAACAATTTGTTTCCGGCGGCTCTATGCGATCGCCCGTCGGTGGAAACCCTTGGTCCATCACAACGAATGGTCGCTTCTAAGGGCGAAACGCGGACACAGTCCATCAGGTGCCAGCCAAAGCGCCCGACGAAGTCGAACGTTGGGATTTAGCAGGGACGGGGAGCGGAACGCGCGTTGATTTGCAGCTCAAAATATGGCTCCTCACGCCGACATTCGCCCAATCTACGACGGCGGCGCTGGCGGACCGATTACTACCCCATCCGGTTCTGATTACCGCAATTCCGATTCCGCCAAAGGCGGTCAGAAAGCATAAAAACTACCGCCGCCAGCCGTGCGGCAGGCCTGATGGGCTTGCTATACCTTTGCATCGCCAGCGGCATATTGTTGTATGGCTCTATGGCGGGCCTCTGTTGCGGGGTTCACGGCCGTTGGAGTTGATCCTGCGTGACGCGGAGCGGCCTATGACAACGGGCAAATGGAAACAGCCAAGACGAAATTCCTGGAAGCCAGGGCAGCTCGTCCAACAGCAAGGACTTCCAGACCCTGGAGAATCAGGCGGATTTCTGGCTCGGGAAATGGTCGCCGCTCAACAGGCGGCACTCGCCCCAGGATGAGTTTGGGAAGTCAAGCGGCTCCTCAGAGGGCGGGCTGCGCGAGAGTCCAGCCCGGCAAAAGTCGAGGCCTTGCGAACACTGGCATGGACCCGGCAAAGATGCAGCGCGCTCGCTTCAAAAATGGGAATGAGCGAGTTGTGAAACGTCAAACCGTGGAAGTCAGATTGGATCAGTATGAGAAAAAGGCCACCGAGGCCGGTCTGGATCCGACTCAACTCAAGGATGGCGTGGAGCAAACAAAGAAGAATCTCAAATATGATGAAAGAGTCGATGAAGCGGGCGCATCGCGCGGCCAAAGAGAATTCGGGGAGGCCTGGCCTTGTTGGGGAACGCGGAAGGCATTCGCGCGACGACCGCCACCCGCGAGTTGCATCAGCGGATCAACAAGCCGCGCAGCGTAGGAACTCGTGACGCGCGCGATCAGGCGACCCGGACAGAGTTACGTCACCGCCGAGGCCGCCTACGTTCAGGCGATCCAGCTCTTTGCATCGTCCGATGTGGAGCAAAAGCCGCTCCGCCCGCTCCCTTCGCTCATCGACGAAGCGGGAGGCGATCAAACAAGGGCGCGCTGCTCGTGGCGGGCAAGCTCAAAAGTTCGCTTTGAATACTTACGGCTGTGCAAGGGCTTCTGGATGGAATGGCGCGGCTGGCCTTCGACGCGGCACACGCATTGTGCGAAGCGCGGCGATCAGGCCCTTGATCCGGGAAGAGAGTTCGACGAGGCGACGCGACTCTATAACGAAGCCATTCCCAAACTGCTTCGGCTTCCAGCCAACACGATCGCCAAACAAAAGATTGTCGAGGTTCAGCCGGCGCGCCCGCCTGATCAAGGAAGGCGACTGGGCCGTCAAGCATGCCAGGATCGCCATAAGGCCCTCGAATGCTACGCGGCCGCCCAGCAGCTTCGCGCGCGGGCCGGGATATTGACAGCCGGATCGAACGGCGCGGCGAAATCGCCGACAACCATGAGTTCCTCACGACCCGTTGGCGAATGAACCCATCGAAATCCGGGATACCGGCGAGCGACATGCCCGAGGTATCGCCGTCACAGCGAGATCCCGCCGACAAGCGCCGCAGCGTTTGTCTGAGCAAGATTCATGTCCCTTTCCTGATTTTCCATTTTTAGTGAACTTTCCGCTTCTCCTACATCCACTTGTAGGATAGGACGCCCGGGTAGATCCTGATGGAAGATCCCGGGAATCGCTCTATCGCCTGCTCGGTCCGGCACTTCTGGCGTATTTGCGGCGGCGCGTGGGCCGTCGGGGAGACGCCGAGGGGCTTCTTCCCGGAGACGTTTGTCATTGCGGCCCGACAATTCGAATCGCTCAACGCCGCCGATTCGCCCAAGGCATGGCTTTTCGGCGTTGCCCGGAATCTCGCGCGTGGCGGGCGGGTCCGGCGCGGACCTCGCCGAGCGATGCTCGCAACTTCGGAGGAGCCGGTTGCTCCGATTGAAATGGCAGACGACGAACGGCTCGATGCGATGCGCGTGGCGATCGACCGCTTGCCGGATGTCCAGCGCACGAAAGTGCTCTGAACTGCGCTCGCTGCAAGACTTGAGCTATGCGTGAAATCAGCCCGAGCACTGGAGATACCGATCGGGACGGTGCGGCTCGCGGGCTGCACAACGCGGTGGCCGCCCTGCGGCAGACCCTGTCAGGAAAAGGACAGGTCAAAGCGGAGGTATTTCATGGACGCTGATGCAATGGAAATCGATTGTTGATCGATAAGCGGCTCGGCGAATTACCGCCGGATACGGAAGAACTGTTGCTGGCGTATTTGCAGCTGTGCACGAGCCGCGGAAGCCGCCGTAGCCGAGATTGATGATGTCATCAGACTTGCTTCGAAGGCGATTCAACATGGGCCGCTGACGTCCGGCACGACTTGCCACCGCTGTCCATCTCAGAGGCGGTTCGCCGCGAACATCCTTCTTCGCGAGCGGAAGGCTTTTTCGGGAGAATCTGACCGGTCGCAATGGTCGCCGCCCTGGCCCTGGCTAAGGTTCTGCTGGGAATGCGACTGTCGTCCGTTCCTTCGACGCCTTCGCTCCAAATTCTCTCCGCCGATGGCCATGAACGCGAAACCGGCCGAAAGCTGCGGATTTCTGGTCGGTCGAAAAGTACGTAGCCAATCGAAGCGGCCGCCCCTCCAAGATCCGGACACGTTGAATGGAGATCACCCTGGTTTGGCCCCAAATGGGAGAAAAGCTGCGAAATCGCACTGCATGGATTTGTCGCTCATTCCCGAGCGCTTGGCCATGACGGCGGGCTGCCTGCCTGAAAAGCGGATCGTCTGGTCACCCGACGGGCAGCGCGGCGGTCGCCACGCCGAACGGGGCTGTTCTTTATTGACTCCAAGGGAATCGTTCTGCCCGTCGAGGGTTAACTCAAACGCCGGCGCGGTGTGAATGGTTCGCCGATGGCCGACGAGATTGGCGGTCGCCCACACCAGGAAGGTCAAGGGTGGAACGACGTAAAGGGTCTTTACACCGCTCAGCAAGTCGAGAGACCATCGTCAGGCGTCGCCGAGGACGCCCACACTCGTGCCATGTCGTATGCATTCGGCAATTGGGACGATTTCAAATTCGATCCCGCAGGACACGCTGACGTCCGGGATGGAGACCGCGGCCTTCTTGTGCCTCTCCGCGGCGAGCACGCCCAGGGCCCGCCCGACAAGCTCGGGCGCGAAGTGGGAGGAATTTCAAAAGATCGAGCCCGCCGTGTGGCTGTTGCGGGTGTTCACACAAGGAAGGAATCGGCGTTGGAAGAGGGCGTCGTATTGACTCGTTACGCTCGAGGAAATCCGGCAACCCCACACATCTCGCCTGATGGAAAGAATGTCGCCTTTTTTGATGAACACAAGCGTCGTCGCATACGAAGCTGCTGTCGATATACCTCGCCCCGTCCGGTGGAGGAGGCATCCGCGACGTCGCGGATGATGTCTCAGTGGATTATAGCTGGAGCCCTGACGGGCGGCACATCTCGCGCTACATCGGATGCAGCTCTCCCACGAGCGATGATCAACGAACCATCAACTCGGCGCCGTGACGACGGTCGCCGTCGCCGATAAGGCCGGCATGCTCCTTAAGGAGTGGAGCGAACGCAATGAGCGTGTGGGCCTGCTTTCAACGGTTCCTTATCAGTAAAGTGGCTTCGCGACGGGCGACTGCTTTTTTCCTCCTTCGAGGTCACATTGCCGGCCACGCCGCGGGACATGCCGCAGGAATGGTCGCTCTTCGTGCTGGATCCACGGATGCCCGCGAGCGTCACGCGCGTCCTGGCGCGTCTAGCTGCATCCGCGCGACCGTCGCTGCCACTCTTCGAATTGAGCCCGGACGAATCGAATGTCCTCGTGCCCGGCTCCAAGGGTCGATTCAGCCTGCTATACTTCGCCTCGGGAGACGAGACGGACTTCAGGTGTCTGCTGACGATCCAAGGGACAGATGCGCGCCTGGCAAGCTGGCGAAACGATTCGGAAGTGACCGTGGTATTGCCCAGCGCCAAGCCAGACGATCCAAAGGCGTCGAGCCGCGTCGTAATATGGAAGGCCGGGCAGACTCAACCGTTGAGCGAAACGTGGCCGGAAGAGATGAAGGAAGGCTGGCTCATCAAGAACTAACCCCTTATAAACGGCGGCCATCAATCGAGCTTGCAGCGGCGGATGTCAAACGGAAATTGATTGACGCAATAGCCGTAATCGTCGTCCAGGGCATTGATGAAAGGTAGAGGCCGCGTGGCGAATACGCTTGCCCATCTCCATGTCGGAGACGGAATGATCGTACACAGCGTCCAGCCAGCGGCGTATAAACAAGGATCGTGAGCGGCGTGGCCTTTGTGGCGCGGCCCGTGATGTACACCTTGCCCGTGCGGCTGACCAAGCCACGGTCCGCGTCGATGAGCGGAGGCAATTCGCATGCAAACTTTGGGGAATCGGACGCAAATCGTACACTCGGCAACGGCTGCTTAGGCTAAGTCAGTCACGCACAGGTGATCATTGCCAAATCCGACGCGTGCGGCCCTTCAAAACGGAAGCCCTCGTCGAGAAATCCTTTGAACTGACCCGTCGAATCAAAAATCTGCACTCGATTGTTGCCGTAGTCGGCGACGTAATACTGTCCCCACGATCCACTGCGATATCGTAGGGAACGTTGAATTCGCCCGGCTCGTCGCTGGCGAAGCCCGGCCAACGCTCGCGCGCCAGCAGCGTGGAATCCAGGTTGCCTTGTTCGTCGTAAAAGGCGATGACGTGATTGACAGGATCCGCGATGACGAGCCGATGGTCGGCGGCTGATCGCGATTCCACCAAAGCCGGGCTGGTAACCCGGAAAATGAACCGTTCGCACACCGAAAGGCTGCGTCGCAACTTTACCGTCCCAGCGAAGTATCTTCGCCGGGGCGTCGCCGACCATCGTGATGTATCCGGCTTCGCCGTCGATCGCGGATTTGATGGCGTCGTTGCCATAGCCAGCCCAGGTAGCCCGGCGGCGAAAGACCGCTCTCTTTTCCCGCGGAATCGACGGCGGAGATGGCATAGAAAGTGTCCGGCGAAAACCCGCCTCCTGAGCGGGCTCATTAAAGTAATCGCCGTCGTAGCGGGTGTTCCAGCGGTAGGGACCTCGGCGAAGCGTCACTCGAGGTTCCACGGCCGCTCATCGTCGCCGGCAAAACTGGTCCGTTCGTAAATGCGAAACTCCTCCACCTGACGGATGTTGACCGTCGAGGCGCGTGTACCATCCGACGTACATCGGGGCTTGGGCTTTTCTCGATCCTCCACGATGATCGCGGCGGACGCGGGCGGGACGAGTGAGTCTTTATCGCCGAAGCGCGTTTGAATCGCAGAGGTATTCGTCCTTCGCCCCATGAAGACAGGCCAGATTGCAATCGTAGAGGCGAAGGAAGTGGTACTCCTCCGATTCCCCGTCGCGAATCTTTAGCAGCAGCAGGCCATTCGATCCATCCGGGGCTATTTTCCCGAACGGATTGGGACGAAGTTCATAGCCCAGCGGGAGATTTCTGCGTCGGGGCCTCTTGATCCAACAGCGCCAGCCGGCCGCCTTGATCGGTCGTGCGGAGTAGATCGGCTCGGACCCGCCCGACCCGGCGACATAACCCGCATATTCGCCGGAACTCTGAAGCTGATAGGCGTCGATCTGCACACGCCGGGCAAGGGGCGGCCGGAGATCGAACGGACGTCCACGATGATTTTCGCGGGCATTTGCAGGAGAAAGTCGCCTTGCGTGATCCGCAGCGGTTGACCGCGCACACGATTCAGAAAGGCGGCCTCTGTCTCGGTAGGGGAAACCGCTTAGGCGGCATACATCATGGTTTTCTGCCATGGAAAGATATGACATCGTTTGCACCGTAGTGACCACGTTGATCGACGGCCAGGCATTGATCCGGCGACGTGTCGGAGCTTCATGAGGCTCGACCAGTCCCAGATCGAGCCCAAGTTGCTTCAGGCGCGGCCAAGTCCACCTTGAGTGCGTCGTAAAGGACGGCCTCGTCGTCTGCCAGCTTTCCAAAACCATGAGGGCGGCGTATTCGGCAAGTCCGTCGCTCGCGCCTCCGAGACGCAAATCGTTGCGCGCCATCGAGTATCTTTGTCGGGATCGTCCACGACGACGATCCGCTCGCAACGGAGCCGTTCTTCGATACCCTTGGGCGACGTGGGATACGCGGACACGTCAAACATCGCGTTCATCACGCGAAGTTGATATTACAACCAGTCTTCGAAGCACAGCGAATCGCCGATATTGGGATTCTCTCGAAATGCCTCGTAGCGATCTCGCGCACGACGACCGCGACGCCCAGCCGCCTGGACCGGCTCTTCTGAAGGTATTGTTCCAACGGACCAACTCGGCAATCTGGCTATCCGGGAGGAGTTCGACGCGAAGCACGTGGCTGCCTTCCTGCCATTTCCACGTCGCTTCAAGAACGGATTCACGACCAGGTTTCAATACCGGAATGGTCGGCTTTGCGATTTCAGCGCTGCATCGACGAGCACCCGGCAAGGACCGGCAGGTGAATCAGCGCGCTCCGCGTTGAGAACGTGAACTCTAAAAGTGATTAGCGCGCGTGGCCATGGGATGCCATTCGGCCTTGTTTCGGTCCAAATCCAGACTTCAAGATGCACTCCACAACGCCGCCGCCATGCAAGCTCGGATCTCGAGGAAGCCGTTCCACGTAAGCGACCGTCAGGTCCGGCTAGGCGGGTGCCGCAATATGACGCCGAAACCTGCGAAATTCCACTTGCTTTACATCGTCAACGCGGTACGCCTTCAAACTGGCCGCTCTGGTCATAGACGAGGACTTGATCGCCCCATTCCATTACTTTTCCCAGACGGATGGATCCATCCCGCAGCGTTAGCAGATCGTCACTAGGCCAAAGTGGGTTTTTCGAAGCGATATGGGAACAGGCTCGCCGCGTCCAAGGCGGGAGCCGGCGCGATCGGCAATGTTGCCGGGGCATCGGACCCAGCTCAACTGACACAGACTCGAAGACTTGCTTGGATCATTGCCGCGATGACCGCGACGGCTCGTAGTCGGCTTCATGATCTCACTCCCCAAGTTCGACCGATCGAATTTCGGTCGATACCTCAGCTGAGAGAAAGTGTATCACACCCCCGCCTTCAATGCGTCGATGATCCGCCCCTGCAGTGTCTCGCCCTGGCCGGCTTTGTATTTCCCGGCGTTCCATCGGTATCCGAGCTTATCCCCCGACACGCGAGGAATGAGGTGGAAATGAAGATGGAAAACGACCTGACCGCTGGAATCACCGGTGTTTTGGAGAATATCTGACTCCCGAGGCCGCCGGTGATACGGATGAGGGCCTGGGCCAACATCGGCAAATGTGAAGCGGGCTGCTTACCACGTAAGCCGGGTACGTCGAGGATGCTCTCGTAGTGCTTTTGGGGATCAGGGCAGGTGGCCCGGGGCGAGCGGACCGACATCGAGAAAGGCGACGGCGTCACTGGCTTCCAGGACGCGAAGCGCCCGGGACTTCACCCGCGGCGATTTTGCAGAAGATGCAGTTGGCCACGCTGCTCACGTCTAATCCGATCATTCTTTGTTCTCTGGAGTCGATTCGCCACTTCCCGCTGTCTCGCCCGCCGAGGCCTTGGCGAGAGGAAGACTTCTTGCCCGGTTGAGAACCCTTCTTCTTGAATTCCTTCCCTCCAGATAGCGGATGCGGTCTCCCGTCTTTCGGCGGCGGGCAATCGAAGTTTTCTTGCCGGACTCCGCTGCCGCTGGTCTCCTCACCGATCAACTGGAGTATGGCAAGATCAGCCAGCATCACCGATTCGCCGCTCGGCCAATCGAATGATCCGCCGTATAGCCGCCGGGACGATCGCTGAACTTCGGGGCGATATCCTCGAAGAGGCGATTCACGACCGAGCGGGCGACGAAGGAGGTAAATCTTCGTTGATTTGTAACTCGCAGGCACCTTGCCGGTGCGATGGCAGCGGCCCGACCGAGAGGCGAGGACCCGATTTCGCTGGGCGTAACTCATCGGATCGTACTTCTCCTGCTCTTCCCTGGAGAGGGGGCCGGTCGATCGCCGAGAAGGGCGACGACACGCTGACGACTGCGAAGAGTCCCCTCGCGAGCCAGGGTGATGATACCGTTCCACGAAGGGGCGGATATCCTTGGCCTTGATCAGCGTCGTGGTGATCTGTCCGTGTTGGAACGAGACTCTGGGCCATGTTTCGCCGCATCGCAGTGCGATATCAGCGCTGGTTCGTGTCAAGATGTCGTCCGGCCTTTCGATGTCGCATGTCGCTACACTCCGAGTCCGTTCAATGATGATTAAGCTTGGATTGTGCGCCCGTCTGGGATGGCGGCGACGGTGAACCGTAGGGCGTCGGTGGACTGGTGTCGAACGAACCGGACGTCAACTCCGAGCCGCCATAAACGCCGCCACTCATCTCCACGTTCTCCTCGCCCATGTCCTCCTCGCCCTCAATCTCCGAAGGCTGCGCGTTGGGATCGGATTTTAGCTGCCAGACCGATGTTCGGCCAACTTTGCGGCTGACCTCCCGAAGCGATGTTTTCCAAAGCTTCGCAGCCGAAGCAAGGCGGGTTCGTCCCATTTGGACCAGGTCACCGAGCGTTGCGATATTCGCGGAGAGTCAGGCAATTGCTCGCGCGCGGACGGACAAATCCAGATCGGAGATCGGTAGCGCGCCAGCTTGGACGCATCGCCGCTGCTCACTCCCACGCCCGGGCCGCTGCCGAGATCGTTGGGCGTGACTGTCAGAGCCGGTTCCGAGTTCGAAGATATTGGACAATCAGGTTGAAGGTGCTTGCGGAGGATCTTGGCGGCTCTACTGGGCCCATCTCCGGCGTCGAATCGTCCCATTGGTCCAGAGTCTCAGGACCCAATCGGTCGTAGTTTTGTTCGTTGCCCAGACGCTGCGGTCGTCCTCGACGCGATACCGAACGCGTCACGAGGCGAATAGACCGAGTCCACCGGGATCACGCCGATGATCTGGTCCTGATCCGCGGGCTTGTGGTCGTCGGCTGTCGCATAGCTGGCCGTGGCCAACGGTCATCTCCACCTCGAAATCGACGTTGTCGGTCAAGGTGGCGCGATGAGCTGATCCCGGTTGATGATTTCGATGGCCGGATCGCACTCGATCCTGCGAGGCCCGAAGCTCCAGGGTCTTGCCGGACTGCCCGCGCCTGGCCGAGCGCATCGTCTTGGGCGTTTCAGACGAGAGGCGGACGATCAGTGCCTTGATCGTTCAGGATAATGACCGTCGCGTCCTCGATGACGCCGGGCATCGTCGTAAACTCATGCTCGGCACCCTTGATCTTGACGTGAGTGACGGCGGCCCCTTCCAGACTCGAAAGGAGAATTCGGCGCAGACTGTTTCCGATCGTCGTACCGAAGCCTCGTTCGAAAGGCTCGATAATGAACCGTCCATACGTGGTGGCGTTGAGGGCGGACTCGTCACGCAACACGACGAGTGGGCAATTCCAAACCACGCCACCGAATTCGCATCGCCACTTACCTCCCAGGGACGCGCGCGTCCCGAGCTGAAACGGCCGGCCAGAATCGACCGCCGTGAAATCAACAAGTCCACCGGCGGGCCCATATCCGAGCCGCCGGAACCGCCGACGTCATCGACTGCCGAAAACTCGACGATCAGCTGCTCTTCAACCGGTATCTGAACGTCGTCGCGACTTGGAAGAGCGACAACGCCGCCCTCCAGGTTCGCCGCGTCGAGCTTTAGCCACGGTTGCACCATCCGATTCGGATCGGCGTCCAGGAACAGCTCGCACCATCTTCTGACTCGCCTCTTCGCGTACCACGCCGATTCGATCGCCGACTTTCACCAAAAGACCGGGCTTGTTCACGCCCTCCCCGTTAATCGTAAGTGCTTATGGGGCCAGTGCGAGTCCGGGCGGCCCTTTCGCGATGGGCTGAAACCCAGTTTGACCAGGACGTTATCCAGCCGCCGCTCAGGAGGCCCATCAACGCCCGGCCGGTGTTCCTCGGTCGAGTGCTGCGCGTGCTCGAAATACCGCCGGAACTGCTTATCCCAGAAGGCCGTAGTAGCAGCTGACCTTTTGCGTCTCGCGAAGGCGCGCTTTGCCGTATTCGCTGGCCTGACCGCGACGGAAGGCCCGGGATTGACCCGGCAGGCATGTTTCGCGACGGCTTTTCCATCGGGCACTCGGCGGTTTCACACGCGCGTACCGCCTGAGCATCAGTTTGATGCCCTCACGACGACACTTGCGACACGATGGACCTAAATCTCTACCCATAAGGATTCCTGCAAATTCCTCTCCGCTAAACTCGGCATTCCGCGCTGGGCGACAACCGTTGTGCGGCAGCGGTGTTGCACGTCTTCGATGGACTGAATCCGCAGACCGCCTGATTGCAGAACCGGAGACGGCCGATTCCCGGCCGCTGCCGGGTCCCATGACGCGAACCTCGACTTCCGTGACGCCGAACTTCCGGGCCGCGTTCGCCGCGGATTCACCGCGCGCTTGCGACGAAGGGCGATGACTCTTGCGGGTTCCCTTGAGATCCCACCGTCGCCGGCGGATTGCCAGCAGAGCGTCTCGCCGTTGAGATCGGTGATCGTAATCATGGTGTTGTTAAACGTCGCCTGACGTGGGCAATATCCTTGGCCACGTTTCGTCGCGTCTTTCGCTTTACAGATTCGTTGCTGCTGCCGTTTTTCCCACGAGTCAACCTCAGTTCATACTAAATTTTTGTGGAACCGGCTCTTAGCCAGTTCGAATTAGCTGCCGAAGTTCCTTCACGCCTTTCTTGCCCGCGACCAATCTTCTTTCGGGCCCTTGCGCGTTCGTGCGTTCGTCCGCGTCCGCTGTCACGCGAACCGGAAAGACCTCGTCGATGGCAAGGTGTGCCGCGATAGCACTGAATATCCTTGAGTCGCGAGATATTCTGCGTCCACCTGGCGGCAGAGGTTGCCCTTCGGCGACGTAGGTGCGATCGATGATGCCCGCCACGCGGCCTGGTCTCATCCTCGGTCATGATTCTTGCGCGCACGGACATCCTGGCTGATGCCGGCCTCTTTGAGGATGGCTCTGGCTGTGGTGCCGGACCGATCCCGTAAATCGTACTGAACGCGATCACGACGCGGCTTTTTCGTTCCGGAATATCAACGCCTGCGATACGTGGCATCTGCCGTGGCCTCCCGCCGAAGAACTCGCCTTAGCTCTGTCTCCTGTTTCGTGGCGGCGGATTGGATGAACAGATCACTCGCACCACGCCGCGGCGCTGATCACTTTGCGAATTCTCACAAAATCCGTCGAACACTGCTTCGCACTTTCATCGCTGCCATCTCCCGGCGGCATCGCCGCCGTTTATCGTCCGATCCGTCAAGATGTCGATCCCGATCTCCGTGATCGCCACCGTATGCTCAAAATGCATGCGACCAGCGGCCGTCCTTGGTCACCTGCGGCCAGCCGCTCAATCGCCCGACATCACCTGCGCGCCGAACCCATCGTCACCATCGGCTCGACCGCGATGACCAGGCCCGGCGTCAACCGGAAAGTCGCTCTTGCGCTTGCTTGCGGTCGGTGTAGTTGGGCGCCTTCGGTTCACCTCGTGCATCTGCTGGCCGATGCCGTGGCCCACGAACTCGCGGACGACACGCCGAAGCCGTGCGATTCCACATAGGACTGCACGCTTGCTTGGCGACTTCGCTCCACATCCGCCCGGGGCGCATCTCCGATAGCGCCGCAAGTCGGGAATAGGACGTCGCGTCGAGCAGCCGCTGCACATCCGGCGAGACGCGGCCGACGGGGATCGTCGGTCGCCGAATCGCCGCAATAGCCTTTCAATCGCACGCCGCAATCAATGCTGATAATCTCCCCGGCTTGAGCACGCGATCGCCGGGAATCGCCATGTACCACCTGTTCGTTCACGCTAGCGCGCAAATCGCCGCGGGAAACGGAAATTTCGTTCCCGGCGTCTGCACGCCCTTGGAGAAGACGCCTGCCGGCCGCCGAGTGATCATCTCGTCGGCCACGCGCGCCAGAGTTCGCCCCGTCGTCCACGCCCGGCCGCACCAGCTCCCGCATCGCCTTCAGCACGCGCGTAAACCACGCGCCCCGCATCGCCGGATCAATGCAATCTCACGCGGACTCTTCCGGACGGGCATGACCGCCACCTGCCAGTCGTCAGTCGCCCTGGGTCTGTCTGCGGCGGCTGTCCTCCTCATCTGCCCCGCCGCGTCGGATTTTCAATCAGACAGACTTTCTGAATGGCGGCCGTGACATCCTGAACGGCCCCCGGCATCGACCGACCGGAGCACGCCACGGGATTGATAATGAGGCCACCACCGGCTTTGTTTCCGCGTGATACGTCCGCAGCCGCTGCGTCACCACCTCGAGTTCGTCGTCCTTCCGGCGGGCCAGCGCGGTCCGCAATCGTCGCACACCGCCAGCTTTTCGGCGGCGAAAAAAGTCTCGGTGATAGATTCGCCCATCCAGGGGCACGACCAGCGGCCTCGTCAGCGCCGCCTCGTCACTTCCGCGTCCGCGACCTCCGTATTCACCACGACGTCGATCCGGCAGCTCTGCGCCGCCAGCCACTGGTCAAGCCCTTCGGCCTGACGCGACGGTCGAGGAAAGCCATCGAGCGAGAATCCGCCATTCACGGGCACCCGGCCGATGTTGCTCGGACATCATGGCCAGGATCAAGTCGTCGGGCACAAGGACGCCTCGGTCCATATAGTCCTGATGCCTTTTGGCCGAAGCGGCGTTTTCGCCTTTCGCTCCGCCCCGAAGTATGTCTCCACTCGACAAATGCACCAGGCCCAAAGGCCTTCGCGATACCCACCGCCTGCGTTCATTTGCCGGCGCGCCCGGCGGACCGAGGAGCACGACGTTCACGCTACAGGCTCCATTGATTCTCGCGCGCCGGATCACCAAGAAATCCGCCGTAGTTTCGCATGATCAGGTTGGCCTCGATCCGCTGGACCAAGTCCAGTCCGACGCTGGCGGCTAATGAGCAGCCCGGTGCCGCTCGGGAACGATGAAACGGAAACAGGGATCCCCATCGCCGCCGCGATCACTTGCCAGGACATCAATGGCGATCGCCGCGAGGAAACCGCGGCGCCAACCGTAGGTAAATTCGCGTCATGACGGTCTCAAGGTAGTCGGCGTGCGCGCTTTGCCGGGCCTGCAGGCCGGGAATGAAAGCTGCCATAGTCCCGAAGCTGGTTTGGCCATCTCCTTCGGCTGGAAGTGCACGGTCGTCCAAAAGTAGGCAAAGAAGAAGACCAGGCCGATGTAGCAGAGGCGAATACGAAGAAACTCGTACGGCTAGAATTCAGATGCCAACATCCGAAGGATGCCGCTGTTTTTCAGAAAACTATTGTGCCATCCAGTCGAGCACGAGTCCCGGGAAGATGAGCAAGCTGCTGGGCGAAGATGATCGGCATGACGCCGCCGTGATTGACGCGAAGCGGCAGGTAATGGCGGCACGACCGCCCCACACGCGACGGCCGCGTCTGCTGGCCTGCCTGCTGAATGGGAATGCCGCCGCTGGCCCTGGGTAATGAGGATCGAACCGGCCACGACGCCGACGAAGGCTACAATCAGAAAACAATCTTCGCCGGCCCCATTTGAGCGTCACCGCCGACATCCATGGACGGCATCTTCAACAACCCAAAATACCGCGTTGGGGATACGTGCAACAATGCCGCGCCATGATGATCAAGCTGACGCCGTTGCCGATGCCGTATTCGTCGATCTGCTCGCCGAGCACACATCAAGAAAGACCGTCCCGGCCGTCATGCCCGATTATGCCGATGAGCCAAAAGCAAAGCGTGGGTCGAGCTCGCGGAGAAATGCTGGTGTAATCGCCAAAGACGAGCTTGCTGCCCTGGATGTAGCGAAGCCAGAAGGCCCCCTGGACCAAGCAAATGAGGACCGTCGCGTAGCGCGCGTGTATTCCTGAATCTTCTTTCGCCCGGCCTCGCCTTCCTGTCGGCTTCTCCAGAGACAGGAACGACCGTTCCCAGAAGCTGAAAGATGATGGACGCGGAGATGTGTGGGCATGATGCCGAGACCGAAGATCGTGCTCTGCTGGAGATTGCCGCCACGTGAACATGGCAAACGCGCGGTCAGCTTCGCTGAACGCCGCCGCTCGACCCGCCGCTGCCGCCGCGCTTGCGCCATATTTGCAAAGTGCTGCGTAAGCTGGCTGCTGATCCACGCCGGGCAGCGGCACGTGAGTTCCGATTCGACAAACGCAGGCAGCCCCGGCGTGAACAGAATCTTGTTCCGCAGGTCCGCCCGACTTTGAAAGATGTTCAGAAGACTAACGCAGCACGTCCCTAATTAACCGACCCCTATTCTTTGCTTTCTTGCGCTGACGCTTCGCCTTCGGGCTTTTCTTGGGCTTGGCCGGCTTCTCTTTCTTGGGGGCCTTGGCTTCGCCCTTCGGAACCGCGCTTCCTCGCCGCCTGCTTCAGCCTTGTCGCCCGCGGCCTTCTCCGGCACGGGCTTGGGCCGTTGATGAACTTCTTCTGGGCTGGGGCCGAGCCGCTTGAGGCGTCCCGCCACGCTCGCTTCGATCTTGGACGCCGCTTGGGCGTGAAGCGGCTCGGCCTCTACGATCAGCTTCTTCTTGATCGCCGTCACCGAGCACCTTCACCGGCGCGCCGGCATCGCGGATCAGACCGATTTCGGCGAAGCGACGCGGCCGGTCACATGCCACGCGCTGTGGACCTCGCCTGATCGGCCACGTTCACGATCTGATATTCCGTCCGGAAATTCTTGTTGTTAAAACCGATCATTGGAGCGGACGACGAAACAGGCGAAAAACGCCGCGCCTTCGCTGAGGCGAAGTGGCTTCGCTAACCCCCGCGCTCCGTGCGGCTGACCCTTGACACCGCAGCGGCCGTCTTGCCCCAGCCGCTGCCTTCGCCGCGACCGACGACCGCTTGCTGCGGCTCGTGTGGGCAGCTGACCCGTGTTGTCACTTCAGTGATGTTCATCGCGTCCTCTTACTCGCACTAACTCGCTGAAGGTCACCGCGAAGCTGTTCCACCTGTTGCCGGTCGCGCATGTCTGCAGGGCGTCATCGTCGCCTTCACCAGGTTCTTGGGGCTCGACGGACGGCCGTACACCTTGGTCGAAGCAGTCGTGGACACGACTGATTCCAGAACGGCGCGGACGCTGGAGCCCGCGATGACGCCGGTACCTTCGCTGGCGGGCAGCAATCCCATCCAGCTGGCGCCGAAGCGCCCCCATGACCGTGTGTGCGGAATCGTCGATCCGCTGAGCCGGATGGAGCCGCATCGATCGACTCGCCTGCTTCCGTCCCTTTTCGACCGCCGACGGCACCTCATTCGCGCTTGCCATAGCCGAAGCCGACGCGTCCCGGTGCGATCACCCGGCGAGCCAGCGCGCTGAAGCTGAAGCGGCGGCCGCTTCCGCTGACGACCTTCGAGATAACGATTCGCGGCGACGTTGTCGTCGTAGGACGGGCCACTTCCTGCGCCTCGCCCGGTCGCTGCCGGCCTCTACCGAATTTCGCCATCGATCACCCTGCTGCGCGCCGCGGTCAAATGCCGCCGGCATTGTTGTTAGAAATCAATCCCGTCTTTCTTGCCGCATCCGCGAGGGCGCCTTGATTCGGCCATGGAACCTGCGGCCGTTTCGATCGAGGCCACCTGCTTGATCCCGTGCATCACCGCCTGCTCGGCGAGCACGCTGCCCGACGAGGCGCGACCATGCAGTTGCCGCCGTTTTCACCTGATCCGAGGCGTCTTCGTGCCGGTCCGGCGGCGCACAGCGTGCGGCCGGTCATCGTCGTCGATAGCTGCGCGCGGTGATATGGGTGCAGGCTGCGGAAGACCGTCAACCGCGGGCGCTGCGGCGTTCCAATGACGCTATGCCTGATGCTCCAGCTTCATCGCTGTAATCGTGTTTTTTCAATGCTCTCGCGTTCACGATAGTACCTGTAGTCTCTGGACTCTCGCTTATCCGCCCACTCGCGCCATCAGCTGATACAAACGCCTTACCGCCTTCCGCTTGATCTGTTCGCCCGCATAGCGGACGCCCTTGCCCTTGTAAGGCTCGGGATGTCGGCAGCGTCGCTTGATCGATCGCGCGAGCTGGCCGACGACTTGTTTGTCGATCCCCGTGATCGTCAGTTTCGCCGGTGTTTCGTCGCCCTTTGTCGCGGCGCATCAATGGCCACTTTGACGCCCTTGGGGATCGGCAACTTCACCGGATCTGGGAATATCCACGGTCAGATCGAGCGTTTGGCCGGCGACGGCGATGAATAGCACCGTGCCGTAAATTTCCATTTTTCCTCGTAACCCTGCGATACGCCGACAATCATGTTGTTGATCAAGGGCGCGTGGTGCCGTGCGAGCGCGATTCTGCGCAGAGTCGGACGACCGCGTGACCACGACGGACTTCGCGGACGCAGATCTTCCCTTCACCGGCGTGACGCCGTGGGAGTGCGACCAGGAGAGCGATCCCCTGGGGCCGGTCACGTTGATGAGGCTGCCCTTGATGTCGACCTTGACGCCGGAAGGCAACAGAGATCGGTTTTTCCTACGCGTGACATCTTTGCCACTCAAATCGACGGGGCTGCCGAGCCCGTGCCATTCTGGGTCCCTAATGGGCCGTACAAATCAACTCGCCGCCGATCTTCTGTTCGCGGCACTTTCGATCCGCTCACGACGCCGTGGCTCGTGGAAAGCTGCGGCGATCCCCGAACCGTTGAGCACCCTGGGAATATCGTTCACGCCGACGTACTTTCGGCAGCCGACCTTGCTCTCGCGGCGGATGCGCGTCAGACCTGCTCGCCGCGCGGCCGTGTTCATGGTGACGCGCAGCGAATTACGGCCGGCGGCGCGGGAATCTTCTCGACGTCCGACAGATAGCCTTCGTCCTTGAACACCTGGCAGATGTTCATCTTCCCGCGGCTATAGGGCAGCGTCACCTGCTTCGAACGGTTGCGAGATCCCGTTGCGAAGCTGGGTCAGCAGATCTGCGATCGGGATCACTCCACATGCTTGTCTTACCTCGAACTCCTTTACCAGCTCGCCTTCCGTACGCCGGGGATCTTGCCTTCGAGGGCCATCGACCGGAAACAGATTCGGCAGAGCTTGAACTTGCGATAAACAGCCGCGACCGGCCGCACACCAGGCACCGCGTATAGCCGCGGACCTTGAACTGTCGGTTTTGGCCGCCGCTTTTTTATTCTCCAGCACTTTCTCGCCATCGACTCCCTCGCTGATCCCCTACTGAATCCTTCTCGTCTACGGCGGAACGGCATGTCCCATCAATGCGAGCAAACGTCGGCTCTCCGCGTCATTTCGCTTGCTGTACGTCACCATCGTGATGTTCATTCCCTGCTGGAACTCGACCTTGTCGGCGTCCACCTCGGGGAAGACCGTCTGCTCCGGTCAGGCCCATGTTGAAATTTCCGCGGCCATCGAAACTGTCGGGATTCAGGCCGCGAAAGTCGCGAATACGGGGGATCGCGATGCTGATCACGCGATCCAGGAACTCATACATCCGTTGGCCGCGGAGCGTGACCATTACGCCGATCGGAACGTCCTCGCGGAGTTTGAAGTTCGATGCGCTCTTGTGAGACTCGGCGAGACCCCAGATCGGCCGCTGGCCGGTGATCTCTGCGTCGACTCTTTTTGGGCGGACTCGATACTGACTTCTTTTCCGCGACCGCCTTGCCAACGCCCATCGACGCGACGCTGTTTTCGATCTTGGGGATAGAAAGACGATTGGTCGGCCGAACTCCTTCTGGAGCAACCCGGCAAAACCTGTGTCTTATACTTTTCCAACAACCAGAGCCATTTTCGTTTCTCATGTCGGCGCCACGCACGCCGTCAAATCGTTACCTTGCCCCAGCGGCCTTGGCGTCTTCAAAACCGTTCCGCCGTGCGTCACGCGCTCTTCGATGTCTGCTTCCCCTTGCTTGTCCCGTTCAATCTCAAAGTGAACGCGGCGGCTGCCGCGCGGCCCGTCTTGGGGTCGATTTCCGGAAGGACGTTCGACACGCGGACCGGCAGCCTCCTTTGCGGATGCGGCCGCCCTGTGGATTGGTCGGCTGGGCTTCAAATGGCGATACACGAGATTCACGCCCTCGATGAAGAGATCCGCTGCTTGACCGGATCGACGCGCGCAGGACGCGCCCCTGCTCGCCCTTGTGGTCGCCCGTGATCCCGCTTCCACGCGATCATTTTTCCTGATCTTCCGCCCGCCATCACTCACCTTTGCCGCACTTGTTCCCTACACCACCTCGGTGGCCAGGAGACGATTTTCATGAACCGCACTTTGTCCACGAAGCTCGCGGGCGACGCCCGAAGATGCGGGTGCCCCATGAGAGTTCTTTTCCTCGTCAATAATGACCGCCGCATTCTGCGTGTCGGAAGCGGACATAACTGCACCGTCCGGTCTGCGGACCGGGGATCGCGTTCGAACGACCACGCACTTCACTTTGCGCGCGTGCTTCGCTCCTTGCGGTTATTGCCAACGAGGATAGTCGCTGTTGGGCAAGGCTTTCTTCACCGACACACCACGATGTCGCCGACACTGGCGGTGCGCGCGTAAAGCGGCTGCCGTGCCAGTCGGCAGCCGCCCAGGACACGGATCACCATGGCCTGCTTGGCCCCGAGTGTTATCCGCGATATCCACTACGCTCTCGGCTTGAATCATCTCGCTGCCATCCGTCTGCTTCGCGATTTTGCGTGCAATCCGCAAACCGGGCTTTATGCCCTTTTCCCTTCTTGTGCCGCCGCGCGAAACGACTCGAGCCAGCCGCCACGACTTGAGCTTGGAAATCGGCCGGCACTCGACGATCTCCACGACGTCGCCGACTTTGGCTTCGTTCTTCTCGTCGTGGACGTGCAGAATGCTCTTGCGCTCAAGTACTTTCCGTACTTCGGGTGCTTCATCGACCGGTCGATCCGCACCTTGATCGTCTTGTCCTGGAGGTCCGACTCGACGACCGCCGTCCGCGTCCGCCGTTCTGTACGGTTCATCGGCATGCATCGTTGAAGAAGCCTGGGTATTCTGCATCGTCGTCATGGTTCTATTCGTCCCGGATCAAAACCCTTCAGGCCTTCTTCGCCGATCCCACCGATTCCAGGTGGTACTGCCGCTGCTCGACGTCTTTTTCGCCCCGCTCCTGGAGAACCGTGAAGACGCGGGCGATGTCCCTTTGCGTCTTGCCCAACTGCGACGGGTCTTCCAGTTTCTCCGTCACGCGCCGGCTGCGAAGATCAAACATGTGCCGGCGCACAGCGGTCCAGCTCGTTGTGCAGCTCGTCGGTCTTCAGTTCTCGCAGATCGCTGATCTTCATTTCACACTCACTCGGCTTTAGAGACCTTGCCGACGTCGCACAAAGCGGCACCGCTGCAGGCATCTTCAGGGCCACGCACGCGACAGGGCCTGCCGAGCGACGTCTTCCTCGACGCCGCCGATCTCAAACAACACCGTCCCGGGCTTCACGACGGCGACCCAGTAATCCGGCTCGCCTTTGCCCTTACCCATTCGAGTTTCGAGCGGCTTGCTCGACACGCTCTTTGTGCGGAAAGATCCGGATCACGACGCGGCCTTGGCGCGCTGCAAATAATGCGACGCGCACTTGTGCGTCCGGCCTCAATCTGCCGACCGGAAATCCAACCGGCTTCCAGTACTTGCAGGCCGTACTCGCCGTAGGACACCTTTGTTGCCGCGCGTGGCATTGCCGCGCACTTGCCTCGGTGGTGCTTTCGGAACTTGACTCGTGCCTAAGCATCAATGCCATATCAACCGCTCCCGTTCCTTATCTGCGTCTGGCGCGCTAACTCGCGTCCCCCGGCATGCCGCCCCGTCGTTGGCGTCCTTCGCCTGAAGATTCCGTCACCGCTTGCGTCGTCAGTTCTTCTGCCTTCAGATCGCGATAGTCGCCCTTGTACAACCAGACGCGGACGCCGATCGCGCCGTACGTGGTAAACGCCTGTGCGTACCCGTAATCCACATTCGCCCGAAGGGATTGAAGCGGAATCGATCCCAACTTTTGGGTCTCCATCCGCGACATCTCCGCGCCGCCCAGCCGCCCCTTGCAGATGATCTTGACGCCCAGCGCCCCCGCTTGCATCGAAGAATCGCAGTGCATCTTCATGACGCGCCGAAAGCTGGCCCGCTTCGAGCTGCTCGCAGACATCCAACGCGATGAGCTGCGAATTCAGGTCGGGGTTTTTGATCTCCTTGATATTGACGCTGACCTTTGCGGTCGATCATCTCTTCCAGCTTTTCCCGCAGCTTGTCCACCTCGGCCCCCTTGGGACCGATGACCATGCCGGGCCGGGCCGTCGCCAGGACGACCTTCACTTCGTTGCGCGTCCGCTCGATCTCGATCCCCGCGCAACCCGCGAAAGGCGAGGTGCGGTTGAGTTGCTGGTCGATCAGTTTGCGGATCTTCTCGTCCTCGATGAGAAACTCGGCGTAAGGCCGCCTGCAGGCGCGTACCATCGCGATCGCCACATCCTCGGTGACTCCTATGCGAAAACCGATTGGATGAACCTTTTGTCCCATACCGCCTTCTTACTTTTTCGGGCCTTCGCCCACGGTCACGACTAGTGGTGACTCGTCCGCTTCATGATCGAGTGCGCCCGGCCCCGATCCTTGGGCTGAAAGCGCTTAATCGTCGGTCCGCAATCGACACGGGCCTCATGGACGTACAACTTCTTGACGTTGGCTTCCTGCTCGTCCGCGTCGGCCATCGCCGTCCGTGGAAACCTTGTCCACCAGGCTGCACGCCCGCTTCTTCGTGTGCATCTTCAGGAGCTCCAGAGCCTCATCCACATGCCGCCCGGCAATAAGCTGCGTCACCAGCCGCGCTTTCGCGGGCTGATTCCGCGCGTATCGATGAATGGATGTCCATGCCGCCATGACGACTCACCTTACCTCTTGGGCCCTGCCGCCGTCGGTCCCGCCGGCGCTGCACCCGCCGCGGCCTCTTCGGCCTCCTGCCGCTGCCGTGGCCTTTCCAGATCCGCGTCAAGCTAAACTCACCGAGCTTATGACCGACCATATCTTCCGTCACGAAGACGCGCTTAAAGATCTTGCCGTTGTGGACGTCGAACGATCGGCCGATGAACTCCGGAGGATCGTACACCGCCGCGCCCACGTCTTGATCGCATCGTGACTGCCGTCGCGAATCGCCCGCTCGACCTTTTCGTAAAGTCGCGGGTCCACAAACGGTCCCTTTTAAACTGCGTCCCATTTTCCTCTCTACGGTTCCGGGGCGACGAACACGCCGCGCCCGACTCATCTACTTCTTTCGTGGCAACGACACTTGTCCGTACCGCCGGCTCTTTCGTCGTCGCAGAATTCGCCGATTCGAGTTAAGCCGCGGATTCCGCGTCCGTCCGCCCTTGGCCAATACGCCGGTGGGGCTACACGGATGCCGCCCGCCGCCGCTGCGACCTTCGCCGCCGCCCAGGGTGCGCGACAGGGTTTTGGGCGACACCGCGAACGTGCGGCCTTCGCCCCCGATACCGGCTGCGTCCGGCCTTGCCCCAACTGATGTTTTTGTATTCCACGTTCCCAAGCTGGCCGATCGTCGCGCGGCACTCCACGCGAACCTGCCGCATTTCTCCGGAGGGCAGGATGATCGTCGCCCACTGGCCTTCGCGGGCCGCCAATCGCGCCGCGCGCCGGCCAGATCGAACGAGCTTGCCGCCCTGTCCCGCGATCATCTCGATGTTATGCACATCCATGCCGACCGGAACTTCCGCCAGCGGCATCGCGTGACCCAGCTTCGGCTCGACGCCCGGACCGCTCATCACTTTTGACCAGCCTTGAGACCGTTCGGGGCGAGGATGTATCGGTGCTCGCCATCCTCATATCGAAGCAGGGCGATGAAACAGTTGCGATTCGGGTCGTACTCGATGGCCTCCACGGCCGCGACCACGCCGTCCTTGTTGCGCTTGAAGTCGATGATGCGATAGAGCTTCTGTGACCGCCGCCACGGAAGCGCGAGGTCGTAAAGCCTTGGTTGTTCCGACCGCCGGTGGAGACTAGGGGACGGCAAAGGGACTTGAAGGGCTGGCGGCTTCGATCCGACAATTCGGCGAAGTCGTTGACGCTGGATTGCCGGCGGCCCGGCGTCGTCTTCTTGTATATTCTAATGCCCATAAATGTCTCGACGTTCTCGCCGTCCGCAGCGCTTTTTCCCTAGAACAAATCAATATGGAATTCAGGCCGGAGGACGACCACCGCCTTTTCCAATGCCGCGTCAACCCCGCCTTGAATCGATGCCGCCGGCGGCTTTCCGGCATGGACGCTTGTCCGCACGTCAGCGACGCGGACGTTGTAAATCTTCTCAATCGCATCGCGAATCTCGATCTTGTTGGCCCCGGGATGAACCTCGAAGCTGTAAGCGCCGCCCCGTCCCTCGCGCGTCCGCGTCTGCGCGTACGCCTGCTTGCTTTGGTGCGTGCCCTTCTCGGTCACAAGCGGCCGCCGGATCACGTGATAAATGTCCATGACTCCACCTAACTCTGCGCCGAAGGGATCGTCCCGCTCTGGGTCCTTGGCAAACACGGCAAAGGCGTCGGGCGTAAAGATCAAGTGCGCGCCCGCAGCACTCGTAGGCATTGATGTCGCCGACATGCTTGATGCCGAGATTCGGTATATTGCGACCGGAGCGAAGCAGATTCTGATCGACCGCCGCATAAGCGAGCAGCGCCCCCGCGATCGGTCTTCGTCGCCTTGAGCATCTTGGCCATGTGCGACGTCTTGGGCTCGTCGAACTTCAGGCCGTCCACGATCATCGCCGTTCCGGCCATCGCCTTGGCGAGAATCGCCGAATTGCGCGCTAACCGGCGCATCTTTTTCGAAAACTTCTTCGAGAAATCGCGATTGATCTTGGCGAAGGCATGGCCGCCGCCGACGCGGACCGGCGTCCGCAAATTGCCTGCTCGCGCCCGGCCGGTGCCTTTCTGGCGATAAAGCTTCCGCGAAGCGCCGTGGACCATGCCGCGGCTCTTGGTCATGACGGTGCCCTGCCGGGCATTCGCGCGATAAGTGACGACGGCCTGCTTGAGCAGGTCGTAACGTACTTTGCCGCCCACACTGCTCAGGGTCGAGCTTCTCGGTGCCGACCTTCTCGCCCTTGGGATTTAGTACTCGGTATCTCGATCGTGACGACGTCTAGCCACACAAAGGCCGCCGGCGATTCAACGCCTGCGACCTTGTTTACTAATCCTTCTTCTTTGTCTTGGGATCGATCTGTTTCTTGGTCTTGGACTGGCTCACCACCACGTAACCGCCGTCCGGACCCGGGATCGCGCCCGGCTATCAGGAGCGAGGTTTCGATCCTTGTCGACCGACACCAACTTCTGATTTACTTGCCGTGATGCACATCGTGGCCCATATGGCCGGGCATCTTCTTCCCTTCTTGATACAACGGCCGAATCCGCGATTACCCGATGCGCCGATACCCCCGCTGACCGATGTTTTCGTTCGGTACCGTGGGAGGCGGGCTGGCCGCCGAAGTGATGCCGCTTCATGACGCCTTGAAAGCCCCTTGCCGATGCTCGTGCCGACGACCGTCCACGTAGAAGATCTGCGGTTCCTGAAAAAGCTCGATCGGTGACTCGATCACCGATTTGCCTGTCGCACGGTTCGCTCAGGCGGATTTCCCGGACGAATTTCTGGGGCTTGGCCTTCGCCAGAGCGTGCATGACCGATTGGGGATCGTCGAGCGGCTCGGCTCGGGCATCGAGGAAGCCAAGCTGAACGGCTTCGTAACCGTCCCTCTCTTTATTCTTCACCTGCAAGATCGGGCAGGGACCAGCCTCGACCACCGTCACGGGTACGGAGGCGCCCGTCTTCCGCGAAGACGCGGGTCATACCGACTTTTCTGCCCCAGGATCGCTGCTTTCATGGTGACAGGATATCCCGTTCCCTTTCAGGTTTTGGTTGCGCGCGATACGTCTCACGCGCTGGATTTACTTAAAAAGGGGTGCGACGAACTCGACACGTTCGACTCGAGTGTCCGCTGACCGGATGGCGCGTCCGATCTACGCCCTGATCTTTACAAATACGCCTCGCCGGCACGACCAGCCGATTCAGGGCTTCCACTGTCCGAGACCGTCGGCTCAAAGATATCAATGACCCGCTTGTGCGTTCGCATCTCGAACTGCTCGCGGGATTTCTTATCGACGTGCGGGCTTCGAAGAACCGTGTAGCGCTCGATGCGCGTCGGAAGCGGAATGGGCCCGCGAACACGGGCGTTCGTCCGTTTGGCGTGTTCCACGATCTCCCGCGGCATGAGCCATCCAGCGCGCGATGATCGTACGCCTCCATCCGTATGCGAATTCGATCTAATGCCACGGTCTAAACCTGTCCGCTAGCGATCAATTGGCTCCCCCGACTTCGGGAAAAGCAAGACCCAACAGCGTACCACACCTTACTACATTGTCAAGCATTCGACCCCAACCGTTCCTCAATAGTCTGGAAACACGTAAAACATGTAGCAATATAAGGTTAGGTCAACATAGTGTTTGGACTCGTTTAAGGCGATGGCGCGGCTCCCAATTTTCTTTGACACCCGGAACCAGCACTTTGTAAAGATTCTCTTCCGGCCGTAGAACATCAACTCTAGTTTCTGAGTCCCTGGATTTCAGTCGGCCAGCGCGGCTCTTCGCGGCGAATCGAAAAGAGGTTGACATGTATCGTCTGCAATCACGGTTTGTCGCAACTCAGTTCGTCGTCTGCCTGTTGATGGGGTACACGACAAGAAGTAACCCAGGCTCCGCCTTCGCGCAGCTAACCCGGAGACTGTGTCCGCCTTAAAGCCACGCATCCCGACGGCGTTCCACTCCACCATGAATCTCATAATAGTTTTTCAGGTCGGCGCCTGCCGAACGGTTCCGTCGTCAAAGTGCTGGAGGCAGCCAATCAGAACAAGTGGTTCCGCGTCGAACTCGACTCCACGCAAGGTTGGATCGCATCGGCCTATGATCAGACGCCGTCGTGCCGTGCCCGCCGCCCGGTACACCCACATCAATACCCAGTGCGGCAGGAAAAATCACGGTCGGAGCATGGAATTTGGAGTGGCTGAAAGACGGCAAGGATCGGGGTTTTCCAGAATTCAAAGGGGCACAGGCGATTCCGCCTCGAACCGATGCAGAATACGTTGCCATCGCGAATATCATTCGGCAATTGGACATCAAGGTATTAATCCTCGAGGAGATCAACGGGTTCAATCCAGATGCCGACAACGAGGAGGACGTTCCGGCCCGAAGTGTGGAATTGGACCGGCTCGTCACCAAACTGACGCCAGCCGAGTATTCCTATGTGATCGAGCGATCGGGCCACGCCCAGCGCGTGGCTATTCTTTTCGAATCACAGACGATTCACGTCCTGCGATCGTGTGAAGGCGACCTTCCCAATCCAAGTGTTGATAATGCATCGCTTTTCGCACGACAGCCTCTGCTCGTCTTTGCCAGATCTTTGCAGAGGGCGTCGAAATGAACGATTTCGTCGTCGTCGGCGTACATCTCGCTCTCTGGGCAGGGACTCACGCACAACCACGACCAGGCCATGGCCGCCGTCCAAGATTGGATCTCGCAGGTCCGCACGGCGAACGGTTGCATTGCACCCGGCGAATTCGATGCTCCTCATCGGCGGCGACTTCAATGCCAGCCGATTCGACAACAATGTCGAGGGTTTTGGAACCAAATGGAAGGCTCAGGCTGGGATGTCCTCGCGGACGATCCCTCGTATCCTTCGACGCGTCTCGCCGGAAAGCCTCCCGGCCACACGGAAAGCAAGATCGACTACCTCATAGTGTCCAGGGGTCACGGCGGGCTCGGCGGCGAAGAGGTCACCGCGACGACTGCAAACGTGCACACCGAGCTGGTCCCGGCCGCTGGTGGAGGAATGGCCTTCCGCCAGCTCGCTTCCGATCACCTTCCGGTCACAGTGGATATTCAGATCATGCCGGACAACGACTGATCGATGCGTGATCCAGTTAGTCGATGTATCCATGCGCGCGCAGTAGATCCTGTTGCAGGGCGGGCGGCATCGGCATCGTAAGACCAGCGGCTCCATCGAGATGACCGGCGCGGCCCTGAGTCAGAGTCCGCAATTTCGTGGCGTATTGGAATAGCTCCGACAGCGGCACCTTCGCATGGATCACGCGGCTGCTTGCCGCGCATCTCCGTATCGTCGATGAGCCCCGCCGGGCGCTGGGGTCGCCGCTGACGGCGCCGAAATATTCGTCAGGCACGGAAACTTGCAGTTTCATGATCGGTTCGAGCAATACGGGCCCGGCCTTCTTCATCGCTTCCTCCATCGCGTGACGCCCCGCGTTCTCAAAGGCCAGTTCCGGGCTGTCAACGTCGTGCTCCTTGCCGTCGACGAGCGTCGCCCGCACATTGAGGACTTCGTACCCCGCGAGCACGCCCATCTGCATCCCTTCGCGGGCATACGCGGCTCTACGGCGTTGATGAACTCGCGGCGCAGGACCCACGCCGCTCGTGGCGTTCACGAACTCAAAGGCGTCGTTTCCCTTTTCGACCTGGATGGGCTCGACGCGAAGCGTGACGACCGCATATTGTCCGCGACCGCCGGTCTGGCGAATGAAACGAGCCTCGGCCTCCGCCGTTTTGGTGATGACCGCTTCGCGATAGGCGACGAGCGGCCGGCCGACGCCGACCGGCACGTTGTAATCGTGCTCCAGCCGGTAGGTCAGAACCTCGAGGTGCAACTCGCCCATTCCGCTAATAATCGTCTGACCCGTCTCCGCATCGACGCCGTAGCGAAACGTCGGATCCTGCCGGGCCATCTTGGAGAGCACCTCCACGAGCGATTCCTTGTCCTTGGTGTTCTTCGGCTCGATGGAGACGCTGATGACCGGCGTGGGAAATTCGATCCTTTCCAGGACGATGGTCTTGTGCGCGTCGCAAAGCGTGTGGCCGGTCAGGGCCTCCTTCAATCCGACGCAGGCCACGATGTCCCCGGCCGGGGCTTCGTCAGAGTTGCTCCCGGCGCTTGGCAAACATGCGGAACATCCGGCTGAGGTTTTCCTTCTTGCCCGTGTTGGCGTTATAGACCCGCATCCCGCTCTTTAGAAAACCGCTGTAGATGCCGCAGGTAATAGAGGTCCAGCGGCTTTTCCGCGACGATCTTGAATACGAGCGCCCGACAGCGGCTCGTTGCGACGGCTGTGGCGACGTCTTTGCAGGATCATCCAGCGATATGCACCCTTCAACGGGTGGCCGCTCAATCGGCGACGGCAGGTAATCCAGCACGCCGTCTAGCAGTGGCTGCACGCCCATGTTCTTGAGCGACGAGCCGCAGAATACCGGTGTGGCGGCCCGCGATCGTCGCGCGACGCAAGGCCGCGCTTGATCTCCGCCTCATTCAGCGGCTCCTCTTCGAGGTATTTATTGCATGAGGCCGTCGTCCGTCTCGGCGACTTTTTCCTCGAGGTGGTGCCGCCAATGCCGAGACCTCCTCCTGCAACGCTGCGGAATCTCCTCGACCGATACGTTCACGCCTTGTTGACCGGTAAATCGCAGGGCCTTCATCTTGAGCAGATCAACGACGCCGCTGAACGTGGATTCCGCCCCGATGGGAATCTCAACGGGCACAGGATGCGACGTCCAGGCGTTTTCTCCATCGACGCGACGGACATGTAGAAGTCCGCGCCCGATCTTGTCCATCTTGTTCACGGAAACAGATGCAAGGGACGCTGTATTTCCGCGCCTGTCGCCATACCGTCTCGGATTGCGCTCGACGCCCTCCTTCGCATCGAAGACGACGATCGCGCCCGTCAAGAACGCGAAGACTGCAGCCCACTTCGGCCGTGAAATCGACGTGGCCCGGCGTATCGATCAAGTTGATCTGATGGTCTTTCCACGGGCACGTGACGGCGGCGCTGAAGATCGTGATGCCGCGGTTTTGCTCCTGTTCGTCGAAGTCGGTCGTCGTGGTGCCATCGTCCACCTCGCCCATTGCGATGGGTCCGACCTGTACAGTAAAAAGGACTCGCTCCGTGGTTGTCGTCTTGCCGGCGTCGATATGCGCGGCGATCCCGATATTTCGGACTTTGGCTAACGCGGAGTGATCGCTAGCGCCGCTCCCGTCAGATGATTCAGACATGCAATGAAATCCTCTGTCATCGCCCGAAATTCCATAAAGATGCCGATCAGATGTCGCGGCGACAGTCGGAAGAGTATATCGCGTTATGGCGTCTGGCGGTGCTAAGGTTGGTGCCGACGGCGCAGTGCGGTTTTAATGTGCTGGACCCTGGTGACGCAAAAAAACGCCGCGAGAAAAACTTCGCGGCGTTTAGAGTTCTTACAACTATCTATGAACGTTTTACAGAGCGCGGCGGCGGCGGATCAGGGCCAAGCCACCAGTCAAGCAATGCGATCGTGCATGGTTCTGGGGGCCGGTCCATAAGTCGGGGCCGAAGCGGTCGTCCGTCGATGACCGATGCGAATGTCGGAACGCAAGTCGTCGCATTCGTCTGAACGACGAGAAAAGCACTGCTCGCACCCGGAGCGATCGGTCCGGCGCTAAAGATGCGCCAAGGAAGCTGAACCCCACGACGTCCGGTGTAAGCCGGTCCACATACGTCGGGATAACGCCAGCTGCCGGAATCTGGTAGCTAGCATCGGTTAGGAATCCCGTCCAGTCGTTGACCGTCAATCGGGCGTTCACATTCACGCTGGCTGCGTTGTTGTGGAAGCTGATAGACGAAGGTCAAACCACCCGGATACGGATTCGAGGGATCACCGAATAGGACGACCGAAAAGAGCGTCCCGCTAAAAGTGCCGCTGCTGCCGGAGCCGTAAGCGGGCCGCAAGCCCGCGCACGCACCGGTCGGGTCGGGTTCGCCCGGTACCGGAAACAACGTTGCCCCGACGCCCAATGGAGCCGCCTGAGCTATTGCTGTGACGACAAGAACTGAAAACAGGGCGAGTGCGGCTACGCCAAAATAGCGATTCACCTGATTTGTTCTGGACATCCTCATTCTCCTTCTCCCTTTCACGCACAGCAAGAGCTTTACGAAAAACTCTTACCGCTTCCTATGCCATTTCAAGTGCGATTTGCTTGTCGTTGACTTGCGCTCGCATCCTCCGGATCACTGAAGAAAGCCCGCCAGCTACGTGAGGGGCAATCTTTCCTAACCTCCCCGAACGAGCGTTGCATACACACCGCCCACTCGGACAACGTGTAATGCTACTTGGAACCACCCCCTCAAAGTCAAGACCCCAAGGGCCTAATAAAACAAAATTGTGCTGTGCCGCACAAACAACCCGATTTTACCGCTCAACACAGAGCCCCAGGGTTGGAATTCAAGGCTCGCAGAAGCCCCAAGGCGGGACGTGGATAAGATTTAGTTTCCATAACATCTGTTAACCACCATATTTATAGCCTGTCTTTTTCCAATTTAGCGTCCGAAATCCCCTTTGCGGTTCGAATTCAAGGGGAACCGTGATATTTATCTTGGCTCCTTGTATCTGTTCGCCGCAAGGTATTGACTTCGAACGGACATGAACCTGTGGGAGAGTGGAGCTCTGTTCAAAATGGAATTCCTAATACTTCTGTTTCCGGATGATTAGAGCGGAAGAGGGTCCGGTTAACGCGCACTGGCTTGAATCCGGCGAGAACTTTCGGATATGATTAGTACTTACGTCTCCCCGTGAATAAAGGAGGAGGGAAGCCCTGTTTCCCTGCCTTGGGTGCTGGTGGCGCTCTACACTCTTTCCATCTTCCCTCTGCTAGCGCGTGCTTGCTAGCACCGCAGCGAATCTCGCGCTCAATGTCTGCCCGAGTGGCAGCCCGGGGACGGCTTGTCAGTATTGATGGTTCTGTATTTGCAGCAGTTTCTTGGGATCTCGGACGGAGCCGGGCCCCAATCTCCATTTCTGGTAGTCGGTGGCGATTTCTCAAACGCCGGACCGACTACAACCGCGAAAAATCGCGGCTTGGGACGGCAAAAATTGGCACGCGCTTAGCACGGGTATGAACGGTCGCGTCCTGGCCCTGACCGTCTATAACGGCAGCTTGATTGCAGCGGGCGAATTCACCACGGCGGGAGGAACGGGGCCAGCCGCATCGCTCAGTGCGGAACGGCACCGTGTGGCGGGGGCTCCGGCGGTGGGATGAATGGTGCCGTCGCCGCCTTGACGATAAACGGTAGCAATCTGATCGCGGGAGGCCTGTTTACGACCGCTGGGGCGCAGCAGCCGCCAACAACAACATCGCCCAATGGAACGGCAACAATCTGGCAACCCCTGGGCAGCGGGACGGGAGGGTCGCTCCCGTACGTCCAACCTCTGACCGTTTATAACGGCAACGTGATCGCGGGCGGCCTGTTCTCAAGCTGCCGGAGGGACGAATTTCAATTCTCTCGCCCAGTGGGATGGCTCGACGTGGCAAGGGTTGGGAGGCGGAGTAACGGGCCTGGCTCATGTGGATACGCTCGCGGTGTACAACGGGGCCCTGATCATCGGGGGTCCAATTTCCCCCGATGTCGGCGGCTCAATGGCCCACGACATCGCCGATGGGGACGGCGCCGCCTGGGATTGGATGGGGGGCAAGAGAATGAATGAGTGCCCCGGCGGCCATGACCGTATTCGACGGTGTCACTGATCTGTGGGAGGCAGTTTCGGCCGCGGCTACCAAGATGGAACCAACGCGAGCAAGATCGTCCAATGGAACGGATCGATGTGGCGGTCGGCTCGGCAATGGCATGAACAATGACGTCCTGGCCCTCACGGTCTTTCCGAATCAGCTGATTGCCGGAGGCAGTTTTAGCATGGCTGGCGACTTCACGTCTCCCAAATTGGCGAGGTGGGCGCCCGCCGCCACCGGTAATAACCACCCCCGCCGTCCAATCAAAGCACGTGCCAAGGCGAAGCGGCTGGAGTTTTGACCTAATCGCCACGGATACGGGATCCATGACTTATCAGTGGCGCGCGGGCTTCCACGAACTTGACTGACGGCGCGCCATACATCCGCGCCCACCAACTCCCAATCTCACAATCGACCCTTCGTAGAGCTAACCGACGTGAACACGGAGTACAATTGTGTCATCACAAATGCGTGCGGAGGCTATGTCATCAGTGATTACGAAGCGGCTTGCGGTTACCGCCACGCCATCCGCTTCCGCCGGTGGGCCGTATCATACCTGCGAGACGGCCTCCGTCAGCGTTTTCGGCTCGGCCGCCAACTCAAGTACCGTGTCCATGGTCCTCCTCTGGAACAGGTTCGTTCACAGATGGCCGCTTCTTTGACGACCTCCTATTCGCCTGAGCGCGGACGACGTGCTCGCCGGTTCTCCGGTAGTGCTCACGCCAACGGCTCATCCCAACGCGTCCCCTGCGCCGAGGATGCGGCCTCCACTGCTACGCAGAAATTCCGGACAGGAATCCGACAGCCAACGCCGGCGGGCCCCTATCCACGACGCGCGGGATCCGCGACCGGTCAGCATCTCTGGTTCGGCCACCCACAACGCGTCCGTGGCCTGGTCGACCAGCGGCGATGGAACCTTCGATAGCTCCTCGAGTACCGCAACGACCTGTACGCCTGGACCGGGCGACGTTGCCCGCCGGCGACAGTCACGCTTGCTCCGGTCGCGCCCCTGCAACACTCCGGCATCATCGAACGCTACCCTGTCGATCCAGGCCTTGCCGACCTCCGGGATGCTTAAGCGGCCCGTACACCTCCTGCGGCGTGGCGGATGTTAGCCTGGCGGGTTCGGCGAGCAATGCGGCGACCGTAACCCAGTCCAGCAGCGGAACCGGCGTCTTTACCAACGGCAATTCGACAAACGCCAGCTATACGCCCAGTGCCGCGGACGTGGTGTGCCGGCACGGTGCAGCTCACGCTTACGGCCAAGCGCGATCGCTCCGGTGCGCAACGCCGGCTTCTTCCAGTTCAACACTGACCATCAACACAACGCCGGCAATCACCATGGATCCGGTGGGGCGACGATCAGCTCCGGTAGCTCCTATGCCTTTGTCGTGTCCGCGTCCGGCGACAATTTGGCGTATCAGTGGAAAAAGGACGGTGATCCCATCGTTGGCGCGACCGATTCCAGTTACAACATTCCTCACGCAGGGCCCTCCGATGCAGGCGGCTATTCCTGCGTGGTTAGTAACGAATGTGGATCCGTGGAAAGCAGCACTGCGGTACTGGTGGTCAACCTGCAGGCAACGATGTCGCTGGCGGCCCCCTCGGCATACATTAACGGCGACCAATTGGTCGTCGACGTCAAAGATGTCCAGCGCGCCGTGCACCGTCGTCGGCAGCCAGTTCTTTTTCGCCTACGACAACGCCGTTCTGGACTTCCGTTTCCGCGGATCCGGGCGATCCGCCTTTTCTGCGGGAGATTTACGAGTCAGCCGATGAGTCCCTCGGCACGATCGATTATGCCGTGGGCATCAACGACGGCGACACCGGCACGGCGGTCGACACGACGATGGCCCAGCTGACGTTTAACATCTTACAAAACGTCTGCAACATGACGCCGAACCTCGTCATCTGGCGCGATAACGGTCGAGCGGGGCGGACAACATCCTTGAGCGACGCCAACGCCAACTCGGTCGTGATCAACGACGTTTTCCTGTCAGCGATAAAAATCGACAACACTCCGCCTTCGATCACGATGTGCCCGCCGGACCAGGTGGTCGCGGCGGATGCAAACCGCCAGGCGGTATTGCCGGACTTCACGCCCGGCATCGTCGCCACGGACAATTGCACGTCGCCCGCGAACCTTCAGTTCACGCAAAATCCACTAGCTGGGATAGTCGTCGGCCTGGGTCAAACCGAGGTTTCGGTGACCGTCCGGGACCGGTCGGGCAATCAATCCAAATGTTTCGTCAACTACACAGTCGCGGACCAGACGCCGCCATCGATACATGGCTGCCCGGCGAACATCGTAACCAACGTGAATTCATCAACTGTACAGCCGTGGTCTCCTGGGACCTGCCGATTGCCAACGACAATTGCGGCGAACCGACCATCGAAAGAACAAACGGTCCTGAGACGGGATCCGCGTTCGCGAACGGTTCCGTGACGACGATTGAATACACGGCCACCGACTCGGCGAACCTTATCAGCACTTGCAGCTTCACCGTCACTGTGCTCGCGTCGCCGGACATGAACAACGACAACGTCGTTAATCTGTTGGACCTGCCCACATTCGTAAACGTGTTGGTGGGCACCGATACGACGCAGTGGCGCGTCGCCCGTGCCGATGTGAACTGCGACGGATTCACGGACGGTGGCGATATTCAACCATTCATTGATCTGCTCATTCCATGACGATGAGGAAGAGATGCAGGCCGCTGATTCGGCGACCCCGCTCTTGCCGAGTCCTATTGGAATCTGATGTTTCCTCCTCGCGTCGCCAGTCGATCGTACGCTATCCTGTTCACACAGGTTCTTTTTCCAAAGGACGGTTGCAGGTTTTGTTAAGTCGGCTTTTGCTCGCGGGCGGCGTCATGGAGTTGCGAAAATGAAATTCAATCATGCCGCCAGGTGCTGCATGCTACTTTGGGTTCTCGTATTCCCGACTTACCTTTTTTGCCGGTGAGACGGTCGAGTCCGTCGCTAAACAAGCCATTGAAGCATCAAAAGCATCGCTCCATTGAGGCCAAGCTCTCGCTACAAATTGAAATGAGCACGGCTCTTCAACGCGCAAAAGCGTTGGCAGAGGAACTTACGAACAGTTAAGCGAGGGCGAGGTGACCAAGTTCCGTATGGACTTGAAAAACAGTATCGTCACCGAGAGCAACCATAAGATCGTTGAATCGGGCAATCATCCATTTTGGTCGTGTGCAGCGGCGACTTAGTCCCTCACGCTGACTGAGAACCAGGAGGAAAAACGCGGTTAAGAATATTTCCAAACCGAGTCAATGCTTCGCCACCTCAAAGCCTTCTTTGACGCTCTATTTCGCGAGAATTATGTCCGGCTACTCCCGGATGATAAGGTGGACGGTCATGAGGTGTGGGTCATCGAGTCCACGCCGAAGCAAATGATAGGCGGGCAACCGGTCAAGACAGTTCATTACATACTTAAGGACTGCGGACTTCAGTGAGAACGACCGGTCATAACGTGGACGGTGCGCAAGTACAAGTCAGCTTGCTCTCGGACATTAAGTTGACACGGGCATCAAACCCGATCGCTTCGTTTTCAAAGCTCCCAGCGGCGTGCGCATTATCGATATTTCCCAATCGCGATAATCAACCGCGCGCTACCGGATGAACACGACGAATTGCGCGGGGGACTCCGAACCCCACGGGTTTCCCCACAGGATCCTAAATCCTGCGCGTCTGCCAGGATTCCGCCACTCGCGCGCCAGATTGCTCGTTAGATTGTCCGTGTGATTTATCGAAGGGGGTCAACCGAACGATTACTTTCGGCCGGCCAGAATGCTCCAGATGCCCGTGCCCAGAGCGATAGCCGCCAGCCCGCCAAAGACGCGCTGTAATGGATAATGTCTTTTTGGATATCGGCAGAAATAGAAACTCAGGCCAGACGCCCTGAAGCTGCGCTTGCGGTCTGCAAGGCCGATAAGGGCCGGAAGCTCACCACCCCTAAGAGCAGGCAGATGTTGAGCGGCATCGCCCGCCGTGGCCACGCCCGCCGCAGGCCCGGGAAGTCGCCTTGGGCACAACTGCCACTGGCGGCTCAAAGCCGGATGACTCACCTGCGGTGACCGTCCGTGTCCCACCCGCTGTCGCTGACCGTCTCGGCCAGCCTCGATGATCTCGACGGCCTGTTCGGTCTCCGTCTCAGCTTTGCCCCTCGGTGGGCGAGATCACATCGAGGCAGGGGCGGCCCCCCAGACATCGTCGTCGTCACTTTCCCTGAGTCAGATCAAGAAGGCCGCTGCCGCTTCCCACGGGCTCCATTTCCACGGCACGCCCGATGAGATCCGCGTCTCCCCATCGGATCGACATCGATCTTCAACTCGTCGTCGTCAAAGACGCTGATGCCGACCTTGCCAGGCTTGGCCGGCTCTTTGGCCGCCTTCGACGGCGCTGCGCGGCTGCTTCCAGACCGGTCGCTTCCAGGCTGATGATGCTGGGAGCCGAGGAGGCCAAGATCGGAGCACTTCCATATCGGCGGCGGCGGCCGCGGGTTCCGGCACGACGGGCGAAAAGCCCCCATGCCGGAATCTCCGCCCGGTCAGGAAGCAGATCGATTTCGCTTGAAAGGTTCCGGGGATTTCGATGTCCGGCTCTTGAGCCTTCGGAGCCGCGGGAGGTCTTCTGGGAAACTCTCCGCGTCCATTTCCAAGAGGGCGGCGAAGCGGCTCCTGCGTCGCCGACACTTCTTCTACGCCCGGACTGGGCAATTGTGCATCAAAACCCCAAGACTGGACGACTCGCATCCGCCAGGCTGGACAGGGCCGACGCGAAGGAATCCGGTCTGACCGGACAGCTTGAGGGCTCATGTCCTCGGTGGCGGCAAGATCGGCTACGATGCTGCTGCCTTCTTTGGCCGCGATCCGCCAGGGATCTCTGCTACGCTTGAAGAAAACCTTGCTCGAAGCATCGCGAAGCTCGTGCAGCCGCCCATCGGCGACCATGCCTTTGCTTTTTCACTTCGGCCTCGGATTTCCCCATCATCTCTGCCAAAGGCTTCGTTAAATGTGCAATATTCGGTATGAGCCATGACAGCCGTTTCCTCTGTAAGAGCCGTTCTTGGCCGCATTCACTTTTTCTTGGAGAGGCGCCCTTCTTTTGATCCGCGGCCGGCGGGATGCCCCCGGGACCTGAATTCCCAGCGCTCGTCGTCGGGATTGTCGATGCCTTGCTGCTGCGCGCTCCTTGATCCGGCAGCACGATCGTCGATAATCGCCTTCTGCTTCGTCCTTTTGTAGGCCCGTCGTTGTTAAAATCCTCGAGATAGCGATCGCTCGAAGATCCCTTGCGGCGACGAGCCGCAGCTTGCAGCTCAGCGGCAGGTACTGGTAACACCAGCGTTCGATTATCAACGTCCATCCATGCAAAAACGCCGTAGCTCTCCTTATCGAGCTGGCCCGTGAAGGCAAAAAACGCCGCAGGCGCGCCATCGGCAGAGTCGCCGAACGCCCGGGCGAGTAATCCGCTGACGAATCGCAACTCGCATCAGGAGTGCCGTCGCGATGACAACAATAGCAAAAGCGATAATCCATAAGACGGTCTGTCGTTCTCGTGGAATCGTGGCGACAGCAGCGCCGGACCTTCGGTTCGGAATCCATAGCATCGTCCTCGGACTAGTCCCCGGTTTTGCCCGCCCAGTAACTATTCATTATAGACAGTGAGCCGCCAATCTCAAGGCTTTGGGACGGGGCTGTGAGGCCGAGGAAGGCTATACTGCTCCGCCCATGACGCCGTCACTCACCGTCTGAACCTGTTCACGCTGGATTACGCGGACGATCGACCCGCGCCGGTAATGTCGCCGCGGCTCCGGAGGGCTGTTGCCGCCCAATCCGATGTGCGGTGATGTTGGAGTCGCACTGGCGATATCGACGCCAGGGGGCGATACTCGATACGCGTGGGAACTTTGTGAATCGGCTAAGCGTGGAAGCGGGGTCGATGGACGACCCGCTGGCGCCTTGCATCGGCCGTGGGCTGTCGGCCTTGGAGGCAATTGGCGGAGATTCCGGACGTGCCATTTATCGGCGGGTGAGGATCCGGTTTTCCGGCCTATGAGGCCGGATCGCTTTAGTCGAGCCGGCGGCGGGCTGGAAGGCAGCCGACCATCGGTTGCCGCTGTCGCATTGGGAATTCTATGACACGGTCTTGATTCACGACCGACGCGGCGATCGATGGGTGGTTGCGGGCGTTGAAGTCCCAGGCGGAATTGGTGGCGCTCCGGCCGCCGCTGAGCCTCGAATCGAATCGATCGAGGACTTCGTTCGCGCCTGCGATCGCATGAGCGACAAAACCGTGCAAACGGCGAAGGCGAAACTCATTCATGGAAAGGGCGAATGGAACTACGGTCGATCGGCCTACTTTTCAAAGATAAGCCAGGCGGCTGGACTACATTCGCGCGGGCGACATCTTTCAGGGTCAATCTTTGCGCTTGATTTAGGGCTGAAATGGCATGCGCACGCGCCCGTTACTGTACGAGCGTCTTTGTGAAACGAATCCGGCCGCTCACGCAGCGTACCTCAATGTTGCCGGGCAGCCAAATCCTGTCGTCATCCCCGGAACTGTTTCCTGAGCCCTCCGCGACGGAATCGTCGTAACCCGCCCGATCAAAGGTACGCGGCCGCGCGACGGACGCCGATGCGCGGACGAACAATCCCGCCGCGAGCTGGCAAACAGCGACAAAGACCGGGCCGGAGTGAGACATGATCGTCGACCTCGAGCGGAACGATCTCGGCCGCGTCTGCGCGAATACGGCACGATTGCGCGTCATCGACGACGGTCGGATTGAAGCACATCCGACCGTCTTTCATCGGACCACGCGACGATCGTGGGCCGCCCGCGCGAGAATGCGGACGCCATCGATCTCCTGCGGGCGACGTTCCCGGCAGTTCCATCACCAGCGCGCCCAAAGGTTCGAGCCATGCAGATCATCCACGAATTAGAGCCCGATCCCACGCGGCGCTGCTGCGGGGCGATCGGATCAGATCGGCGTGAATGGCGATATGCGGCTCAATCTCGCCATCGCACATTGACGGTCGCGGACGGCCTCGCCGATCTTTCGGTGGGCGGATGCAATCGTGGCGGACAGCGATCCCGAAGAGGAATTCGGCGAACTGGAGGCCAAGGCGGCTGGCATGTTCGCCGCACTCGGTATCGACGGTCGACCGGCGGAACCGGCATTATCCGCGCCGCCGACGGGGGTAGGCCCTGCGATGACGAAACGCGAAGAATGGGTCTTCTTGAATGGCCGCGTCGTTCCCGCGGACGAAGCCATGATTTCGGTCTTCGACGCCGGTTTCGCGCGCCGCCGGGCTCTTTGGAACGCTCGAGACCTACCACGGCAAAGTCATGCGGCTCGACGATCACGTCGATCGACTGGTCAAATCGGCGGGCACGCTCGGTCTGCAGATACCGATTGATAAGGAACTGATACGCCGCGGCGTATTCGCTGATCCTGCAGGTCAATGAATTCCCTCGACGCGGCTGCGAATCGTCCTGACGCCGAGTGGCGTCCCCGTCCCGGCCAGTCCGACGAGCAGCCAGCGCCCCGACACTACTCGTCACCACATGGCGACGTCCGACCGTATCCGTCACGAACTTTACAAAAGCGGGATGCGTGTCTGCATTTGCCCGTACAAACAGAATCGACTGGACCCCCTGGCAGGACACAAAACACTGGCCTACTTGCCGCGGTTGATGGCGATGAAGGATGCGGCTCAACGGCAGCTGCAGCGAATCGCTTTGGTTCACGACTGAAAACCGCCTGGCCGAAGGCTCGGTGTGTAATGTCTTCATCGTTCACGAAGGGGACCATCGTCACGCCGCCATTGGATACGCCTGTCTTGCCGGGGACCGTGCGAAGGCGGTAGTCGAATTATCGGGCGATAACGGCATAAACATCGGAAGAGCGAGCGATCGACATCGAAACATTGCTCGCCGCCAGGAAGTCTTCCTGACGGGCAGCGTGTTGGAGATCATGCCGGTTACGTCGATCGAGAAGCACCTGGTCGGCGAGAGCGTGCCGGGCGAAGTGACAAAACGCATGGCGATCCTCTACAAGGACCTCGTGGCACGCGAGTGCGGCGGATGAAACGACAAAGCGTCAAAAACCTGAAAGCAAGAATCGATCGAAGCGACGTCATGCCGCGTCCCGAAGGACGCTGCGATCTCGAACGGATATTGGCACGCTTTGCGGAGCTATGGAGCAAATCGCCCCAACGTGGGCGGCGATCGATTGGGACAACGTTGGCCTCTTGGCCGGGAGTCCGCGTGGAAGGTCTCGCGCATCCTTTTGACGATCGACCTGACTCCGGCGGTACTGCGATGAGCGCGCTAGGATCGCGTCATGACGCCATCGTGAGCTACCATCCGCCGATTTTTCGCCCGACGAAATGGATGCTCGCCGATCGGCGTCAGGCCGGGGGGCTCGCGGCCGAAGCCTGTCCCATCGCATCGCGATCCTATTCGCGCATACGGCGGCTCGATTGCACCAGGCGGACCCAACGACGTGCTTGCGAGCTTGGCGGGCCTGGAACGTGTGACGCCCTTCGAAGCCGCGGCCTCGACGAATCCCTCGTGCAAATTGGTCGTCTTCGTGCCGGGAGAGCATTCCGACAAAGTTGCCGATGCGATGTTTGCCGCCGGCAGGGCGGATCGGCGTACGAACGGTGCAGTTATCGATCGCGGGGGACGGGAACGCATTTTCGGTACGGCATCGGCCACAACCGGCACGTCGGCCAAAAGGACGACTCGAACGAGTGGACGAGGTGCGACTTGAAGTAGTCGTTCCCAGATTGCGACTCCGCCGCCGTGACGTGACCGCCCTCCGTCAAAACCATCCCTATGAAGAACCGGCCTTTGACGTCTATCCGCTCGAAGGCATTCCCGATGGGACCATCGGCCAGGGTCGCATCGGTCGCTTTACCAAGATAATCACATTGGGCCTCCTCGCCCGGCGATTGGCGGTAAAGACCGATACGCACAGCGCGATACGGATCCGGACGGCCCGGCGAGCGGCTCCATCGTGGCTTCGTATGTGCCGGCGCGCAGCAGGATCTCTCCCTTTCGAAATCGCCGGCGAAGCGCGGGTTGGGAGCGATGTAGTCATTACGGGCGAAATCCGCCATCATGACGACGCCTTGCGTTACGAGCGGCTGCGGCGCGTCGGCGATCGCCCTCGGCCATTGGGCCAGCGAGCGACCGGTGCTGACCCCCTGGCGGCGAGGTTAAGAAAACTGTTGCCGGACGTTTCCATCGTAGTCAGTCGCGGCGATCGCCGATCCCTTTGAAGCGATCTGAAAATGATGAAACAACGCTCAGGTCAGAGCCGCGCCCGTAAGGAAGCGCGCGGTGCACTCGAATACCAAAGGTCGTAATCACGCACAGAGATGCCCCCAGAGTTCTTGGCAAAATTTCTCGTCGCAGCATCACCCGGCAGCTCCTTCACGGTCGCGGCTCTGCTCCTGGCCGGCTGCGAAAACCAAGACAGCAATTCCTATTCCGTTCGCGAACAACTTCTGGCTTCAGAATCACACTCGCCTTCCAGCCAACCCTCCTCATCCACCCGGACCAATGTCCGCAGCGTGGACCCGATTGCCCTTGTCAACGGCAGCGCTGATCGATCGCGGCGAATTGCTGACCATCCTCCTGAAAGGCCGCGGCCTGCTCACCCTGCAACAGCTCATCCTCTGCGAAGTCGCCCAGCGGAGGCCGGCGGCGACGGGGCATCAACGTCACCGCGGCGGACATCCCGACCGCGAATACGACCTGACGCTCAGAGCCGATCGCGTTCGATGGCAAGGATCCGGACAAACTGACACCGGCGGCCCGGGAGGTTGATCGAGAACTGGCTCCGCACCCGTACCGTCACGCGTGAAGAATTGGCCGTGGCGATGCGCGCCAGGCGTACCTGCGGCCCATCGCCGAGTCGGCGCGTCACGATCACCGAGTCGATGCTTCGCCAGGAATACGATGCGTCCACGGTGAAAGGTCGGGTGCTTCATCAGATTCCCGCAGCGCGGTTCTATCCGCAGATCCGGAGCGCTCGAAAGAGGCGAATCCTTCGAGGGCCCTCGTCAAAGCCTTCAGCCAGAACGCCCTCTCGCGAACCAAGGCGGGAAGCTTCTCTCGTTCGCCGCCTCGGATGACAGCGTCCCCGCGATCTTCGTCAAGGCGGCCTTTGCGATGAAGCCCGGCGAGGTCTCCAATCTCCTCGAGGCCGAAGGCTCCTATCACGTCTGAAGCTGGAGCGAAAGATTCCGCCGATGGCGCGAGAATTCGAGGATGCCCGCCCGCACCTGAGCGACCGCTTCGGGCGCGACTCGTGGCAAGGAAATGGAGACTCTTGCGGAGCGGCTCCTGCTGTCGGCGCAGCTACGGATCAGCGATCCCGTGCTCCGCGAGCAGTACGAGGAAGCGGCTGACATCAGAAATCGCCGGACCTCCGCTGCTCAGGACCGTAATGCTGATTCCCATGCCAGGGTCCTCGCGGCTCGTTGACGCTCGCCAGGGGGCCTCGTTACAATCGCCGTCGCGCTACGGCAGGACGCCGTCGCGCAGGCAAGGGACAGGACGTGCTAGATGATGCGGATCCCCTCGGCCCGTCAGGTGTCTTGATCTGGTGGTTTGCCGGCGGCGCGCTGGCCTTCACGGGCTGTCATCGCGGGCAGATCGAGGACACGTCCGAGGGCCCCTCACGCGACCGGCTGGTCGCCTATTACAGTCCTCTCGCAGCATCAAGATTCTCCCCTTCACCAAGCCGCGCGGCTTATGACGACGACGCGATTCCCGACGGCATCGGCGTCTCACTCCGCCCGCTGGATGGCGGCGGCGATCGTAAAGGCCTACGGCACCTTCATTTCGAACTCTTTGCCTACAAGAACGCCCTCGGCAGTCATCGCGGCCAGCTCGTTCAAACCTGGACGCAGCAGGTGCGGAAACGTTGCGGATCAGAAGAGTTCTGGGAGCGTGACGTCGACCTATGAGTTTCAATTAAGCTGGGAAGGCATGCCGATACCGCCACGAAGAAATGCATCCTTGTCGCCAGTTTCAGGCGACGGGCAGCAAGCGGTTGTTCGACGAGTACGAGTTTGAATTCAATGTTGCCCGTGAAATCGTGAACGCCCTCTCGCGCGCCCACGAAGTCTTAAACAGGAGATTAGTAATGCGCAGGATGTTCTTGTTCGTGATCGCGGCGGCCAGGGCTCGTTTTGGTTTTCGTCGGGCTGCGAGAATAAATTGACGACACCAGAACTTCACGCACGATTGTGGAGGGCAGCTCGAACAAGGATGAGGTCCGGCATACGCTCGGCGACGACTACATCACCCGCTCTGATCGCGAATGGGAATTTGAGGATGAGGACCGCAACATCTCCGCCGTGATCCACTTCGACGAAAGGCCGGCAAGGTCAGGCCAAGGAGTGGCGCGGCGCCACGACCGGAACCTGGGAAGGTCAGAACCCCGGCATCAGCCCCAATCCCCCGGTCGCAAGGTCTCGAGATCTGAATTCGACGACGACGATAAAGAAGTAGCCGAATTAAGTCGACGCGGGCTTACGGCTTCGCCGCGCGCGGCTGGACGCCCGCCAGAGCACCGCCGAACCCACGACAACATCGCGGCCCGACCCACGAGGGCCACGATGAAACTTCGCGCGCGGCCCTCGGCGCGAAAGTATCCGAGTCGCATGAAAAGCAGCCCTTGAATAAGTTAGGACGAGCCCACCGCGGCGGCACGCGGAGGCGTCTTTCGGTGCAGCGACAGGAGAAACGCAGCCAAAGGATGATCGCCTCGCCGCGCGAGCGCAAGCTGCCAATCCCATAAGAAACTGGGACCGGGATGTTGGAGAGCATGCTCCCCATGACGCGGTTGCCCTCCGGCGTCGCGATGACGGCGTCTTCTCTCGACCCGGGCTCATCCACTCACCCTCCAGCGTCATGACCCACATGTGTCGAAGGTCGGCCACGATCTGGCGTCGTAGCCGAGTCGCTTCATCAGTGACGCCGCGATGACCGCCCGGCCGTCGCAGTCTTCGCGCGCTGCGCCGTCAGTCTCGGCGGCCTTGTCGAAGATCTCCTTGACCGTGGGCATGTAATCCGCTGAGCCCACAGATTCCAATCCATTCATAATGGACCTCGTCGACGCGACCAGCTTCTCAACCTGCTGAAGGACGATCGCCAGGATTCGCGCGCCGGTTTGCGTCGCGGTTGCCGTCTGCCTTACGCGTTTCTGCCAGAGACTCAGAAGCCGCTCAAAAGCTGCAGCTGGCGTACAGTGGCTCGACCATGGCTTGCAAGTTTCTGGTATGGGAACCAGGTGCCGCACATAAATTGTCGCGGATAGGAAGAAAATTACGAAAACCGCGTCGACGGCGAAACGCCCGCTTCGCGCTTCCGGCGGCATCCGCACATACCATCGCCCATCGACCGGCGGCGGCGGCGGTGGACGATGTCTGCTGGGAGTTTTGACCATGATCCAGATTCCGTGGGCCCGCAATTCCGGCGCGGCTGGAGCAGGCTGAGCAGGCGGCTCGCCGGGATGGGGAGCGGCGTGCTTACGATCCAGACAGAAGGTGATGAAGCAGCAGCGCACGACTCTCCCACGACGAGCAGCGCGTCGGCAATATTGAAAATCCACGGCCAAAGGGTGTGCGTCCCGATCTGCGCTCTGATCACCCAGCTGAAGTCTTGCGCGACCGGCTGCATCCCGGGCGCACGGATCGCTCGGCCGATTCAATCCGTCGTCGCGATTCGTTCCGGTCGAGGAGAAATCTCCCTATTGTGACAAAATCGTTCATTGGCCTCGACGAGGCGTTGCCCGATCACGCGGCCTCGGTGCGTTGTGGTTGGCGACGTAGGCGGACTGTGTCGTGCGGTCATACGGGTTTGCCGGTCAGCGGCCAGGACAAGCCGAGGGCGATGTGCATCCGACTTTCGCGATGTCGTCGAATGCGCGCGAAACAGGTAGAAGAACGGCATCGGCGAGCGGAGCAGCACCGACGAAAAATCGGCGCCCAAGCCACGCTTGAGCCCGAAGAGCGCGCCCGGGGTTCAGCGAAAGTCGGAGAGCTGGCAAGATGAGGAGATGAGAACGCGCGAAACTCGGTGCGGTCCCGAGTAGATTGAAGGCCCAATCCTTGGTCCACGGGTCGGCGGCCAGACCCGGCACGGCCGCCGCCCACGAGTCGCTACATGGCTCGCCACGTGACCGATCGCGCCCAGCGCTCCTGCGGCTCGGCGGTCACGGCGGCGAGGAACTCAATAGGCTCGTAAGTGGACATCGATGGATTGTATGGCGGCCGGCGGCTGGCGTGCGATGGTTCTCTTCCTGGGCCCGTTTGTATTTCCAGGCAGTATTGGCTGCACGGGGGAGGGCTTCGCCTTGAGCACGGGCCTTGCTGATCGGCTTGACCGCGTCGCCAGGCAGCTGCCATAGGTGCGATTGTCAGGTGCGGACCGATCCGCCGCGTCGATCTCCTGCTGGCGTATCTCGCGGCCGTTGGCTTGCGTCAGGCCGATGGTGAATTCCTGCTCGTAGTTGTCCCGTGCCGATATCGGCCATGTGGATGGGCATCAGCGAGGAGATCCGTAAGCGGCGTCGGCACAGTTCTTGCCCGGCGGCACCGTTTTTCCATCGTGGAGACATCGCCCACCAGTTCGCGGCGGCTTCTCCCAGGAGAGGCTGGCGAAAAAAGGCGCGGTTCCTCGTCGGAAAGATACGTCGGCGGCAGCGGTTGGGCGGCGGGCAGCTCGGACGGCGTGCCCGCCGGAGATCTGCCGTTCGTGGGAGCGGCATGCGGCTCGGCGCGTTCGTCGGCTTCGGTGTCGATGATTCTCATGGCCATTCGTCCGCGAGAGGGTCGTGTTTTCCGCTTTTGCGGAGCCGATGCATTGCCGCCGTTACGATGTCTTTACCTCTGATGTCCCTCAAGGATTGTCGTTTCAAAGCGCGCGCCGGACTGCCTGGCGTTGAAAATAACGCTTCTAACCGGTGTGCGCTCCATCCCTCGGGCCCCCATGGGCCAAGACCTGTTACCATACAATCTCGCACGGGGCTTGTCAAGCCGCGTGGCAATTTGAAGATAATAGCTGGCGGGCGCAGTCGTCCGTATTTTGAAACCAGGTCCCGGCCAGGTGTCATGATCGTGGCACTCAACCGCGCATCCGCGAGTCTGGATTGGAAACCAACGGCGTGCCCGCGTTCTCGTTTGAAATCCTCCACCATGACGCCCCCAGCCGTGCCCGCATGGCCTCGCCTGCGCGCCGCATGGCGACGTCGAAACGCCCGCTTTCATGCCTGTTGGCACGCGGCGGCAGCGTCAAGGGCCTGACGCCCGACCAACTCCGCGAGGTTAGCTCGACGATCCTTCTGTCGAACACCTATCACCTCGCCCTGCGACCGGGCAGCCGATGTCGTTTGACTACGATGGGCGGCCTGCACCGGTTCATGTCGTGGCCGGGCCCGATCCTGACGGACAGCGGCGGCTTTCAAGTCTTTCGCTCGCCACGCTCCGCAGCCTCGACGACACGCCGGCGTCACGTTTCAATCGCACATCGACAGGAACCATCTTGCGGCTCGACCCGGCGCAGGGCCGTCGAGATTCAGGAACAAGCTCGGCGGACATCATCATGGCCCTCGACCAGTGCCCTCCCCTCTTCCGTCGCCGCCCTCGGTGTTGAACGAAGCCGTGGATCGCACGATCCGCTGGGCTGGTGTGTGCAGGCCGCCGAAACGATCGGACCAGGCCCTCTTCGGAATCATCCGGGCGGTCTCGACATGGACCTTCGCGCCCGATGCCTCGACGAGCTGGTCGGATCAGCTTTCCCGGTTACGCGGCTCCGGCGGCCTGTCCGTTGGCGAAAGCCCCGAGCAGATGGCGGATTTCCTCAAACAATTCGCCGGTCGAATGCCCGAGGACCGGCCGCACTACCTGATGGGCGTCGGCCGGCCAGATCGACATCGTCCGCGCGTCGCCGCGGGCATCGACTTGCGTTCGACTGCGTGCTGCCGACGCGTGCGGCACGGCGCGCTTCGCGTTCGTGGACGCCGGATTCATCCGCTTGCGCAGCTTGCGGCATACAAGACCGACGAGCGGCCGCTGGAAGAGAGTTGCCCCTGCGCGACGTGCCGACAATTCACACGCGCTATCTGCGGCACCTCTTCCTCGCGGACGAAATGCTCCGGGCCGATACTGGTATCGCTCCACAACATCGCATACTATCAGCGGCACGCGGCTGCGGCGGATTCGTGAAGCCATTTCGGCGGGCTCATTCGGCGCTGGTAGCGACCGTGGCA
>ERZ1370068.10621-contig-9303_pt1 | contig 46918 bp, 74 predicted proteins | sample MGYA00561227_ERZ1370068 | MGnify/ENA primary metagenome ERZ1370068 (study PRJEB38410, sample SAMEA6850437) | metagenome | study: Metagenomic assessment of the ecological functions of the soil: analysis of the soil microbiota associated with the... | reverse complement strand
TTGTACTTCGTTCAGTTACGTATTGCTGCCACCGATCGTCGCTAACCTGCTCGAGGCGTCGCGCGATTCCATATCCGTGCAGCGGCCCGATCGCGTCGAGGGTCTTGAGCACCATCAGGTCCAGCGTGCCCTGCAGCACTCGAGCGGTCGCTTGTCATGGCCACAGGTGTAACGTAGCACGTGTCCTTTGCGATGGCCATAGGGCCGCCGCGGAACCTCCAACGCCGACGATCGCGCTTACTGCTGATCCGGCGGCGTGGTGGGCTGCAACTGGTGGGCGCACGCAAATTCACGCCGACCATTGACGACTACGCCGAGGCGAACCAAGGATCTGGCCGGCGCTCAGCTCGATGTGGTCGGCGGCGGTCGGTCGCGGACTTCCCGCGGCAAGTTGAACCGATTTAGGGTCCGAATCCCTCTCCGCCAGTTCTCTGCCACTCCGTCGAAGTTCCCAACGTTCTTGCACGTCGCGGCTCGTGCCTGCCGCGCAGTCGCCTGCGCCGCCGACAGCATTGCCCCCGGCTCTATCCGCGCGCCGGGACGACGAAGATCCTCGACAACGATCGGGTGCAAGTGTGGAACATCGCCTGGCTGAAAGGCCAGCCGTCGCCGCTGCACCGGCACATCTACGATCTAGTTGGCGTGTATTACGAGCCGGGCGACCGGATGATCATCTCGCCCGACGGCGCGAAGCGTCCCGTGTCGACGAAGGCATGGGATATTTCGTTTCAGCGTAAGGACGTGACGCACATCGAAGAGGGCACGAGCGACGCGCCGCTCCGCTCGATTTTTGTCGAGATGAAAAAGCAGGAGCCATGCGGCACAGCCCTGGCGTCGAAAGACGCGCCCGCGTTCTCCGGCGCCGGTGCCACACAGAAGCTCGACAACGATCGCGTCACCGTGTGGGAGTACATCGGGCCGATCAGGTCGTCGCGCCACACGCACCTCCACGATACGGTCGTCGTCGCCATCGACACGCCGAGCCCCGCGTGCGACGTGGATCGCCCAAGGGACGGCGCACGCAGACGAAGGCGCTGGCCGCGCGTCGCGCGTGTATCTGTTCGAAATCAAATGAACGATTGGAGGATCCGGACGCTCCAGGACAAAAGCCTGTTCGGCCTCGCCGACTAAACTTCCCCTTCTCAGATCCGGTCCCCGATAAAGTTTCAACCCTCAGTTCCGCTCGAGCTGTCGGACTATACTCCGTCCATAACATGAGGAGAACGGCCATGCGACGACTGACTCTGCTGCTGACCGCCGGCATCGCGGCGCTCGCGCCAATCGTGCTCGCGCAATCCACTGGCCTGCATAAGGTGCTCAAGACCACGAGGGTCGGCGGCGAGGGCGGCACGGACTACATCTATGCAGACACCGTCGGCCGGCGGCTGTATCATCACGCGCGGCGCGACGCAGGCGCGCGAGGCGACGGCGACGCCGGCGGTGCCTGCGTTTGAAAAGCGATTGACGATCTTCGACCTCGACACGCTCGAACCGGTGGGCGTGATTCCAGGTGTCGGCGGCAACGGCGCGACCGTGTGCCCGAAAACCGGCCACGGCTTTACCAGCGACCATCCCCAGCCCTCGATGTTCGACGTCAAGACCATGAAGTTGATCAAGACGATCGAAGTGCCCGCGGGATTCAGCGCGGACGGGATCTATTGCGACACGTCGAACGATCGCGTCTATATCGGCAGCCATCCGACCAAGGCCCTGCTGGTGGTTGACGCCAAGGATGGCGCGGTGCTCGGCAACATCGACCTCGGCGGCGTTCCGGAGCAGACCGTGGCCGACGGCAAGGGCATCGTCTATCAGGTCCTCCAGGACCGGCCGGGCGGCGTCGCGGTCGTGGACGTCAAGACGATGAAGGTGACGAAGACCTATCCGCTTGGCGACAACGGCGGGTGCAATGGGCTCGCGATCGATCGTGAAGAATCAGATCCTCTTCGCGGCGTGCAGCGCCATCGGCCCGGCCCCGGCGCGGGGAACGCCCGGACAGGCGGCGCCGGCCGGACCGCCGCCGACGCCCGATCCCAACGCCAAGCCGCCGCAGACGTTCGTCATCCTGAGCGCGAAGGACGGGAAGATCCTCGAGAGGCTGCCGCTCGCCGGCAGTTCCGACGGCGCAGCGTTCAATCCGGCGACGATGGAAGCGTTCAGCACGCAAGGCAACGGCACGATGACCATCGTCAAGGAGAAGAGCCCGACGAGTTTCGAGGTCGAGCAGGACCTGAAGACGTGGCCATCGAACGGCGCGCGCACGATCGCGTTCGACAGCAAGACGGGCCATCTCTTCGCGATGGCATCGGAGGTCGGGCCGCTGCCGCCTCCTCCTCCGGCGGGGACGCCGCCGCCGGCAGGCGGCCGCGGCGCCGGACGCGGCGCCGCGATCCCGGGCTCCTTCACGATCATCATGGTCGGCAAGTAGCAGGCCGGGGCGCATCCGGCGGCCGCCACGTCATCGCCGGTTCATCGAGAGAGTCGCGCAATCCGGCATCGGAGGTGGACGATGCGCACGGTGACGACGCGTGTTCGCCGCGGCATGCCTGGTCGCGGGACTCTACGGAGAACACGCGTTCGCCCAGGCGGCAAACCCAAGGCACTGCAGTTGAAGGACCTGCCCGCCAGCGTGCAGAAAACCGTCCAGGAAACGCTGAAGGGCGGCGCGATCAAGAGCATCGCGAAAGAGAAAGAAGACGGCATCGAGCAGTACGAGATCGAAAGCACGCTGAACGGCAAGTCGCGCGATTTCAACGTCGCCGCCGACGGACGCCTGCTCGTCGTCGAGGAAGCGACGACGCTGGACGCGATTCCCGCCGCCGCGAAAGCCGCCATCCAGAAGAAGGTTGCCGGCGGCACGGTGACGACGGTGGAGACGTTCGCGAAAGCCCGGCAAGCCGCTTGCTCTACGAAGCCATCTATAAGGACGCGAAGGGCAAACGGCGACGACGTGCTCGTCGACGCCGACGGCAAGGGACGTCAAGACTGACGTCCATGTTCGACAGCGCCAGCCCGACGTGGGAGAGAGGCTGCCGGTACGCGTCGTCGGCGTCGAGCGCGAGATTCGGGATCGCGGCGTGGCGGAAGAATTGCGGCCTGCCGTGTATCGCGTCCATGAACAGGCCGATCAGAGCGGGGATCAACCGAGCGGCATCGTCATCCGCACGGCGGCGGCGCCGGCCTCGATCGTTCCGGCGGTTCGGCGGGCGATCTGGTCGATCGACCGCAATCAGCCTGTCACCCGCGTGCAAACCGTGGAAGACATCGTGTCTCGGCAGTTGTCGGTGCCGTCGCAGAATATGGTGCTCTCGGGTGCGTTCGCGCCCCTCGCGTTGCTGCTCGCGTCGATCGGAGTATGCGGCGTGCTTTCCTACGCGGTGACGCAGCGTACCAACGAAATCGGCGTCCGCATGGCATTGGGCGCGACGTCCAGCGACATACTGATGTTCTTCAGCAGACGGGGCCTCGCGTTGACGCTGGCCGGGCTCGCCATCGGTGTGATCCTGGCGGTCGTCGCGGCTCGCTTGATGACCACGCTGTTCTACGGCTTCCCCCCGGCTACATCCCCACCGTCGCCGTGGTGTCCCGAATTCTCCTAGGGGTGGCAACCCTCGCATGCCTTGTTCCCGCGCGTCGCGTCAATCCAATGATTGCCTTGCAGCGTGGAGTAGCTGGCGGCTCGTCGCAATGCCGCAGCGTTGGACGGTATCGGCTAGTGGCCCGGTCACGCTGAACAAGGACCAGATCGCGGAGCGCGGCGCCCGGATGGCAAGGCGCGACGACTGAGAATACCGGGAGTATTTGAGGGAGGAGCAACGCCGCCAGCCGGGATGCCCCGCCCACGAGGTGGTCCTTGATCAGCGTGTACGGGCCACTAGAGAGGTCAACCGCGTCAACCTGATTTTTCGCCTCAGTGGACGGAACATTCGTGGTTCCCGAACCGCTCCGGAGCTCGGCCCGAGGCAAGAATACAACGCGTAAAAGTACGACTCGGGGCGCGGCGAGCTGTGCGACGCAGACGACAGCCAGAGCCGTCAGAACGTGTCAGGTTTTCGTTCCTTTTTCTCATCAGAAGCCGAACGTCAATCCGACATCGACCTTGCGCGGGTTCGCGACGGCGGTGGCCCGTTCGAAGAACGGTGAGGTCATCACGCCGCTGAACCCGGTGTAGTTGGCGTGGTTGCTCAGATTCGTCACGTTGACGTTGAACGTCATGCGGTGCCGGTTGGCCCCGGCGTCCGGCGCGCTCGCCGCGGCCGCTCGCGATCGCGCTCCTGCGACGCGGTCCGCACGCTGCCCATACGCACGGTGTGACGCGTTGGCGTTCCATGTCCACTGTGAATCGCTGCGGACGCTGTTGCGGCCGACGCCGATCGGCCGGTCGTTGAAGATCGAATCGCCGTTGTCATCGAACGCCGGTGGTGATCGTGTGCGGCGTGCCGGTGTTGCCCGCCAGGCTGAGCGTTGCGTTCAGGTTCCGCAGCGCCTGCGTGTTGATGACGGCGGCACGCGGTGACGGCGATCGTTCACGGCGGGACCCCACTCGGTGGCGAGCGCCCCCGTCGGCGACACGAAAAACGGACCGTCGCTGTTGTTGTCGATCGACGACAGCCAATACGTCATCCGCAGCGTGGTTCGCCGTGGGTTCCAGCGCGCCTGGCCGCCGCTGCCGGCCTGGCGCAAGGTTGACGTTCACGGTGGCGCTGAGCTGGTCCGTGTGCGACTCTGCGTCGGAGCTGAGCGCGATCACATTCGCGAACGCGGCGTCCGGCCGGATTCGGCCGCGCGCCAGGTCCGGCGCGTTGAGATTGGCGCCGCGGAGCACGTCGACGCCGCGGACCGCCATATAGCTGAGGCTGACGCGCAGCTTCGGCGTCAGCGTCTGATCGATGCCGGTGCTCACACGGAACGTCCGCGACATCTGCACGTCGTCGCCGAGCAGGTAAGCTGTTCGTGGCGCCGACGATGCCGATGGTCCCCGGATCCGGATAGCGTGGGTTGACGATGTTCAGCTCCTGCTGGCGGAAGCCGTCGACGCGCAGCGTCTGCTCGTAGGTGTTTGTGATTCACCCAGTTGTAGAAGATGCCGGTGCTGCCGCGCAGGGTCGTGCGGCCCGACTTCGTAGGGCGACCAGCTCACGCCGAACCGCGGACCCAGGTTCCCCAAGTCGTGGATGTGCGCCTGCGTTTCATGCGTACGCCGGGACTGAGCGTCAAGCCTTTGCGCACGCGGATGTCGTCCTGGACGTACGCGCCGGATCGCAGGAAGAAGTAGTCGATCAGCGGGTTGCCGATGCGCTGTGTATAGCTGGCGGGCTGGCCTGCGGTGAACGCCGCCAGGCTGCTGAAGACGTACAGTGCCGAGATAGTTCGTCGCGTCGTCCGATCGATACTGACCGCCTTCGAATACGGCGCCGCCGCGAAACGAATGAATGCCTCTGACGTAGTCGATATCGGAAGCGACCTCGAAATCCACCGCCCGCCGCCCGCCGGCGATCTGGGCGCCGCCGCTCGTGAACGCGTCATTCACGCGGGTCGTCGGCGCCTCAACCGCGGAATGCGACTGATTGCGCGACCACTGCACCTGGAGGCGTGAATTGGCGAAGGCGCGGCGGCCGACCGGTCCGACCTCGAGCAGTCGGATCTCGGTGCTGTGCGAATCGGTCGCATACGCACGATCCGGGACGTCGTGCGCGCCGATGCCGAGGTTGAAGCGTTCGGTATGGAACGTGTCGACCGCCATGCGCAGCACGTGATTCCGCGTCAGCGCGTAGTCGAACAGGCCGCAGAACGGACCAGCGATCGTCTGGTCGATGCAGGTTCAGCGCTTCGGACGTGTTGATGCCGCCGGGCAATGCCACGTTGAGCAGGGGCGTGTCGAACGATCGCCGGCTGCCGACGTTCAGCGAAAACGAGCTCTTGTCCTTGACGATCGTGCCGCCGAGGTTCCCCTCGTAGGACTGCGTCCGCTCGGACCTTTCGTCGGAGTGAACGGACTGCTTTCCGCTCATCGACCCGTCGCGAAGCCTGGACGATCCGGTGAAGCGAATCGGCCCGACGCCGGGCTGCGGTGATGATGTCAACCTCTTCGATCTCGGCCGAGTGATTCTCGGCGGCGAAAGCGTCGCGCACGATGTGGATGGATTTGATCTGCGCCTTCGGCGGCAGCGGGGCGCCGAGAAGCTGTCCACACGGATGACCGCGTTGCCGCCCGCCAGGTCCTGGAGCTGTTGGGCCATCTCGGTCGGATCGTCCGACAGCGTCTCGATCTCCGTTGGGACTCAGCGTCGTTGTGAACGCGTTGCCGCGCGGATCGGTCGCGGCGAGCCGCGCGTCCTGCTCGACGTTCACCGATTCGGACACGCGCTTGATGGAGAGGACCACGACATGCTTGTTGTCGCCGGGTCTGAGACGAACGTCTTTCAGCACGCCGGTCTCGAAACCCGGAAACTCCGCCTGAATCGCGTAGCGTCCGGGGGCAGTGATTCGAGCGTGGCGACGCCCTTCTCGGAGGTCTTCGCGGCGGCCCGGCCGGCGGTTCGCGTGCTCTCTTCCACTCCGCCGACCACGACGGTCGCCGCCGGGATCACCCCCGCCGCTCGGATCGATCACCGTGACTATGAGGCGCGCCTCGCGTGGGGTCTGCGCGGACACGGGCAGGGCCAGCGCCAGGAGGAGCAGCGCGCACACCACCAATCGCTCGGCGCAGCGGAGTGATTTCATGCTGGGGATTCTAGATCCGTCAAGATGAACGCGCGATGACGGACCGCCGATCGAGGCTGCCGCCCTCGAGCATCAGCGCGCCCGTTCAATCACCATCAGGGTGAACGAATCAGGAAGCACCTGCCCGCGGCCCCTTCCGCCCGCCGGCGCAGGCCCGAACCTGGCCGACACGATGAACACGCAGTGATTGGTCGAATCGAGGCCCATATTCCGCGCGAATTGCGGTGTTTGGAGGTTTTCGACCACGTGATACTGGTCCGCCGCGTCCTGATGGATGACGGTCAGTGTGCCGTCGGCGTTCGAAGAGAAGACATCGCCGGACGCGGGATCGAAGGCGGTCCCGTCGACGCCCGCACCGATCGGCAAGGTGGTCACGACCTTGCCGGCTTCATAGTTGGAGACGGCCAGCACACCGCTGCGGCATCCGCTGAACAACCGATGATTCTTTATGTCCAGCGCCATCGAGACCGGCTGGCGGCACGGCGCAGTCGGCCATCGGCGCACGACGGTCGCCGACTTCGCGTCGATCTCGACGACCTCGCTCGTGTCGGTGAGGTTCGCGTAGACCTTGCCGTCGCCTGCCGACGCGCCGTATTCCGGCTTGCCGCCGAGCGGAATGTTCGGTAATAAGCGATCCAGCCCTGGGATCGATGACCGTTGACGAATGCGCGTCGCCGTTGAATGTGAAGACCCGATTCGATGCGCTGTCGTAAATGATCGCGTCCGCGTCTTCCGCGGCGGGAATTCTGCCGAGCGTCTGCAGCGTCTTCAGATCGAACATCACGACCGATTGATCGCTGCCGGACGTCGCAAAGCCGTGCCCGCTCGACGACGCGATCGCCGTGCCGTGCGCGCCGTTGATGCCGGTCACTTCGCCGAGTAGTCTGCCGTCGTTCTCGTCGACGACCATGACGCGATTCTGCCGTCCGATGAACAGCCGGTGGTTCGGCGGGTCGGGGACGATGTAGTCCCAGCTGCCGTCGCCGCCAAGGGTGTAGGTGTGCGTCACGCGATACGTCGAGGCGGACTGAGCCAGGATCGGCGCCACCGCGAGAACCAGAATGACGGAGGAATAACGCATGACTGCTCCTCGAGCGCCCGTCACGGCGTGCTGCCGGCGGGCGTGGCACGGTATCCCGCGCGCGTGTGGACGATCAACGGCTCATGATCTGTGGCCGTCACCTTGATTTTCCGGTACGACCCGTCGAGCGCCTGATTGCTCGGTGCATACGCGATCGTGTATGCTGGCTGCGAATCTGCCGGGCGAGGTCGAGCACGACACCATCGATCGCGTTGACGCTCTCCGGGTAATATACGAGGCCGCCGGTGGTCTCGGCCAGGCGATCGAGCTCGTGCCTCGCACGTTTGTGCTTCGACGGCTCCGCGTCGTTGAGTAGACCGACGGCGCAAACGGAGACCCCGCGCTCTTCCGCGAGGTTGCTGGATCTGCGACGGCGACGCCGTGCTCGCATTGTCGTTGCCGTCGGTTACGACGAGCAGGACGCGCCGGTCGCGCGTCGCGTGCTCGGCGAGATAGCGTTCTCCATGTTCGATGGCGTCCCGCATCGCGGTGCCGCCGATCGAGTCCACCCGCGCGATGCCGGCCTCGAGCGTGCGAATGTCACTCGTCATCGCCACGTCGACGCGCACCTTGTCCGCGAAATTGATGACGAACACTTCGTCCAGCGGATTGGAAGCGCGCACAAACGCGAGCGCCGCCGCTTCCACGTGTGCGCGCCTGGTTCGCATGCTGCCGCTGTTATCGATCAGCAGTCCGATCGACACCGGCACGTCGTCTTTTCGAAACAGCGTGATCGGCTGGCGCTTGCCGTCTTCGTAGACCGTGAACGCCTCGCGATCGAGCGCCGTCACGAGGTCACCCCCGGTGGTTTTTGACCGTGGCGTGCAGCACGACGAGACGCGACTCGGCGCGAAAGGTCGGGGCGCCCTGCGGTCCGCCGGCGCCGGCCATCACGGCCAGCGCCGCGAGCGTGCCAGCCGCACTGACGGTGCTCACGGCTGCGTCGGACCCGGCGCCAGCTGCACTTGAATCGGCGTGTCCGCTTGGAAGTGCACGTTCTGCCCCGGGCCGAGGACGTTCGAGTAGACGCTCCGCGCGGCGCCGTACGCGGCCATCGCCATGCCGATCGGCCGCGAGATCTGACTGAGTCCGGCGCCGATCAGCCCAAAGCCAATCAGTCCGCCCAGACCGCGCCCCAGGAAACTCCCACCGCCGGGACCGACCGTCGCCGACGTCGCGCGCGCACCCGCGCCCGCCGTCGCGCCGTGTTCGAATCCGCGCCCCTCGCCCTGTTCGGCGGACGCGCGCATGGCGAGAATCGCCAACGCGGGCGTCACGAACCGCGCCTTCGAATTGGTCACCCCGGCTCCGCCCTCGTCGTCGAGTACGACACGATCGTCGGCGTTGACGTCGATCGCATGCAGCGAAGCGAGGAGCGGCGCCTGTTCCTGGTTCCGGCAACTCGACGCGCTCGAACAGGAACCGCAACTGACCGTTGCGATGCAGTCGCCGCGCCGACTGCGCGAAGCGTGACTTCGCCGAACAGGACGGTGCCCTCGGCCAGCACTAACCGGCCGTCTTCGGCGAACACCGGCTCGGTCACGACTGCTTCGAGCGGCGTCCCGCGAGGCGTCGTCGCGGAATCGAGCATGGTGACCAGCCGCGCGTTCAGGACGGACGCCGGTGCCGGCAGCGTTCCTTCCGGCGCGGAGGCATGGACTGCCACGCGGCCGAAGGTGAGCGGCGCCTTGAGCTCCGCGTCATAGATGGTGCCTCTTCGCAGCGATTGGCGATGGTACGGCAGCCGACCGATCGCCCACTCCTTGACACGCGCCATCTTGCCCGGTGCGCGGATGGTGGCGACAGCGTCGCACGTCTTCTGCTTGACCGACTCGACGGCACTCGTCGCCTTGCTCTTCGCTGCTTGAGTGGACCGGCCGAGGACGCCGCTCCGCTTCGCGTCGTCGGGTTGCCGGGCGACCTGTCGTTTGATATGCGGAATGCCGGCGCTGACGGTCGTCCCCATCGGCACCGGAGACGCCGTCGCGCGTGAAGGCATCAAATTCGAGCACGATCGTGCGGTGCGGTGAAAAATCGCCGGCCAACCACGCGCGCGCGCGACTCGCCTTCGACGGCTCCTCGAGCCGCACGACGTGCCCGGTGACGACTGTGCCGACGGGCAAAACGATGCGGTCATGCGCGTAGACCGGCTCGACGAGCGTACCGCTAACCAGCTGCCCGACGCGGCTGACGGTCGCCGTGTCGGTCAGCGCGACGCGCAGGGGACGACCGCGGCGACGACAAGCTCGACACGATCCTCGGAAGTTTGGCCGCGAACAGGCGTCGTGATCGCGAAGAGGCAGGCGCACACGGCGACCGCGCGCGATTGGAACGACATGCAGCACCCCGGGGCAGGCGCGCACATTCTGCCACAACGAGCGGCTTTACGCGTTCCTGACGCGACGCGTAGTTGAGCTTGACGCCTCGAAGCGGTGATCGCGCACACAGCGCGCACGCACTTCAGCGGCACGCGCAAACCATCCACTGGGCTACCCCTCGTGGTGCGTCTCTGGTCAAGTCCCCAGCTTGTCGAAGATCGAGGTCGTGAAGAAGGCGTCGGCGTCAGTGCAAGGAGCGCTGCCGCCACTTCCGCGATAGAGCTCGTCGATCCGACGGGCTCCTGCGCGCGAGACTAGGCTTTGGCGTAGCTCGGACGGTCGGCCGGTGGCACTTGCGCGTCCGGATACGCGGCAACTCGGCCGGGTGCTCTTTCACGATCGCGATCATTGTGTCGGCGGTCTCGCCGGTGAGCGCGCGCCTGCGCCGACAGCAGCTCGTACGGACCGCGCCAAACGCGAAGAATGGCGGGTGCCACTCGAGGAAGTTCTACTGCGCGATTCAGCCCGATGACATCGTCTTCGCTGGAGTGCAGGCCATCGCCGGTCCGCTCCGCCAACCGACGTAAGAGAGATCGTTACGGTTTAGGTCCCGAAATGGCTTCCGTCGTTGCACGTTCTGAACACTTATGCGAATACGGGATCTTTACGGCCTCGCCGCTTTGCTCATGCGTGCTGTTCCTGGTCTCGCCAGCTGCGCACGCACAGCAGGAATGCGCGCCTGCTGTTGCCGCCGCGCCGGTTGCTGCCGCGCAATCCGACGGCGAACCGGCCGCCACGCTCTCAACGCCAACGGCTGGGACGGCAGCCTCCCGCACAGGCGCAGCCGCCGGCCCCGCCACCGTCTACTGCGATCACCTCACAAAACTCAGTTCCACCCGTGGAACACACCGGAATGAGGGACGTTGGGCCGCGACACGTGGAACGATTTCAAAGCGTTTCCGACACGCAAATCCACGTGGCTGATTCTTGGGGTGGGCGGAGCGCTGGCGGCGGCGGTTCATCCGGCGGACGAACACGTCAACGCGCAGCTGGCCTCGAGCGGCGCCGCCGACAAGTTCTGGAAGCCGGGGCATATCATCGGCGGCCCCGTGATGTATGCGGTTCCGGTGGCGATATATCTCGGCGGACGCTACGTGCTGCCCACGTTCGATCACGATGCCGACCGCACGAACAAGTGGTCACATCTCGGTCTCGACCTGGTGCGCGCCGAGATTCTGGAAGAGGTCATCGTCGTCGCCCTCAAGCGCAGCACCCAACGCACGCGGCCGGACGGGTCCAACAACTACAGCTTCCCGTCGGGTCACGCGGCCGCGACGCTCTCGCGCTGGCGGCGGTCGTCGAACGACATCTTGGCTATCGTCTGGCGTTGCCGACCCTCGCGATCGCCACCTACGTCGGCACGTCGCGCCTGCACGACAACGTGCACTTCCTCAGCGACGTCGTGTTCGGCGCGGCGGTGGGCACGGCCGCCGGCTGGACGGTCGTCGGACGCCACGGCCGAACCAACTACGCCTTCGCGCCAGCGCCCGTGCAGGGCGGTGTGGCCCTCATGGTGACACGCCAGCGGCCTGTGAGCGATTCGACCCCATCGGTTCGTATCTCGACGTTCGAAGGCCACACGCAACGGCTGCAGATGCCGGACCCTGGACGCCGCCGGGACGAGCGCCACGGCCACGCTACACCTTGCGAGCTGGACCGACAGGAAGGCATCCAGCGCTTCGGCGATTACTACTTCCTTAGGATCTCGGAGATGCGCCGAATCTTGCGTGAATTCTGGAGCGCGGGATGATCGGCAGCAAGACGAACCACGTCCTGACGATGAGCGTCGAGTCGCCGGACGACGCCGCCACCACCGGCTGGATGGGGCCGCAGGGACTCCGGGCACGCCCATTCCGGCCTCATTTACGATTCTGGTGATCGGGAAGCGGCGTCGCGTTTTCGATCCGATCAGCGCCCTACGCCCGCACGGGTTAATTTTGCGTTCATCTTCGAGGCGATACTGATCCCATGTGTCCGTAACATGGAGGCTCTCATGCGAAACTCGTCGCGACCGGTGTCGGCGTGTGACACCCCGTGGCGCTCGCAATTGCTGCGGCCACGGGGTATCACATCACGACTCGAGATCAAAGTTGGCGGCGAGGGCGGATGGGACTACTTGACCGTCGACAGCGCGGCGCGGCGGACTGCTATCTTCGCATGCGACGCACGTCGGCGGTCATCGACCTCGACGCGAACAAAGTCGTGGGCGACATCCCGGACACGCCCGGCGTGCACGGCATCGCGATCGCGCCGGAGCTGAACCGCGGGCTTCATCAGCAACGGCCGCGGCAACAACGTGACGATCTTCGATCTGAAGACGCTGAAGCCGATCGGCACGGCGCGCGACCGGCGAGAATCCGGATTCGATCCGCTACGACGCGCGGTCGGGCGCGTGTTCGCCTTCAACGGCCGGTCGAAGAGCGCGACGGCGATCGACGCGAAGACCGGCGCCGTCGCCGGCGACGATTCCGCTGCCCGGCAAGCCGGAGTTCTCGGTCGCCGACGGCAAGGGCAAGATCTACGTCAACATCGAGGACACCAGCGAGATCGTCGAGATCGACGCCGCCAAGGCGACCGTCGCTGAAGAAGCTTACGCGCTGACCGGATGCGACGGCCCGTCGGGGCCTCGCGATCGACGCGAAGAACCGCCGGCTGTTCTCGGTCTGCTGCAAACCGCGTGATGGCGATGTCGGATCCCGACGCCGGCAAGGTGATCGCCACGCCGGCCATCGGCGCTGGGCCTGACGGCGCCGCGTTCGATCCCGGGCACCGGCTACGCGTTCAGCTTCGAACGGCGACGGCACGCTCACGATCGTGCAGCAGATCGGCGGCAAGTGGGACGTGCTCGAGAACATCGCGACCGAGCGCGGCGCGCGGACGATCGCCGTCGACGAAAAACGCACAAGTGCGTGTACCTGCCGACGGCGAAGACCGCGCCGGCGACCGGCGGCCGGCGCGCCGCTATCGTGCCGGACTCGTTCAAGGTGCTGGTCGTCGGCAAATGAGACGACGCTGCATCGCTGGCGGCCGCGTCGCTGTTCGTGGCTCACGGTCAGCGGCGACGCGCAGGACGCAGCCGCCTCCGCCGGCCGCTGCTCGTCCATCCCGAGGCGCCGGCCGGCCGCCCGCCGGTGTCGATCACGCTGCAGGACGCGCTGCAGCGCGCCAGGCAGAACGATGACGCAGTTCCAGGCCGCGCGTTGCCGACGCCGACATCGCGCGCGAGGATCGCGGTGCAGGCAAGCGCGGCGCTGCTGCCGGCGTTCAGCCGCGACGCACGCAGTATCTGGCAACTCGCCGACACGCCGTCAACGTCCTGAACGGCCGCTTCGTGTCGATGGACGGCGTCAACATGTACCGCGCGTGGGGCGTCGTGCACGCAGGAGCTTTCCGCGACATTCGTTCACGCTGCACGCCGCTGCGCAAGGCGCGAGGCCGCGGAGGCCGTGGCGCAGGCGAAGCTCGATGATCGCGCAGCGCGGTCTCGCCGTCACGGTCACGAGAACTACTACGCGCTGGTCGTGGCGCAGCGCGAAGTATGCGACGGCGCAGCAGGCGGCGCAGCAGGCCGCGCGGTTCCTGCGAGATCATCGCAGCAGCAGCAGCGCGCTCGGGCAGGTCGCGCGCAGCGACGTGCATCAAGGCGGAAATCCAGCATCAGCAGCAGCAGCAGGGCATTCCAGGAGGCGACTGCTCGCCATGGACAACGCCCGGCTCGCGCTCGCCGTGCTGCTGTCGCCGACGCTCGACGAGAACTTCACCGTCGTGGACGATCTGAACGGCGGCGCCGGCGCTGCCGCCGTTCTGGCGGACGTCCGCGACGATGGCGGCGCGGCCAATCCCGATCTGCGCGCGGCCGACGAGGCGCTCCGAGCGGCGGAGCAGGACGTCCGCCTGGCGCGAAGCGCGTTCTTCCCAACCTCGTGGTCGACGCGGTGTACGGCATCGAGGCGAACGAGTTCGCGACTGCACAGCCGCATCGCCGCGCAGCCCGAGCTGGGCGTCGCTGCCGAATCTGGGATACTTCGTCACCGTCAACCTGACGGTGCCGGTGTGGGACTGGGGCGGGCTGCGCAGCAAGCTGCATCAGAGCCAGACGCGCGAGCGCCAGGCGCAGATCGACGCTCAGCCAGGCGCAGCGGCAGCTGATGAGCAACCTCTATTCGATGTACAACGAGGCGCTGACGGCGAAGTCCGCCGTCGACAACCTGCAGCACGTCGCGGAGCTGGCGGCCGAGAGCCTGCGCCTGACGTCCTGCGCTATCAGGCGGGCGAATCGACGGCCCTCGAAGTCGTCGACGCGCAGAACACGCTCGTCCAGGCGCGCAACGCGGCCGACGATGCCGAGGCGCGGCATCGCGTGGCGCTGGCGGATCTGCAGACCGTGACCGGACGCTTCTAATCGATGGCCACGCTTCCGACTTGCTGGCGCGCGGCGACTGCGGCAGCGCGAGCGCGTCGCGCTTGCGCTCGCGCTGTGCTGCGTGGGCTGCGGCGGGAAGACAGAAGAAGAAGCCGCGCCCCGTCGTCACCGTCGACGTGGCGCCCGTGCTGCTGTCGCAGATTCAGCGCACGATCCGGGCCGACGGGCTGCTGTATCCGCGCCAGCAGGCGGCCATCGTTCCGAAGATCACCGCGCCCGATCAGAAGACGCGTACGTGCAGCGCGGCGCCCGCGTACGCGCGGGCAGCTGCTGATCGAGCTCGAAAACCAGGACCTCGCCGGCGCGGCGGCCGAGAACCGAGCCGCGTTGGAGCTCGCCGAGGCCAACGTACGAGACGACATCGAAGGCCACGGTGCCGCAGGAACTCGCAGAAAGCGGAGCTCGATGCTCCGTGCGGCCAAGAGACGCGCTCGATGCGCAGCAGGCCGTGCTTCGACAACCGCCAGCGGCTGCTTTCAGGAAGGGGCCATCGCGCAGAAGGACGTCAACGACGCGCAGGTGAACCTGAGCCAGGCGCGCACGCAGTACGAGACCGCGCAGAAACGCCTCGACGATCTCGCAGTGCGTTTGCGCGCGATCAGGAGCTCAAGGCGGCGGCGGCGCAGCGCGATGCCGCGAAGGGCCGACACGACGTCGCGCAGGCGCAGCTCGGCTACTCGCGCATCACGAGTCCCGATCGACGGCGTCGTCACCGATCTGCCGCTCTATCGCTGGCGAAATGCCGCAGGCCGGGCAGCCGCGTCGTGACCGATCATGGACGTGTCACGCAGGATCGATCGCGCGTACGCATGTCTCGCAGTCCGAGCGCGGCGGAGCTGGCGGTCGGCAACGACGGCGAACCTGATCGGGCCCGGCGGCGCACCGATTCCGGCGAAGGTCACGCAAATCAGCCCGGCGCTCGACGCCGCCGAACACGACCGTCGAAGTGTGGGTGCAGGCGGCAATCCGGACGGGAAGCTGCGGCCGGGCACGAGCCTTCGCGGTGGAGATGATCGCGAGGACGGTGCCGAACGCGCTCGTCATCCCAGCAGGCGCCGTCGTCACGAGCCAGTCGAGCGCCACGTTCGCGCATGGTGATCGACAAGGACAACAAGCCGCACCGCCGCAAGATCGCCGTCGGCATCCGCGACGGCGGTCATGGCGCAGGTCACCGACGGCCTCGAGAGCGGTCAGCGCGTGGCCACCGATCGGCGCGCTTCGAGCTGTTCAAGCTGGATGACGAAGTCCTCGGGAAGACCAAGGTGCAGATCGCGCCGGCGAAAGAAGAAGAAGAGCCGGAAGAGACGTGACGCCGCCTCGCCGATGAACGCACCGACGAGCCGCACTACTGGTTCGCGCGCCACTCGACCTCGATCATCTTCCTGATTTGCATCCTGGCCGTCGTCGGCGTGTACGAGGCGCTGACGCTGCCGGTGGCCGTCTTTCCGACGACGAACTTCCCCGCATCATCATCGGCGTCGACAACGGCGTGATGCCGATCGAGCAGATGGAAGTCGCCATCACGCGGCCGCTCGAGGAGGCCGTTCGCGATCGGTGCCCGGCCTCGAGGACGTGCGATCGGTGTCACGAGCCGGGGCTCGGCGCGAGATCAACCTCTTCTTCAACTGGACCGTCGACATGCTCGGAGACGCTGCAGCTGGTCGATGCCGCGGTCTCGCGCGTGCAGAGCAGCCTGCCGGCGACGGCGCAGATCCAGACGCACCGCCTCGATTTCGCGAGCTTTCCGATCATCGGCTACAGCCTGACGTCCGACACCGTGCCGCAGACGCGATCTCTGGGGAGCTGGCGACCTACGAGATCAAGCCGCGGCTGAACCGGCTTCCCGGCGTGGCGAGCGTGCTCATTCAGGGCGGCCAGCGGCCGGAGTTTCACGTGACCGTCGATCCTGCCGCGGATGCTGCGCGCGAGGACGTCGATCGCCGACATCGTCAACGCCGATCAACCGCACGAACGTCATCGACTCGCCGGGTCTGCTCAACCGCAACCACCAGCTGTTTCTCGGCCTCGTCACCGGGCAGGTGCACAGCTCGGAGGAGATCGGCGACATCGTCATCAAGCACGTGAACAACGTGCCGGTGCGCGTCCAGGACGTCGGGACCGTCGCGCCCGGCAGTCGAGCCCGTGTACACCGTCGTCAGCGCGAACGGCAAGCCGGCGCTGCTCGCTGAGCGTCAACCGACAGCCCGACAGCAACACGGTGCAGGTCGCCGACGAAGTGCACCAGGAGATGGCCGCGATCCGCCCGACGCTGCCGGCCGGCGTCGACATGCGGCCGTTCTACGACCAGTCGAACATCGTCAACGGAGTCGATCGCCAGCGTGCGCGACGCGATCGTCATCGGCCTGTTCCTCGCCGGTCTGATCATCTGGCTGTTCCTGCGCGACTGGGGCACCGCCGTGATGACCGGCCTCGTCGTGCCGGTGACGATGGTCGTGACGTTCATCGCGATGAAGATGCTCGGCCAGAGCTTCAACCTGATGACGCTGGGCGGGCTCGCGGCCGCCGTCGGCCTCGTGATCGACGACACGATCGTCGTCGTCGAGAACATCGTGCTGCACCGCGACGGCGGCGAAGGACCGCTGCAGGCGACGGCCAGCGCGCTCAAGGAGCTCACGGTCCCGCTGATCGGATCCACGCTGACGCCCGATCGTCGTGTTCCTGCCGCTCATCACGATCACCGGCGTCACTGGGACGTTCTTCAGCGCGCTGGCGATCGCGATGAGCGTCGTCGCTGCTGACGTCGCTCGTGCTCGCGCTGGTCTGGACGAGCAACCTGAGCATGCGCCTCGATCCGGCGCGGTCAGAGCGTCGACGAGCCGGCCGCGGCGTCCGTCACGACGCGGCGCACCCGCTGCCGCGGGCTTCGATACCGATCCGAGCGCCGCGCCAGATCGCGGCGGCATGATGGCGGCCGAGGATGCGTCGATGACCGGCAGGGCGTGTTCGGCCGCGTCCTCGTGTGCTACGAGCGATCGATGCGCCGCTCGCTGCATGCATCCGCTCGCGCTCGTCGCTGTTGTGCGCCGTACTCGATCGTCGCGTCGTACGCGTGCTATCGCGCGCTCGGCAGCGACCTGCTGCCGGCGTTCGACGAAGGCGGGTTCGTGCTCGACTACGTGATGCCGCCGGGCAGCTCGCTGCAGGAGACGAACCGCGTGCTGCGGCACATCGAGGCGATCCTGCGCGCGACGCCCGAAGTCGAGAGCACGTCGCGGCGCACCGGGCCTGGAGCTCGGCCTCGGCGGCCGTGACCGAGCCGAACACCGGCGACATCGCCGTCAAGCTCAAGGCGAAGCGCAGCCGCGGCGTCGACGAGGTGATCAGCGACGTGCGCGCGAAGGTCGGCAGCGCCGAGCCCGGCCTCGACGTCGAGTTCATTCAGGTGCTGCAGGACATGATCGGCGATCTGACCGGCGCGCCGGAGCCGGTGGTCGTCAAGCTGTTCTCGCCGGACCCGAACTGCTGAGCACGTGGGCGCCGCAGGTGGCCGACGCGCTCGGCAAGGTGAAGATCGGCGGCAGCGACGCCCGTCGTCGACGTCGAGGACGGCATCGAGAACACGACGAGCGGCCCGGCCGTTCGCTTCACCGTCAATCCCGAGGCGGCGGACCGCGCCGGGTTCACGCCCGAAGAGCTCGGCACGGTGACGGTGGCGATGGTCGAGGCGAGCCGGCGGCGGCGCCCGGTGCTCGTCAACGACCGGCCTGTATCCGGTGCGCGTGCGGTTCCCGCGCGTCGGCGCGCGCGTCGCTCGAGGCGATGAGCAACACGATGCTCGTCAGCTCGACCGGGGCGACCGCGACGCTGGGATCGCTCGACGACGATCGACGAGCTGCCCGGCCAGACCGAAGATGCGCCGCGAGAACCTGCAGCGGCTCGTCGAAGTGACGGCGCGGCTCGAAGGCGTCGACATGGGCACCGGGCATCGCCGCCGTGCAGAAGACGGTCGCCGACCTGAAGCTGCCGCCGTCGATCCGCGTCGAGTACGGCGGGACGTACAGGGAGCAGCAGAAGTCGTTCCGCGATCTGACGATCGTGCTGGTGCTCGCGGTCGTGCTCGATCTTCCTCGTGCTGCTGTTCGAGTTCCGATCGTTCACGGCGCCGGTCGCGATTCTCGCGTCGGCGATTCTGTCGACCTCGGGCGTGTTCTTCGCGCTGCTCGTCGACCCGGACGACGTTCAACGTGTCGTCGTTCATGGGCCTGATCATGGTCATCGGCATCGTCGCGAAGAACGGCATCCTGCTGCTCGACGCGAACGAGAAGTTCCGGTCGATCGGCTTCACCGCCGGAGGAAGCGATCGTCCAGGCCGGACGCCGGCGGCTGCGGCCGATCGTGATGACGGCGATGGCGGCGCGCGGCGGGCATGCTGCCGCTGGCGCTCGCGCATCGGCGAGGGCTCGCAGATGCTGCAGCCGCTCGCGATCGCCGTGATCGGCGGGATCCTGATCTCGATGGTGCTGTCGCTGATCGTCACGCCCGGCGATTCAGTACTTTCTTAACGGCCCGACGGTGACCGCGCCTGCCTCAGCGTGAGTATCCGGTGGTCGGTCTCTGAGCGGACACCCCGTCGATTCATCAAACGTGTTACACAATGTCGTGACGCGTTGATGTTCCTGCCGCACGCTCGCGCCTCATCAGGCGACATGGGCGATCGGGGAGCACCAGTAGGGCATTCGCACAATTACTCAGAGCTGCCCACGGCAATCGGATGAGTGCTGACGGCTCGTTGTGAGGCCGGTGGTGCTCTGTCGATACTCAAGCAGGCTCGCCCCCACTCCGCGTACAACACCTAACCCAAGGCCAACCTCCCTCTTGCGGTCCTTTCATGACTGCGCAACGAAGCACACTGCATGCTCGTGGCGTGGCGTTTGGCTGCCGCCTCGCTGGGCTCCGGCCTCCGAGGTCTTCTCCCAAGGACATCCACAAAAAACTTTAGGGTCAAAGGCGCGTCAAGGCGAGAGGGAGCGCCGACAGCCGGTTAAAAGTGGAAACATTTCTGGAGGTGTATGGCCAGACTATCAGATCATCCGTGGCGACCTTCGACAACACGAACGACGCCTACGACGCCGCGAGTGCGATGAAGGCGCTGAAGGAGAGGGATCGTCGATTTCAGAGTCAAGTCCGGCGTGATGGTCAAGAAAGACAACCGCCGGCAACCTCTCTTTCCGGAGAGCAAGGAGCGGCCTCTTTGGGGAACGGCCGTCGGTGCCACGGCCGGCGCCTTCGATCGGGCTCATTGGGGGCGCGCCCAGGCGGCGCCGCGCGCTGGGTGCGACGTCAGGTCTCACCAGCGATGCCGTGATGAAGAGTCCTGGATTCCGACTTCGTCGATTCGGTGACGGGATGCGTCCGAGCATGACCGCAGTGATTGTCGAAGCCGACGAAAGAGCACTCGTCCCGTCGATGAAATCGTCTCGGGGACCCCAGGGCATGAGAATACGCCATGGCGGCATGGCAAAGGAAGAATGCAAGCCCTCGGCAATCGGGAGGTTGTCATGTCGCAGACAAGCGCAATGAACGGCGTCAAGAATGTGCGTTCTGGCACACGGTGGTTTTGTCGACGGCTCCGGATGGCAGGGAGTTTATCAGCTCTCACGAAGGACGGCTACACAGTGTCAGTCGTCCAGAATCCGACGATGACACTGGCGGATGACGTGGCCTTCACGAAACCGCGTTCTGCCGCGCAGAGGCCGGATCGCCATTCTCGTTGGTCACCCGTACGGAGGCGCCGTGATCACGGAAGCCGGCGAACGATCCCGAAAGTCGACGGGACTCGTCTATGTGGCGGCGTTTGCGCGGACGCAGGCGGAGTCTGTGTCGACGTTGATCGCGAATCCGCCACCTGGCGCGCCCGTTGCCGCCGATCCTGCCACCTCAGGACGGGTATCTCCTCCTCGATCGGTCGAAGTTCCGCGTCATTCGCCGCCGATGTCGCCGCCGATGAGGCCGACGTCATGTTCATGGCGGATTCTCAAGCTACCATGGGGCCTCGAGCGCTGAACGGCACCATCAGCAAACCGGCGTGGAAGGCGAAAGCCGAGCTGGTACCTGCTCACCACCGAGGATAAGATGATCCCGCCCGATGCTCAGCGGGCGATGTCGAAGCGAGCCGGATCCACCGTCGTCGAGGTCAAGGGCAGTCACGCTGTTTACGTCTCGCAGGCCCAACGCTGTCGCGGCCATCATCGTGGAAAGCGGCGACCGCCAGGCCGCCCGCGACGAAGCAACGAACAGCTCTCGTGCAACCAGCGACAACACCCGCTGTTCCAGGCAGGTGTTGTCGCTTCAACGGATGCTCCGCTGGGGCACTCTTCATGCTGTTTCGCCGGCTGGTTCCCGCTCGCTTAGGCATCAGCATCGCGCGGGACCGCGAAATCGGGGTCAGTCGCGTCTGGTGATTTGAAGTTCGTAAACGCCATTCAGCCAGTCGTCGTCGACACTCAACGGCGTCGACTGACCCGAGCCACGGAGATGAGCATGTCCAATACGCGCACAGGAAACAGACAGTCTCGGCGACGTCGAAGTGCCTGCGGCGCTCTGACGTCGGGACCGAGCTTCGGGAGGGTTACGCCGAGGTCGGCGATCAGAACCTTGCATTACGTCGAGGCCGGCGACGGGCCGCTGATCGTTCTGCTGCACGGCTTCCCGGAGTTCTGGTTCGGTTGGCGGCTACAGATTGCGCCGCTCGCGGCGGCGGGTTTTCGGGTCGTCGCCCCCGACACGCGTGGCTACAACCTGTCATCGAAGCCAGAGGGCTTCGAGGCCTACGCCGTCGACCTGCTCGCCGCCGACATCCGCGGTCTCATCGGAGAACTCGGTGCCGAGTCCGCGCTGTTGGTCGGTCACGACTGGGGCGGAAGCATCGCCTGGACTACCGCGATGAACCACCCCGAGGTGGTCGACCGACTCGCCATCCTCAACGCGGCCCATCCGCGGCGGCTCTCAGAGGGACTGCACCACCCGAGCCAGCTCCGGAAGTCCTGGTACTTCTTCTTCTTTGCGGTACCGGGACTGCCCGAGGACGTGGTGCACCTCAGAGACTGGCACTTCTTCCGGCACTTCCTGCAGGACGCGAACCCGCCTTACACGCCGCAGGAAATCGAACGCTACGTCGAGGCGTGGTCGCAGCCAGGGGCAGCGGCCGGGATGATCAACTACTACCGCGCCTCGGTACGACAGTCCCAGAAGGAAGCCGCAGCGAAGCTTCGCCCGATCTCGGCGCCGACACTGGTCATCTGGGGGAGCGCGATTCCTACCTCGGCTCCGACCTCGCCGAGCCCGACCGCGACGACGTGCCCAACCTCGACCGCGTGGAGCGCCTGCCCGACGCGTCGCACTGGGTGCATCACGACGAGGCTGAACGCGTCAACCAACTGCTTATCGACTTCTTCGCCCCCGCGCGTAGGCGCTAAAGGCTTGCGCCAGCGTTCGGGAATGTCCCCGATCAATATCGTCGCGCGGCATTTGCGTACGTTCGTCGTGACTACCGCTGAAGCTGGGCGACAGATCCCGCGCTAGTGGGCGCAGTCGAGCCGCGCGCTGGCAGGTCGTGTCCACTGACGTGACGAAGGGGCTCAGGCGGAATCTGGGAACGCCTGCATACGACTGGTCCGATCCCTACTGGCTTGATACGGTTTGGTGGACATCTTCCGAAGGGTGGGCTTGATCCGATTCGGTGGACAGGTTTCGTTACCTTGGATAACGATCACTCCAGCGCGCCCACCACTGCGCCCACCAGCTGTGAGACGCCGTGAGATTTCCTGAGTGTTGTCGCGACCCCGGAGACGGCCGCCGTCGTCTGGCGATCGGCGCGTTCATCAATTCTGGCCAGAAATCGCTTAGATGCCAGAATGTCGGGACGTTCCTCGATCTTTTTGCGGAGGATAGTTGGCGCAATGTTTATGCGGGTGAACCTCGAAGTGCGCCCACCAGGTGCGCCCACCACTTAACCCGGCTGCTGCCGCTGTCTCTGCACGGTAGTGGTTGTTGGCGTTCATGTGTAGCCGCCGGATGGACCGTCAGGGTATTTGTTGAGTTGTTGAAGCGGCCGAAGTTCCGTTGGCTTTGGGCCGGCTCGACGCGCCTAATTACTTCGGTTGCGGCGCGCAAGTGCGACCACCGGCAGCGGCAAGGTTTGTCGCGCGCACCCTACTGATCGTGACCGCCCATTCAGCCGCTTCTTGAAGGTCCGCTGAATCCAATCTAGAAACGCCTGGAGACTTTGCGAGACTACCTCGCGGCAGCCGAGCCCAAGACGGCCGCCAGAATCGGCGACTCCTCGATACTCTTGAAAGGACCCGATTACGATCATCACTCAGCGCGCAGCGCGTCGATTGGCTGGATTCGGAGTGCGCGTCGCACCGGCCCCAGGGTCGCCAGTGCAGAAATCGCGACGACGGCGCACCCATACACGGCGATGACGCGCACCATATCTCCCTCCGACAGGCGGTCGGCGATGACCAATCCGATCAGGATACCCAGGACGATCTGCGTCATCGGGCCGCGAAACAGCACAGCGACCACGTGCCGCGGCCGCCCGCCCAGCGCGACGCGAATGCCCACCTCTCGCGTTCGTTGCGAGGCGGTGAAGGAGAGCACCGAGTAAATGCCGGTCAGCGACAGAAGCACAACGACGAACGCCAGGGCCAGGAAGAGCCAGAAGAGCAGCGTCATGGTGCGGGCACCTGCGGCAGCGACTTGATCGAAGCGGGCGATCTCCGAGATCTGAAGCGTGGGCTCGACGTCTCTGGCGATGGACCGCAGGCGTGAGGCGAAGAGGAGGGGATCGCCCGTGGTATGGACGGCCATGCGGACGGGATAGCTTCCGCCAGGAACCAGCGGGTGATAGATGCGGGCCCTCTCTCGAGTCGCGCCTCGGGTCGCGGTCTTCCGGATCTATGCCGAGATCCCGCACGACACCCACGACCTGATACCACGGGTCTTTCCCGTTCTGCGGTGTGAGGTCGCTGTAGCGAAGGCGCCGGCCGATCGGGTTGTTGCCTCCGAACACCACCTGCGCGAACGACTGGTTCACGATGACGGTCCGGGCGCCTGGCAGCAGATCGCCGGAGTGAAACGCACGGCCGGAGAGGATCGGCGCGTCCAGCACGTCGAAGAAGTCCAGAGCGACCGACGCCGAAGACACTCGACGCGTGGCCGACATTCCGGTCTGCGGGCGCGGCGCTTCCCTCGTCGACGTCGATTTGACGCGACGGGTGATCCATCAATGGCAGCACGCTGGCGACCGTGACTCCCGTGACGCCGGGTTCGGCCTCGAGTCTTCGCTCGAGCTCCTGGGTCGCGGCGGTGAATCTGCCCGTGAACGTCGCGCCGGCCTCGCCGGGCACCTTCTCGCGATCCATCGCCATCGTCGCGGCGAGATACTGTTCCGGAATCAGCCCGGCGTTCGCCGCGCGTGCCCGCTTGGCCACGTCTCCATAAATCGCGATCACGGGAGTCGGGACGATGGCCATGACCGCGACCTGCATGACGATCAAGACCGTCCAGATGCCGCCGAAGCGAAGGCCGCCGCCTCCCGGGCCTGACTGCCTCAGGCGCGTCCCGATGCCGCGGGTCACTTTGAGCCCCGGGAGAAGTCCTGCGATAGCGGCGGCGACGAGCGTCAGCAGCGCGGCGTACACCAGGGTCCTCGGAGAGACGCTGGAATGCATCCAGAACGGAACGCGATTCTCGAACATGTTCTCCGTGACCATGGCGAACAGCGAATGCCAGGCCAGTTGCGCGAACGTCACCGCGACGAGTGCGGCCACCATTGCCAGCACCAACGCCTCGACGAACAGTTGGCCCATGATCCGCCCGCGGCCGGCGCCGAGCGCCGTTCGCACGAGGATCTCGTTCTCGCGCGTCGCGGCCCGGGCGAACATCAACAGCGCGACGTTGCCGCAGACGAGAAACACGAGCAAGACACTCAGCAGGTTGCCCCGAGAACACTTCCGAGGCGCTGTCTGCCGAAAACCCGCGGAAGATCGAATCGATGTAGGGCACGATCCGGGGCTTGAGATGCTCGTGGGTGTCGGGAAACGCGGCGGCAGCCGTGGCGCCGAGGACCGTCAGTTCCGGTTGCGCGGCTTCGAGCGTGGCGCCAGGCGACAGTCTGCCGAATACCCGCACGACGGGGCTTTGCTGCCGTGGGTAGTTCACCGGATTCAACCTGAGAGGAACCCAGAAGCCATGCGCCAGAGGAAAACGAAAGCCCTCAGGCATCACGCCGACGATGGTGTGGGGAACGTTGCCGAGACGCAACTCCCTTCCGATGACGTTGGGGTCGGACTCGAATCGCGATTGCCAGACGTCGTGTCCGATCAGGACGACCCACGGCGCGCCGGGCTTCTCATCGGCCTCGACCAGCGGCCGGCCAAGAACGGGACGCTCCTGCACGACACGAAACGTGGCCGCGCTGATCTCCGCCACGGCGACCGGCTCCGGCACGGCAGTGCCGACGATCACGTTCCAGTTGCGGTCACGATACGCCGCAAGGTCCTGAACGGACGTCAGGGCGTCGCGCCACGCCACGAAGTCATGAAGGGTCGGCGCTTCTTCACCGAGACTGGCGGTGTCGACCATCACGATCGCGACAATCCGCGCGCCGCCTTCAAGAGGCAGCCTGGGGTGCATGATCTGGGTGTAGAACTCGAAGGCGACGATGCCGCTCCAGATCGCGAAGGCCATCGCCACCGTTCCCACCACCGTCAGGCCGATGTGCTTGACGAGCAGCCGCAGGCCGAGCCGGACGTCCAATGACAGGCCCCGCAACGGCGCCAGCCGACGTTGATCTGTTTTCGCCAGGCGCGCCGGCGGCCTCGCCATCGGCCCCATGGCGGAGGTCAGCCTTACGTCAGTGTAAGACCGGAAGTCAATCTGGCCATTGCCTCGCCTCGAGTCCGAGGCATTACGGTACCGAGTAGAAGATTCACGCACCCATGCGTTCTTGGCCGATCTCTGATCGCGACGCTTTCAGATCAGGGGCCGACGTTGTTCAGCGGCGGTGATGGGGAAGTCTCCGCTCGGATCGCGCTGGATCTTCCCGGCGGCGGCGACGAACGGAACGTCCGCATCTGGCCGGTGGTTCATCTGACAATCGACTTCTCGACGCGCCCGCCTCGCGCACATCCTCGATCTTTTTTTCGAGGACGGGTCGGGCTCAATGTTTATGCGGGTGAACTTGAGGTGCGCCCACCACCTGCGCCCACCACGGGACACCGGGACCGGTTGTCCCACTCCTCCGGCTACCGCCGTTCATGACGGCAACACGTTGGCACCGCATTGCCCAGGGTTCTTGGCATTGAACGCTTCGCCTCGACGCGCTGTCGCGAGTTCTGGGGGCTCAAATCGGGGTGGCCCGCAACCAGCACTGTTTGGCGCCCTGCTCTGGCGCAGCGGTTTTCGGTCGGCTCAGGCCCAAGGCGCCGGCGGTTCGGACCGACCATCTGGGCCCACCAAGTAGCCATCGCCATGCCACGGTGTGAATGAAACAGGGATGGTGGCGGATCGTCCTCGATCTTCTTACGAAGCCTGGCGATGGCGTGGTCGACCGATCGCGTGTTCCGGCGTCTCCGATTACCCCCAGACGGCACTGCAACAGCTCATCACGGTGCATCGACGCGGTGGCCTGGGCGCTCTCGACAAGTAGCGCAGCAATTCGAACTCCCGATGGCCTCATGTGCATCTCCGTCGAACCGCGCAAGGCGGTCAGCGCGACGAAGTCGACCACGACGTTGCCGAGTGTTATCTGGTCCCGGATCGCTGGCCCCTTCGCGCGGACGCAGGATCGGCGTGCACGCGCGCCAGTGAGTTCTTCCAGATCGAACGGCTTGGCCACGTAATCGTCCGCGCCAAGGTTCAAGCCCTCGCAGCTTGTCGGCCTCTTTGCCACGCGCTGTGGAGCATGATGCCGATCGGCGTCTTGCCCCCCTGGCGCAGCACCTGGCACAGCTCGAAGCCATTCTTCCTCGGTAGGGTCAGCCAGGTCGAGCACGATGAGGTCCGGGAGAACGCGCGCGCGCCGCATCAATGGCGACCACTACCGTCGGCGACGGTGTTCACGCCACGAAGCCCTCGTACGAGAAGTTGTCGCTCAAAACACGAGACTAGGGTGAGGTCGTCTTCGACGACGAGAATCCGCTTCTTCATGCGCTTTTGCGTGCTTGGGGAGGACAACCGTGACCGTCGTGCCCCGCCCGACGTCGCTGTCGATCGTCAGCCCGGCCCCCATGGTCGACAGCACGGCGATCCGCCATCGCGAGGCCCAGCCCGCTGCCGCCCGGAGGCCGCAGTGCGAGCCCCTGTAGAATCGGCGCGTGACGTTCTTTGATCTGGTCGACTGGAATGCCGTCGCCGCTGCTCCGCCACCTTCGATGCTACAGGTATCTGAGTTATCTCGTGTGCGAATGGTGAGCCGGCATCTGGTGCTCGAATACAGGAATGGCGTTGTCGATCAAGTTGTCCAGCAGCAGCTCCATCGCGGTGTGATCGGCGCGCACGTCCGGCCAAGTTCAGGGGCCATCTCGGTGCACGTCAAGCTGCGTGTGCGCCAGCGTGGCGCCAAACCGCCTCAACGCCTCGTCGATCACCGTCGCGAGGCTCAGCTCCTCGAACGATACACTTCGGTGACATCCGTGATCCGTGCATACCGCCGGTAGATTGTCGACGAGTCGGGCGAGCCGTTTGGATTCTTCGACAATGAGACTGGCGTAGTCTCGAGGACCGTCGGCATTCGTGAACCGGCCAGACAGCAGCGTATCGCCCGCCGCCCGGATCGACGCCAGCGGCGTCTTCAAATCGTGCGTCTGCCGACACGAAGTCCGCACGCATCTCGGTGAGCCGAGCGTGGGCCCGCGTCGCGCGAGCCGTCAACAGCAGACCGATGGCGAGCGTCACGGCCGAAGATCGACGCGATGATGGAGGGTTCGGCTGGCGCTCTGGACCGCGAGGTTGAGCGGCGGATCCGACAGATCCTCGACTTCAACGGCCCAATCCCCGACGGCACGGAGCTCGGCCGGCGGATCCAGCGCGACCAGCGACGGATCGAAGAACATCAATCGAAACGGTCGGCGCGCGGTCAGTGCGGGCCCAACCGCGCCGGTACGCTAGCTGGCCACCAGGCGGTCGCTTCGTCGTCGATGACGTACAGGCCGAAGCCGTCCCGGACGCTGCTCACTTTGCCGACTTGTTGTGTGTAGCTCGGCGAAGTAGTGCTGGCGCGCCCATGTCAGATCGATGGTAAAGCCGAGCAATCCGGCCAGCTGCTGACGCAGGGGATCCCGATACAACAGGTGGGTGACCACTTGATACCGCCCGCCAGCGGGGTCGACCTCAAAGATCGAAAACCGTCGGCCCAGTTGCGCATCCTCGCAATACGCTCACCGAATCGCCCGCGCGGTAGCGGCGTCCGAGTCGAAGGTCACGGGAAACCTTGCCGGTGGATGCGGCGCCGTGCTCCATTTCGGAATCCGGTCGGCGCGGTTGAAAAACACGTAGCTCAGCCGGTGCTGCACTCTGCCGCGTGGCGAAAAACGACTCAGGATACGGATAACGCGCGAAGGCGCTCGCCACGATCGAGCGCAGCTCATAGGGCGAATCGAGCACGTAGTCGTCCCACGTGGGCGACACGAGGACGCCGGACTGCACCGCCTCCATGTCTCGCCGCAGAGCCTTGACGAGAACAGATCCGCCGTCACGCTGGCGCGCGGATCGAGAGGCAGGCTGGAGCTCTGCTGCCACTGACTGATCGCCTGGTAGCCAAACGCGCGTCAAGGCCGCCACCGAAAGGCACACGCCGACCGCCAGCACGATCGGAAGTCCTTGCCGATACCGGGCAAGGCGAGCCGCGTCATCTGGCGAGCTCGCGCTCACGGTAGTAGCGGATCGCCCCCTCGTGCAGCGGAATGGGCGCCGCCGGCACCTGTTCGACGTCCATCAGTCGCAGCCATTCGTTCTCAGCCGCAATCGCCGGGAGCGCATCGAAGAACGCCCGGGTGATCCGATAGATCAGCCCTTCGTCAACGTCCGCGCGACAGACCGGAGAGACTATCCGGGCCGAGCGTCGAGATTGGTGCTGCCTGGTGCGAGTACCGTGCGGCAGGAATGACGGTCATTCTCAAGAAGGGGTATTCCTGCGGCAGCCGATCGATTTCCGCGGCCGGTCAGCGGAATGAGGCGCGCGCCGGCCGCGGACGCGATCCGGACGGCTTCGGCCGGATAGCTCGCGCCGACGAACATTGCGTCCAGCGTGCCCGACGTCAGGCGACGGGCGCCGTCGTTGTGCCTGCCCAGAGACTCGGCGAGGACGTCGCTCGATTTCATGTGAAACGCCTGAAGTGCGAGACTGGCCGTCAGCGCGGTCCCGCTCCCCCGCACCTCCCATGCCAACCCGCCGTCTTCTCAGGTCGGCTACGCCGCAGATCTGGCTGTCGGCGCTGACGACCAGGTGCAGGGCGTCGGACGGAGGACGGCAATCGCGCTGCACCTCCAGCGGGCCTCGTCGTCACTGAGACGTCCGGCGCGATGCCATGTAGGCAACGTCCGGTGCGCGAACGTCAAGTCGGCGACTCCCTGTCGAATGCCCTGGACGTTGCTGACGGAACCGGCAGCTCTCGCTGATTTCGAGCACAACATCGGGCAGAAGCTTCGCGAACACCGGGACGAGTGATTGCCCGAGCGCGTAAAAGCCGGCGCCTGGCGTATCGTCGCGAGTCGCACTCCGCACTTTCCGTGGCGGCGCGGCAGACTCGGTGGTGCACGCGCCGACGAGCGCCGCGCAGACGAGCATCGTGCGCCGGTCAAGCTATCGGCAGAATACCGCCCCACCGACCGCCCCTGACGACGTGCGAAGGATTGAGGCCCCCCATGTCTCGAACGCCGCGTCGCCGCTATTCCTAATGGCCTCCCGCCGGCATCGCCCGACCGGCGGCCCCCTCTCGGCGTCATCGTGATTAAGATTGCGGACAACTTGCGACAATTCGCGCGGGCAGTGAGGGATACCGCGCTGTATATAGTGCAGACCTGATTGGAGAGGTGTGTCCATGACTACACGCAAACATGTCGGGGCTGTGTCTCGCCGCGTTCATCGCCGGTCGCCGCAACGCTGGCATCGGCCGGCGGCCAACGGGGCGCCGCGCCGATCGACCTCAAGGCGCTGCACGGAGTCGGCGCTGATCTTCGCCGGCCACGAGCACATCACCAATCGCGTGTTTATCGAGGGCATCGATCCGTGGAAGCCGCAGCCGGTCGGGCTGTGGGACTACGCGAAAGCCAAGCAGGGCGGCGTGGACGTCCGTGGTGGAGAACATCTGGGCGGAGCCGGCGTATCAGCCGTACAACTTGACGACGAAGCAGGTCATCCGCCTGCTCGAGACGTTCTACCAGATCCTCGACAAGAACCGCGACCGGATGGAGCTGGCGCTGTCAATGGCCGACGTCCGCCGCATCGCGGCCACCAAGAAAATGGCGGTGATTCTGGGACTCGAAGCCGGCTGGGAGATGGACGGCGATCTGCAGGTCCTCCGCTTCCTCTACCGAATGGGACTGCGGATGTCGCAGTTCACGACCTACACGGCCACGAGCAGTTACGCCGACGGCGGCTCCGGGCCCGTGGTCTGGAACGGCATCAACGATCAAGGCCGCGCCATCGTCCAGGAAATGAACCGGCTGGGCCTGGTCATCGACGTTGCCCATGCGTCGGAGGCGACCCAGCGCGCGGTGATCGAGGCCAGCGAAGCGCCCATCACCGACAGCCATCGCGGTCTTCGCCACTTCGTCAACAGCGGCGGCACAATGTCGGACGACACGCTCATCGCGCTGGCGAAGAAAGGCGGCGTCATCGGGCTCCACTCCTCCGGCCCGCAGATCAGCGCCAGCTATGCGAAGGCGATGCGCGGCCGTGAGATGCCGGGCAACCGGCCGCTGCCCTCACTCGCGATTACGAGCCCGGAAAGACGGCTACGCCAGCGTACAGCAAGGACGTAGACGCGGCGGTTACGGAGCGGTGGATCGAGCGCTACAACCGTCCGTGGGCCGAACAGGTGCCCAACGAAGCTCCAGGTCCGACGCTCGACGAATGGGTCGAGCAAGTGGACTACATCGTCAACCTGGTCGGAGACGATCACGTGGCCATGGGCTTCGACGTGAGCCGGGGTGGCGGCTACTTCCAGAACTTCGACGCGACGAGCTTACGCGGACATTACCGCCGCGCTCGCGAGGAAGGGCTACTCAGAGGCACGCATCAAGAAGATCCTCGGCGGCAATTGGGTGCGTCTCTTCGAGGCGGCCGAAGCAGTGCGCCGCAGCATCGCGTCGCGGTAGCGCAGGGAACACCGCGCCACTGCGGCTCGCGAACTACGCACACGGTCAGGACGGCCGCTTCTTGGCCACCGAGAGCAGGATGTGCGACTGGTGCGCCGCGTCGTGCATACACAGCGTTCTTGGCCGTGATGACGCGCTTGCTGGCACCGACCGGCTCGCCGGTGTTGGGGTTGACGTCGAAGCGTGGAAAGTTGCTGCTCGAGATGTCGACGCGAATGCGATGTCCCTTCTTGAACACGTTGGCCGGTCGGAAACGGCTCGACATGCAGGCGCGCACCTCTCGCCAGGCTTCATGAACTCCCGCTTCGCGGCTGAGTTCCGATAGCGCGCGTGGAGAATGCCGTCTGTCACGTTCAGATCGAAACCAGACGGATAGTCACCGCTCGGCGGATAGACATCAACGATCTTCGCGGTGAAGTCGGTGTCGACCGCGCTCGACGCGACGTAGAGCACCACGTCCACCGGGCCGATCACCTCCGTGTCTTCCGCGAGCGGCTCCAGTCTGGAACACCAGCACGTCGGGCCGTGCCTTCAGCGCCGGGTACGGCGCGCTTCGATCCCAGGAAGCCCTTCTCCGCGTCGCCCGTCGAACTCGCGCTCGCGTTGGTCGTAGCCGCCCGCCGCTGTCAAGCCCCGAATCGGCGAGAACGACCCGCCAGATCGTCGGCACCGGATGCTGCGGATCGTAGGTATAGGTTGTCGGCGGCTCGGCGCCGATCGGCGCCGTCTGGCTCAATCCACCGCCGCGCTGGAGGTAAAACGGCGTCGCTTGAAGATCGGGAAGCGGGCCACGCGGCCGCCGTCTTCCAGTAGCCGCCGTGGAACAGGCGCCCATTCGTGTCCTTGTGCGCCGTCGCCCAGTGCCCATCACGAAGAGGCGCACGGCCGGATCGTCGGCCGCCCCTGACGTGGCCTTTCCCTTCATCACGCGATCGAACCAGCGCAGGTGGTAGTCAGTCGGGAAGTCCTTCATCGCAGCGTCTGGCCCAAACTCCACGTCGCCTGAAAACGACGTCGTGTTGCGACCATGGGTCCACGGTCCCACCAGCAGCTTGATCGGCGACGACTTGATCCTGCAGAGGCCGACGTAGTTCTTGGATCGTGCCCGACGTGTAGGAGTCGTACCAGCCGGTGATGTGCACCATCGGGATGTCGGCGGTCTGTCGCGTAATTGAGCGACCAGTTCATGTCGGGCGCCTTCCAGTAGTCGTCGTAGTCACCATGCGTCATGAGGTCGAAGATGTAGTCCTCGAAGTTCTTCGCGAACGTCAGCGGGATTGTAGCCCCGCTTGCCATGGATGACGCCGACCCAGTCAGCGACACTTTTTCGACCTTCATCACCTCTTTGACCTTCGGGTTATTCGGCTGTGCGGCGGCCTGCTGGAACGCCCAGCCCACTCTGCTGCGCGAGCTCGAACGCGCCGTGGTTGCGGATCTTGTACTCCCACCCGCTGTAGAGGCCACCGCAGTTGATCATGACGGTCTTGAGCGCCGGGTGGTGCGTAATCGCGGCGCTCGCCTGCGAATGCGCGGCGTATGACGTCCCCCACATGCCGACCGCCCCGTTCGTGTATGGCAGCTTCGACAGGTAATCGATGGTGTCGTAGGCGTCCTTGCCGAAGCCAACATACTTGTCAGAGCACGCCCTCCGACTTGTAGGTGCCGCGATCGTCCTCGCAGTGCGACGACGTAGCCGTGCCGCGCGAAGTAGCGCGCGGCCTCGACGAGCTGTCCCCCGTCCTTGTTGTAGGGCGTCTGCTGCAGCAGCAGCGGCAGCCGATCGGCGACCGGCACGCCGTTCACTGCGCGGGCGGTAGATGTCCGTCGCGAGCTTCACGCCGTCACGCATCGGCATCATAACGTCCTTCGCGAACAGCACGGCTTCGCACTCGCCGCTCGGTTGTGGCGACCCGCCGTCGGCGCTGAGCGCGAGGATCGCGACGGCTACGAGCACGAGACACAGTTTTTTCATGTGCGACCTCATCCAGAAAACGGTGCGATCAGTCGTCGGCGCCGCTGCGCCGTGTCCCGCCAGGGCTCAGGATGGCCACGAGTTCCCGCACGTCCTTGAGCTGATCGACGTGCTCGATCAGGTCGAGCGCCCGTGCGATGCGCTCTTTCGGCAGTGCAGAGCTGCGCGCAGTCCGCGAACTTCGGTGCAGCTCGGCCTGGGTGAACGGGTGATCCGGCCCGCCACGGTACCGATCGTCGGATGCCTGGGTCCACGATCGCCCGTCCTTCAGCCGCACGTCGACGACGCTGCGACATCTTGTCGAAGCCCTGCGCCTCGATTTCCGGATCGAACACGCGTCTCGACCTGGGCCATCATCCGCTGCACCGGCTCGCTCGACACGAACTCGTCGGTGAACTCGCGGATGCCGGCCTTGCGCCGCAGCACGATCGCTGGTCATCAGGAACGGCAGGCAGAACTTCGCCTCGAGCTCGGTCTTCGCCGTCTTGTAGCGCAGCGGCTCGAGGATGTTCGAGCCGGCCCGCAGCGCGGATCGCCTGCATCTGGCTCGGGCTCGGATGTCGTGATCGACGACGAGCTTGCAGCATCGCGTCCATGCTCGGATGGCTCGAGCGATCCGCACGGGTACGGCTTGACCGACACGCCCGGATTCACGATGGTGAACGGCCGACCGAGGACGCCCGCGATGCGAGTCTGATCGGCGCCGCCGCCGCAGCACCTGGAAGAACCCCACTGGCCGTCGAGGCCGTCGTCGCCGCCGGTGAAACCGTCGGCCGCGAGCGTCGGCCGCGAGTGACGCCGTTCTGCGCCGGCGCGCGCCGGCGTGGAAGCGGCTTGGTCATCGATCCGAAGTTGACGCGGATGCCGGCGCTCAGGCTCGACGGCGATGCGCGAGCGCGTGCGCGCGATGGTCGCGGAGTTCTGCTTCAGCAGCTTCGGCAGCCGCCGCCGCGCCGCGCGAACGTGCCGATCGTCCCGGTCTGAATGAAACCCGCGGTTGTAATGATCCGGATCGATCGCCTCGGCGATCTTGCACTCGACCTCGAACCCAACGCAGAAACGCCTCGAGAAACTGAAGGCCGGATGCACCCTGCGCGCTCCGGCGAGCGCGAGCGCCGCCGGCAGCGCCGGCACCGTCGGGTGCGTCAGCAGCCCGAAGGTGCGATCGGGCGTCGTCGAGAGCTGCGTGTCGTATCGAAGTCCATGCGCGTGGCCGCTCGCGCCGTTCGCGAGCGCCGCCAGCTCCACCGGCCTTTGACTGCGTTCGGGGCCGAATAGTCGTGCTTCCGGCTTCGCCGCCGATGTTCTTGCACGTAGTTGGCGGACGATTGCACTGCCACGAACCGTGCGCGCCCGCGAGAATCACGCCGAAACCGTCGATGAGACACCGCTTCCCCTGCTTGCACCACATCGGCCGGAAAGTTCGCGATCGACGAGGTCTCGATGAATCGGATCACATCGGCGGTCGTGCCCTTGGGTCGGGTCGCGGCGTCGGCCGTCGCGGGGACAGCGGACTGCGCGGCCTCGCCGCGCGGCTGGCCAAGTGCGGCCGGCAACAACGGCGCCCATGCCGGTGCGCGCCGCCAGATCGAGGAACTCCTTGCGTGTCAGGGCCATCTTTCGATACTCCATGTCCATGGCGGGGTCACCTGGGCAGCGCGAACGCGATGACTTCGGGCGGCTGGCCGCGATCGCGAGCGCGACGTTACCGGCCGGTCGCCAGCCATGTCGGTCATCGGCGTCCCGAAGCGCCTCTGCCGGCAGGTCGACCGATCCGAGCTCGCGGCCCGTCGCCTTGTCGTCCGCCACGAGCCGTGGGCCATCCCCGGATCCGCCGGCGTCGAGCGCGTAGATCACCAGCGTCTTCGTGATCACTGGACCCCACGCCCCGGTGCGTCGCCGCCGAGTGGCGGCACATCGAGATCCTTCAGCCGCGGATGCCGGCGAATCCGATCGCCGCTGCCCGTCGGCACCATCCACACGAGCCGGCCCGTGTTCACTGTCCACCGCGGTCATGCGCGGCTATGGCGGCTTGAAGAGCGGCAAGTCCGTCGGGCATGGCTGCGGCTCTGGTTCTGGAGCCTTCAGGCATCGACCCCGCGTCGCGCTGCGCACGCGGATCGACGACGGCATACTTCAGATCCGCGTCGCCCGCGTGCGGCTGACTGCAGCGCCGCGACGCCTGAACGCGTTGCGCGACGGGATACAGGATGCCGGTCTCGGGATCGACGCCTGCGCCCGACCAGTTCCGCGCCGCCGCCGGAGCTGGGCGCGCGATCGTGCCCCTTCAATCCACCCTTCTCCGCCATCATCGGCGGTGTGAAGACGCGGCCCGATCCGGAATTCCTTCACCGCTTCGACCGCGAGCCGGCGCAGTTCCGGGGTGATCGACGAGATCGTCGAGAGCGCGACGCCCAATGCTGCTCGAACGGCGCCGGCCCGGTCGGAAACGGCTGCGTCCGCGACGGCAATTTTCGCCTTCCAGGTTCGTGTCAGTCGGCACGGGACGGCGTTCTTCGATTGGCCAGATGCGGGGGTCCGTGACGACGCGAGTCCCGAACGCGTAGATGAACCCCTGCTTGCTCACCTGCGCGACGGCGCTGATTCGGCGCGCCGTCGACGGTGACGTCGACAGGATTCGGCGCCGCCGGGAAGTCGTAGTCCCAGAGGCCGTGATGAACCGCCTGAAAGTTGCCAGACACCGCCGTCCGTGCTCCTCGCCTCGACGCACAACGAGGCTCTCGGCAGAACAGGTTGTTCGCCGAGCCGGTGGCCGCCGTAGTAGTCGTTGGTCGGCGTGCTCGTCGGCAGGTAGAGACGTAGCCCAGCTCCGCGTCCGCACTCATCGTCGCCGTCCAGACGTTGGTGTTGCCCTGAGCACGCCCGGGCGTCGTTCTTCCAGGTGGCATCGCGCCGAACTCGCCCGCCACCGCATATCCATTCGCCGAACGCACCCCATTTCTGCGCGCCGGTCGCGACGATCGAACGCACGGACCCATCCCGGGACCGACACCTTCGATGATGCGGCTGATCCGACGCACGGCCGATCCGACGACCACCGTGCGGCCGACCATCGAGCGGCGGCGGCGGTGACCGACAGCAGCAGCATGGCGATTCAGGTAATCGCGAAGTCGGCACGGCTGCCGTCGCGGAAGTCCAGCATAGAGATCCACCTGGCCGTCGTCGGGCTGGAAGCCCGCGCACGGCTTCGGCCGCGCTCGTCAGCGTCTGCAGCGGGAGGCGTGCGTCGCTCGTGCACCCCACCAGAACGCGACTCCCGCCGTCGCACCAAGTGAGCGGCGACGCCGCTGCGCGTTGAATCTGCATGATTCATCGCGCTGGTGCCGGCCAGCCAGTAGCTCTTCGGGTTCTGGAATCCAGACCATCTCACCCGCGCGCGCGTCCAGGCGCCACGGCCATCGGCAGCGCCAGTGTGCACCGAACGGCCGCCCGTTGTTGGCCATGATCGGCGTGTGACCTTCATGTTGCCGATCGGCGGCTGGACCGGCACGCCGAGCCGATAGCGCCATCGGTGTGGATTCTTTGCCTCTGCGAGCAGTTCCTCGAGGATGTCGCGGGTGCGGCACCCCACCATTCGGCACCGGATACCGTTCGCTTGCTGAAAGCCGTCCGCCGACTTCCAGCGCCCGCCGATCCGGAGACTGGCTGGAGTTGCTGCGATCGATCTTGCGCGGCGCGCCGAAGCGGCTCGAGCTGGCGAGGCCGCTGCCGTAGCTGCGCCATTCGCCCCAGGTCGCCGGGGCGCGCCTTCAGCGTGCAGGCGGAGGAGGCGGGCGAGGCGCCACGATCGCGATCGCCCACCCGGTGGAGCACTCCAACGAGACATTGAGCGAGATCTCGAACGGCCTTTGCCATCGTCTCGTCTCTGCGAAGAGATCACGGCGAACTCGGCGCGGAGTCAGGTTCGCCGGTCTCTCGACGCGGCTGCGATCGACCGGTCGCTCGTGGTAGAGCGTGTCAGAACGTAATCCCTGGCGCTTTCGGGAATCGGACCGTCCCGGCCGTCGGCGCTGCGCGCGATGCTGCCGAGTCGCCGTGCCGACTGACTCGACTTCCTCGATCGCCGCGCGTTCTCGTTCAGCGGGTTGCAGCAGAGGTCGACGCGCGGTCTCGAAGCGTCGCGCGCGGTCCGGTCTTGAAGACGTTTGGCTCACGCGAAGTCCGAGGAGCGACGCGGCGTCCTGCCGCACGCCGCTGCCGCGCGGCTGATGCGAAGGGATGACAGCGATCTGGCTGGACTGCACCCGGGCCGCCGGGCACCTGCGCCGAGGCGAACGTGCTAGTCGCGGCACAGCGCCGGCGCGCGCTGTTGCGCGTACTGATGGCAGTGGCCGCTCAAGCGGACGTCCCCGCGCAGGCAGGTATGCGCCCGAGGTTGGCGATGTGCGTCGCGTCGTAAGGATGGCGCCCGCAACTGTTGATGCGGTTGTTCGGGTTCAGTGCTCGCCGACGTGCATTCCTCGTGCTTGCCATGCGTGTAGCCGCCGAACAGCGAGAAGTTGTTCGCCATCCGTTTCTCGAACGTCACCTCGAAGCCGGTGCGCGATCCAGGTCGTCAAAGCTCTTCACGACGTTGTCGTTCAGGGTCGCGGAGCGCGCGTCTGGTTATAGATGGTCAGCGGCGTGCCGTCCATGGCGGGCTCGCGACGACGACGGGGATGAAGTCCGAGTCGCTCAACGCGGCATTCACCGTCTGGAACACTTTGAAGTAGCCTTACGGTGGTAGTACGCAAGGAGACGCCGAGCTGGCTGCTGAGCTGATGTTCCAGCGCGATCGTTGTGCTCCCACTGATACGGCCGCTGGATGTTCGGATCGATCCGGACGGTCGCGCCCGCGCTCAATCCGCCGCGATCCGCACCGATTTCCGCGAGCTGTGGAAGGAGATCGCCGTTGGCGTCACCCACGTCCGCGTTTCCGTGTTCAGCCGGAGGGATTGACCGCGTTCACAACGGCGACCCGCTGCTTATACGTATCTGGCTGGCGTTGGCCTGATCGCCGTCTTGCCTTGCCCAGTCAGATCGTAGACCACCGCCAGCCGCGGGACGACCGTGGTCCAGTTTGGCACGTTGGTGATCTGCTTGACGTTTGCGATCGCCGATGAAGACGCCGGCGTCGGCGTGCTGCGCGTCGATCGACCGATGTACTTCTCGAACCGGACGCCGGCGTTCAGCGTGAATCGCTGCTTCATCGTCCAGAGTCCTGCAGGAACACCCCCAGGTCCTGGATGCGGACGTTATTCTCGACCGGCGTGTTCCGCACGACGACGTCAAGCCGGCGCGCCGTTGCGGAACCGCGCGGTCAGATCGAGGCCACCGGTTCTCGTCGCCGTGCCATCGGCGCGTCGTTGTCATCGCAGGCCGAACTTGAACGCGTGCGAGCCGGCGAACTTCGGAACCACGAATTGAAGAGGCTGAACGTCCGGTTTTGCGGCACGTCGCGCACCAGATCGGTTTCGACGCGACCCGTCGGCAACGACTTCGCCAGGTCGATGCGCGGCAGCGTCAGCGGATCGACATCCGGCTGCCCGATGGTGAACCACGGGATGTAGAGCAGCGAGAATCCGGCTTCCATCAAGTAGTTGGGCCGGATCGTCGACACCCAGCGAACGTTGGCGGCTGGACCGCCCTGCCGCTGCCACTTGGTGGCCTCAGGGCGAGATGAACTGGTGCAGCTGCTGCGATCCGCGCCGTTCCTCGCGGTGCTTGCGGTTCCAGTCGATGAAGAACGACCACGCGGTTCCGACGTGATTGATCTGCGGTCGTGATCTTGCCGGAATAGCTGAGCAACAACTGCTGGCGATCGAGCGCCTGCGATCCGTCAGGGTTGAACGTGTTCGCCTCGAAGCGGTTATTACGCCAGTAACGGAAGCTCCCGAGGAACCAGACGCGGTCCTTTCTCAGCGGCCGCCGAAGGACGGGTTGAAGTCGATCAAACTGTCAACGCGCGCCGGCGCCACCCATGCCGCGCACCTGCTGGCTCGCCGACGAGACGTTGTTGCTTTGGAGCGCCGCGTCGGTCTGCGAGAAGAACGTCTGCCCCTTGAACAGGCGGTTCCCGCCGTCCTTTGTGATCATATTGACGGAAGATGCCGCCGCCGCCAATCTCCGGCCGGCAGCCTTCGACTGCACGCTCACTTCTTCTTCCATCGCCTGGTTGAAGTAGGTGACCGCGATGCCGCCGCCGCCGTTGTTGCCCGTGATGTCGAGCCCGTCGGAGTTCCAGCTCGTGTCGCGGGTCTCCGAACCGTGAGCGGACAGCGTGGTGTTCTGGTGCGTCTCGGATCCGCCGACGTCCGGCCGCGTCGACGTCACCCCGGGACGAGCGCGGCGACCCGCTGGATGCCGCGCGCGGTGGGGATGTTCTCGAGCACATCCTGGTTGATCGACCGCTCCGTCACGTTGGTGCACGCAGTCGACGAGCGGCGACACGCCGGTCACGGTCACCGATTCCTGGAGCGACGCCGCCTTCAGGGCGATGTTGATGGTCGCGGTGAACGCCGCACGCAGGGTGATCCCCTCCTGCCGCACGGTCTGGAACCCGTCGAGCGCGAACGCCAGCGCGTAGATGCCGGGCCGCAGGTCGACGAAGCGCGTAATCGCCCTTGGGTGTCGGAATAGATCGTCTGCGTCCCGCCGATGAGCCGGGCTGGAGAGCTCGATGCTCACGCCGGGCACGACCGCCACCGGATTCGTCTTTCACGGTGCCGACGATGCCGCCTGCCGACTAGCGTCTGAGCCGTTGCCGATGAGGCGAGGAGGGCGACGACGCCCGCACCCATCACGAGACGACGAAGACAACCCATAGCTTCGCTCCTTCTCAAAGAGTCCTACCGTGCCGGCCGTGTCTGCCGGCTTGATTCGTGCTGGCAGGCGGCGGCGGACGCCGAGCCCTTGACCGACCTTGCCGTCTTTGATCACGACGGCCACGTTCCAAAGGTCGCGCATGCTCTGGAAGGGATTGCCGTCGACGACGATGATGTCGGCGAGCTTGCCCCGCGTGATGGTCGCCGATCTGCGACCCATCTTCGTATGCTCGGCGTTCACGCGCGTCGCAGAAGGCCGATCACCTCCATCGGCGTCATGCCGTAGCGCACCATCAGATCCATTTCGCGGATCAGCGCGTCGGTCTTGAAGTTCAGCGGCGTCGACGCGTCGGTCCCTGACGAGCAGCCGGACGCCGGCCTCGTGGAGCTGCGTGAAGATCGCCTTGGCATTTTCCTCCGACTTCCAGTGCACGTAGCCGCCGAGGTTCGTGAGCACGCGGTTCGGGTAGTCAGGCGAGCGGCGGATGTCCGCCCAGATCTCCGGCGGCGTGGTCGCCTTCATCCGCTGGCTGTCGGTCCAGAACTCGGGCCACTCGACCGCGTCGATCCTCTGCGCGCCGGACGTGATCAGCGTCGGGACGATCGTGGTGCGTCGCGCCAGCATCAGGTCCAGAAGCTCTCAGAGCACCTTGGACCCGGCCGACAGCCGCCGATGTGTTCGATGGCGTCCTGGCTCCGCCTTGATCCGGGCGATCGCGTTCTCGACCCCTTCCACGTGGCCGGTGACCCAGGGCCTTTCGCGTGCGCCTCTTCGGCGATCGCTTCACCTGAGTCGTGCCCTTCAGCCCGTGTAGGCTTTCAGCACGTCAGCTCCAGCCGCGATGCGGCATCTTCGCCGCCGCGCGCGCCGTCTCGCTCAACCGTGTGGACGCGTTGATCGTCTGGTATCCGCGGTGCCACGTCGGGATGTAGCTGTCCGAGGTAGTCCGTGATGAAGCCGAGCGGCTCTTGGGGCGCACGCCCGTCTCGGCGCCGCGCTCGAGCTTCTTCTTGTAGGCCACCATGGTCTTCGGACTTTCCGCCAAAAGATCCAGCGCCGTTATCACGCCGCTGAAGAGCATGTTGCGCGACGGGATCGCGTAGATGTCCTGGATGCGGTTGCGGTAAGTCTGGTGCAATACTCGGTAGTCGGTGTGTCCAATCGTGTCCATGTGGACGTGGGCGTCGATGAGGCCCGGCATCACGGTCATGCCGCCCGCGTCGACGACCCCGTCCCGGGCGGGACCGTGAGCGTGTCCTTCGTGCCGACAGCGACGATGCGATTGCCGTCGATCAGGATGAGCGCATGTGGCACGGGTGGCCCCTCGTGCCCGTCGATGAGCATGCCCGCCGACGAGAGCCAGCGTCGCCTTGGCCGGCTGGGGATCCTTTGTCGCCAGCCGCCGTAGCGCCGCTGTCCTCCTGCGTACTGGCTCGAACCGGCAGAGCAGCATGCCCGCCAGCGCCACGATCGCCACGCTCCAGCGTCGTTTTTGTGCGCATCATCGACATGCGACCTCCAAGAAAAGCGGCATCCTCGCGGCGCGCTGCGCGCGTCAGCGCGCCGGAGCAGCGCGACTATAGGTCAGGGTTTTGCGGGAAATGTCGCAAGTTGTCGCGCTTTCGGTGGCGAGATCGGCGAACAGCGCGTTGGATTGTCGCGCTCCCGCTGTGGAGATCGGGCAGCAAGGTCCGCGTGCAGACACCGAAGCCGGAGCTGCTACGAGGGTCGGGAGTCGAGTTCGGCTAAGCGCCGTTAGCGCGGCGGCACGCCCCGTCGGCCAGCGGGATGAACAGCGAGATACGATCGCCATGCGCCAATCGCTCGTGAAATGTGGCCCTGACCGGTCGTGTCCCTCAGCCAGCAGGATGTGACCCGGGTCCGAGGCGCAGCTTTGCGGCCACCCCTCCAGCTCGATCTCGCTCTCACCGCTGAGGGTGACGACGTAGCTGACGGTTCGGCGCCGGGTGCCAGTCGAGGTCGTAGTCCTTGTTGGTCCGACTGGAACTGCACGCTCTTGCACCGGCACCGTTTGCGACAACTCAGTTCCTGCCCCTGAGGCTTGAGCGGAACTTCGTTACTCCTCGACCTTGGTCTTCCCATCCGGTCCCGTATAGAGGCGAGTGATTTTCACGGGTGTTGGCCCGGCCGCACGCAACGGTTCCTCGCACCCATTTCACGCCGCTGACCAAGAGAAGCGTCGGAATCCATCCCATCACGAGCACCATCCGAAACAAGGTGGTCCCATGCTTTCCCTCCTGCTTTGAAGACATCGCCGCCGGCTACGCCGTTGGCGCCTGGAAGGCGCCCTTCGAACAATTCCTCAACCAAGCGACACGCCGGCTTGCGGCGGCAATGCTACGAATTCCATGCCGCACATATCAGAAGCGGTCGAGGCGGCCGCTTCGATTACCGCGCGTCGCTGAACCTGGTGCGGGACGACGCCATGTTTGTGGAGTAGCGACGAATCATGACGAAGTCGTTGCCGGGTGGATCCAGTCGTAAAGTGGAGGTCTGTAACGCGTCTCCTTCAGGAACCAGACGTCGCCTCTGGGCTTGATCCGATTCGGTGGACAGGTTTCGTGCCCGGACAACCATCAATCCGCGCGCCCACCACTGCGCCCACCGGCTTGAGACGCCGTGAGATTTCCTGAGTGTTGTTCGCGTACTCCGGAGACGGCCGCCGTCGTCTGGCGATCGGCGCGTTCATCAATTCTGGCCAGAAAGCGCTCGGATGCCGAGAATGTCGGGACGTTCCTCGAACTTCTTGAATTTGCCGTTTTTCCGGCGTGATCAGGCGCCTCTTCCTCAGCCTGGACTCGCCGGCCAGCGAGTGAAGGCTACCGGACGCGGTCGTGAGGATTCGTTGCCACGTTACGACCCTCGATTGAAATCGCTTCGAATCTCCGACCCGAGAATCGACTGCGGTAGAGCTAGCGTTGCTTATCTACACGCGGCCGTGCGTCACGTGACCAGCGCGCAGACGCGTGTCGTCGATGCACGCCCGCCGCGGCCGCGTGTTGACGCCGGTGCGGGTCTGCGCGGTATTCAAACGCCTCGAGTTCGGCGACGATGGGGCCTTCGGGAAACCCGCCGTTCTCCCGAATATGGCCAGCGCCAAGCCTTCCATCAACTGCCGCCGGGACACCGCGGGAGAACCGCCCCGGCTCTCGCGCATGCCGGCCTTAATCGCTGCAGACGACTCGACCACGGGATCGCCGACGCCGGTGCAGGTCCACGAGGGCCGGCCCCACCTGAGGCGTTGGCGGTTCGCCATTATGCAAACCGTATACTGTCGGCGCGCAGCTTGGCCGTCCGGCCCTCCTTCGGAAAAGCCCATTACGATCGATCCGACGTAAATTCGTCTCCCCGCCGGCGCCGTGGTAGTAGAAAAATGGGGTATCAGAGAAGAGCACTACCCGGAGTGTTCTTCGCCGGAATGACGAGCCGCAGTCGCTCGGCGGTGAATTCGGTTGGCGAGACGAAATCGCGATCAGGGGTTGTCGTGCGATCGCCGCTCATGATCACCCACGCCGGCTGCGCCGTGATCGCCGCGTGGCCCACGGCTCGTGCCATGTCGGCGTAGCTGGCTTCCCCGCGCGCTTATGGCGGACGTGAAGCCGCGAGCTCGATCTTGACTGCCCGACGCGCGATCGACGAATCGTCACCTTTCCGCCCTCGACCGTCACGTCGTCGACCTTCCGGAAGCCTGTCGGGCGCGCGCGGTATGAACATCAGGAACGCAGAGCTGATGCGTCGATTTCGCCGGAAGCCAGCGGTAGGTCGGCGTCGTCGAACATCGCGTTGGTTTGAATCACCTCGCGACGCGGGACGTCGAACGGCTGCGTGGCGAACTCGAGCCCGCGCGCTAGACGGTGCGATCGCCGGTGGATACGAACTCCCACAACTGGGTCCAGCGGATATTCCTCCCGGCGGAACACGTAGCCGAGCAGCACGACGCTTGCTCCGTATGGAACGCGCGTGACGAACACCAGCCGGCGCCGTGACGATCCATCAGCGACGTCGTGTGATCGCCGTCGCGTCGCGCTCGGCCGGGGACCGGGCGGACGTCGATCGATTCGCCGTTCGACGGCCCGGCGCCATCGGCCAGCTGAATTCTCTGGATGATGCGAGCCGATGCGGCGGCTGTGGCGACTGATCGTCGTGAGCGCGCGTCTTCGCCCGGATCGCGGACATTTCGACGACGGTCTTGCCAGAGCTCGAGGAACGGCGCGGCCGATGGTCGCGTGCTCGCCCCAGTTGACCGGACCGGTCGAGCCCGAGGCAGGCTCTCCAGCTCGCTGTCGATGTAGCACGACGTTCTCGCCGTCGACCAGGCGAAGCGTCCGGCGGAACTTCTCCTGCACCATGCGGCAGCGTCGCCGAGAAGCGACACGGTCGTCGCGGCGGCGCCGCCTGCTGTGGCTTTCCCGGAGGCGACCTACGTCCCACGGAACGCGATGCGCTTCGCCGTGGCCCGGCAGGCCGGCCGTCGCGCTCCTCCGCCGAGACGGTACCGAATCCGTCGACGCAGACGAAGTGACCCAGACCGGCGTGCATCGAGCGTTCACCGTTGTCGGCGGCATCGTCGTTCAGGACCAGCCGCACCATCGGCGCCGCCCTGCGTGCGCAGGCAGCCGAGGCGCGCCAGCCGCTTGTCGTCTTCCGCAGGATCGGAAAGCAGCCGCCCATCGGCGGGCGCGCGCAGCACAGGTCCTGAGCGAGGCCCGCGAAGGAGAACGACGACAAGGCCACCACCACCGCAGCTTTACGAGACGCCGGACACGGCCGCCTGCATGATGTCGCGCATTCTGACTCCACCTGACCGAGCCTCACGCTGACGGTCAGCAACATCATTCGATCAAGCCGCGAACTTTCCGATTTGTGGACTCGAGACCACGCGCCGGGGGATACGGCTCCGGGCATTCCCGGGTCTCGCTCGGCTGGCGAATACCTCGAGACGACCTGGAGCGCCGGGTGGTCGGACTGGGCGTGGGATGACCGAAGAGCAGCAGCGGCCGCGAGCAGCCGGGCGAACGATCTTCGGCGCATGGGCCAGCCCCGGCTCTCATCCTACCTTGACTCGCGAGTCGAGGTGCGCCATGGTTACGCCGCCGACATCAGGCGTTACGGAGAGAACCACTGGAGTGCCTCGCGACGACTACTGGTTCGACCCGCGCAAAATTCTGTGCGATGGGGACGTCGCTGGACGATGTAATGCGGGATGACAGCCAGACGGGCGACGCCGGTTGGGACGCTGTCTCGCCAGCGCCTGTCGGACGACCGCCACGCTGAACGTGACGCGATGCGACGCGCGACGCTGATTATCCTCATGGCGTGTGTCGTCGCGGCACGCGCCCGGACGGATCAGGCAACCGGAATTTCCTTCGCCGACGTTGCGCGGCCCAGGCCCGGTGAGTGGCCGACCTACAATGGAAACCTGAGCGGCAATCGATTCAGCCCGCTCGACCAAATCAACGCCACAACGATTCACAGCCTCGCGCCGAAATGGATGTTCACCATTCACGGGAGCCCCGCGTGCGCTTCAGATGACGCCGATTGTCGTCGGCGGCGTCATGTACGTCACGTCGGTGAACGAAGCGTTCGCACTCGATGCGCGAAGCGGAAGGTGATCTGGCATTACAGCCGCCCCCGCACGCAAGGCCTGGCCGGTGACGCCGCGACCGGGATCAATCGAGGCGTGGCGGTGCTCGGCGATCGCGTGTTCACGCGGTCACGGACAACGCTCACCTGATCGCGCTGCACCGCGACACGGGCCACGCTCCTGTGGGACGTCAGGAGATGGCCGACTCCCGCGAGAACTACGGGGCCACCGGCGCGCCGTTGGTCGTCAACGATCTGGTGATTTCGGGCGTCTCGGGCGGGAGACAGAAGGCGTCGAGGATTTCTCGACGCCTATCGCGCCTCGACGGGCGAACGCGTCTGGCGGTTCTGGACGGTGCCTGCGCGGGGCGATCCTCGGGTCGGAGACGTGGGGTGGCCGCGCGATCGAGCATGGGTGCGCCGCGACGTGGCTGACGGGGACCTACGACCCGGAGTCGAAGCTGCTCTACTGGCCCACGGGCAACCCCTCGTCCCGATTACAACGGTGATGAGCGCAAAGGCGACAATCTGTACAGCGCTTCCGTGCTGGCGCTCGATCCGGAGACCGGGCGGCGGCGGTGGCACTACCAGTTCACGCCTCATGACCTGCACGATTGGGACGCGAACCAGACGCCAATGCTCGTCGACGCGCAGTTTCTTGGCGAACGGCGCAAGCTGCTGGTCAGGGCAATCGCTGGCTTCTTCTACGTGCTGGATCGACTGACCGGCAAGGTCCTGCTCGCGAGAACCCTTCGTCACGAATGCTTGACGTGGGCGAGCGCAATCGGCGCCGACGGTCGTCCGGTGCTGTAGCGGGCAACGAGCCGACGCCTGAAGGACAGCGTGTGTCCGGCGGTGGCGGGCGCCACGAACTGGCCGTCGACGGCCTTCAGCCCGGTGACCGGCCTCTTACTTGTTCGCGGAGGAATCGTGCGCGGTCCACACGAGTAACGACCAGTGGTGGGAGCCGGGCAAGTCGTTCTATGGGGGTCACACGTCGCGCACCGGGCCCAAGCGCAGCCGGGAAGGTTCTCAAAGCCCTCGATGTCCAGACGGGCAAAGCGACCGGGAAATCCAGGTCGGGGGCGGCATTCTGGGTAGCGGTCATATGCAAAAACGGTTCAGGAAATCTTCGGCGGCCGCGTTGTCGCCGCGCGAAGTGACTCCGCGCCGAGCAGAAAACGCGCGTCCGCGTCGTTCTTTGTCGCGCGCGAGCAGCTGCTGCCCCATGCGGATGGTTTGATCAGCGCGTCGAGCGTGCGCGGAAGCGTGCCCGGCGCTGACCATCGCCCGGCAGCTGGCTCGAACTCGAGCGCCGCCTGACGTATGCGCCCAGCGCCTTTGCGTAGTCTCCGAGCCTCGGAAGTGCGCTGCCGCCCAGAAAGAAGCGGGCCGGGGTGGGTTCTGGGGCTCGCGCGCGATCAACCGCTCGGCTCGTGCACCGCGCGCGCGGTTCGCCATCGGCATCAGCTCCGCGCCTTCCTGGGCCGCCTCCCCAGGCTTCTCCGTGCCCACGCTCACAGCCCAATCAGAGCGAGCTGAGCAATACGCGTAACTGAACGAAGCATAAC
>ERZ1370068.4243-contig-3327_pt1 | contig 46922 bp, 69 predicted proteins | sample MGYA00561227_ERZ1370068 | MGnify/ENA primary metagenome ERZ1370068 (study PRJEB38410, sample SAMEA6850437) | metagenome | study: Metagenomic assessment of the ecological functions of the soil: analysis of the soil microbiota associated with the... | reverse complement strand
TTGTACTTCGTTCAGTTACGTATTGCCTATCGTTGCACCAGACGCGCTCGCGCCCTCGATACGTCAGGAGCGGCAGGTCGATCTCGTTCGGCGCGCACGAACACGCCCGCCGCGCCGCCGAGCAGCACGGCCTTTGCAGCCGGCGCCCGTCCCGCAGCGCCCGCCTGCCGGCTTGCGCGATCAGCCGGCGCAGCGTGATGCCGAACGGCACTTCGTAGAGTCCTGGCGCGTCGCGTCGCCGCAGACGCAGAACAGTTTGGCGCCGACCGGTTGCCGAGTGCCGACCTGGCAAACGCGGCGCCGCCGTCGGTCACGATGTCGAGGACGTTGACGAGCGTCTCGACGTTGTTGACGACCGTCGGCTTGCCGAACAGTCCGACCTCGACCGGGAACGGCGGCTTGTTGCGCGGCTCGCCGCGGAAGCCCTCGATCGGAGTTGAACAGCGCCGTCTCCTCGCCGCAGATGTAGGCGCCGGCGCCGCGGCGGATCTCGATGTCGAAGCGCGACCCGGATGCCGAGCACGTCGTCGCCGAGCAGGCCCGCGGCGCGCGCCGCGCGATGGCGCTCCGGCGCAGCCGCTCGGTCGCCAGCGGATACTCGCCGCGGACGTAGATGAGTAGCCGCGCTCGCAGCCGGTCGCGAAGGCCGGCGATGGTCATCGCCTCGACGATGCGCGAACGGGATCGCCCTCCATCAGCACGCGATCCTTGAACGTGCCGGGCTCCGACTCGTCGGCGTTGCACACCAGGTAGTGCGGGCGCGCCGGCTGCGCGTGCGACCGCCTCCCATTTGCGGCCGGTCGGGAACGCGCGCGCCGCCGCGGCCCACGAGCTTCGGACGTCGGTCACCTCGCGCGATGACGCCGTCCGGGCCGATGCTCGAGCGCGCGCGTCGAAGGCGCTGCGTAGCCGCCGTGCGCGCGGTAGTCGTCGAGGCTCGTGGGGTCGACGACGCCGACGCGGCGCGAGCAGGCGCAGAGCGCGATCGCGGCGGAGCCGAGCGCTGCGCCGCTGCGCGGCTCGGCGCGCCGAGCCGTCGAGCCGATCGGGCTCGCGCGCGAGCGTCGCGGCGATGGCGTCTCGGACGCGCCGTGCAGCGTCCGGCGTCGCGCGCGTCGCTCGCCCGCGCGCTGGACGAGCACGCCGCCGGCGCCCGCTCGCACAGGCCGAGGCACGGGCTGCGGCAGCCACGCGCGCCGTCGCCTCGCGGTGCCCGCTTGGACGAACTCGGCGTTCGAGCGGCCGGACGCAGCGCGCGGCGCATTCGCACGGCAGGCGATGTCGTCGCAGACGTGGACGACGACGGGTCGGCCGCGGCTGCGAGCGGCGAGCAGCGCGTAGAAGCGTCGCGACACCGTAGCGCCTCGGCGGGCGGCACTGTCAGCCGCTCGCAGATGTAGTTCGAGCGCGCCGGCGCTGATCCAGCCGGCGCGCGCCTGCGCGGCGTGGAGCGCGCGGCAGCAGCCATGGCGGCGTGCGCGGCGCGGCGTGCCTGCGGCGCAGGTGATCGCGTCGCCGGATGCGCGTGGCTGCGCGTGCCGGCCGTCGCGGCGGCCGGCAGCCGCGTCGACGGCGGCGCGCTCGCTCGGCGTCGGCCTGCCGCTCGGCGATGCAGGTCGCAGATCCAGCCTGCAGAGTCTCTCGATCGCGGATCGCCGCCGCCTTGAACTCGGCGGTGCCCGACTTCGGATCGGTCGCGTCGATGGTGAGCACGTTGGTCGTCGACCTCGTCCGGGGAAGTGCAGCGTCATGAACGCGAGACCCGGCCGCAGACGCTCGGTCGAAGCGCACGGGCGCCATCGACCGCGCCGCGCCGCGAGCACGACGCGGACGCGCTCGCCCTCGCGCGACGCCGAGCGCGTCGCCGTCCTCCGGCGATAGATGTCGACGGTCTCGCCGCGGCGCAGCGGCGACGTGTAGCCGCCGTCTGCACGCCGGTGTTGAACGAGTCGAGCCGCCGGCCGGTCGGTGAGCCGGATCGGAAACTCGTCGTCGAGCGCGTCGACCGGCGGCTCGTGCTCGACCGGCGTGGAACGGCGCGCGCGGCCCGCGATCGGCTCGCTCCCACAGGCGGCCGTGCAGGAAGGGCTAGCCGGGATGGCTCTCGTCGGGGCACGGGCCACTGCAGGCCGCCCAGCTCCTCGAGCCGCGCGTAGCTCATGCCGCCGTGCCACGGCGACGAGCGTGCGCGAGCTCGTCCCACACCTGCTCGGCTGACGGCTGCGCCCAGGTCGTGGCCCATGCGGCGCGCCGAGGTCGAACGAGGATCGCGATGTCGTCGCGCGCCGCCCGGCGGGTCGAGCGCCTCGCGCACGCGCTGCACGCGGCGCTCGCTCGACGGTGACCGTGCCTTCCGCCTCGCACCAGCGACGCGGCGCGCCGGCAGCACCACGTCGGCGAGCTCGGCCGTCCTCGTCAGGAACGATGTCCTGCACCACGAGGAGTCGAGGCCGTCGAGCAGACGCCGCGTGCGCTCTGGTCGGCCTCCGACTGCGCCGGGTTCTCGCCGATGCACGTAGAGCGCCCGCAGGTCGCCGCGCTCCATCGCCTCGAACATCGCCGACAGGTGCCAGCCGCGCTTCGGGCGGCGACGTCGGTGCGCCATGCGCTCGAACTTCGCGCGCAGCGCGGCGTTCTCGACGTCCTGGACCGCCGGCGCAGCTTGTTCGGGCAGCGCGCCCATGTCGCCGCCGCCCTGCACGTTGTTCTGGCCGCGCAGCGGGTTGACGCCCGGAGCCGCAGCGGCCGACGTGGCCGGTGAGCAGCGCCGAGGTTGATGAGCGCGAGCACGTTGTCGACCGCGTTGTGGTGCTCGGTGATGCCGAGCGTCCAGCAGATCATGCGCGCGGTCGGCGCGCGCGTAGGCGATGCGCGAGCTCGCGGATGCGCGTCGGCCGGCACGCCGGTCTCGCGCTCGCGCCGCGCTCGAGCGTGTACGGCTCGACCGCCGCGGCGTAGCGCCTCGAAGCCGCGTCGGTCGCGCGCTCGATGAAGCTCGCGGTTGCACGAGGCCGGCGTCGATGATCTCGCGCGCCACCGCGTTGGCGAGCGCGATGTCGGAGCCGACGTCGAGGCCGAGCCACACGTCGGCCCACTCGCGCCGAGGTCGTGCGCGCGGATCGATCGACGTACGAGCCGCGCCCCGTTGCGCACGCCCTTGCAGCACGTGGTGGAAGAAGATCGGGTGCGTCTCGCGGGCGTTCGATGCCCCAGAGGACGATGAGGTCCGTCTCCTCGACCTCGCGATACGAGCTCGTCCCGCCGCCCGCTCCGAAGACCGTCGCCAGACCGACGACGCTGGGGGCGTGTCAGGTGCGGTTGCAGCTGTCGATGTTGTTGCTGCCGATCACGGCGCGCGCGAACTTCTGCGCGAGTGAAGTTCACCTCGTTGGTCGCCTTCGAACAGCTGAACAGCCCGAACGCTCGTCGGGCCGTGGCGCCCGATCGCCGCGCGAGATCCGCCGCGGCGCGATCGGGGGCCTCGTCAGGAAGGCCGGCACGCAGCACCTTCGCGTCGCGGACGAGGAGCGGCTGCGTCAAACGTCTGCAATCTCGCTTCATACGGTGAGCTTACCGCGCTTCGGTCGGACTTTCACCCGGCATGATTACAATACAAGAGGTCCGTGATCTCCTTCTCCAAGCGTCAGCAAGCAGTACGGCAAGCAGATTCTGTTCGTCGACGCATCCTTTCAGCTCAATCCCGGTGAGAAGGTCGGCCTCGTCGGGCCGAACGGCTCCGGGCAAGACCACGCTGTTCCGGATGATCGTCGGCGAGGAGATCGCCCGACGAAGGCGACGTGTCGGTGCCGAAGAAGCTGACGATCGGCTACTTCCGCCAGGACGTCGAGGAGATGTCCGGCCGCTCGGTGCTCGACGAGGCGATTGCTCGGCAGCGGCCGCGTCGGCGACCTGCACCACGAGCTCGAAGCAGCTGCAATCACGCGATGGCGATCCGGCGCGCGCCGACGAGATGGACCGGATCCTCGCGCGCTTCGGCGAGGTGCAGGAGGAATACGAGCACCTCGGCGGCTACGCGCTCGAAGCGCCAGGCGCGCGAAGTGCTGCACGGCCTCGGCTTCGACGACGAGCGGATCGACGGCGATGTCGGCGCAGCTGTCGGGCGGGTGGAAGATGCGCGTCGCGATGGCGCGCGTGCTGCTCGGCCGGCCCGACGTGCTGCTGATGGACGAGCCGACCAACCACCTCGACATCGAGTCGATCATCTGGCTCGAAGAGCTTCCTGAAGGCGCTGCCCGGGCGCGCTGCTCATGACCTCGCACGACCGCGAGTTCATGAACCGCATCGTGACCAAGATCGCCGAGATCGACAGCGGCGAGATCACGATGTACTCGGGCAACTACGATTTCTACGAGCGCGAGCGCGCGATCGCGCGAGGCGAACCGCGAAGCGGCGTACGCGCGGCAGCAGGCGATGCTGGCCAAGGAACAGCGGTTCATCGAGCGCTTCGCCGCCCATGCCGCCAAGGCGGCGCAGGTGCAGAGCCGCGTCAAGGCGCTGGAGAAGATCGAGAAGATCGAGCTGCCGAAGAAGCGCCAGGTCGTGAAGTTCGACTTCCGCGCGCCGCCGCGATCGGGCGAACAGGTGGTCGCGACGCTCGAAGGCGTCACCAAAGCCTACGGCCGGCGGGTCGTGCACGACGGGCTTGAACCTGACGATCCGCCGCGGCGAGCGCTGGTGCGTGATGGGCAAGAACGGCGCGGGCAAGTCGACGCTGCTGAAGATGGTGGCCGGCGCAGCTGGCGCCGGATTCCGGTCCGGTGAAGCTCGGCGCGAGCCTCTACGATGGGCTACTTCTCGCAGCAGGCGCTCGACGTGCTGGATCCCGGCCTCACCATCGAGGAACAGCTGCGGCACGACTTTCCGCAGGAACCGATCGGCGCGCTTGCGCAACCTGGCCGGCGCCTTCCAGTTCTCCGGAGACGACACCGACAAGAAGATTCGCGCGCTGTCGGGCGGCGAGAAGACGCGGCTGGTGCTCGCCCGGATGCTGCTGAACCCGCCGAACTTTCTCGTGCTCGACGAGCCGACGAATCACCTCGATCTCGCGACGAAGGAGATGCTGCTCGACTCGCTGAAGGACGTTCGACGGCACGATGCTGTTCGTCTCGCACGATCGCGCAGTTCCTGCGCGGTCTGAGCAATCGAGTCCTGGAGCTCGGCGGCGAGAGCGGCACCGAAGGCGCAGCCCCACGCCTATCCCGGCTCCTACGTCGACTACGTCGAGCGCACCGGCCACGGGCACCCGGCGTGCACCGCTAGCGGCAAGCGTTTTGATTGAGGCCTCGGGCATGTCGTCAGCCAGGGCGCGGATCGTTCGGGAAAGGCCGGGAACGCCGTTAATCGTCCTCCGGTCAGGACTATCCGAACGGTCACGGGACTATCCGAAAGGCGAAGAATTGTGTTTCGGATCAGGGCGGTTTCGACTAGGATTCACCGGGGAACCGTGGCGCCTTGCCCTGCGTCTACGCTCGCGCAACACGGTCCCGTCAGTCAGGCGCCTCGGAAGCTCATTCACTCAGGAGGCCGATATGAGACGGACGTTCGTAGCACTTGCCCTCGGAGCACTCGTAGTCGCAGGCTGGCCCGCCACTCCCGCGTTCGCTCAGCCAACCAAGACCGCGCGCGGCACGGTGACGGCTATGGCGCGCCGATTCGATCGGCGTCAAGGTCCAGAGGCGTCGACATGAAGTTCGGCGTCGACAGCAAGACCACCGTTGAAGCCCGCGGCGCCGGCACCAAGAGCCGGGCGGCGCAGGCAGCCGGCGCTGGCCGGTCCCAAACTCAGCGAAGTCGTGAAGGTCGGCGACAACGTTGAAGTGACGTATCACGACATGAACGGCACACTGCACGCGGCGAAAATCCGCGCAGTCGCCAGCCCCGGCCCGGCCACCGCGGCCGAAGCTGCCTCCAAGTCGTCCAACGGCACCGTCAAGTCCGTCTCGGCGACCTCGCTGAGCATCAGCGGCTCGAGCGGCGGCGGCGCCACGTTCGATCAGACGTTCACGATCGACTCGAAGACGAAGGTCGTCGGCCGCGGGCGCCGGCACGAAGGCGCAGGCGGCGGGTGGCAAAGTGGCGATCACGGACCTCGTCGCGGCGGGCGACAAGGTCAGCGTGTCGTTCCACGACATGGGTGGCACGCTGCACGCGTCGGAAGTGCGCGTGACCGCAAAGGCTGCGCGGAGCAAGTAGTCGACTTCATCGGACGGTTCGCGGGTGGGAAGGCACGATGCTGCCTTCCCGCCGGCGCATCGTCATGCGGATGCGGCGGCTGGCACGCCGGACACCGTGCACGTCAGACGTGCGTCGAGCCCGGCCTTCTTCGAGTGAATCAGCGCCCCGCGGCGGCGGCACCTCCTGCCGCCTCTCCCGTATGCGCAGAGCTTCTCGCGTGGATCGAGACTGCGCGTGGTCCGGCGGCCGATCGCCGGACTGAGCGTCTGCGAGCGGCTCCATCACGTTGGCGGCAAGCTGCTCGCGCGCGACGGCGACCAGCCGTTCCAGCTCGGCGTCGCTGAGCGACGACACCGGCGCGAACGGATCGATCCGGGCGACGAAGAGAATCTCCGACTTGAAGACGTTGCCGATGCCGGCGACGACGCGCTGATTCAGCAGGGCGTCGCCGATCGTGTCGCCGCCGCGCGCTGCGAGCCACCGGATGACTTCGAGCCGATCGAACGGCTCGCGCCCTGAGCACTTCCGGAGACCCGCCCGCACCGGAGAGCAGATCCGACCGAGCGCTCGCAACTGCCGGTGCTGCGCCAGCGCCCGCGCTGTCAGCAGCTCGGCGACCGGCACGTTGAAGCCGACCGCGACGGCGTCGCGCGTGCCGACCAGCACGCGCATCTCGCGCGCCGGCCGCTGCCAGCGGGCGCCGGCCGGATAGATGTGCCAGCTGCCGTTCATCCGCATGTGGGTGCGAAGAATGAGATCGCCGGAGAGACGCGATCAGCAGATGCTTGCCGCGCGCTGACACTGACTCGATCGTGCGCCCGACGATCGGACGATCGTCGGCGACACGCGTCAGGGCGGGATAGACCGATTCGAAACCGCGTGACTTCTTTGCCGGACATGCACGCGATGAAGCGTGGCGGCGGCGCGGAAGATCGTGTCGCCCTCGGGCAAGGACAGTCTCCAGTCGCAAGTCTTCGGGCGTCAGTCGTCAGTCATCGGTCGTCAGTCTCAGTCGTCAGTCGCCAGTCGTCAGTCCGTCAGTCCGCAGTCGTCAGTCCTCAGTCTTGACCTCCGAGTTATCGAGGTATCGTCGTGCGAAGGGACTGGAGACGGACGACTTCGACTGACGACTGACGACTCCTGACTGAGGACCGGCGACTTGCGACTGATGACTGACGACCGGGGACTGATGACTTGTCGGTGGAGTTTCGCCTGCAGCCCCAGCGCGCCGCTGACGAATCCGGCTTCGGCCAGCAGCCTTCGCGATCGGATGCGTCGCTGGCGGGACGCCGTCGATCTCCTCGATGAGCATGCCGCGTGGCGACTCGCCGCCCGTGCGGGCGCGGTCGATGAGCACGCGCGCGATGGCGCGGCCGGTCTTCGATCGCTCGGGCTCCGACTCGGGCAGGTAGGTGACGAGCTGGCGATCGCCGCGCGCGCAGATATGCCGCCAGGGCGCCGTTGACGAGAATGACCGTGGCGCCGACCGATCGCGTGGGCCCTCGTCCCGGCACTCCGCGGAAGTCGCGCCGGAGCGCCGCCGAGTGCGCGGAGAATCTTTGCTCTGCGTGCTCTGCGAGCTCTGCGGTTGCTTGTCGTGGGCCACTTCGAGCGTCGCGCCGTAGGGATTCGCCGGATCGGTCGCCGCGAGCACCGCGATTTCTGGATCATCCGGTTTCTCCCGGAGCGATCGCAGCAGATCGAGGGCGCCGGGCAAGGCGAACTGCGTGGCGCCCAGGCCCGCGACGAAGTAGCCGCGCCGGATGCGGCCGTTCTCCTCCAGGCCCTTGCAGGACCGGATAGATCAGACCGAACCCTCCGCGGGACCGCTTCGATGTTCAGCGATTCGCGCGTCAGCACGCCGTGCCGCGCCAGCAGCTGCTGCGTCATGGCCGCGGCCCATTTCGTGGAATCGCTATGTCGCGAGCGCGAGCGGCGCTCAGCCTCGCGCGCTGCCGTCGAGCCGCCGACCAGCGTCCACCGGCCTTCGCGCCGACGGCGGCGCGAGGCGGCGCGAACGGAAGGACGAGACTTCGGCCCGACGGAGGAGCCTGGCCTTTCGCCGTGGCACGCGCGATGCGCGTAAAGGCGCGCAGCGCGTGGAACGTGTCGTTGGTCGCCAGGCCGCGCCACACGAGATTCCACAGCGCATCGACCGTCTCCGCGGGGAAGCCTCCGCCGGCGGCCTCGAGGATCGGCGCGAAAAACGACGCACCGCGATCGCGCGAGATATTCGAGGATCGCGATCTCGCGGTCTCAGAGATCTCGCGATCCGCCTGCGGTCCGGCTTCGTCCGCAGCCGGTCGGCGAGGCGTAAGCCGGACCTTCGTCGTGTCGGGCGCCAGCAGCCGAGGCAGATGATCGGCGAGGTATAACGCGATGCGTCCGTCGCGTTCGCCCAGCGCCTCGACTCCGACCCAGATGACTTCGCCGGCCGCCGTGACCGCGTCGAGGTCCGCCGGATCGTAGACGTCGATGCGCGCGGGAAGGATCTCGGTCTCGAGGATCGACGCCGGAAGCGGCGCGCCCTGCAGCTGCTCGATCGCGTCGAGCAGCGCGTCCGCGCCCTGACGGCGCTTCACGATCCCCTGCCACGTGGTGCGCGAACCGGCCGAGGACCTGCCTGCTCGACCGGCTCCGACTTCGTGCCGCAGTCTGGCGAGCGACCGGCGCCGAAGCATCCGCAGCACGCCGGCGTCGGTCCACTCGCGCCGCGTGCCGCCCGGGCGGAATTCGCCTTCGATCAGGCGTCCTTCGCCAGTCAGCCGCAGCAGCACCGCTTCGGCGGCGGCACGGCGCGAGCCCGTATCGCGCCGGCGAATTCGCCGGCGGTGAACGGCGCGTGCGTCCGCGCGTAGCGCAGCGCGAGGTCGCCGAGCGGATCGCGCACCGGCTGCAAGCAGCGACTCGGGAACACCGACCGGCAGCGGCACGCCGAGCGCATCGCGGAAGCGCGCCGCGTCCTCGACCGCGATGAATCGCGGATCGCCGGCGACGCGGATCGCCAGCGCGCGCCGGCGTCGCCACCAGTTGATCCGCATCCGCCGCGACGTCCGCCGAGATCGATCGGTCGACAATCTCGCCTCGCGTCAGATCGCCGAGCGACAGCAGCAGATCGTGCACGCCGTCGGCGCTCCTGACGCGGTACTGCGGATCGAGCCGCTGCAGCTGGCGCTCGACCGCTTCCGATCGACTCGGCGTCGAGCAGCTCGCGCAGCTCCGCATCGCCGAGCAGCTCGCGCAGCTGCGTCTGATCGACGGACGAGCGCCTGCGCGCGGCGTTCGGCGAGCGGCGCGTCGCCGTCGTAGATGAAAGCTCGCGACGTAGCTGAACAGCAGCGACGCCGCGAACGGCGACGGCGTTTCCGAGTCGACGGTGGCGATGCGGATCTTTCCGGCTCCGGACGTCGCGCCAGCGTCGCCGATGAGCGCCGGCATGTCGAAGAACATCCCGCAGGCACTCGCGATAGGTCTCGAGCAGGACCGGGAACGAGCCGTAGCGCGACGCCACCGCCAGCAGATCCGCGGCGCGTTTCGCGCTGCTGCCACAACGGCGCGCGCATGGCCGGGACGACGGCTTGGGCAGCAGCAGCGAGCGGGCGGCGTTCTCGCGGAACTTCGCGGCGAACAGCGCGGTGGCGCCCAAGCTGGCGCACGACCAGCGCCTGCACTTCGTCGGGATCCGGCAGCAGCAGCCGCGGCTCCGGCGGCGCGTCCACGTCAGGAAACCTGCACGACGAACCCGTCGTCTCCCCAGAGCGTCTCGACGTCGATCGCCCGTCTCCTCGCGGATCTTCGCCGCGACCGCCATCGCCCACGGCGCGTGAATCCGCCCGCCGCGCGGCGACAGGACGCACACGCCGCCAGTCGCCGAGCTCGTCGCGCACGCGTTCGACGACCACCGTCGACGCGTCGGGAAGGGCGCTCGTCGCCGCCGTTTGATCGCGCAGGTACTCGCAGCAGGTTCTCGCGCGCGCGCGCGTCGAGATCGTGCTCGCGCGTCAGCTGGTCGACGTGCCGCGGCAGGTGAGAGGCGAGTCAGCTCGTGCATCAGGCGGCCGATCGCCAGGCCGAGCTCGAGCGGCGGCCCGCGCGATCGCCTTTCCAGAACGGCATCTTGCCCGGCTCGCCGGGCGCCGGCGAGACGAGCACGCGATCGTGCGTGATCTCCTCGATTCGCCACGACGAGGCGCCGAGCACGAACGTCTCGCCGACGCGGCTCTCGAACACCATCTCCTCGTCGAGCTCGCCGACGCGCGCGGCGCCCGGGCTCGGCGCCGAGCGAGAAACACGCCGAACAGCCCGCGATCCGGAATCGTTCCGCCGTTGGCGATCGCCACGCGCTTGGCGCCTTCGCGCGCGGACGATCGTGCCCGCCGACGCGGTCCCACGTGACGCGCGGGCGGAGTTCGGCGAACTCGTCGGACGGATAGCGTCCCGACAGCATGTCGAGCACGCCGTCGAACACCGTGCGGCTCAACTCCGCGAACGGCGCGGCGCGCCGGATCGGCCGCGAACAGCGCGTCGACCGTCCCAGTCGTCCATCGACGCCATCGCGACGAGCTGCTGGGCGACGATGTCGAGCGGGTTCCGCGGGATAGCGTGTGGCCTCGACGGCGCCGTCGTGCATCGCCTTGGCGACGGCGGCGCAGGCGACGAGATCGCCGCGGAATTTCGGGAAGATCGACGCCCTCGCTGATCGCGTTGGCCTGATGGCCGCCGCGGCCGATGCGCTGCAGGCCGCTGGCGACCGACGGCGGCGCTTCGATCTGCACGACGAGATCGATCGCGCCCATGTCGATGCCGAGCTCCAGCGACGAGGTGGCGACGAGCGCGCGCGAGGCGACCGGCCTTCAGCAGATCCTCGACCTCGACGCCGCTGCGGCCGCGCGATCGATCCGTGATGCGAGCGCACGAGCGTTTCGCCCGGCGAGTTCGTTCAGCGCGCCGGCCAGCCGTTCGGCCAGGCGCCGGCTGTTGACGAAGATCAGGGTCGAGCGGTGCGCGCGAATCAGCTCGAGCAGCCGCGGGTGGATGGCCGACCAGATCGACGGCCGGGCATCGCCGACCGATGCCGGCCCGCTCGGGATGTCGTCCGCGGTCGTCAGCTTCGCCATGTCCTCGACCGGCACCTCGATGGTCAGCGCGAGCGCTTTCTTCTTGCCGGCGTCGACGATGGTGACGGGCGATAGCGGACGGCGCCGTGATGCGCCGCGAACTCGTGCTCGATTTCGGCATCGATCTTCTTGTCGTCGTGGCGTGCGGCTTTGCCAGCGGCGCGGCGGCCTTGGCGGTTCGTCCTGCGCTGACGCGCGTCGATTCCGTTCCTCCGAGGAATCGCGCGACCTCGTCGAGCGGACGCTGGGTGGCCGACAGCCCGATGCGCTGCGGCGAACGCTCGCAGCGTGCCTCGAGCCGTTCGAGCGAGACGGCGCAGGTGCGCGCCGCGCTTGGTCGGCACGAGCGCGTGAATCTCGTCGATGATGACCGTCTCGATCGAGCTGCAGCGCTTCGCGCGCGTTGGAGGTCAGAAGCAGATACAGCGACTCGGGCGTCGTGATCAGGATGTCCGCCGGCTCGCGCTGAAAGCGCGCGCGCTCGACTGCGGCGTATCGCCGGTGCGAATGGCGATGGTCGGCGCGACGAACGGCTTCGCCGAGACGCTCGGCGACCTGAGCGATGCCGGCGAGCGGTGCGCGAAGGTTGCGCTCGACGTCGACCGCGAGCGCTTTGAGCGGCGACACGTACAGCACGCGGCAGCGGCGGGCTTTCGCGGCTGCGGCGAGAACATCAGGCGATCGAGGCACCACAGGAACGCCGTCGAGCGTCTTGCCGCTGCCGGTCGGCGCGAGGATCAGCGTCGACTCGCCGCGTGCGATCGCCGGCCAGCCGAGCGCCTGCGGCGCGGTCGGCTCCTCGAAGGCGGCGGTGAACCAGGCACGTACCGGCGAATGAAATGGCGCGAGCGGATCAGCGGTCGTGCGTGCCACGAGGTCATCTTATAATGTGGCCATGGGTGATGCCGGCGAGGGACTCATCGACGCTGATGCGCGCATTCAGGAGCGCATGGAAGAGTTGGAGCGGGAACGGAAGAGACGTTCGCGAAGCCCGTTCGCGATCCTGAAAAAGTGCACGCCCTCGAGTCGCTGCGGCTCGCGCGCACGGAGCTCGAGCGGCAGTCGGCGGCCACCACCAACGAGCGCCGCCGCGCCCAGATTGCGGATGCGATCGCGGAGATCGATCGCCGCATGGCGCTGGCGCAGGACGCCCTGAAGGCGTGATCTGCTAGGCGTTCGCGATTATCACGACGGCACCAAGCACCATTTCAACCGCTTCGCCCGGTCGCTCGGTTATCTGACTGGGCGTCGCAGCCGAATCCCTTCCGGTCGTGCCGCGGCGCGCCGGAGTGTGCGCTGCCCCGACCCGGCGCCGGCCATCTGCTCGCCGATCTCCTGCGGTATTCGTTGGGCCTGTCTGCCTGGAAACAGTTCCGCGGCTCTCGATGGTCCCTTCGCGTCAATCCGTCCAGCGGCAACCTCCATCCGACCGAAGCGTATCTGGTCGTCGGCGCGGAGCCCGGTCTCGGCGAGACACCCGCGGTCTACCACTACGCGCCGGATCGGCACGCCGTCGAGCGACTGCGCGTCACGGTCATGTCGCGCCGTGGAGTCCGGCGGCTGGCGGCCCGACATGCCTCATCGCGCTGACTCTCCATCCAATGGCGCGAGGCGTGAAGCACGGCGAACGCGCGTTTCGCTACTGTCAGCATGATCTCGGTCACGCGATCGCGGCGATCCGGATCGCCGCCGCGCTCGCCGGACTGGGCGCGCGAATCCTGCCTGACTGGTCCCACGCGGACATCGCGTCGCTGACCGGTATCGATCGGCGACGAAGACTTCGTCGACGCCGAGCGCGAAGAGCCATCGTGCCTCGAAATCGGCCCGATGGGCGGTCAGCAGTCGCCAGGCGTCAGTCGCGGCGCCCTCCTCGACGCCGTCCGCGCGGGTGTCTGGACCGGACACGCCAATCAGTTGAGCGAGGACCACGTGCAGTGGACCTTCATCGACGAGATCGCCGCGGCGACGCGCGCCCCGGTCGTCCGACCCTCCTGCTCCTCCCGCCTTCGCGCTCCGCGCTTCCGCCTTCTAGCGCCAGGCGCTTCGGCGGAGAAGTCGGCGGGCGCGCGCCAGCCGCCTATCCCGCCCCGCTCCCAGCTTCAGCGTCGCAGCGCCGTGGCGCTCGACGGCCGGTCACCGATCGACGCCGATCGCTTCTTCGCCATGTTGTCGCGCGTGATGCCCGGCGATGGCGCGCCGTGGGACGCGGTGTGGTGGAGCGCACGGATCCACCTCGCGCTGTTCGTCCATCGTGTGGACGGCGTCGAGCCAGGTCTGCACTTGCTGCCGCGGCGAGCGGAAGCTGCTGACGCCCTGCGGGCCGCGATGAAGCGCGACTTCCTGTGGGAGCCGGCGACGGACGCGCTGCCGCTGATCCGGCTGGCGCGCGGCGACCGCCGGCTGGCTCGCGGCGCGCGTCAGCTGCGATCAGGACATCGCCGCCGATGGATTCTTCAGCCTCGGCATGCTCGCCGACTTCGACGCCAGCCTGGAGGAATTCTGGTCCGTCGTTCTACCGTCAGCTGTTCTGGGAGTCGGGGCGTCATCGGACAGGTGCTGTATCTGGAGGCCGAAGCGGCCGGCGCCCGCGGCACGGGAATCGGCTGTTTCTACGACGATCCCGTCCACGACGTGCGCTGGGCCTCGCCGGCCACGCGTTCCAGAAGCCTCTATCACTTCACGATTGGCATGCCGATCGAGGACACGAGACTGACGACCGAACCGGGATACGCCTGGGAGCGATAGCGAAAGCCTCGGGCCTGTCTGAGGACATCGACGTCGACACCGAGCCGCGCGGCGATCTGGCGGGCCGCCTCGCCGTGATCGTCGATGACATGCGTCGGCAGCCCGGTTTGGTCTGGGGCGGTCCGCGTTGCAGCCGGCGGTGAGGACCCGCTCGATCGCGGGCCATCACCGGAAGCGTGTGGTCCGACGCCCAGTACGCCTGGCCGCTGCGGCCAAGTTCGTCGCGCAGATCTGGATCGGACCCAAGGCGCCGCATGGCGCTCAACAGGTCTCCTGCCTCGTTCAGTAGATCGACGCGCAGCGCGACCTGCGGCGGGACGTCCACCAGGGTGCGGAAGGTCGGTGATCACCGTGGGGCGGCCGCGCCAGACACCGCAGCCACGCGACGCCGATGTTTCGAGCGCCGTCGGCCATCGGAGGCACAGGCAGGCATCCGCGGCCGTGAGGTAGGCACCGACGGCGGCATCGCTGACGTAGCCGGTCGTGCGAACGCCGTCCGGCGACGATGCCCGACCGATCGTCCCCCGCCTACGATGACGAGCCAGGCGTTCATGCCTTCACGTCTGAGCAGCGCCAGCGCCTCGAGTATCGCCGGAATTCTTTTTCAGGCGTCAGCTTTCCAAAGGCCGCGAACACGATCGCGTCGTTGGGAATCTCGAGCGCGTGACGCACCAGCCGCCGCGCTCTCCGGGTCCGCGGCGATGGGTGAGACGCCCATCGCGATGGTTTCGAGGGCGGTGCCCGGGCATCGCTCCGAAGGTCGGCGGCGACGCGCGCGTTGTGGACCGCCACCAGGCGAGCCGTCTGCATCACCACGCGCAGCATCGACCAGAAGTAGTAGATCGACCCGCTCAGCCCTTCGATCGCGTACTCCGCGACGTCGGGTCGCGCGTCAGGGTGGTCGTAGGCCAACTCACGGCGGTAGTCGTCGAACCGGCGATCCTTCAGCAGTCGACGCGCCCGCGCGTGGTGCAACCGCGCGTCGTGCAGCACGACGAGTCCGGGAAAGGCGGCGAGTACGCCCACATGTAGTCGTGGCAGGGCGCGTTGCCGAGCTGGTAGACGACCAGATCGTAGGATCGCGCCGATGCTTCCAGACGAAGTCGTGGGCGCCCAACCCGGGAACGCGGTCGATGCGGTGCGCGGAGCTGAGCAGCGCACGATTTCGGCGCTGTAGGTGGCGATGCCTGAACGTTCAGGGAAACGGGGAGAACCAGGCGATGACTTGGAGTCGATAGTCGGTAGTCGGGAGTCGATAGTCAAGTCGATAGTCGGTCGTCAGTCGGTGGTCTGTGTCCGACTTCAGACTCCCGACGAGACTCTCGACTCCCGACTCGACTACTGACTATCGACTCCCGACTACCGACTGCGTTAGCATGTGAGCTTGGCTTCGGGAATTTGTTCACAAGCCTACACACTGACCGATGCAGGGCTGGCTCTCCATCCTGTTGATGATCGCGCTCGGCGCCGGGTTCGCGCTGATCTCCGTGCTCCTCTCGAGCGTGCTCGGCCCCAGCAAACCAAGCCCCGAGAAGTCGGCGCCCTACGAGTGCGGCATGCCGGCCGGTCGGCGACGCGCGCGAGCGCCAGTCGGTCAAGTTCTACCTGGTGGCGATGATCTTCCCGCTGTTCGACATCGAGGTCGCGTTCCTCTATCCGTGGGCGATGGCGCTGCGCGGTCTCGGGTGGAACGCGCTTCGTCCAGGTGCGTGCTGTTCATGGCGCTGCTGCTCGCCGGTTACGTCTACGTCTGGCGGAAGGGCGCGCTCGATTGGGGCGAGCGAAAAGACAAAGTTGAAAGAAGTTGAAGAAGTGAAAAGCGAGTAAAAGTTAAAGTGTGGACTTGAATCCGAGATTCCGGTACTGACGACGAGCGTCGAGAAGATGGTGCAGTGGGCGCGCCGCTCGTCCATCTGGCCGGTGACGTTCGGCCTGGCGTGCTGCGCCGATCGAGATGATGGCGATGAGCTGCTCGCGCTACGACATCGCGCGCTTTGGCGCCGAAGTGTTTCGCGGCAGCCCGCGGCAGTCGGACCTGATGATCGTGGCCGGCCGGCTGTCGCGGAAGATGGCGCCGGCGCTGCGCCGCATCTACGACCAGATGCCGGAGCCCAAGTGGGTGATCTCGATGGGCGCCTGCGCGTCGCATCGGCGGCGTGTTCGACAACTACGCGCTCGTGCAGGGCGTCGATCAGGTCGTGCCAGTCGACGTCTTACGTGCCCGGCTGCCCGCCCCGACCCGAATCGCTGATCTACGGCATCGTCCAGCTCCAGCGGAAGATCGCGCTGCAGAAGCTCGTTTAGATGGGACCGATGGACACCGTCGACCTCATCGCGCTGTTGCGAGAGGGCGTGCCTGACCGCACAGCTCGAGGACGGCGCCCGGCATCGACCTTCAGCCGACCATCTACGCCGCGCGCGACGAGCATGCCGCGAGCTGGCGAGGGCGCTTCGCGATCGGCCCGAGCTCGGCATTCACGCTGCTCACCGAGCTGACCGCGGTGGATTTACTGGCCGCGCGAGCCGCGCTTCGAGGTCGTCTACCTCCTGGTGTCGATCGCACACCGCCGCCGGTTGCGCGTGAAGGTGCGGCTGCACGGCGACGATGCGCGCATCGCGACCGGCGAGCGACGTCTGGCCGGCGGCGAACTGGCTCGAACGCGAGGTGTGGGATCTGTTTGGCATCGTGTTCGACGGCCATCCGGACCCGCGGCGGCTGCTCATGCCCGGAGGACTGGGAACGGTTTCCGCTCAGAAAGGACTATCCGGTCCAGGTCAAACTGACGCCGCGCACCACCGAGCCGCTGCAGGTGACGGAAGAAGAGTTCCGCGCGAACCCGATGAAGGATCGCCTGTCGCGCGATCAAGCTCTGATGCCCGACATCCGCACCGAAACGATGACCGTCAACATGGGGCCGCAGCACCCCAGCACGCACGGCGTGCTGCGGCTGGTCCTCGAGCTCGACGGCGAGACCGGTGCTCTCGGCGGCGCCGACCATCGGCTATCTGCACACCGGCATCGAGAAGACCACCGAGCAGAAGAAGTGGCAGCAGGTCATCCCGCTCGTCGAGCGCATGGATTACCTGAGCGCCCAGTCCAACAGCATGGCGTTCTGCCTGTCGGTGGAGCGGCTGCTCGGCCTCGAGACTCCCGAGCGCGTGACCGACATCCGCGTGCTGATCGCGGAGCTGCAGCGCATCAACAGCCACCTGGTGTGGCTCGGCACGCACGGCATGGAAGTCGGCGCCGTGTCGGTGATGCTCTATTGCTTCCGCGAGCGCGAGCTGCTGCTCAACATCAACGAGATGCTCGCCGGCTTCCGGATGTTCCCGAGCTACATGCGCGTCGGCGGCCTGCGCGAGGATCTGCCGCGCGGCTTTCACGACGCGGTCCGCGCGTTCCTCGATCGCTTTCTGCCCGAAGCTCGACGAGTACGAAGATCTGCTGACGAAGAACGAGATCTACCTGAAGCGCACGCAGAACGTCGGCGTCATCTCGAAGGACGACGCCGTCGCGTACGGCCTGCGTCGGGCCGATCGCGCGCGCCGCCGGCGTCGACTACGATGTGCGCAAGTATTTTCCGTACCTCGGCTACGACACCTACGAGTTCGACGTGCCGACGCAGACCGAGTGGCGACGTCTACTCGCGCTATCTGGTGCGCGTCGCCGAGATGCAGCGAGAGCGTGAAGATCTGCCGCCAGGCGCTCGAGCGCATCACGCCGACCGGCGTCGTTCGCGGTCGACGATCCGCGCATCACGCCGCCGCCGAAGGATCGCGTCTACACCGAGATGGAAGCGCTGATCCAGCACTTCCTGATCTATTCGCAGGGCTTCACCGTGCCGGCCGGCGAGGCCTACGTCCCGGTCGAAGGGCCGCGCGGCGAGCACGGGCTTCTACGTCGTGTCGGACGGCACGCAACCGGCCGTGGCGCGTCAAGTCGCGCGCGCCGTCGCTGCTGGCGTGCCAGGCGCTCGAGCGGATGATCGTCGGCGGCCTGATTGCCGACGTCATCGCGGTGATCGGATCGATTGACGTCGTGCATGGGAGGACGTGGACCGGTGAGCTTTCATCCGAAGATGGCGTACGACGCCACCTTCCACAAATCGGCGCGCACAGCTCGAGGACGAGGGGCCGCCGTTCGTCTACACGCCGCAGAACCGCGCGCGGTTCGACGAGATCATCACGCGCTATCCGCCCGATCGGCGGCGCTCGGCGGTGCTGCCGGCGCTCTATCTCGCGCAGTCACCAGCAGGGCTACATCACCGCCAACGCGATCCGCCACGTCGCCGAGCTGCTCGGCATCACGCGCGCCGACGTCGAGGACGTCGTGTCGTACTACACGATGTTCTACACCCGGCCGGTCAGGAAGTTCGTCATCAACGTGTGCCGCACGCTGTCGTGCGCGATCAACGGCGCCGAGCGCGTCACCGAGGAGTTGTACGGCCAAGCTCGGCGATCACGCCGGGCGAGACCGACGCCAGCGGCACGTTCACGCTGGTCGAAGTCGAGTGTCTCGGCGCGTGCGACCGCGCGCCGGTGGTGATGGTCAACGACGCGCTGGCACGAGTGCCTGACGCCGAGGACGCCGCCGCCGAGCCTGATCGACGATCTGCGCGCGCCAGCGGCGAAGCGGCGCTGTCCGGCTGCCATCACGTCGTGGAGCGGCAGCAAGCGCAGACAAGTAAGGCCTGATGCATATGGATCCGATCCTCACCAAATACGTCCGCGAGCCGAACTCCTTCACGCTCGATTTCTACCTGCAGCACGAGGGCTATGACGGCGCTGAAGACGCGCTCGGCCAAGAAGCCCGACGAGATCATCGAGCTGGTCAAGGCGTCGGGGCTGCGCGGCCGCGGCGGCGCCGGCTTCCCGACCGGGATGAAGTGGCAGTTCGTCGACAAGAAGGTCGAGCCGCGCTACATCGTCTGCAACGCCGACGAGAGCGAGCCGGGCACGTTCAAGGACCACCTGCTGATGGAGCGCAATCCGCATCTGCTGATCGAAGGATGCGCGATCGGCTGCTACGCGATCGGCGCGAAGGTCGCCTACATCTATATCCGCGGCGAGTTCTTCCACGTGCAGAGCGTCCTCGAGCAGCGCGATCGACGACGCCTACGCGCAGCGGGTTCCTCGGCAAGAACATCCTCGGGTCGGGCTTCGACTGCGACGTCTACGTGCACCGCGGCGCCGGGCGCCTACGAGGCGGGCGAGGAGACGGCGCTGCTCGAGTCGCTCGAAGGCAAGCGCGCGCAGCCGCGCAACAAGCCGCCGTTCCCGGCGCGTGGTCGGCGTCTACGGCAAGCCGACCGCCGTCAACAACGTCGAGACGCTGTGCAACGTGCCGCTCGATCGTCTCGAAGGGCGCGGAGTGGTTCGCGTCGGCTCGGTCCGGAGAAGAACGGCGGGCCGAAGCTGTACTGCGTCAGCGGCCACGTGAAGCGGCCGGGCGTCTACGAGGCGTCGATGAACATCACGCTGCGCGAGCTGATCGACGGCTACGCCGGCGGCGTCCGCGACGGGCGGACGCTGAAGGCGGTCATCCCGGCGGATCGTCGGTGCCGATCCTGATGCCGGATCAGCTCGACACGCAGGCGAGCTTCGACGCGATTCAGAAGGCCGGGCTCGCTGCTCGGCTCCGCGGCGATCGTCGTGCTCGACGACACGACCTGCATGGTCTGGCTGGCCGAGAACCTGCTGCACTTCTACCGCCACGAGTCGTGCGGCAAGTGCACGCCGTGCCGCGAGGGCACCGACTGGCTGCTACAAGATCCTCCAGCCGCATCGAGCGCGGCGAAGGGCAGATGCGCGATCTCGATCTGCTCGCGAGCATCTCGAGCGAACATCGCCGGCAAGACGCTGTGCGCGTTCGGCGACGCCGCGGTGACGCCGGTGCTGACGACGCTGAAGCATTTCCGGCACGAGTACGAGGCGCACATCAAGGAAGGGCGGTGCACGCTGCCGGCCGACTGGCGCGCGCGCGCAGCCGGTGCGGAGCTCACTGACATCGACGACGATCACGAAGCGCGAGCAGCCGACAAGATCACGAATCTGCTCATGATCGTTCGTGATCTTCGTGTCTTCGCGTCTTCGTGATCGATCGCCGATCGCCGATGACTCCGCTGCTCATCGCCCAGATCGTCCTGACGCTCTTCGTCTTCGTCATGCTGCTGAACTCGGCGGCGGTGATGGTGTACGTCGAGCGCAAGGTCGCGGCGCTGCTGCAGCAGCGGCTCGGTCCGTACTCGCGTCGGCTGGCAGGGGCTGCTGCAGCCGATCGCCGACGTCATCAAGCTGATGTTCAAGGAGGAGCTGCGGCCGAAGGCGGCCGATCGCGTTCCTGTTCGCGCTGGCGCCGATCATCTCGGCGACCGTGCGCGTTCGCCGCCTTCGCCGTCGTCCCGTTCGGCGCCGAGACGACGCTCGTTCGGCTGGCTGCCGAGCGCGCTGCGGCTGCAGGTCGCCGACGTCAACGTCGCCGTGCTCGTCGTCTTCGCGATCGCGTCGATGAGCGTCTACGGCATCGTGCTCGCCGGCTGGAGCTCGAACAGCAAGTACTCGCTGCTCGGCGGCCTGCGCTCGTCGGCGCAGATGATCAGCTACGAGCTGTCGTACGGCCTCGCGCTCGCCAGCGTGCTGATCATCGGCAACTCGCTGTCGCTGACGCGACATCGTGAACGCGCAGGCGGGCATCGTGGTTCGGATGTCATCCCGCGCTGGTTCGTGTTCCTGCAGCCGATCGGCTTCCGTCGATCTACATGACCGCCGGCGATCGCGGAGACCAACCGCGCGCCGTTCGATTTTCCGGAAGCCGGAGCAGGAGCTCGTCGCCGGCTACCACACCGGAATACAGCAGCATGAGCTTCGCGATGTTCTTCCTCGCGGAGCATCAACATGGTCACGGTGTCGGCGGTGGCGACCGATCTGTTCCTCGGCGGATGGCATGGGCCGTTTCTGCCCGAGTCGCTCGGCTGGATCTGGTTCCTGGTCAAGGTCGGCGCGATTCTGTTCTTCTACGTGTGGATGCGCGTGGACGCTGCCGCGCTACCGCTACGACCAGCTGATGGCGTTCGGCTGGAAGGTGCGCTGCTGCCGGTGGCGGTCGTCAACCTGCTGGCTGACCGCCGCCGGCGTGCTGTATTTCGGATTGTGAGCTGATGCTGTTCTACGTGTTCGCGCGCGGTGGCGGTCGTGGCCTCGCTGCTGGTCATCGGCCAGCGCAACCCGATCTACAGCGTGCTGCTGCTGATCGCGTCGTTCGGCGCGCTGTCCGGGCTCTACGTGCTGCTCGACGCGCCGTTCGTCGCCGTCATTCAGATCATCGTCTACGCCGGCGCGATCATGGTGCTGTTCCTGTTCGTCGTGATGCTGCTGAACGCGCCGCACGAGGACACCGAATACGACGAGCGCGTGCATCCGCTGATGCGCCCCGGTCGCGATGCGGTTCGGCGCGGTCGCTCGCCGTCGGCGCTGATCGTCGAGCTGGTATGGGCGCTGACGCGAGGCGAGCGACTCCGGCGCCTTCCCGACGCTCGGTCAGCTCGGTAGCGCGCGATCGGCGTGCTCGCTGTTCACCGATTACGCCGTTTCCGTTCGAGGTGACGTCGATCCTGATCCTCGTCGCGATGGTCGGCGCGGTGGTGCTGGCGCAGCGCGAAGGGCGCGCGCTAGATGACGCCACAGCTCAACCACTACCTGCGTGCTCTCGGCGATTCTGTTCGCGATCGGCACGGCCGGGCGTGTTCGTGCGCCGCAACCTGATCACGATCCTCCTGTCGATCGAGATCATGCTGAACGCGGTGAACCTGACGTTCGTCGCCTTCGGCCGCGCGCTTCGGCACCGCCGACGGCCAGATCATCGTGTTCTTCGTGATGACGGTCGCCGCCGGCGGAAGCCGCCGGTCGGCCTGGCGATCGTGATCGGCGCTGTTCCGGCACCGCGAGTCGCTGAACCCCGATTCGTTCACGGCGCTGAAATGGTAGACGCGACGTGGTCGACCGAAAGCATGTCTGCGACTACGATCTGCGGCCGCCTGTGCCTGCTGCCGTGTCCGTCCGGCTTCCTGGCTTTGCGAACGCCAGCTCTCGGCCGGCGGCTGCAGCAAGGCGGCGTGCCGGGCGCGGTCGCCTGCGGCGCGCGATGATCGCGGTCGTTCGTCGTCGGCGGCCGCTCGTGCGTGATGCCGCCTCAGGCGGTCGGCCGGAGCCTGCGCGCGATCGTCAACGCAGGTCTACACCTGGATCTCGTCCGGCGACTTCACGGTCGGCGTTCACGCTCGCGGCTCGATCCGCTGTCGGCGGTCATGATCCTCGTCGTCACCGGCATCGGCTCGCTGATCCACGTCTACTCGACCGCCTACATGCACGAGGAGAGCGACTCCGAGTTCGCGCGCTACTTCTCGTACCTGAACCTGTTCGCGGCGTTCATGCTCGTGCTCGTCCTCGGCGCGAACTTCCTGGTGATGTTCGTCGGCTGGGAAGGCGTCGGCCTCTGCTCGTATCTGCTGATCGGCTTCTGGTATCAGAAGAAGTCGGCAGCCGACGCCGGCAAGAAGGCGTTCATCGTCAACCGCATCGGCGACTTCGGGTTCGTCCTCGGCGTGCTGCTCGCTGTTCGTGCGCTTCGGCACGCTCGACTTCCAGGACGTCGCGCGAGCGGTGTCCGCGCTAGCGCCGAGACGACCGGCCTTCGGCACGCTCGTCGCTGATCACGCTGCTGCTGTTCATCGGCGCGACCGGCAAGTCGGCGCAGATTCCGCTGTACGTCTGGCTGCCGGACGCGATGGAAGGCCCGACGCCGGTCTCCGCGCTGATCCACGCGGCGACGATGGTGACGGCGGGCGTGTACATGATCGGCCGCGAACGCGCGTGCTCTTCAGCCATGCGCCGGCGACGCTGGACCGTCGTCGCGGTCATCGGCGCGTGCACGGCGCTGATGGCCGGCACGATCGGCCTGCGTCCAGAACGACATCAAGCGCGTGCTCGCGTACTCGACGGTGTCGCAGCTCGGCTACATGTTCCTGGCGATGGGCGTCGGGCGCGTTCGCCGGCGGCATCTTCCACCTCTACACGCACGCGTTCTTCAAGGCGCTGCTGTTCCTCGGATCGGGCGCGGTGATCCACGCGCTGCGCGGCGAGCAGGACCTGCGGCGCATGGGCGGCCTGCAAGCGACGAGCTGCCGGTCACCTACTGGACGTTCCTCATCGGCGCGGCTCGCGATCGCCGGCGTGCCGTCGCTGGCCGGGTTCTTCAGCAAGGACGAGATCCTCGTTTCACACCTTCGCCAGCGGGCACACGATCCTGCTGGCTCGTCGGCCTGCTCGACGTCGCCTGCTGACGGCGATCTACATGTTCCGCCTCGTCTTCCTGGCGTTCCATGGGCCCGTCGCCAGCGTCGCTTCGGCACGGCACGAGGTGCAGCGCGCACTGGCACCGCAGCACTCCGCACCCAGCACCACGGCGCACCCCGGCGGATCACTTGCACGACGCCCCGCCGGCGATGGCGTCGCGCCGCTGATCGTCCTGCGCGATCGGCTCGGTCGTTCGCCGGCTACGTGGGCTGCCGCACGTCTCGGCGGCTCGGACTGGTTCGAGCACTTCCTCGAGCCGAGCTTCAGCGGCGCGCGTGATCGGCGAACGTAGTCGGAGGCGCGGAGCCCGGAAGGCACGCTGTATGATCGTCTCGATCGTCGCCGCGGTCGAGCGGCATCGGCGTCGCGATGTACTTCTTCCTGAAGCACCGCCGCCGCGGACAGCGGCGGCGGCGCGATTCGCCGGCTTGTCACCGGCTGCTCGCTGCACAAGCTACTACGTCGTGACGAGATCTACGACGCGACGATCGTCCAGCCGATCCGCATCGTGTCGCAGGAAGGGCTGTGGAAGATCGTCGATGTCCGCGTCGATCGACGGCACGGTCAACGGCTCGTGCGGCCGTCGTCGGTCGAAGGCTCGAGCCAGGAGCTGCGGCGCACGCAGACCGGTTCGGTGCGCGCCTACGCGGCGTCGCTGTTCCTGGGGTTGTCCTGATCCTGGCATTACTTGGTGGCGTTAATCAGTGAAAGTCAAGAGTGAAAAGACAAGGAACTCAAAACCAGAAGTGTCACTGTGTCTTCGTGGTGAACTTTGACCTTCGTTAACTTTTGAAGCGTTCGTTAACTTTGATGCCGTTCCCAATACTGACCACCTTGGTCGCGCTGCCGATTGCCGGCGCGATCCTGCTGCTGCTGGTCGTCGGCCGCGACGAGCAGCAGGCGCGCGCTCGCGCGCCGGATCGCGCTGCATCGTCTCGATCCTGGTGTTCGCGGAAACGCTGCTGTTGTGGAGCCGCTTCAACGCGGCGTCGGCCGACTTCCAGTTCGTCGAGCGCCACGCGTGGATTCCGGCGTTCGGCATCAGCTACTTCGTCGGCGTCGACGGCATCAGCCTGTTCGCTCATCGTGCTGACCGGCTTCCTGACGCCGCTGGCGCTGCTCAGCTCGTGGGAATCGGTGCACAAGCAAGACGAGAGCGTTCTGCATCGTCGTCCTGCTGCTCGAGAGCGGCGATGATCGGCGTGTTCGTCTCGCTCGATCTGTTCCTGTTCTACGTGTTCTGGGACGCGATGCTGATGCCGATGTACTTCCTCATCGGCATCTGGGGCTACGACCGCCGCGATCTACGCCGCGGTCAAGTTCATCCTCTACACGATGGCCGGCAGCGTGCTGATGCTGCTGGCGATCCTCGGCGCTCGCATACCTGCAGCAGCGACGCACGGCGGCGCCTACAGCTTCGATCTCGCTGCAGCTCTACGACCTGGCGATCGCGCCGACACCTGCAGTTCTGGCTGTTTCGCGGCGTTCGCGCTGGCGTTTGCGATCAAGGTGCCGCTGTTTCCGTTCCACACCTGGCTGCCCGACGCGCACGTCGAAGCGCCGACCGCCGGCTCGGTGATCCTGGCCGGCGTGCTGCTGAAGATGGGCACCTACGGCCTCGATCCGGTTCGCGTTTCCGCTGTTCCCGCAGGCCGCGGCGTTCTTTGCGCCGGTGCTCGCCGTGCTCGCGGTCGTCGGCATCATCTACGGCGCGCTCGTCGCGATGGTGCAGCCGCGACATGAAGAAGCTCGTCGCGTACTTCAGCGTGAGCCATCTGGGCTTCGTCGTGCTCGGCATCTGCGCGCGATGAACATCGCAGGGCGTGCAGGGCGCGGTGTATCAGATGCTGAATCACGGCGTCAGCACCGGCGGGCTGTTCCTCATCGTCGGCATGCTGTCCGATCGGCGGCACACGCGTCTGATCTCGGATACGGCGGCCTCAAGAAGGTGACGCCGCGCCTGGTGGCGGCGTTTCCTCATCATCACGCTGTCGTCGATCGGCCTGCCCGGGCTGAACGGCTTCGTCGGCGAGTTCCTGATTCTGCTCGGCGCGTTCCGGTGGGATCCGACGCTGGCGGCGTTCGCGGCCGAGCGGCGTGATCCTGTCGGCGACCTACATGCTGTGGATGTTCCAGCGCGTGAACTACGGCCCGGTCGACGAACGAGAAGAACGCGCGGCTCGCCGGATCTGCAGCCGCGCGAGTGGGCGGTCATCGCGCCGATCATCGCCGCCGGCGATTCTGCATGGGCGTGCTGCCGAACCTGTTCCTGAGGCCGATCGAGCCGTCGGTCGATCGGCATGCTCGAATCAGGTGCAGCAGGGCAGCGCGCCCGACGCAGCGTCCAGGCCGGCATCGAGTCCCGAGTTCCGAATCCAGGGTCCCGGTGATGATGTCCTCCCTGAACGCCATCGTCCCGATGGCCTGCGTCGACCGCCGCCGGCATCGCCGCCATGGTGGCCGAGGCCTTCCGGGATCCCGGCGAGCGGATGCCGATCGCGCGGTCTCGGCGTGGTCGGCCTGGTCGGCGCGGCGATTGCGACGGTGCTGCTCTGGGATCACGACACGGCCAGCTTCGGTGTCGTGGTCGGCGGACAACTTCGGGCCTCTTCGTGACCGGGATCCTGATCGTGGTCGGCCTGCTGTCGCTGGCGATTTCGGCGACCGGCGATCGAGCGCGAGCGGCTGCCGCGGCGGCGAGTACTACGCGTTGATGCTGTTCGCCATCGGCCGGCATGATGCTGATGGCGACGGCGACCGACCTCGTCGTCATCTTCCTGGCGCTCGAGGTGCTGTCGCTCGCGGTCTACGTGCTGACTGGAATCCGCCGCGACTCGCCGGCCTCGACCGAGGCGGCGCTCAACATACTTCCTCCTCGGCGCCTTCTCCAGCGCGTTTCTTCCTCTACGGCATCGCGTTCACCTACGACGCTCGCCGGCAGCACGCGGCTCGACCGCATCGGCAGCGCTGATGGCGGCGCAGGCGCTGGCGCCGACGCCGATGCAGCTGCTCGCGCTGGGATTTCTGCTGGTCGGCTTCGCGTTCAAAGTGTCCGGCGGTGCCGTTTCACATGTGGACGCCCGACGCCTACGAGGGCGCGCCGTCCGTCGGTCACCGGTTTCATGTCGACCGGCGTGAAGGCGGCCGCGTTTGCCGCGTTCGTCCGCGTGTTCCTCGTCGGCGTTCGATCCGCTGCGCACGAGCTGGTGGATCGGTGCCTGTGGTCGATTGCCGCCGCGACGATGATTGTCGGCACCGGTGGTCGGTGTGGCGCAGACCAACGTCAAGCGGATGCTCGCGTATTCGAGCATCGCGCACGGCGGCTACCTGCTCGCTCGCGCTGATCGTCGGCCAATGACGTCGGCAAGGGCGCGGTGCTGTTCTACCTGCTCGACGTACGCCGTGACCAACCTCGGCGCCTTCGGCGTGATCGCGCTGCTCGAGAGCGCTGACGGCGCCAACGATCAGGTGCGCGACTACGCGGGGTCTGTGGAACGACGCATCCGGCGCTCGCCGCGCTCATGACGCTGTTCCTGCTGTCGCTCGGCGGATTCCCGCCGCTGGCCGGATTCATCGCCAAGTGGTACGTCTTCAGCGCCGCGGTGAAGGCCAGGCTACACGCGGTCTTAGCGATCATCGGCGTCCTGACGAGCGTCGTGTCGGTGTTCTTCTACCTGCGCATCGTCGTCATGATGCTATGACGCCCCGCCGATTCGCCGCCACGGTTCCCGGCGGTGCCGAGAGTGGCTGGACTGGCGCTCGTCGCGTCCGCCATTCTGGTGTTCTACCTCGGCATCCTGCCGACGCGCGCGTGCTCGACTGGGCCGCGGCCTCGATCTCCACCATTTCTGACGCGCATGGCGCCGCCGGCACGGTGTTAGCATGGCGCGCCTCACGATGCGCCGTGTCCCGTTGCTGGCGCCGCGCTCGCGATCGTAGAACTGCTTTCTCCCGACGCGCGTTCGCGCGTCGATCTCGCGCCAGCCTGCGACGCGCTATCACGGATTCCGATCGCTGATTCGCGGCCAGCTCGCGCCACGCTCGAGCCTCGACATGGACGCTCCGCCTGGCCCGCGTCGAGCGTTGGCCAAGCCGTCCTGCACCACCAGCCCGGCGTGAGCCCCGCTGACGATGCGCGGCCATGGAGGTCAACGGCTGGTCGAACAGCGAGTTGCGGACGCTGTGGATCGGATACGAACGTCGTCGCGAAACTGATTCGGAATCCGAGGGCAGCGAGTTTCTCGACGCGGGCCGAAGCGGCAGTCGAACGCCCAGAGACATTCATTCACGCCCCAGCCGGTCTCTGAGCGCCTGCGAGCGCTTGGCGCGAAGCCGCCGGCAGGTCAGGTAGGCGCTGGCGATCCTTGACAGTCCTCGCTGCCTCGAGATTCTGCGTTCAGCCAGCTGGACGAAGAGCTGCGCGACCTCGCCAGCCGCGCGCGCGCGTCGAAGCAACGCGGCGACTGACAACTGACATCCTGCGCCGCGGTGCGCTTCTCGAGGCCGCCATGGCGCGACGCTTCTGCCCCGCAGCAGCGAGCCGGTTGCGACGTCCGCCGGTCCGGCTCCCGACCGGTTCCGGATGCACCTCTGCCGACGGTCAGGGACAGCATTTCGACAGGTGGCCATCCATTGGGAACTCGGCTCGAATGCTGCTCGACTCCGTCGAAGCCGCTGCTGGAGCCGACGCGCGCTGGCCCAGGCCGCGACGACATGGTTCGCGACTGCAGCCGGGCGACAGCGACCTGGATGCAGGATCGCGAGGACTACGACGACATGCATCTCGACTGCGCGACAGGTCTTTCCGGCCGACCCCGTCATCCTGTTTCTGAGCGGCACACGGGTCGAAGTGTATGCGGCGCCGCATATTCAGAACGCCGTCCGATCGGTCGTCGCCCCTCGAGGCACGATCTTCCCATTGGGTCGGATCGTGCGAGCTGCGCCAGGCCGAGGGCTTTTTATCGCCGCGCGCTGGCGGCCGACTCGTCGCTGCCCGAGCTGCGCACCCTGCATCTCGGCCATCGCTGTTGCGGCTCGAGCACGAGGCCGATGCCGCGAAGGAGCTGCGCGTCGCGCTCGAGGGCGAAGGCGATCCGCTCCTGCGCTATTACGGTCGAGCTGTGCCTCGGCGCAGCGGAAGAGCGGCTTGACACGCCGATGCTGCCCGACAGGCTACAGCGACGCGAGCCGCCCTGTATCCGAACGCGCAGTCGCCGCACCTCGCGTTGAGCGCACTCGCCAGGCGTCTTGGCGATCGCGCGACCGCCCCTCATGAGATGCAGATCGTTTCGAGCTGCAGCAGGCCGACTCGCCGCCCGACGACCTGGTGGATCATCACAAGTCGCAGGCGCGAAACGCGGACGATCTGTTCGAGGAGCTGCTGTGGCGGCTCGTTTCTTTCCGAGGCCGAGCGATGATGGCTTCGACCGGCTGCACTCGGAGCGCTGCTGCTGCCGACAGCCCTGTCGGCGCAGACTCAGAGCCTCCGGTCTTCTCGACGAAGGTCGAGGTCGTGCGCGTCGACGCGCTTGGTTACGGACGGCGGCCGGCCGGTGCTCGGCCTGGGCCCCGCGGACTTCGAAGTGCTGGACAACGGTGTGCCGCAGGCCGTCGAGCTCGTCAGCTACGACCAGATTCCGCTGAACGTCGTCCTGGCTTTCGACATGAGCGACAGCGTGGCCGGTGAACGGCCTGGCGCAGCGCCGGCACCGCGCGAGATGCTCGCTGGCGTTGAAGTGGAACCGATCAGTCGGCGCTCGTCACCGTTCAACAATCACGGTGCATGCTTGGAGCGGCGTTGACGAGCGATATCGAACCGGCTCCGCGAGGCGATCGGACACGTTGCAGGTCGGCGGAGGGCGATACGTCGCTTCGCTCGACGGCGTCTACGCGGGCATCACGGTCGGGGAGTCCGACGCCGGGCGGGCGCTGTTGATCGTCTTCAGCGACGGGCTCGACACCTCGAGCTGGCTGCCGTGCCGCGGCGGTGCTCGATGACGGCGAAGCGGTCATGTAGTCCCGTATGTCAGTGGCCGCGGGAAGTAAGTTTCTGCGCGATTCGACGTCGCTCAGCGGGCGACGTCTGTTCGAGTTGGAGAAGACCGCAAATCTCAGCGCGACCTTCCTCGGCATCCTCGAGGAATTCCGTCATCGGTATCTCGTGAGCTACACGCCAAGGGCGTGTCGAAGGACGGCTGGCACAAGCTCGACGTGCGGCTGAAGGGCCGCCGCGGCCACGATCAAGGCACGCCTGGGTATCTCGGCCGGACCTCGGCTGATCGGACGTGCTCGATCGGTCTTCTCTTGACAGACCGGCACGTAATGCCTACAATGTAGGCTACATACGGCGGATGCGCCCGGGCGCATTCGAGCAGGCGGTGCTGCTCGCCATCGTCCGTCTCGACGACGAGGCATACGGCACGGCGCGATTCTGAAGGAAGTGCAGGCGCGGCTGGAACGCGACGGTCGCGCCGGGCGCCGTCCACGTGACGCTCGATCGCACTCGAGGCAAGGGTTTGCTGTCGCTCGCAGCTCGGAAGCGGCACGCCCGTTCGCGCCGGACGCGCGCGCCGCTACTACCGCCTGCGGCCGGCCGGTGTCCGCGCGCTCAACGACGCGCGCGGCGCGGTGGACAACATCTGGCGCGGCCTGAAGTGGCCGCTCGTCAAGGCAAGGAGCATGCGCATGACGCGAGGCTCGACCATGATGGCGCGCAAATGACGAGGCCGCGCCGAGTGCGGCGCGAGCCGCTGCTGCGGTTGTTCCTGACGCCGGCGGATCGCGAGAGCGTCCGGGCGACCTGCTCGAGGAGTACCGCGCGTCGATCGTGCCGGTCCGCGGAGACCGGCCGCCGCCGATGCGCTGGCACGTCGCGCAGGTGGCTGGATTCGTGCGTGGCGGCGCGACGTGGCTCTGGGCTGCGGCCTGTTTGCTGCGGTGCGTCATCTCGCGCACGGCCTACGACTGGCGGTCGCGCCCGACGACCGACTTTGCACCTGCGCTCAGCGGCGCTGTCGACCTGGATCGGCGTCGCGACGCTGCTATCGACTGGCATGCGGGCCGGCTGGCGCTCGCGCTCGTTCGCCGCGGAGTGTCGTCGAATCGCCGGTGCGTCGCCAGTCAGATCGCGGCGGTCAGTCAGCGTCGCCGGCGCGGGCGCATCCTGCTCGGCGTCTGGCACGACCGACGTGACGCAGAGCGCCGATCGCCGGGCAGCGGCGGGCTCGCGGAGGTCTTCGTGCTGCCGTTCATGATGATCATCCCGGGGATCGTCGGCGCCATCGGAAGCGCGGCCGGCAGCGCGGGCCGGAAGGTGAGATCAGCGCTCGTCGGCTAACCGGCGAAGACGAACAGCGCGTGACCGCCGGCGACGGCGACGTGCTGCTTGCCGTCCGGCGAGAAACGACATCGGGCCCGATCGGATCGCGCCGCCGGTCTGGAACTGCCACAGCGGCTTGCCGGTCGTCGCGTCGAGCGCGTAGAAGTTGCCTTCGTTCGATCCGCTGAAGACGAGGCCGCCGGCCGTCGCCATCACGCCGGCCCATGTCGGCGACGGCAGCGTGAAGTCCCACACCTGCTTGCCGGTCTTCGACGTCGAGCGCGCGCACCGCGCCCCACGATTCCTCGTCGAGCCGCTTCTCGCTGCCGCCGGTGTAATACGTGCCCGGCTGGTACTCGACGCCGGTCTTGTAATAGATCGATCCCATCTCGCGCACCGGCACGTACAGCATGCCGGTCGCCGGGCTGTAGCGACGGGCTCGCCCAGTTCGTCGATCCCTGCAGGCTCGGATAGACGAGCGTGCCTTTCTCCGACGGCTCCATGCCGGGAATCACGATCGGCCGTGCCGCGTTCGTCGAGGCCCTGCGCCCACGTCTGCTTCGCGTACGGCGTGCCGAACACGAACTCGCCGGTCTTGCGATCGAGCGCGTAGAAGAAGCCGTTGCGGTTCGCCATGACGACGAGCGATGCGCGGGCGTCCGCCGACGTCCGCGTCGACGAGCACCGGAATCTGGTTCGCGTCCCAGTCGTGCACGTCGTGCGGCGTGAACTGAAATGCCAGCGCGCCTTGCCGGTCTCGACGTCGATCGCGACGAGCGACGACGTGTAGAGGTTGTCGCCTTTGCGCGAGTCGCCGTTCCAGTCGGGACCGGGATTGCCGGTGCCCCAGTAGAGCAGCTTCAGCGCCGGATCGTACGAGCCGGTCAGCCACGTCGCGCCGCCGCCGTGCACCCAGCTGTCGCCGGGCCACGATCTCGCTGCCGGGTTCGCCCGGCGACGGCACGGTCCAGAAGCGCCACGCCTGCTTGCCGGTCTTCGCGTCGTAGGCGTCGAGGAAGCCGCGGATGCCCGGCTTCGCCGCCGCTGATGCCGACGATGACCTTGTCGTCGACGACGAGCGGCGCAGCGGTGATGGCAGTGGCCGGTCGGGTTGTCGCCGACGTGGACCGACCAGCGCTCGATGCCGGCCGTCGCGTCGAGCGCGACGAGATAGCCGTCGAGCGTGCCGACGTAGACCGTGTTGTCGAGGATCGGCGACGCCGCGGTTGACGCGCGGGAAGCCGAGGTTCAGCACGCTGGCGGCGATCGGCCGCGTCCATTCCCACAGCGGCTTGCCGCTCTTCAGATCCAGCGCCGCCGACCATCGTCGGTCCCGACGTCGACGTACATCACGCCGTTGACGACGACCGGCGTCGATTCGACCGAGCCGGTGCCCGGCGGCTGATAGACCCACGCGGGTCGCAGCCTCGCGACGTTCGTCGGTCGTGATCTGCGTGCAGCGGCGAGAAGCGATGCGAGCTGTACGACCCGGCGACATCAGCCACTGGCCGTCCTGCGCGAGCAGCGGCGCCGACGAGCGCGACGGCACGACGACAGGTCGCGCAGCTGACGCGCGCACGAGCGCGAAAGCCTCCGCCCGTGCGAAGCTGTCGTCTCATTTCGCACCTCGCAGCGTTCGCCAGATAGGCGACGAGATCGTCGAGATGCGCCGGCGAGCAGCCGCGTCGCAACGACGGCATCAAGCGTCGCCTCGAGCTCGCGGTCGAGCGCGCGACAGGTCCGACTTCTGCAGCGTGTGCATCGTTGCCGCGCTGCGTCGCGGATGTGGATCGCAGAACACGTCCTCGTTCACGCGGATGCCGCGGACGACGTTGCCGGCTGTGGTGGTCGCCTTTGACGACGAGATATCCGGGTGGATGCGAGGCCGCCGGTTTGACGAGCGCCTCGCGAGTGCAGTGGCACGGCGCCGCGGCAGCGCGCCGATCATGGTCAGCTCGGGACCGAGCGCATTCCGCCGCGTCCATCGACGATGTGGCAGCCGACGCGCAGCCGTTCGACTGTCGTAGACCGCCGCGCCGCGTTGCCGCGTTGCCAGGCAGCGGACGCGCGCGGTGCGGCGGAGCGAGAGCGACGCATGATCGCCGTCTGCCGCGCCACGCGTCTCGGTCAGCGCCGGTGAACCCCGGCATGTCCGGTCCCCGGGATGCCGTTGCCGCACGATCGTCGACAGATCCGAGTCGTTGGCGCGCGTGACGGAGCTTGCGCGGTGGAGGTCGGGTCCCGTGCCGCCTGTCGCCCGCGATTCCGTGGCACCACGCGCATTGCAGCGTCGAAGATGCGCTGGTCCGGCGGCGACGTCGCTCGACGCTGGGCGGCGCGCGAGCGATCGCGTGCTGCGCGCGGCCGCGCTGCGCCGGCAGCGCGCCAGGCACGCGACGAGCGAGGCGTCCAGCGTCCGCTGAACGGTCGCGATCGAGCGCCGGCCGGTTATCACGGTCAGCGCGCATCCCGCGGCAGGATCAGGTAGCGGCGGCGGGAGTCCTGGTCAGGGAGGCACGGTGCGGAGATCGAGCAGCACGCGGTCGTGCTCGATGCGCGCGATGACCGGCGGCGTCAGGCGGCGCAGCTGTTCTTCGAGCGCGTCCGGCGTCAGTCCGTCCTTTGCGATCGCGACGAGCCACGTCGGCAGCTCGACGCCCGGGCGCGCTGCCGCCGCCGATCGGCCGAGACGCCCGGCGACGACCTCCGCGCGCCAGCCGGCGGTCTGCGCGATCGCGCTGCGCAAGCGCGTCGGCGCGCGCGCCGGATTTCGTCGGCGGTCATGGTCAGCATGCGCTGCACCGGCACCGTCGTCGCTGCGCGGCCGGCGGCGTACTCCGCCGAGCGTCGCCTCGAGCGCGGCGTAGGTCATCTTGTCCACGCGCAGCGCGCGCATCAGCGGGTGCGCGCGGATGCGGTCGACGAGCGCCGCGCGTCCGACGATGATGCCGGCCTGCGGTCCGCCGAGGAGCTTGTCGCCGCTGAAGCAGCAGACGTCCACGCCCGCGGCGACCGTCGCCGCGACCGTGGCAGGTCGACACGGTGCACCGGATGGTCCGATCACCGATCTGGCCGATCGGGCCTGGTCGATCAGGTGCCGGCTCACGCAGATGGCCGCTGCCGAGATCCTCGGCGACCGGGATGTTGAACTTTTGCCAACGGCGACGAGATCCGCGAGCGTGCGGCCGCTCGGTGAAGCCCTTCGATCCGGAAGTTTGACGGGTGGACGCGCAGGATGAGCGCCGTGCGTTCGCTGATCGCCGCCGCGTAGTCGGCCGCCCGCGTCTTGTTCGTCGTCCCGACCTCGCGCAGCGATCGCGCCCGACTGCGCCATCACGTCGGGCACGCGGAAGCCGCCGCCGATCTCGACCAGCTCGCCGCGCGAGACGATGACCTCGCGCCCGGCCGCCAGCGCCGCCAGCACGATCAGCGTCGCCGCCGCGTTGTTGTTGACGACGACCGCCGCCTCGGCGCCGGTCAGCCGGCAGAGCAGCGCTTCGGCGTGGACGTCGCGCCGTCCGCGCGCGCCGCGTGCCGAGGTCGCATCTCGAGCGACGAGTAGCCGCGCGCCACGTCGGCGACGCGCTCGATGGCCGACGCCGCCAGCGGCGCGCGTCCGAGGTTCGTGTGATGACGACGCCGGTCGGCGTTGATCACCGGCTCGAGCGACGGCCGGAACGCGTCGTCCGAGCTGGCGTCGCGGCCGCCGGCTTCGATGCCGGCGCGACGACCGCCGCTTCGGTCGACAGCGCCGGCGTCGCCGCCGGCGATCGCCGCGCGCAGCCGCGGCTGCCGCCGCGCGCAGCGCGCCGACGGTCGGCGTCGGCGCCGAACCGCGCTTCGAGCGCGCGGATCGCCAGGCCGCTGCCGCAGCTGCGTCGATCGACGGAATCGACGCGGAAGTCGGGCATTGCGACGCGAAATGGTATGCTATTCCGCTGCATCCGCGCAATCTGCAATACTATGTCATCGATGCCTGCGGATCCGCCCAAATCATCGTCCGCTCGAGCGCTTCTGGCCGTATGCCGAGCTGCCGGAGCAGCCGACCGACGAGGAGCTCGCGTCGCTCGATCCCGATCTGCACGAGGCGCTGTTCGGCGCGCAGCCGCGTCCGTTCTCGATCACGCTCGTGTTTCCGGCGCTCGACGTGCCGCGACTTCTCGCGCGCGCTCGAGCTCGCGCGCGGCGTCGGCGGAGTTCCGCGAGACCGGGCAGCGGCGCGCGCACGCGCTACCGCGCGCGGTTCTGGTCCGAGCGATGCCGCGCAAGCTGCGCGATCTGTTTCGAGATCGTCGGCGCGTCGGACGCGACCGAAGTCCTGATCGACGATCGGCCGGTGCCGTACGCGCGCGAGCTGTGGCTGCCGCTCGTCTGGTTCCTCATTCCGCGGTAACGCCGGTGCCTCCGTCCAGTCGATCGACAGGATCTGCACGCGGCTCGAGGCCGAGCTGAAGCAGCTCGAGGCCGAATACAACATGTTCTTCGCCGGCCGGCTGCCCGAAACCGCCGTGGGAGACGCGCGCCCGCGTCGAAGCGCTCGGTCAAGCAGTACGACCGCGCGCTACATCCCGAACACCGGCGATCGCTTCCGCTTCACGCACGCTGCAGTCGCGCTACGCGACGTTCATCGATCTCTGGGATCGCGGCCTGCGCGCGCGCGAAGAAGGACGGCCGGGCCCGTTCGCGCAGAAGCGCGCGCGACGGAGCCGGAGCAGAAGGGCCCGGAGGATCGCATTCTCCACGTCGCGTCGTTCCAGCGATCCGGTGCGCGAGATCGACAAGCTCACCGAGCTCTACGAGTCGCTGGCCGAAGCGCGCCGCGAGGTCGGCGAGAGCACGCGTGCCGTTCCACAAGTTCGCCGAGCTGGTGAAGAACCAGGTGAAGAAGCTGCGCGAGACCGGCAGCGCCCGAAGTCGCGTTTCGCGTCGCGGTGAAGGACGGGAAGGTGAGCTTTACGGCGCGGGCGTTGAAGGGCGTGACAGGGACTAGGACTGAAGGCGAATGGCTAAGAGCTGAGGGCTGGAAGCGGACTGATGGCCACTGGCTAGCCCTTCGCCACTCAGCCATGTCAAGCGGCTAGATCTTTGGTGACGTTGCCGGCCTGCGGGCCTTTCGGGCCGTCGACGATCTCGAACTCCACCGCCTGGCCTTCCTCGAGCGAACGGAAGCCGTCGCCCTGAATGGCCGAGTAGTGGACGAAGACGTCGCTGCCTCCGTCGCGCTCGATGAACCCGTAGCCTTTGGCGTTGTTGAACCACTTGACCTTGCCTGTGATGCGCATCGTTCTTTTCCTGCTTGCTGTGACGCGACGACCGCGTCGTTGAACAATACGAGGACAAAAAAAAGGCCGCGTTGTGCGGCCTTTCCCTTACGGCGCCAGGCCCGCCCGGCGTCGACAGCGATGATACTGGACTTTCGTTGATTATGCCAAGAGCCTTGCTGAGCGTTTCTGACAAGACCGGGATCGTCGATCTCGGCGCGCGGCCTCGCCGCGCGCGGATTCGAGCTGGTCTCGACCGGCGGCACGGCGCGCGCGCTCGCCGATGCCGGCCTCGCGGTGACCAGCGTCTCCGACATCACCGGCTTTCCCGAGATGATGGACGGCCGCGTGAAGACGCTGCACCCGGCGTTGCACGGCGGCATCCTCGCGCGGCGCGATCGTCCCGACGATCTCGCGGCGCTCGCGCGCCACGGCATCGGCCTCGTCGATGTCGTCGTCGTCAACCTGTATCCGTTCGCGAAGGCCGCCGCGAATCCGGCGACGCCGTTCGAGGCGCTGGTCGAGGAGATCGACATCGGCGGGCCGTCGCTCAGTCCGCGCCGCGGCGAAGAATTTCCGCGGCGTGCTCGTCGTCGTCGACCCGGCTCGATTACCCGCGGCTGCTGGCCGCGCTCGATCGAGACGCCGACGCTGGCGTTCCGGTTCGAGCTGATGGCTGAAGGCGTTCGCGCACACCGCCGAGTACGACACCACGATCGCGACGACGCTGCTGCAGACGAAGGTCGATGGCGATCGCGTCGAACGCGCGCAGAGCCCGGACGAACGCATTTCAGGCCGACGATCGAGCTCGCCGATCGGGTCGAATCTCGTCGCCGTCGAAAAGATCAGAGATCTCGCGCTACGGCGAGAACCCGCATCAGAAGGCCGCGTGGTATCGGAACGCCGTGCCGGCGGCTTCCGGCTTCAGCGCGGGCGGATGTCCTGCAGGGCAAGGAGCTGTCCTATCACGAATCTCCTCGATCTCGACGCCGCGGCCCGCATCGCGCTGGAATTCGCCGAGCCGGCGGCGGTCGTCGATCAAGCACACGAACCCGTGCGGCGCGGCGATCGGCGAGTCGGCCGGCCGACGCCTACGTCCGCGCGCGCGACGCCGACAGCCTCGCCGCGTTCGGCGGAATCGTCGCGCTGAACCGACCGATCGACGTGGCGGCGGCCGAGGCGATCGTGTCGACGTTCATCGAGGCCGTGATCGCCCCGGGCCTGGACCCGGGTGCGCGCCCGCGGCATCCTGCCGAGGAAAGCCAACATGCGCGTCGTCATCGCCGCCTTCGACGCCGTCGTGACCGTCGTGGCGACGTGCGGTCGATTCTCGGCGCCGTGCTGATTCAGGAGCGCGACTGTCGTGTCAGAGGCCCATCGGCCGTGGACGCGCGGCATCGCCCGGACGGCTTGCGGGTCGTCTCGAAGCGGACGCCGACGGCGCAGGAATTGGGAGGCGCTCCGGTTCGCGTGGCGCGTGTGCGCGCACGTCAAATCGAACACCGTCATCTTCACCGATTCGCGGCGCACGCTGGCGATTGGCGCCGGTCAAATGAGCTCGCGTGGACGCGGTCAACGTCGCGGCTGATGAAGTGCGCAGGCCGCTGGCCGATCGCTGAGCCGGGTCGGTCGCGGCGTCAGATGCGTTCTTCCCCTTCCGCGACGGGCCTCGATGCTGTCGCCCGGGCGGGCGCGACCGCGGTCATTCACCCAGGAGGGTCGGTCCGCGACGCGGGAGGTCATCGCCGCGGCGGATGAACACGGGATGGCGATGGTGGTGACCGGCCAGACTGGCACTTCCGGCACTGACGCAAGACCGACGGATCATCACGAAGACCACCCGAAGAGCCACGAAGATCACGATCAGGAGCGTCTTCGCTCAGGATAACCTTCGTGCATCCTCGTGCTTCGTGACGGACCTGACTTCATGGCTTCAGGCTTCTCTCCATCGTGAAACGGCAGCGCTGACGACGATCAGGAACAGCATCAGGAACTCCGAGTCGCCGAAGCTGTACTCGAAGAGCCCGGCCGTCAGCATCGCCGTCGTCGCGGCGAGCGCCGCGGCGGGCAGGAAGCGATCCGGTGCCGTCCGTGAACCGGCGCCACGCGGTCGCGCAACAGCGTGACGATGAACCAGAGCCAGACGGCCAGCGCGCGGCAGACCGCGCTCGGCAGCGATCTGCATCGGCACGTTGTGCAGGTGCGGGTTCACCCGCTGACGGCGTCCGGACCACGCGATACTCGGCGTAACGCCGCTCCACCATGTTGGGTCCGACGCCCGTCAACGGGTTGCGCCACGATCATCCGCTCGCCTTCCCACAGCATCGCCACGCGGTCGCGCCGAGTCGGATCTTTCGTGTCGAACATCGAGACGAAGCGCTGGCGTAATCTGGCCGGGTGCGAGCGCAAAGAAGATGGCGCGCGACGATCGGCGCGGATCGCAAACAGGCGGAAGTCCTTCAGCGAGAACAGCAGCGCGGCCGCCACGCACATGCCGACCGTCGCGCTCGCGCGAGAAGGTCAGCGACGACCGCCACCGTCAGCGCCGGCAATGACGAGCGCCGCCCACGTCCGTTCGCCGCGCCCGAACAGCACGCGCGCCATCGCAATCGCGATCACGAGCATCAAGCAGCCCCGAGTACGTCATGTAGTGGCCGAGCGTGCCCCTGCGGCCGGTGTCCCAGGTAGTCGTAGTGCAGGATGCCGCACTGCACGATGCCGTAGGCGGCGCTCACCGCCGCACAGGTCAGGATGACGGTCATCAGCATCGGCGCGCGGGACCGGCTGACGAACCGGTAGGTGGCGGGGACGATCAGAAAGCAGCACGAGCTGCTTGCAGTCGATGAGGCTCGCACGCAGATCGGTCGACAAGGCAGCGCCGACACCAGCGTGATGCCCGCATACGCGAGCGAGCGGCCAGAAGAAATGCGGCGCGCGCAAAGCGCTCGCGGCGCACGACGAGGAGCAGGAGCCAGCACGCAAGGCCGAGGGCCAAGCAGGATCTGCGCGGCCGCGATCGAGAACTGCAGCGCACCGGCCACGCCGATCAGCGCGGCCAGGCCCGCCGTTTCGAGCGGCTCGGCCCGGAAGCGGCTCCCGGGCGTCGAGGGCTATGGCGTTGGTCACGGCTGTCATCTTAATCCGTGATCGCGGTCGTAGGCCGGGACAGTCGGTGGCCTGTCGATGGCCAACCAGTCATTACGTGACGTGTCAGCCTCGGTCAACGAAGCACTCGAACGGCAGGGCCTCGAAGACCTGTTCCGGGCTGAATCCGCGTCAGGCACCGGAAATCGCCAGGAGCGCAGACGCGCTGGTCGCACGGGCGGCAGGGCAGCTTGCCGACATCGACCGACTCGGTCGGCGTAGCGGTCGCTTCGCCAGGGCGCCGAACGCACCGGCAGCGTCGGCCCGCATAAGGCCGACGATGGGCACGTCGGTCGTGGCGGCGATGTGCAGGGGACCGCTGTCGCCGCCGATGTAGAGCGCGGCACGATCGAAGAGCGCGCGGAGCTCGGCCAACGAAAACTCGCCGCACGAAACGACGCGCGCTGGCCGCGTCCCCGCCCAGGGCGGACCGCGCGCCGGCGATGACACGCTGACGCGGCATCCCCTTCCGAGGGTCCTGACGTGACGACGAAGCGGCGCGCCGGCTCGTCGCCGGCCGAGCTTCGCGATCAGCGTCGACGAAATGCTCGATCGGCCACCGCCGGAACGGATTGCCGGCGCTGACGTGGACGACCACGATCGGATCGTCCAGGTGCACGCCGCACTGGCGGAGCCGCGCGTCGACTGCCGCGGTCGCGTCGTGCGCGTCGGCGGGCATCTCGACCGGATCGATCGAACGCGGTCGGCGGCGCGATGTCGAGCGACGTCGAGTAAATCCCACTGGTTCTCGACCGAATGGCGCTGGCGCAGCTCGCGCGGCCGGGCGATGCGGCGCGTACATCCAGCCACGGCCGGCGATCTCGTAGCCGATGCGAACCGGTGCGCCGCTCAGCCACGTCAGCAGCGACGCGCGCGGGCCGCCATGAAAGTCGATGGCGACGTCGATAGCGCGCCGCCTTGCAGGCGGCGTCCGAGCGCGACGTCGGCCAGCAGGCCGCTCAGCCCGCGCGCACGCGGCGCGACGATGACGTCGTTGAGGTTGGGGTTGTCGAGGACCACCGGCGCGGCGGCGGGTTCGACGATATAGGAGAGGTGCGCGTCAGGAAACCGCCGGCGCAGCGCGTGAATGGCCGGCGTCGTGAACACCACGTCGCCGATTTGTCGCAGCCGAACCAGCAGTATTCGCAATTACCCGATTACCCGATAACCTGATTACGCAATTCTGATCAGTGTCGACTCGACTCCAGATTCTGACAGTTTCGCTTACGGTTCGATTGTCGGCTTCGTCGATGAGCATGACCGGGATGTCGTCCTTTGATCGGATACACACGCTTGCACGTCGCGCATTTGAGCGCGGTGCCGTTCTTGACGAGCGTCACCGGCGTCTTTGCAGTTGGGGCAGGCGAGAATCTCGAGCAATTCCGGGTCGACCGGCATGGGGGAATATATGACACCTCCCCCTTTTGTGGAACAATTCGATCGTATGAAGTTCGCAGTGTTCGTCGCCGCGTGCAGCATCGCGTTTCCGCTGCTGCCGCGTCCGGTGCGCAGACCACGGCCGCACCGATCTCGAAAGGCGGCTGAAGCGCTACGCGCAGTTCCTGCTCGGCGCATCACCTCGAGGAGCGCGAAGACGAGAACGGCGCGATCGCGGCCTACAAGCGCGCGATGGAGCTCGATCCGGCAGGCGGCGGACATTCCCGCGGAGCTGGCCGCGCTCTACCTGCGACAGAGCAAGGTGCAGGAAGCGATGGGCGCCGGCCGAACAGGCGCTGAAGGTTGCGCCGGCCAATCGCGAAGCCAACCGTGTGCTCGGCATCATCTACGCGGCGCTGTCGGAGGGCGGTCGTGGCGGCGGCGCCGTGCGCGCGGCTGCCGACCGGGCGTCGTCCGACAACCTCGCCAAGGCGATTCGCCATCTGGAGGCGGCGCTCGAGCGGCCGATGTCGCAGGGCGATCCCGAACGTGCGGGCGACGCTGGCGCGCGTCTACGTGACGGCGCGGCAGCATCGACAAGGCGATTCCGCTGCTCACCGATCTCGTCTCGCAGGAGCCCGGCTGGCAGGACGGTCCGGCGATGCTCGCGGAAGCGTACGCCGGCGCTGGCAAGCACCAGCGACGCCATCGCCTGGTTCGAGCAGCATGCGGCCGACGATCCGCGCCTGCTGCCGACGCTCGCCGACTTCTACGAGCGCGAGCGGCGCTGGTCCGACGCGGCGGCACGCATGAGCGCGCGCTGCAGCGCGCTCGCGCAACGCGGAGCTGAAGGCGCGCTACGCGTCCGCGCTGCTGCAACGCGGGCGGCCGCAGAACTCTGACGAAGGCGCGCGACGTGCTGACGGAGATGACCGCCGCCGCGCGCACGCCAGACGCGCTCGGCATGCGCGCGCTGTACTCTGCTGTCGCAGGCCCAGCGGCGCCTGGGCGACACCGGCGGCGCGGAGGCGAGCGCGCGCAAGTTGATCGCGCAGAACAGCGGCAGCGCATTTGGGCTACTACGCGCTGGCCGAAGCGCTCGAAGAGCGGCGTCAGTATCAGGCGGTCATCGACGCGCTCGCGCCGGTGGTCGCCAGAGCCGCGCCGGCCCGCGCCGTTCGACGTCAGCGATCCTGCTTGCCGCATCTCGGGCTTCGCCTATCAGGAGCTCGGACAGCACGACAAGGCGATCGCGACCTTCGAGCAGGCGCGTCGCCTGTCGCCCGAGGATGCGGCCGTCGCCGGCTATCTGGTCGAGGCGAACATCGCCGCCAAGAGCATACGGCGCTGCCGTCGATGGCGCGCGCGCGCCGCCGCTCGCCGACAATCCCGACGATCTCCGGCTGCTGCGCGTCTGCAGGCCCGGGCGCTGCGCTCACACGGGCAAGCCCGAGCAGGGCATGGCGATTCTCGAAGAGGCCTTGAAGAAGCACGCCGACAACCCCACCGCGTCACGTCGCGCTGGCGCAGGCGTATGGCGAAGCCGATCGCGGCGCCCAGGCGGTCAAGCTGCTGCAGGACGCGCAGACCAAGTTCCCGTCCGATCCACGCGATCACCTTCGAGCTGGGCGCGGCGTTCGACAAGCAGAAGAAATTCGCGGAAGCCGAGGCGGCATTCCGGCAGCTGCTCTCGAGAGATCCCGAGAATGCCGCGGCGCTCGAACTACCTCGACTACATGCTCGCCGAACGCGGGGAGCGTCTCGACGAGTCGGTGAACTTCGTCAAGAAGGCGCTGCAGATCGAGCCGGAGAACGGGTCGTTCCTCGACAGCCTCGGCTGGGCGTACTTCAAGGCGGACAAGCTGGATCTTGCCGAAGACGAGCCTGCGCCGCGCCGCCGAACAGCTGCAGACCAACTTCAGTGATTCAGGATCACTACGGCGATGTGCTGCTGAAGCTGGGACGCCTCGACGAGGCGATCGTGGCGTTCACTCGCGCGCTCAGCCGGCGATGGCGACTCCATCGATCGCGCGCGAGATCGACCAGCAAGATCCGCACGGCGAAGCAGAAGCTCAATAAGAAGTGAGGTGCAGTTCGTGCCGTCGCGCCGTCCTGATTCTGGACGATCTGTTCGGCGTCGTGCGCCCCCAGGCTGACCAAGCTGCCCACCGGGCCCCGGCACGCTTCGCACCCGACATCGCGGCGGTTCTCCTGCAGGCTCCACCGAGCTGTCAGCGCGTCCAGTCCTTGACCGCCGAGATTGCCGTCAGCGGATCGGTCGGCGGCCAGCGCATTCGCGCCCGGCTGATCTGGCGGCTTTACGCCATCGATCCGTGCGCCTCGAGGCGGTGGCGCCTTCGGCGCCGCCGCTGCTCACGCTCGTGGCAACGGCGAACGACGGCACGCTTCTCCTGCCGCGTGATCGGGCGCGTCGTCGAGCACGGCCCGCCGGCCGAAGTGATGGCCGCCGTGGCGGGCGTTCCGCTCGGGCGCGAACGACATGCTGCGCACGCTGACCGGTTGCGCGATGCCCGATCGGCTCTGACAGTCCGCTCGCGATGGGCGACAACTGGCGCACGTCCGCTGGTCCCGGCGGCGGCGAAGATCTATCTGCACCGCGATTCGGCGACGGCGCCGTGGCGGCTGGTGACGTATCTGCATGGCGGCGACGCGCTCCGCTGCGACCTGGCGCGCCGACTACGACGACTTCCACGACGGGCTCCTCACGTCGTCCGCCTGGTCAGCGCCGATCGAGCGTCGCTTCAACCTGGAGCTCAAACTGTCGCAGCTCGAGCCCAACGTCCAGCTGAAGCCGGAAGTCTTTCGCGTGGACGTGCCGCCGAATGCCGAGCGTATCAGCGTCGAGGAACTGAAGCGGTCCGGGCTGCTGGGCGCCACCAAGGGCCGTGACCAGTACTGCCGCTGGCGCGCGTCCGTGCATTTGCGAAGATCAACCGTTCGCTCGAAGTCCTGGCGTCCGGCCGGATGGCTTCCACGAGCTGCGCACGGTGTTTCAATCGATCGCGCTGCACGACACGATCGCGATCCGCGCGGGCACCTGGCGCGTTTCGACCGACCTGCGACGACCCCGCGTGTCCGGCCGATCGAAGCAATCTCGATCCGGCGCGCCGCCGAAGAGGTCTGAAGGGCGGCCGGCCGCCGGGGAGTCCCGCGCGACGTGTCGATTCATCTGACCAAGCGGATCTCCGCTGCAGGCCGGCCTGGGCGGCGGCAGCAGCGATGCGGCGGCCGCGTTGCGGGCGTTCGGGCCGTCTGTGGGCGCGTGAAACCGGTCGAGTTCGCGCTATCGGGTCGTCGCTCGGCGCCGACATCCCGCACTTTTTCGAGGGCGGCACGGCGCTCGGACTGGATCGTGGCGATCTGTTGTTTCCGCTCGTCGATGCGCCGCGCGCGTGGTCGTGCTGGTCTAAGAACCTTCCGTTTACGCGCGATCTCTGAAGACAAATCTAGGACCGAGAAGTTTAGAAAAACAGAATCAGGTCTTTATTTAGTTTATTTTCCAGCGATCTTGCGATCGATCTGGGAACGGCCAACACGCTCGTTTATGCAAAGGGGCGCGGCATCGTCGTCTCCGAGCCGTCGATCGTTGCGATCAACAAGGTGACGAACCAGGTCGAGGCGGTCGGCCGCGACGCAAAAGAAATGCTCGGCCGCACGCCGGGCAACATCGTTGCGATCCGTCCGATGAAGGACGGCGTCATCGCCAATTTTGAGGTCACGGAAAAGATGCTGCAGCATTTTATCCGCAAGGCCCACAATGGCAAATCGTGGGTCCGCCCGCGTGTCGTGATCGGCATCCCGTCTGAGATCACCCAGGTCGAACGACGGGCGGTCGAGGATTCGGCATATCGAGCAAAGGCCATCGAAGTTTATCTCGTCGAAGAGGCGATGGCCGCCGCGATCGGCGCGGGCTTGCCCATCACCGAGCCGCACGGCAACATGGTCGTCGATATCGGCGGCGGCACGACCGACATCGCGGTCATCTCGCTTTCGGGCATCGTCTATTCGCGCGCGGTGCGCGTGGCCGGCAACGAGATGGACGAAGCCATCACGCAATACATCAAGCGCAAATACAACCTGCTGATCGGCGAACGCACGTCCGAGGCGATCAAGATCGCTCTGGGCAGCGCTTCCCGCTCGAAGAGCCCCTCTCGATGGATGTCCGCGGCCGCAACCTGATCGAGGGCATTCCCAAGACCATCACGATGACCGACGAAGAGATCCGCGAGGCCCTTTCCGATTCGGTCTCGACGATCATCAACGCCGTCCGCGTCGCTCCCGAACGCACACCGCCCGAGCTCTCGGCCGACATCGTCGAACGCGGCATCGTCCTCACCGGCGGCGGCGCTCTGCTCAAGAATCTCGATAAACGCCTGATGATCGAAACCGGCTCTGCCGGTCGTGATCGCCGACGATCCGCTTTCGTCGGTCGTGCTCTGGCACCGGCAAGATGCTTTCCGATTTCGAAGCTCCTCAAACGCGTCAAAGTGGGACAATTCATTAATGACAGGGAGTTAAAGACAGTGAAAAGTGAAACGAAAAGTGAAAATTACTGATTTCACTATTCACTATTCACTATTCACTATTCACTGACAATGGTTGAGCGTAGTCAAAGAAGTTTGGCGACTGACCCCGTGGTCTGGTGGTCGTCGCTTTTATTATTATTCTGTCATGATGGCGTTCGACGCTAAAGAGATAACGTCGGGCCAGCGTGTCGTGCGTTCGTGGACGCAAACGATCGCGGATTTTGTCCAGTCGCCCGTCACCACGGTAACGTCCTCGGTTTCCCACTACTTTACGTCGATCTCAAATCTGTCTCGGCCCAGGACGAGAAACGGCGCAGCTAAAGACAAGGTCCAGGAACTTGCAGGTCGAATTAAAGCAAAAAGAAGATCTGGCCTGCTGAAAACACGCGTCTGAGATCGCTACTTCAGTTAAAGGATCAGCGCTAAATATAGCGGTACTTACGGCGAGGATCATAGGCCGCGATCCGTCCGTCTGGTTCGACTCCATCGATCATAAATCGCGGCACCCTGATGGCGTGGCCTTGAATATGCCCGTCGTAACCGACGGCGGCCTTGTCGGACGCGTCACCGCGGTCAGCCCGCTGACGTCGCAGGTCGATCTCATAACACGCGATAAATCGGGGTCGAGCCGATCGGCCAGATCGGCGAGTCGAATGCCCTCGGCGTCGTTACCGGCACAACGGCAAAGGGACCTGCTCGAAATGAAATACGTTTCTGGGTGAGCGTCAGTGCAGGTCGGGCAGCTCGGTCTTTACTACCGGTCAGGACGGCATATTTCCGGCGGGCTCAAAATAGGCGAGATCGTCAATCTCGTTTACGGCTCGGCTACAACGCCGCATCAGATACAGATCCGTCCGGCCGCGAGGCTGGAATCAATGCAGGAGGTCGGCATTCTGCTTTACGAACCGCCGCAACGAACGGAATTCGAGCAGAAACCGCCAAACGCCGTTGGGAAGCCAGAGACACGGTGAGCGGGCCGCAGAGATATCATTTTTTAAGAGGATGGAAGGCGTGCAGGCTATACAATTGCATTGATCATCGCGATAGTCCTGCAATGGACGCTGCGCAACGTTGCGGAGCCGTTCGGTTACATCGACTTTCCGTTGATCGTTGTCGTCTATGCCGCGCCCAGCGAAATTCGATCCGGGCCATACCTTTGGCACGATCTCGGGCATCGCGGTCGATGCCTTGAGCGGGGTCTGCTGGGCTCAATGGATTCGCCAAAACCTTTATCGCGTATGTGATTTCTGAGATCGCACGGCGGGTCTATCTGGACAACCTTCTCCTCCGTGAATACCCGTCATAGCCGGAGCGTTTGTCTCAAGTGATGTCATTTATTATGGATTGCACTCGGTTGTTTGGCCAACCGCCGGTGGGCGACGTTGCTGGTTACGGCGGCGTATTCGCTCATCGGTACAACGATCGCCGGAACACTCGTCTATTTGCTCTTGCAAAGTTTTGCGGGAGACAAAACTCACCGCAAAAACGCGATATGTTTGCCTCGTGGCGGCAGACCAGACGTCGTAATCCGATCCGCCTTAATAAATAAAGTAAAGTTTCTGATTTTTCGCAACTATGAAAATAGGTGACCACATTCAAAATCTAAGGGTCGAGGATCGTCATCGTGCAAGCCGTCGCCTTTGTCCTGCTTGCCCTGCTTGGTGTACGGCTTTATTACCCGCAGGTCGTAAAGGTGAATACTTACAGCGACCGGGCCGAGAGCCAGCGTGTCCGTCTTGATCCCGATACCGGCGCCGACGCGCGGCGATCCTTGACCGCAACGGGAAGCTGCTGGTCGATTCGCGTCCGACTTATAATGTCGTTCTTACTAACGAACCTGGCAATACGTAACTGAACGAAGCACACC
>ERZ1370068.7104-contig-6042_pt1 | contig 46923 bp, 70 predicted proteins | sample MGYA00561227_ERZ1370068 | MGnify/ENA primary metagenome ERZ1370068 (study PRJEB38410, sample SAMEA6850437) | metagenome | study: Metagenomic assessment of the ecological functions of the soil: analysis of the soil microbiota associated with the... | reverse complement strand
TGGCCGCTGTTCAGTTACGTATTGCTGGATGTCGGATCAGCCCAAGCGACGTCTATACCACTGAGCCACTCGACAATCGCTGTCTCGGTGGATGTGAGCAATTATGCTCATTGATGCTGTCGAATAGTGCCAAATCACTTCCCGGCTTCAAGTGCGCTAAGCGTCTCGGACGCCCTTCGCGCCTTCGAGACATTGAGGCGGTCATGTACGCTGTGCCGGCCCTCTGCGAATCTTCCGCACCTTCGTCCATCGGCTTGCGCTCTAGCGCCAGGAACTCCTTTTTCGGGAAGCAATTTCTTTAGCCACTGATTCAGGACGCCTTCCAGTAGAAAACCAGCATCAGCAGCGCGGCGCGTTGGTGCGTTTCGCGACGAATCGATCGTTCGCCGACACGCTCCGGCCTGCGCCAAATTAGCGGCCTCGAGCTTGGAATATTCAAAGTCGTGCCAGGGTCCTCCAGCACAGAGATCGTCTCGACCTGAGAACGTCCGCCCTTTATCTGACGCGCGTATTTCCATGGCCGTCCCTTTCGTTTGCCAGATCCAAGTTCCGCTCACAGACCGTTCCTTAGGATCTGCTCGGATACAATGGTGCAGAACGGTACGCTGCGGCTTGGCAAGCGGCGGCTTCGACGTACTCGTAACCATAAGCACGGCCTAACGATCCATTGACTTGAGCGCACCTGTCAACCCGAGAGCGATGGCTACTGCATTCGGATCCAGTCTCTACCGCGGCGACCTTGCGCAATAGCTACTCTACATATTGGTCCGGTCCGTTGAAGCGTTGAATAGTACGAGCAATCGTGGTCGGCGAAAAAGTCGAGAACACATCCTTCGCGTCCGCGACAAAGCGATCACGTTTCGAACTTGGTCGATTACGATGCAATCGATCTCCCAGCCCAAACGGAATCGCTCAACCCGATTGCTTTTCGCCTTCTTGATATTCCGCCGAACGAGGGGCGTGACTCGCTGGGATACTTGCTCCACTTCGACTTCAAGGCGTTTGTTGCGAAAGTCGCGCAAATCGTCCAGCGCGGACTACGCTCGGACGGCAGTTTGTCTGACACCAAGGAACGTCCCTTGGCTGAGGTATCAAGCAGAACGCGGCGCGACCCTCGCACTGCCGGGGCAAGACGTATATCGCGCCTGAGCTCACCTGAACAAAAGGACGCGTCATCAACCGAATCGGTCGACGTTCTTTGCTCCCAGTGCTCGATGTCCCAGTCAATTGTTCCGACCGCAAGGTGAGATAGTTCAAGTGCTCGCTGCCTCGCCGACACTCTGTTCGGGTGCAATCTCGCCGCATCTGCTTTTGAACTGCTCGATGCTAATCCGCTGCGATCTCTGCCTCTTCTCGCGAAACGGGCCAGAGTTGCCCGATGTCCAGAACTGTGCGAATGTCTCGAGACTAAAACCACCGTCTCGGCCAGAGCTTTGCTGACGTTGGACAAGTAGTTTTTGTTGATCTGCGATTTCGGCCGCCATCGCCGAGGAGAGTTTCGTCGCGCTCGCGATGTTGAACCGTGCTCTCGCCTCGCCGAATGCTTTGCCGTCAAACGCGCTCGGAGTCAGCTGCGCTCTTTTTGTTTGATATCAAACATTGGAGTCAATCACTGTCTCGGTCGGAGCGAGTATGATTGCTCTCACTTCTGAGAGTACGATAACTCCATTAATAGTTCGGCGATTCCCAGAAGCGCCATCAGATATACGGTTCACGTGCCGTTGGCCCTTGAAATCCAGCCGGCCGACTCTTCGACCAGCAGAGTGATGACGCGCGTTAGTCGATGCGATTCGCGCCCTTCGTTAGCTCCAAATCAACGGGGTCATGCCAGAACCGGGAATCCCTTCGTTTTGTCGGCGGATCTGTGTCACCGCCATCTGGCACACAACGATCTCCGAGTTCGTGCAATCCACATTCGAGGAAGTGAATCGTGATCGAACTCTGACATCGTTTCCCTCAGAATCGCGCGCAAAATGGGGGCAATCCGCTCACTCTCCAGTGATGTAGCCGCCGCGCCATCGTAACGTCCCTGGCTGGACTCCAAGTTGTTTGAGTCGTTTAGCCAGCTCGCCTTCAGTTGAGGACACTAGCGCGCCGCTAATCTTGCACTGGATCGGGCAACACGTTTGCGTGGACGGGCAGTTCAATTGCAGTCGAACGAACCTGGTGGTGCGCTCGACCAAGCAGCCACGAACGCAGTGCGGTCGAAATTCTGTCCAGCGTTAAGTGCGATCACCTGGAGACGTCGAAATGGCGCTACTACCGCCGCCCCTCCCGCCGCTACGTCGTCCTTACTAATCAGTTCAGGGGCATCTTGACTCCACCCGACGACGATTTCTCCAACATGCGCGTGAACGAAGCGCAACGCAGTGCCTTTGCTGCTTAACGGTGTAGTAGTATTACGCGCAAACCTATCATAGCAGAGGACAACGAAGTCAGAGTCGCTTGGATATCGGCCGAACGTTCGATCTTCCAATGAATAGTCGACGCCAGATTTACAAGAGTTTCGCGAGCTTGACGAGGGTATCCGGACCGAAGCATTGAATTGCCACTAACGGCGGGATAAACCGAACGTCCCAAAAGGTCCGTTCGGGTATTGGCTGGTCGGAAACCGTGAGTGCCTGCCGTAACCATCCCAGAGGTGTAAGGGATTGAACTGCATTGCCCGCATCGCATGCTTGAGCGGCGCTTCCGCTGCAGTCTCCTTCCATTCGGCGTCGCCACGATGTGGCTCTATCGAAATCAAGTCCCAGGGCTGCCCGTGCGCGATAATGCTTTTGCCGTTTGCTCGCCAGCGTAACCGGCGTTGATTGACGCCCGGTGCGCACGGTTAGCGAGGCTCGTCGAAAAAGAAAAAGAGACGTCCTCACTTGGGAGTTTCGCGGGTTTTGCCACTATCGCAGGTCATGCCTCAACGAAGCCGCTGCTACGCTTTCGGCGGCCGCTAATGCTGCGTGACCGGAGGCGCTCAGAACAATGACACGAGCGATAGGTGTGTCGTCATAGAGACGAAGTTGACCCGACATTGCCAGACAGGTGTGGTAAGCTGGTCCGACTGCCTCCAGACGGTCGAATCGGTCCGAGAGTTCGAGGTTGACCGTGCGGTCACGCGGATCCAGGCAGTCACTAAGTCAGAACAACACGACACTACGTTCGTCGAGCAAAAGCGCAAATACGCGCGGTATACCGCTCCTGATCGGAAAACGGCCCAACGAGCCGCAAACGCGACATGTGAAAAATTGATTTAAGAACGCGCTCCTCTCGTCTTGGAACGCCGTCGAGGACGTGACATCGAAAGCTGCCGCCTGACCTGCCAGATCGATCACTGTTGCCTCGAGACATCGGGCCAAAAAGCCGGACGGCAGCGCAGAGCCGGAAGGCATTCCGAATAGCTAGTGCAGATCGAACATGGAGCTTGGATCGTGCAGTGCAAAGTCGACGGCGTTAGAGTCGCGTCTGTCGCCCAATCTAGAGCTCGTACCCAAGCGAGGCGTTACCTTCGGGTCCGCAATGACAGCGCGGCTACTGAAATCCCCCTGCTACAAGCTCCGCGTTTGTAACGGTAACTTCTGATCAGGCGCTGGTCGATCTGTGCCTGGCACGGCCAAACGCCCGAGTATGCAGCCACTGCCATGTCAAGTCGTCCCAGCACAACTTGCGCAAATTCGTCGATCAGCAAGGCGATTGAGAAGAATCTTGGCGGTAGCTCGGTGCACGATGCGAGCTCAGTTTCGAACATCGCTACCGGCCCGTTCTAGACTGCCCGGCAATATTCGGAAGAGGTTCTCGTTCCAATCGACAAGCAGGCAGCCGAGGGTCTAGCGGAACAAAGTCTTCCATGTAGGCCACGTCTGGACTCCGCTCTCGAGTGGCGTCGACAAAGGGCGGTTAGGTCTGTTGAGGTTGCCTGTGTGCCATCGGGCCATATCCGGATGGTGTCGATGTATAGCCTTCCCAGCGATGGCGACGATGAGCCGCGGTCGGCGAGGTTGACTTGGCCTCAATTAAGTGAAGAATCGACAGCGCCTTATGCGCCGAGAGTGCTTGACGAAACGGATCAAGCATGGCCCTTCGACGGTTTCTGCGCAGATCTTGGCTTTTCTTGCTCATTGCTCATCGAGGCTCTTTTGATGGGCAGCTGGGCCGCGGCAGTGGGATTACTGAGAATCCGATCGCGCTTCTCGAGGTTGTGGCGGTGGCACACAGTAGCTGCACGTTCGCGGACGTTACCCAGGTCCCCCTCTGGCCCATGGAAGGTCGTGGTCGAAGTGGAGCTCGTCCTCTGCACCACAGATCGCACTTGCCAGCGTCGCGCCTCCAGACTTCGAGTTTCACGGCCTACGTCGGAATGATTCGGCGCCGTGTCGGATGGAGAAGTGCTCGGAGGCACGTCGAAGTCCTCCTCGCCTTCAGCCAGCCACCAACCTGAACTTGAACACGGCTTTCGATACTCGTCCCGCTCCCGCCATGAGTCGACTAGGTGGAAGACACCGTTATAGGACCAAATACCGGTATGGATTTTCGTAAACGCGAACTCTCTCTGGTTCGCGATGTCCACCTTCGCATCTTGTGCGGTTTGTGGAACTTCCGTTGCGTGAGTGAACCTGACAGTAGCGCTCGGGCTGATCGAGCACCTTGGGATTCGGCGAATGTGGACCACGCGGTTCATCGTGACCCTCGTGAATCGGTGTTGTTCCACCATCCTCCGAGTCGTCGCGATATGGCGCATTTCGTCGAACGGACATCAGAATCACCGAATGATTCCCGCCGAGACAAAGTTCATCCCCTTGCTGCGAATCAGTTCCTTCTCGCGGCATCTCGATGTAGGGAATGATGTTGTCAGTCACGCTCGTTGTCGTTCGTGGCCGCTCCCGACAGACAATTGGTGAGCGTTTCGGGTTCGGGGCGAACGATCGAACAATTCCGCCGGCTCAACACGCTGGCCGTTCGCCGTTAAGGTCGTGATGATGTTCGGCTCAAAAGTCTTTTGGATCGACATCCATTCCCTGGAGATGTCCGCGATCTGACTTGCGAAAGGCGGCCAGAGGAACGTCTATATTCACGAACTCACGGCGCGCTTGCTCGAGGTCGGCGTCGAACCACCACAACGTAACGCCCGAATGTAAACGCCTGACGATAGGAAGACAACCGACTGGAAATCCCCAGTTGATCAACACCGAGGGCTTGTTGAGCGCTCGAAGCGATTCGACAAGGTCGAAACTTTTGCCTGCTCAAAAGCACCTTGTCCATCCCGCGTCGAGACCGAGCGAACCCAACTGTCCTGGTTTCTCGACATCGAGATGGACAAAACCATGGTTCTCGTGAGCCCAACGGCCGAAATGCGACTTTCAGGCAGGTATCCCGCCAAAATGAACCAACGGTCTGGCCTTCTCGGTGATTCGCACGGTCAACGCGGGTGTCAGTTCTGGTGTCAGTTCGTTTCGCGATTCGTGCGCTTCCCTGCATCTCGATGCAAGCGACACTTTCGCTAACGTGCTATGATTTCAGCACGCCTTGCGGGTTGCTGCATTTTGGTGCAGCAACCCTTGGACGCCTTAGAAGGCCGGTGCTCTATCCACCTGAGCTACGGGCGCGTCCGCTCACTGTAAACGGTCGGTCAGTTCTTCACATACTTGTAGACCGACTTGGCCTGGACCGCGGCGAGGTAGATGTTGCCGTGGGAATCGGCGGCGACACCTTCCGGCGGTGGAAGTCTCGGATCCGACACCGGAGGCGGCGGGATGTAGTAGTCCACCTTTCCCGTCTTCGCGCTGCCGATGCGCACGCCGCGCTTGCAGCCGGGATTGTTCGTGTCCTTGCCTGGCGCATCCTCGGATTCGGAATCGGCCACGTAGAGCACGTCGTTCTTGTCGATCCAGATGCCGCTCGGCCGGCCGAACTGTTTCCACGCGGCGAGGAACTTGCCGTCCTGGTCGAAGATGTCGACGCGGCTGTTGCTGCGGTCGGCGACAAAGAGCCGCCCCTGCGAATCGAACGTGATCACGTGCGGACTCTTGAATTCGCCGTCGCCCGAACCCACGTGGCCAAACGTCTTGATGAATTTTCCGGCCTTGTCGAACTTCATGATGCGCGAGTTGCCGAAGGTCGGCGCGTGACCCTCGGCGACGAAGATGTCGCCGTTGGGCGCAATCGCCACCGACGTCGGCTGATCGAACTCGTCCAGCCCCTTGCCGCTTGCACCGGCCTTGCCGAGCGTCAGCAGCACTTTGCTGCCGTCCGGTGAAAGCTTGACCACCTGGTTGCCTTTGCCGTCCTTGGCCTGGCCATCGACGATCCAGATATTCCCGTCTTTGTCAGGCACGACGGCGTGCGGGAACACGTACCCGGAGCCGAAATTCTTCATCACCTTTCCGTCGGGCGACAGTTCCCAGATCGGCGCGACCGTCGATCCGGCGCAGCCGCCGTCCTGGCAGCGGTCGAACACCCACACGTTGTCCTTGGGATCGACGAAGACATTGTTGGTCTGCGCCCAGGGACGCGGCGTGTGGGCCCAGTCGTTCACCATGTGATAGGGGTTGGGCGCGTCGTTGACGCACTGCGTCGTTTGGGCCTCCGCCGCCGCTACGACAGCGGTGGTGGCCATTAGAGCGACGCCGAATCTGATGAGTTCTGCCCGCATCTCATTCCTCCTTCACGCTGCCGAAACAGACATCCATGGCGCCGCCATTGTAGTGCTCAACGTAGAATATGTGCGCGTGCGGCATTCGGCGCTGGTCCGCGTCACGCACTGGATAACGGCGGCGAGCTTCCTCGCACTGCTGTCAGCGGCATCGCCATCCTGCTGGCGCATCCGCGGCTGTACTGGGGAGAAACGGGCGCGCTCGGCACGCCGTCGCTGGTCGATCTGCCGCTGCCCATGATCCTGACCGGTCAGTCGGGATGGGGCCGCTACTGCATTTCCTGTCCGCATGGGTCTGCGTTGTCAGCGGTGTCGCGTATCGTGCTCGGCGGCATGGCGCGCGTGTCATTTCAGGAACGATTTGTTCCGACGCGGAGGCCCGGCGAACTACGACGCGTCCTGCAGCGGATCGCCTACAGCGCCGTCGTCTTCGTGCTGTTCCCGTTGATGATCTGGACGGGATTCGCGATGTCACCGGCCATCACGTCGGTCTTCCCCGTCCTCGTGATCGCACTCGGCGGCCAGCAATCCGCGCGCACGATCCATTTCGTCGTGGCGAGCCTGCTCGTTCTCTTTCTCGTGGGCCACGTGGTGATGGTCTATCTTGCCGGCTTCACTCGCCATGTCGGCGCGATGATCCTCGGCGGCAACAGCGTGATTCGCGAGACACAGACGTGAACAGGACACTGACGCGCCGCAAGGTGATCACCACGGGACTAACCGCTCTCGCGGGGGCGTCAGGCCTCGCGGTTGCGGCGGCGCCTCGCCGGATCAGTACGGATTGATTCCGCCCGATCACGGCGGCATCTACGGCATCGGCGAGACGCTGACCTACGCGTCGCAGCGCGTGCTGATGTCGCGCCATTCGCTCGCGCGTGAATTCAGCCCAAGCCAGATTTCGAAGGTTGCGCCGGTGAACGGCGGAACGCCGTCCGCGTTCGACTATCAGCAGCTGCTCGCCCGGAAGTTCACCGATTGGCGACTCGAGGTCGACGGGCTGGTCGCGCGGCCATCCTCCTTCTCGCTCGCCGACCTGCATGGCTTTCCGGTCAGCCGTCAGATTACGCACCAGGCGTGCGAAGAAGGCTGGTCGTTCATCGCCGAATGGATTGGCGTGCCGCTGTCGCACGTGCTCGAACCTCGTGGGCGTGAGCGCGCGCGCGAGCTACGTCGTCTTCTTCGCGTATCGACGATTCGTGGGAAAGCCTCGACATGGCCGATGCCTGGCATCCGCAGACACTGCTCGCCTATGGCATGAATGGCGGCGAGCTGCCGACGCCGCATGGCGCGCCGGTTCGCCTGCGCGTCGCGCGGCAGCTTGGGTACAAGAGCCTCAAGCTACCTCTCGCAGATCACGGTCGTCGATTCGCTGAAAGACATCGGACAGCGGACTGGGATCGATATCGCCGGAGCTTGGCTATTCCTGGTACGGGGAATTTAGGCCGACCTGAAGGTCGGCCTCACTACGATCGCGAATCGTCAGCGACAAGCGGCTACTTGGTTCCGGCGCGCCTCGAGGAACGCGACGAGCCCGGTGACCTGCTTCACGTAACTTCTGCGTCTCCGGAAACGGCGGCACGCCGCCGTACTGCGTCGACATTGGTCGTGCCGGCGTTGTAGCCGGCGAGCGCCAGCCGCACGTTGCCGCTGATAGAGATCGAGCAGGCGCCGCAGGTATTTCGCGCCGGCCATCACGTTCTGCCGCGCGTCGAATGGATCCGTGACGCCGAGCTCGACCGCCACGTCCGGCATCAGCTGCATCAGCCCCATCGCTCCGGCGCGCGACACCGCGAGCGCGTCGAAGGCCGACTCGGTCTGCATCACCGAGCGGATGAGGGTCGCGTCGACACCGTAGCGGGTAGACGCTTCCCGGATGAACGCATCGTAGCGCGCGCGGCCGGCACCGCGACGACGCTCTCAATCGTCGTCGTGACGGCCGGTACCCGGCGGGCGCAGCCACGCGGCGTTCAGCGATTCGGGTTTGACCTGGATGAGGGAAGGCCATCGCCGCGGTGGCAAAGCACCACGCCGCGAAACGCCGAGCGCCGTCGTTCGCGCCCGCGCCGATCCGGTTCCGCCCGCGACTGCTTACGCCGCTCGCCCTTCCGGCGGTCACCTGCCCTGCGAGCGCCGAGGTAATCGCACGGAATGTCGGTCGAGCTGAACAGCATCTGCGCCGTTCAGTGAGAGCAATAGCGAGGCCGCCCTTCAGTCCGAATTCTTCTTGCGCGCGGCCTGCTTCCAGTCGTCGTTGAAAACCTTTTCCACTTTCCTGACGACTTTCCGCTCACGAATGATGATGCCGACTTCACGCCGCTGATCCAGCTCGAGCTTCCGAAGACTCTGGCTGCCGATGAACGCACGGCGTCCGTCGCGCACGATCGCGCGCACGTGCAGGCGTCCGCGCAGCGGCTAGCACCGCGGCGAAGCCCGCCTTCTCCCATTTCTTCTCGAGCGATCCGATGATCCGGATGCGAACGCCGCGGGCCGCCTTCCTCTCGAGCAGCGACAACATCTCGTCGTCGGCGACGTTGGGATCGTAGATGTCGAGGCTGACGCGCGCCCTGCGGATGAACCTGTACAGCCGCGATCGCGCGTTCTCGGGGCTGACGACCAAATCGCGGACTCGCGGCGTGTAGTCGGTGCGGTTGGCGTCGGAGTCGAACAGCCGCTGCAGCTCCTTGATGACACGGCTCGACTTCGACACGACACCGAAGCTGCGGCTCTGAAGATCGTCAGCGGTGAAATTGAAGCCGAGGACGTAGGCCGCGCTTCGATCGACGATGAGCAGCTTGCCGTGATAGCGCACCATGTCGTCACTGGTGCGGCAGACCGTCACGCCCTTCTTCAGCATCCGCTGTTCGAGCTTGCGGAGCCGCTGCTCGCCGCCCTTGTTGGTGTGCGCAATCAGCGCGAGCACCTCGACGCCGCGCTTGACCGCCGCTTCCAGCGCGTCTTCGAGCTCGTCGAGATCGAATCGGAAAATGACAATGGCCAGCCGCCGCCTGGCCCGCTTCACGGCCGCGAGCAGCGGGGCGATGCCCTCATCGGGCTGCGTAATCAGCCTCATGCAAAGGGCGTGACGCTCGAGGGCGCGCGCGATCCCACGCGGCAAGGTCGGCGGCGTGCGTATGCGTGCTGTCGATGAACGCGAGCAGGGCCTCGTCAGGATTGCTGGCGTCTCGCACGATGCGATACGGAAGCACGAACTCGCCGAGCTGGCGATGGTAGAACGCGCCCGCAGGTTCGACGTGAATCGAGTCGAAGCCGGGAGGCGGCGGCACTGCGTAGCCATAGAACGACGGCTCGTCGATCGGACCGGGACCGAAGGCGGTCCCGGGGCCGCTGCCCGGCCAGAAGCCGTGGCTGATCACTTCGTGCGAGTAGGCGTCGCGCATGAATGCCGGCCCTTCTCGCGGCGGCGCGGCCGTCCCGAGAATCGCGTGACGGCCAGGTCGAAGCTGCCCCAGAAGAAATGCACCGGACTGGCCTTGCCGATGAACGGGCAGCGCGCGCGAGAGAAGATGCGCTCACACTGGACGAGGATGCGCCAGAACGTTTCGGCGTACGCGGCATCGTGACGACGCATGGACGGTGTCGTCGGTGAAACGGATCGGATTTGGAATTTCAACCGGCATCGTCCAGATGTGGACGGGCAGCTTCATGTCGTCCAGGATCGCCATGACGTCGCGATAGAACGCGGCGACGCTGCGCGGTTCCAGCGGCAGCGATCGGCGCGCTCCATCCGAAGAGACGATCAGCAGCTGGTGCTCGATGAAGTCGAACTCGATGGTGAATGTGCGCTCGCCGTACGGCAGCGGCCGCGTCATGAGACCGCGCGCCGTCAGCTGCAGCGCACTCGACCAGCAATGATTGAGCGGCGGGGCCTGCGCCAGCGCGATCTTGCCAACGACCTGCGACCACATGTGCAGCGTCGCGTATGTATCGGCCCAGGCGGCGGGAAGATCGGGCCAGTTCTCGCTCACGTCGCCATGATACGCTCGATTGCTATGCTCGATTCGTGCTCGCACATCGCGGCCATAGACGAGGTGAAGCACGCGCGGCGGCGCGAGTGCGAGGAGTGCGTCAAGATTGGTGCGCAGTGGGTGCACCTTCGCACGTGCCAGACGTGCGGTGTCACGCTGTGCTGCGACTCTTCTCCCAATCGCCACACGACCAAACACGTCCGAGCCACTGGCCATCCCGTGGTCGCGTCCGCCGAGCCGGGCGAACGCTGGCTGTACTGCTATCCGGATGATGCCTTCGCCGAGTACTGAGGAGACATCCGACGCGGCCGCACCGATCGTGTCGATCGCCGGCGTCCGGTTTTCCTACAAGGGACAGGTCGTGCTCGATGACCTCGATCTGTCGGTTGCCGCCGGCGAGTCGGTTGCGCTCGTCGGCCGGAGCGGTGCGGGCAAGTCGACGCTCCTCAAGTTGATCAATCGGCTGCTGCTGCCGGAGTCGGGCACCGTCGTCGTCGACGGGCGCGACACACGCGAGTGGGATCCGATCGTGCTCCGGCGGCGTACCGGCTATGTCCTGCAGGAGATCGGCTTGTTTCCTCACCTGACGGTCGAGGAGAACGTCGCGCTGGTGCCGCGGCTCGAAGGATGGCCCGATGCGCGTCGCCGGGCGCGCGCCCACGAGCTGCTCGAGCTCGTCGGCCTGCCGCCGGCCGAATTCGCGCACCGCTGGCCGCGTGAGCTGTCAGGCGGGCAGCGCCAGCGCGTCGGCGTCGCTCGAGCGCTGGCCGTGGATCCGCCGATCGTCCTGATGGACGAACCGTTCGGTGCGCTCGACTCGGTGACGCGCGAGGAGCTGCGCGCAGAGTTTCAGCGGATTCGCCGTCATCTGCGTCAAACCGTCGTCTTCGTCACGCACGACATGGACGAAGCGTTCGCCCTCGGCGATCGTGTCTGTGTGCTCGAGAACGGCCGCCTGACATGTCCCTCCTGATCTTCTGGATGGCGCATCGCGGCAGAGCTCGCCGCGATGGTCGAGACGTCACCTGTTCCTCGTCTTGTGGTCGACGCTCGTGGCAACGGCAATCGGACTGCCGGCCGGCATCGTCGCCGCGCACCGGCCGCGCATCGGCCGCCCGCTGCTCGCGGCCGCCAGCATCGCGCAGACGATCCCCAGCCTTGCGCTTCTCGGTTTCCTGCTGCCGCTTCCGTTCATCGGCGGCATCGGACCGCGCATCGCCATCGTCGCGCTGATTCTCTACGCGCTTCTTCCAATCGTGCGTTCCACCGCTGCGGGCCTGAGAAGTATTGACCCGGCGGTGATCGACGCCGGCGTGGCGATGGGGATGACACCGAGGCAGCTGCTGTGGCTCGTCGAGCTCCCACTGGCGCTGCCGTCGATTGTCTCCGGCATTCGCATCGCGACCATCGTCGGCATTGGGACGGCGACGATTGCCGCCGCGATTGGCGCCGGAGGCCTGGGTGAATACATCTTCCGCGGCCTGTCGATGGTCGACTCGACCGTCATCCTCGCCGGCGCGATTCCCGCGGCGCTACTCGCACTCATCGCCGACGGCCTGCTGACGTGGGTCGAGCGGCGCCTTTCACCAGGCCGACAGCGATTGTCGCGCGCGGCGCCGATCGCCATCGCGGCGGCAGCGCTGCTGGTCGCGACATTGACTGCCGCGGCGCTCGGCCCGGCCCGCGCGAGCACCATCGTGATTGGCTCGAAGAATTTCACCGAGCAGGTCGTGCTCGGCGAGCTGCTCGCGCAGACGCTCGAGCGGCGCGGGCTCACGGTCACCAGGCGCCTCAATCTCGGCGGATCGTTCATCTGCGACCGCGCCATTCGCTCCGGCGACATCGACGCCTACGTCGAATACACCGGCACCGCGCTCGCCGCGATCCTGAAGCAGCCGGTCGTCAAGGAGCCTGACGCCGCGCTCGCAGCGCTGCGCGACGCGCATCGGCCGCGTGGGTCTGAGCGTGCTGGCGCCGCTCGGATTCAACAACACCTTTGCCATCGTCGTGCGGCGCGCCGACGCCGATGCGCTCGGCTTGAAGACCATCGACGACCTTCGCCGCCTCGACGCGCAGTGGCGTCCCGGCTTCGGTTATGAGTTCGCGGAGCGGACGGATGGAGTACGCAGGGCTGGCTTCTGCCTATGGATTGCATTTCGCCGCGCCGCCGCGCGTCATGGATCTCGATCTCGTCTATCGCGCGCTCGCGTCAAAGACAGGTTGACGTCATCGCGGGCGATGCGACGAGCGGACTGATCAAAGCGCTCGACCTCGCCATGCTGCAAGACAACCGGGCATATTTCCCACCGTACTACGCCGTGCCGATCGTGCGTTCCGCGGTGCTCCTGGCGCATCCCGAGGTCCGGGACGCGCTCGCGCGGCTGGCCGGCCGGATCTCCGAAGACGACATGCGCGCCATGAACGCGGCGGTCGATGTCGACCATCGCGACGTGCGCGGCGACCGGTTCGAGGAATTCCTCCACGCGGCGTCTGATTGATGTAGCCGGTTCACGCAACTGGATCTCGGCTTCACTGCTCGTGATCACGTGCATGATCGGATCGGTTCGTTCGCGACCAGCGAGCGGATATCCTCCGCCGAACGTGCGCCGGCGGCGCGGTGAATTTCACGGCCGCCGTGAAAAATCGCGAGTGTGGGGATCGAGCGAATCCGGAACCGCTCCCCAGCTCGGGAACCGCGTCGGTGTTCACCTTCACGATCAGCCATTCACCGGCGGCGCCTTTCGCCACCTTGTCGAGCTCGGGCGCCATCATCCGGCAGGGACCGCACCATGGTGCCCAGAAATCGACGACAACCGGCAGGGGCGACGACGCGATGAGCGCGTCGAATGTTGCAGCGTCGGGCACTTCGACCGGCTCGGCCGGTGACGTCAGCTGCGTGCGACAGGCGCCGCATCGCGTTCTTGACCCAAGCGTCGCGTAGCGGAGCCGGTTGGTTTTTCCGCATGCCGGGCACGCCATCAAGACGCCGCTTCGATCGAGCTTCGTGGCTGACATAGAAGAAACCGTCATGTTCATTTGACGCAATGGCCATGCCGGACGTTACAGTTAAAGGATGTCCTCACCCCGTCGATTCCTCCAGGAGATTGCCCGCGAGGCGATGCGCGACCGCGGCTTCGAACCAGACTTTTCCGGGGCGGCGCAGGCGCAGGTCGCCGAGATCGAAAAACAACGCCCAACTGCCAATGCCCAACTCCCAGGGAGGCGCGATCTCCGCAGCCTCCCTGGTGCTCGATCGACAACGACGACTCGCGTGACCTCGATCAACTGTCCGTTGCGCAGACGAGCCCCACCGGCGAGGTGAAGCTGCTGGTCGCGATCGCTGACGTCGACGCGCTCGTCAAACGCGACACCCTGTCGATCAGCATGCGGCGCACAACACGACATCGGTCTACACGGGCGCGGAGATTTTTCCGATGCTCCCCGAGCAGCTCTCCACTGATCTGACGTCGCTGAACGAGAACGACGATCGCGACGCCATCGTCATCGAGTACGTCGTGGCGGAGGACGGCTCGGTCGGCGCATCTGACGTATGCGAGGCGGTGGTGCGTAATCGCGCGAAGCTCGCGTACTCGAGCCTCGGGGCATGGCTCCAGGGCGAGGGACCGATGCCGCCGAAGATCGCCGATGTTCCCGGGCTCGAGGCCAACCTGCGCCAGCAGGACCACGCGGCGCAGGCGCTGAAAAAGCGCCGCCACGAGATGGGCGCGCTCACGCTGACGACGATCGAGCCTCGTCCGGTGTTCGAGGACGATACGCTGCGCGATCTCGTGGAGCTGCAGCGCAGCCGCGCGACGGAGTTGATCGAAGACCTGATGGTTGCCTCCAACGGCGTCGTGGCGCGCTTCCTCGCCGATCACGGGCTGTCATCGCTGCGCCGCGTCGTCCGCGTGCCCGAGAAGTGGCCGCGGATCGTCGAGCTCGCCGCGCAGCTCGGTTACCGCCTTCCGGAGGATCCGGATGCCGTCGCGCTCGAGGGATGGCTGCTCCGCCGGCGCGCCGGAAGATCCGGCAACACTTCCCGATCTCTCGCTGTCTGTCATCAAGCTGCTCGGGCGCGGTGAGCATCATCGTCGAGCAGCCGGGCGAGATCACGACCGGGCATTTCGGTCTCGCGGTGCAGGACTACACGCACTCGACCGCGCCGAATCGACGGTTCCCTGATCTCGGTCGCGCAGCGGATCGTGAGGGCGCGCTAGAGTCGCGGACCCGAAGGGTCCGCCGCCAGCTCTTCCCGCCCTACTCGGATGCGGAGCTCGAGGCCATCGCAGTTCATTGCACCGAACGCGAGGATGCGGCGAACAAGGTCGAGCGGCTCGTCCGCAAGGCGGCAGCCGCGTTGCTTCTGCAAGGGCGCATCGGGGAGCGCTTCGACGGCATCGTCACCGGCGCCTCCGACAAAGGCACATGGGTGCGCATCCGGCGTCCTCCGGTCGAAGGACGGATCGAGCGCGGATACGAGGGGCTGGAAGTGGGAGACCACGTTCGCGTGAAGCTGCTGCGGACCGATCCCGCGCGAGGGTTTATTGATTTCGCGCGCAGCTGACCCGTTCGACGTTCGATCGTTCGGATCGTTCGAGCGTTCGGATCGTTCTGGCGTTCGATCGTTCATGGGCGCTATCTAGAACACCTGCTGCACGCGTACGGGTATGCGGCGATCTTCGTCGTCATCGCATCGGAGAACGTCGGGCTCCTGGTGCCCGGCGAGACGATCCTGATTTCGTCGGCGATCTTCGCGGCGACGACGCACGAGCTCAACGTCGTCGCGATCGTGATCACCGCAGCGGCTGCGGCGTTCGGCGGCAGCGTCGCGGGATGCGCGATTGGCCGCTACGGTGAACGTCACCTGGTTCGCCGGTACGGCCGCTACCTTCACATTCACGAGCGCGATCTCCGGCTCGGCCGGATACCTGTTTGCGCGCTACGGCGGCCGAGTGGTCTTCGTGGCACGCTTCGTCGCATTCCTCCGCGCGCTGGCGGGTCTGCTGGCGGGCATCAATCGGATGGAGTGGAAGCGATTCATGCTGTTCAGCGGCCTGGGCGCCGCCGTGTGGGCGCTCGATCTTCGGCTTCGGCGCGTACGCGCTGGGACGCGAGGTGGAAGCCCTGTCCGTACGCGCGCGGGCGTGCTGATCGCGCTCTCCGTAATCGTGGCGGCAATCGCGGGATTTCGATTTATTCTCCACAATCGTTCGCAATTGCAGCGCGAAGCTGATCAGTTCGCCGACCGTTAAATGCCTGCAATATGTGCTATGCTCGCCGCGCCCTGCTGATAGCCGTCCTGCTGATAGCCGTCTCCGGCATGTCCGCCGGCGTCCAATAGAACTGATGAGCATTCACCTCGTTAATCCAAGCCACGTGTCGTTCGGCATCGGCGTGATCACGCCGCGGTGGCTGTACGTGCTTGCCGCCGCCACGCCCGAATCGCACGGGGCGCCCATCATCGTTGATGAGACGCTCGAGGAGATTGATCCATCGACCATCAAGGCCGGCGACATTGTCGGCATCGGCATTCACACGGGCAACGCGCTGCGCGGATACGAGGTGGGCACCGCGGCGCGGCAGGCGGGCGCGACCGTGATCTACGGCGGCATCCACGCGACGCTGCTACCCGACGAAGCGCGCGATCTCGGCGGCGCGCATGCGGTCGTGACCGGCGACGGCGACCACGTGTGGGAGAAGTGATACGCGACGCCGTCGATGGCAGGCTGCGTCCGAAGTATGCAGGCGGCCACGTCGAAGGCGAGGACTTCATTTCGGCGCCGCTGGGATTTGCTGCCCGAAGGGCGCTACATGTGGGCGTCGGTGCAGACGCGTGCGCGGCTGCCCGAAGCATTGCTCGTTCTGCTCGGTGTGGCGAACCGATGGCCAGCGGCCGCGGCAGCGCGGCTACGAACAGGTCGTGCAGGAGATCGTCGAGCTGCGGCGCCGTGGCTTCCGGTTCATCGCGCTCGCCGACGACAATTTCTATCCGGTCACGCTCGAAGACCTGCGGATGGCGGAGCGGCGCGAAGACAAGTCTCACCTCCATCAACTGCAGGCGATCCGTGCCGAGCGCTTCGCGCTGATGGGACAGCTCGCACGGCTCCCGAAGGACACGGTGTTCTTCACGCAGATCACGATGGAAGCTGCCGAAGACCCCGAGTTCCTGCAGGCGATGAAGCGCGCGCACATCAAGGGCGCGCTCGTCGGCGTCGAATCAGTGACCGAAGAAGGCCTCAAGTCGATCTACAAGAACTTCAACGAGAGCGGCGAGTCGCTGGTCAAGCGGCTGCAGGCGTTCCGCGAGAACGGCGTGCACGTCCTCGGCTCGTTCATCTTCGGGCTGCCCGGCGACCGGCCGGATTCCTTCGACGCGACGCTGAAGGTCGCGGAGGAAGCAGGAATCACCTTTGCGCAGTTCGTGATGCTGACGCCGTTTCCGGGGACGCTCGACTTCCAGGCGTGGGAGAAATCGCTCGGCGACAACCCGGAGCGGATTGGCGGCATTCCGATCAACCGTCACTGGCTGATCCCGCAGGCGCAGCGCCCGAAGATCTACACGGCGCATCCGGTCATGTCGGCCGAGCAGATCCGCAACAATACGCAGCAGGTGTGGGACCAGTTTTACAGCCTGCCCAGCATCTGGCGCCGCGCGTCGGCGTCGTGCGTCTCGCTCAAGTCGCGCCTGGCGTTCGTCCTGATCTCCAAGATTTACCGGCAGATGTATGCGAACACCGGGATTGCGACCGACAGCGCACGCGTCAGCCGCTCGGTGCAGTGGGCGCGCCTGATGGCACGTCCGTGCCGGCGCCTTTTGCGTCACGCCCAATGCCAGAGCTTCAACTCGACTGACATCCGACGTCGGGACACCCGACAGACACGCGACCCCTGAAACATTTATACTGCGGCCGTTAAGGAAGCAGACGCCCCGCCGCCTAGCGACGCCAGTATCGATACGAGAGTTCCCCCTCGCGTCCCTCCTGCGCCAGTGAAGCTTGAGCATCCCGCTCCGAGCGCCGCGTTTCCAGAGAGCATCGATTCGATGCGTCAGAGTGCAGAATGGGCAACAAACTGTATGTTGGCAATCTCCCGTACGACACCAATGAAGACGACCTCACCGCGCTGTTTGCGAAGGCCGGCAATGTCTCGACCGTGAACGTTATGCGGGATCGCGAGACCGGCCGGGCGCGTGGCTTCGCGTTCGTGGAAATGGCAACCGATCAGGACGCGCAGAATGCGATCTCTCAGCTGCACGAGCAGAGCTTCGGCGGACGCACGCTGACGGTCAACGAAGCGAGAGCCGCAGCAGCCGCGTGGCGGCGGTGGTGGTGGATTCGGCGGAGGCGGGGGTGGCCGCGGCGGGCGTGGTGGCGGTGGCGGCGGTGGCGGGCGACGCCAGGAACCGCGCTGGTAGCTGGGTAAATCCCAAGACCCAAGCTCCAAGATCCAAATCCCAAGACGTCAACGGGCGTCTTGGGATTTTTCGTTTTTGGGATTTACACTATGCGGCCATGGCGCTACCTGAATGGACCATGCAGGGAACCGAGGTCGTCAACTGCAGCTGCGAGTGCGGTTGCCCGTGTCAATTCAGCCGCCTTCCGACGCACGGCTACTGCCAGGCCGCTATCTTCGTGCAGGTGGACAAGGGACGATTCGGCGATGTGCCGCTTGACGGCGTTCGATGGGGCATCCTCGTCGCGTGGCCGGGGCCCATTCACGAGGGCAACGGGACCATGCAGGTGATCGTCGACGATGGTGCGAACGCTGCGCAACGCGGCGCGGTCGAAGCGATCGCGCACGGCAAGGCATCAGACCCGGGAAACTCGTCTGGTCCATCTACGCTGCGATGACCTCGACGTTTCTCCCGACGCCTGGCCAGGAAGATCGACTTGACGATGGATTACGACAACAGGACGGCATCGGTACGGGTGGCTGGTGTCGTGGATGAGACCGTCGGGCCGCTGCGAAACGCGGTCACCGGCGATCCCATCGCGCACTGCCTCCAGCTGCCGAACGGCTTCGAGTTCACCGAAGCCGAGGTGGCGAAGCGGCAGAACCAAAACGACGGGTGAGATCGCGCTCGACTTCAACGAGACGCACACCGCACTTTGCCCGCGTCCACTGGAGCACGCACGGCGTCGTGAGGTGCGGGCTGGGGCGCACTAGCCGCAGGCGATCAGAATCGCCACAATCAAGACGATCGGACGCGCGCATTTGCCTGCGGCGGCGGCGGAGCCGTGTGGCACCTGATATGCGCGTCCTCCTGCTGATGCCAACGCCCGCTCGGAGCTACGATGAAACTCGCAATTCTCCTTCTCAGTATCCTGTCCCTCGCGTCCCCCTCGTTCGCGCAGACTGAACGCGGCTACATCGGAGCCGTCGGCGGGTTCGCGGTGAGTGCCGCGTCCACCTCGCCGCGCGTCACCTCCGGAGACTGGGCGCTTTGAAGCAGGCGCACGCGTCGCACCTGGACTGCTCGCGTTCGGGGATCTCGGACGGATCAACGACCTCACGCCATCCACGTCGCAGCCGCAAGTGGCGTCAACGGTCACCACGTTGTCGTCAAGCGATGCACGTCGACGTGGTCGGCAACGGCGCGCATGCCGGCGCGATACGCGCTCGGCGGCCTCCGCTGGCAGCCGCGAGCGCCGCGGCGCGTCGTGCCATTTGTGACCGGCGGGCTCGGGGTCGCGCACCTCACGCCCGTCGCGCGCTTCACCTTCACCGACGGCACGCTGCCGAACGCCGACCGTGACCACGGTTGCGCCGAACACGGGAGACGACGTGACCTCGCAGATCTCCACGCTCGGCATCTTCACGCCGCCCCCATCGTCGACCGCGTTGATGGTGATGGGCGGCGGCGGCGCGGAGTTCGACCTCGCGCCGCACTGGGCGGTCGATACGGAGTACCGCGTATCGAGAATTTCTGCGTCGACTCCACTCCACACGCAGGGGCTCGCCTTCGGCCTCGGCTACCGCTTCTGACGAGCTCGAGTACGCCGGTGCGCATAGAATTGTCAAATATGCGCACCGTCTCTCTCCATCTGCTCATCCTGATCAGCGCCGTCACGGCGGCCGCGTGTGGCGGTGGCACCAGCAACACGCAGCAAACACCAGCCTCGAGCGGCACGGCGCCGGCCGCGAACCGCGCGAACGTGTCGACGGACAAGAACAGCTACCAGGTCTTCCCGAACGCGGACGCTGGCGCCGGATCCGTCGGTGCCGGCGGAACAAGGCGGGAAGGGATTCAAGGGAGATGGGTGGGAGACGAACGCGAACTTCGATCTGATCGGCGATCCGCGCGCCGTCAAAGGGCGGGATGCTGCGCGACGTGATGTCTGCCTTCCCGGGCACCCTACGCATGGCGGGGCCTGAGTGGAACACCACCGTCAACTACATCAGATCAACGGACTGCGTCTACGAGCATTGCTCGGCCTGCACCCAACGCACGCCTCTGCAGTACCTGCCGGTGCTCGCGACGCACTGGCAGGTATCACCCGGACAAGCATGACGTATCCGCTTCCGTCATCGATCCAAACGCGCGGCTCTCCGACGGCACGCCGGTGACGTCGGAAGACGTGGTCGGCAAGCTGGAACTTCCTGACGGACAAGAGCCCTGCAGGACCTGTACTTCATCACCGAGCCAACAAGCCTTCGAGCCCCCGGTTGCTGAAAGCAAGTACATCGTGCGGATGCACCGCCAAGACGCTCGACTGGAAGAACTTCCAGATCGCGTCGGGCTTCTCGCGTCTTCCCGGCGCACGTGCTGAAAGGCGCTCAGATGGCGCCGCCTATCTGCGTGACTACAACTTCAAGCTCATTGCCCGGCAGCTGGTCCCTACATCGTCAACGAGGCCGACGTGCAAGAGGGGACGTCAATCTCGATCCGGCGGCGTCACGGACTACTGGGCCGCGGAAGTATCGCGCCAACATCAGGCCGGATAACTTCGACGAGATCACGGCTAACAGTCGATCCGCGACCAGAACCTCGGCGTTCGAGATGCTTCAAGAAGGGCGATCTCGATTATCACTACGTGAACATTTCGCAGCAGTGGGTGCAGGAGCTGAACACTCCAAGCGTTCCAGCGGGGCCTCTGTGTCAAGCGGAAGGTGTTCAACAACGATCCGCCAGCGTGCACCTGTTCCTCGCATTCAACACGCGGCGCGCGCCGTGGGACGACATCCGGATCCGCAAAGCGTTCGCGCTCCTGCTGAACCGCCAGCAGCTGATCGATACAGCTCTTCTTCAAGGAAGTACATCCCGCTGAACTCTCGTTCTACCCGCTCTCACGACTACGAGAACCCGGAACAACCCGAAGAACGCCTTACGACCCGCAGACAGGCGCTGCAGCTCCTGGCGCGAGGCCGGCTGGACAGGATCGCGACGCGCAGGGACGCCTGACGAAGAACGGACAGCCGCTGCAGGTCGAGCTGCTGTACGACGACAAGGGTGCGCGGAGCGCTGGTTGACGATCTACCAGGATGACCTGCGCAAGGTCGGTATCACCATGAACCTTCGTCTGGTGAAGTCCTGAGACGGCGATTCAAGATGAAGATGCAGCGGCAGTTCGACCTGGTTTACTCGGCGTGGGGCGTGGCGGCGACCGTTTCCCCGATCCGCGACCCAGAGTACCACTCGACGATCAGCCGACATCGAGAACACCAACAACATCTCCGGGCTTCAGGAACGAAGCGCGTCGACGAACTGCTGCGACATGTACGACGCCGAGTTCGATCCGCCAAGCGCGTGACAGCGATGCTTCGCGAGCTCGACGGCATCCTGACAAACGATCATCACTACATCCTCGAGTGGGATCGCACCGTCACAACGCATCGTCACTGGAACCGGTTCGGCATGCCGCGAGGGCACGTTCACGCGGGATCGGACGACTATCATCGGATCGCTCGCGCCCGGCATTCCACAAGCCATGGTGGATCGATCCTCGAGCAAGTCGCGCGAGGCTCGATCAGGCGCTGCGTGACGCTGCGCATGCAAGTTGGACATCCCGTCGGTCGAGGACCGCTACCTGGATCGAGTGTTCGAAGACACGAACAGATGTCGACTGCGCGCAATGACGGCATACTTCCTCCGGCGCGTTCACTGCTGATCGTCCCGACGTTCCTCGGGCATCACGGTCGCCGTCTTCGTCATCATGCAGTTCGTGCCGGGCGGCCCGGTCGAACGGCAGATCATGCAGTACCAGATGGCGATCGCGCGGGCGGCGGCAGGCGCGGCGCGGCGCGCGGGGCGGCGTCGCTCCCCGGGAGAGCGATCGACGCAGATCCGCGCTACTACGGCTTCGACAAGCCGGTGCACATCCGCTACGTCCAGTGGCTGTGGAAGGTGCTGCACCTCGATCTCGGGACGTCGTACATCTACCAGGACCCGGTCTGGGACGTCATCCGAGTCGCGCTTTCCGATCTCGATCTTCCTCGGGCTCACCGGGTTTCTTCTCGAGCTACCTCATCTGCATTCCGCTCGGCGTGATCAAGGCGATCCGCCACGGATCGAAGTTCGACGTCGTCAGCAGCGCGCTCGTGCTTCATGGGCTACTCGGTGCCCGGATGGGCGCTCGGCACCGCGCTGCTCGTGCTCTTTGGCGGCGGCAGCTTCTGGAGCGTGTTTCCGCTCGGCGGATTCAGGCCCGACAACTGGGACTACCTCTCGCGTCGTGGGGAAAGATCACCGGCCAGATCCACTACATGTTCCTGCCGGTGGTCTGCTACATGGTCGGCTCGTTCGCGACGCTGACCATCCTCGTCGAAGAACTCGCTGATGGAGAACCTCGGCCAGGACTACGTGCGCACGGCGTTCGCGAAGGGGCTGCAGCGAGCGGCGCGTGATCTTCGTGCACGCGCTGCGCAATTCGCTGATCCCGCTCGTCACCGGCCTCGGCAACGTCATCAGCCTCGATCCTCGCCGGCTCGTTCCTGATCGAGCGCGTCTTCAACATCGACGGCATGGGATACCTCGGGTACACGGCGATCCTGCAGCGTGACTACCCGGTCGCGCTCGGCATCCTCGTCATCGACAGCCTGCTGATGCTCGTCGGCAACATCCTCTCGGACATGATCTACGCGGCGGTCGATCCGCGCATCCGGTTCCAATGAGCGATCCGGATCCGCCCGCGCAGCGAGTCCGCCTGACGCGGCGACTCGATGGCGCCGCTGCCCGACCGCCGCTGGTCCGGTCCGGTCGCTCCAGCGTGCCGGCGGTGCCGCATCGCCAGCGCTTGCCGGACGCACCGGAGTCGCTGTTTCGCGAAGCGCCTGCGCAAGTTCCGGCGGCTGAAGCGCGGCTACTACTCGTTCCTGGTCATCACGGCCGCGCTACGCCGTGTCGTTTCTTCCTGCCGCTGCTGGCCAACAACATCGCGCTCGTCGTCAAATACAACGGCCAGCTACTACTTTCCGCTCGCTCGCGTATCACCGCGCGCCGGCGACGTTCGGCCAGAACGCGTTCGGCGATCCGGACTACCGCGCGCTGAAGCAGCAGTTCGCCGCGGCGCAGTCAGGGCAACTGGGTCGCTGATGCCGCCGATCCCGTACGGGCCCAACGAAGTCGCTGCTCGACTTGCCGGGCGCCGCCGCCGAATCCGCCGTCGGCGGCGCACCCGTTCGGCACCGACGATCGCGGCCGCGACGTGCTCGTGCGGCTCGCCTACGGCTTCAACATCTCGATGACCTTCGCGCTGCTGGTCACGCTCGTCGGCAACGTCGCGGGCATCGCGGTCGGCGCCTCGCTCGGCTACTTCGGCGGGCGCGCTCGACATCTTCGGCCAGCGCGGCGATCGAGATCTGGTCGTCGCTGCCGTTCCTCTACATCGATCATCATCATCAGCTCGGTCGATCGTGCCGATCTACCTGCCGGGCCGCTATCAGCTGCTGCAGCCGTCGCTGTGGCTGCTCGTCGTCATCCTCGCCGCGTTCGACTGGATGGGGATCACGCTATTACATCCGCGGCGAGTTCTACCGCGAGAAGGCGAAGGACTACGTCGGCGCCGCGATCGCGACCGGCGTGTCGGAGGCCGGGCATCATGTTCCGGCACATCCTGCCGAACGCGCTGACGCCCGTCGTCTCGTTCGCGCCGTTCGAGATCGTCGCCAACATCAGCGCGCTCGTCGCGCTCGACTTTCTCGGCTTCGGCCTGCCGGCGCCGACGCCAAGCTGGGGCGAGCTGATCGGCCAGGGCATGGAGAACCTCACGAAGTGGTGGCTGGTCTTCTATCCCCTCGGCGTGCTGTTCCTCACCCTGCTGCTCGTCGTCTTCATCGGCGAAGCGGTGCGCGAAGCGTTCGACCCGAAGGAGTTCTCGCGGCCTGCGATGAGCAACCTCGTTCACGGCCGACCTGAAGGTCGGCCTCTACTGAGATTCGGGGACTGCGGACCTACTTCTACACGGAGTCCGGCGTCGCCAAGGCCGTCGACGGCGTCGATCTCGACATCGCGCGCAGGGCGAAGTGCTCGGCCTCGTCGGCGAATCGGGCTCCGGCAAGAGCGTCACCGCGCTCAGCATCCTGCGCCTCATTCCCGATCCGCCCGGCCGCATCGTCGCCGGCGAGATCCTCTACAACGGGCGCGACCTGCTGAAGCTGTCGTGGGACGAGATCCGCACAGATCCGCGGCAACGACATCAGCATGGTGTTCCAGGAGCCGATGACCTCGCTCAACCCGGTCTTCACGATCGGGATGCAGGTCACGGAGGTGATCCAGGCGCACGAGAACGTCAGCAGGCAGGAGGCGCACCGGCGCGCGGTCGAGATCCTGACCGAGGTGGGCATTCCCGATCCCGCCGAGCGCGATGAAGCAGTACCCGCATCACTTCTCCGGCGGCCAGCGCCAGCGCGTGATGATCGCGATCGCGCTCGTGCTGCAATCCGTCGCTGCTGATCGCCGACGAGCCGACGACGGCGCTCGACGTCACGATCCAGGCGCAGATCCTCGACCTGATGATGGAGATGAAGGCAGCGCCGCGCGGGCGCGTCCATCCTGCTCATCACGCACAACCTCGCGGTCGTCGCGGAAACGTGCGACCGCGTCGCGCGTGATGTGCGGCGGCAAGATCCAGGAGGTCGCGCCGATCGATGCGCTCTTCAACGACGCCGTTTCACCCGTACACGCACGGGCTGCTCGGATCGATCCCGAGCGTCGACGGCTCGAAGGCGCGGCGGCTCACCGTCATTCCCGGATCGGTGCCCGACATCCACCAGCTCCCGGTCGGCTGCAAGTTCGTGACGCGCTGTCCGTACGCGTTCGAGCCGTGTCCCGACATCGAGCCGCCGCTCATCGAAGAGCGCGCCGGGACACTGGGTGCGCTGTCACCTGTATCCGCACGGCGGAACAGCCTCGCCGTGCCTGACCGCCCTCCACCAAGATGACCGGCGCAGATCCTCCTCGACGTCCAGGATCTCAGTCGTCAAGTTCCCCGTGTTTGGCGGGATCTCCTGCGCCGCGTCGGCGAGGTGCGAGGCGGTGAAGGGCATCTCGTTCCAGCTGCACAGCGGCGAGACGCTCGGCCTGGTCGGCGAGTCCGGCTGCGGCAAGACGACGGTCGGGCGCGCGATCATCAACATCCTGCGCGCGATGAGCTATCGCGTCGAGATCAGCGGGCGCATCCTCTACTCACCACGCCGTCCGGCGTCGTCGATCTCGCGCCGCTGACGCGCAAGCAGATGCGGCCGTACCGCGCCGACATCCAGATGGTGTTCCAGGATCCGTATTCGTCGCTCAACCCGCGGAAGACCGTCGATCAGATCGTCGGCGAGCCGCTGCGCATCCACACGAAGATGTCGCGCGGCCGAGCGCGCGGATCGCGCGTCGGTGGCTGCTCGAGAAGGTCGGCCTCTCGGCGCGGCACGTCAACCGCTACCCGCACGAGTTCTCCGGCGGCCAGCGCCAGCGCATCGGCATCGCGCGCGCGCTCGCGACCAACCCGAAGATCGTCATCGCCGACGAGCCGGTCAGCGCGCTCGACGTGTCGATCCAGGCGCAGGTGATCAACCTGATGCAGGACCTGCAGGAGGAGTTCGGCCTCTCCTACATCTTCATCGCGCACGACCTCTCGGTCGTCCGCCACATCTCCAACCGCATCGCCGTGATGTCGTGGGGCAACATCGTCGAGATCGGTCCGGCCGAGAAGATCTACCGGCATCCCGCAGCATCGCGTACTCGAAGACGCTGCTCGCGGCCGCGCCCCGGCCGGATCCGGCGTTCAACCGCGCGCGGCGTCAGAAGCAATCCCAAGTTCCAAGATCCCAAACCCCAAATCCCAACGCGTGACTTCGTCTGCCGACGACAAGGTGAGCGGTATATCTATCGTCGCCTCAAGATGATTCGCAATGTCTGCGCGGCTCCTTCGACCTGCAATGCCAGCGTCATCGCAAGGAACACGAGACCGTACGGGCCGATGATCAGGATCGCCGCAACGACCGGCGGCAGCATCGGGATTGAGAGCTTGACAGCCCACGCAGCGGCCGCGCCGGCAATCGCCGCGCGTCCACAGCTTCACGACGTAGCTCGCGGGCAGGCCCGTCTTTCCGATTCGCGCGTTCATCGTCCTGCCGCAGCAGCAGCATCTCCACCCATCCGGCGATGCCTGCCGACGCCGTGAGCCCGGCGGCGCCCCACGCCTGCGGCGACGCCGAGCAGACGCGGCAGCGGGATCGCGAACAGATAGCCGAGCACGAGTCGTGAGCACGACGCGGACGATCGCGAAGCGCAGCGGCGTGCGCGTGTCGCGAAGCGCGTAGTAGCGTCGAGGAGTAGAGCCGCCCGAGCGTCGACGCGAGCAGCCCGACCGCCGAGCCCGCGAGGATGCCCCAGACGTAGACGGCGTCCTCGTGACGGAAGCGTCCCGTCTGCAGCAGCGCGGCGACCAGCACGTCGCCGAGCGCGAGAAACGCCATCGCCGACGGCACGACGAAGAACGCGATGCGCCGAAGGCCGCGCGTCGAGCCGCGCGCCGCAGCAGCTCGTAACCCTGCGCGTCCGCGCTCGCTTCACCCGACATCGTCGGCAGCTCCGCGGCCGCCACCGACATGCCGAAGAGGCTGACCGGCAGCGTGTAGAGCAGCTGCGCGTTGGCGATGCCGGTGACCGCGCCGGTCGGCAGCAGGCTCGCGAGCAGCGCATCGATGTAGGCGCTCACCTGCACGACGCCGCGGCTGATGAAGACCGGCACGAAGTTCCGCGCGACGATGCGCACGTGTCTCGGATGCGAGGTCGAGCGCGAACCGCAGATCCGGCGCGACGCGCAGCACGACCGGCACCTGCACCGCGAACTGCACGAAGCTGCCGACGACCGATCCCCACGCCAGCAGCACGGCGAGCCGCGGCAGCGAGGACGAGGCGCCGAAGATCGACGAGCGTCGCGATCATCGCGGCGTTCCACATCACCGGCGCGGCATACGACAGCAGGAACCGGTGGTGGCTGTTCAGGACGCCGAGGCACCAGGCGGACAGCACGAGCAGCCCCGCGCCCGGGAAGAGGATGCGAACGAGCTGGATGGTCAGCTCGCGCTTCTCGCCGGTGAATCCCGGCGCAATGGCGGCGATCAGCAGCGGCGTCGCGAGCACGCCGAACGAGCACGAGGATGGCGACCACGAGCGCGAGCAGCGCGCCGACGGCGCCCGCGACGCGATCGGCGTCCTTCCGCTCGCCGCGCGCGACGAGCGAGGCATATACCGGGATGAAGGACGCCGACAGCGCGCCCTCGCCAAACAGGTTCTGCAGGAAGTTCGGGATGCGGAACGCCGCGTTGAAGGCGTCCGCGGCGTCGGACTCGAGGCCGAAGTAATGCGCGAAGACCTGAAGCCGGACGAGACCGGCGAGCGGCTGAGAAGAATACCTGCCGCGACGAACACCGCGCCGCGATCGGGTTCGCGGGTTCGCGGGTTCGCTCGAGCGCGGGTTCGCCGGTTCGGCGGTTCGAGGGTTCGCCGATTCGCCCGTTCGCGCGTTCAGTTCATCGCCGGCCGCGGTCCGGCGGTCCAATGGTGAGCGCCGCGTCCGAACGCTACTGCGTCGCGTGGGGCGCATCGTCATCCGAGCTTCAACATCCCCGGACTTCATCCCATTGACCGTTCCCAGCAGACAGCCACTCGAGCGATGCCCGGAACAGCAGCAGGTGATTGCGCTCCCACATCGCGTTGTGGGACGAGCACGCGAGGTCGATGAAGTACTCTTGTGCCGACGAGCCGATGATCCGGCGCACAGCTCGCGCACGCGATCGCGGTCGGCGCCACCTGCTTGTCGTGGGCGCCCGAGATCATCAGCAACGGCGTCGTCAGCTTCGCTGCACGCCATTGACGGCGTCACTGCCGGTCGGCTCCCGGCGCGCGCGCAGCGGACGCCCAGGCCCCACGTCGCGCCGACTGGATCGCGATGCCAGCATCTCTGCGACCATACGGATTCGGACGCGGCTCGGTCGTATTGCTCCGCGCACCCGACCTGACGATCCCAGTTCGCGTCGAAGTCCCTGCCGTGATTGCGTGTTCATCGGAACACCGTCGGCAGGCAGCGCGGATGCAGCGGCGCGCCGGTGCCCGATCGTAGGCAGGACGCAAGCACGACGAGCCGGCGCACCTTGTCGGGATGCTGTGCCGCGTACTCCGCCGGCGCGCGGACCGCCGCGTGACCACGCCACCACGACCACGCGATCGCACGTGTCCGCAGTGCCTATGTAATCGACGGCGACGTCAGTCGTTCCAGTCCGAAGGCGTGCGTAGTGTGCGGGATAGCTGGGCGCGCATGGGCAGCTACGAAGCCAGCCTGCCGATCTTCGCGAGGTTGCACGGATCGTTCATCGGCGCAGGCCATGTCGATCGACCGTAGCCGGTCAGTGTCAACGGAGAACACGTCGAAGCCGCTCGCGCGAGGAATGCCATCCAGCTGTAGTCCTGATACGCGGCACGTCGACGCCACTTCCGGCAGGCGTCCCCGCGCCGTGGACGAATGGCACGATGCGATCACTGAAAGACGATCGCGAAGAGTTCCGCCGGCAAGCACCGTTCGCGCACGTAGAGTTGTGCAGGCTGACCCGCGATCGCAGGACCGTCGATGTGACGCGAGCACGTAATGATCGATCGTCAGCAGCTCGTACGCCGTCGTCCGCGGTACGCGACGCCGATCCGAGCGCAGAACGGCGATATCCGACGACTAGAGACGACGTCGACGTCATTGCGTCGACGGTCGCCGGGCCATGCCCTTGAACGCGTAGCCGGTAATACCGCTGCCCGTCGTTCACTTCGCCGATGAAGAGATTCCCCTTCGAGTCGACCGCGAAGCTGTGCGGTGTGGAAGAACTCGCGCGCGTTGTGCCCCGCGTGCCCGCCGATGTTCTCCACGATCTCCAGCGTCTTGCCGGTCGAGACGCGAATCGCCTTGTTCGACTCCGTCGACGACGTACAGGAACCGCTGCTCCTTGTCCGGCGAGAAGCGCGAAGTTGTAGCACGGTGCCTTCCTGCCTGGAGCGTGTTCCTCGCGACGAACGCCTCCTTCACGAACGTGCCGTCGAGCTTGAAGACCTGCAGCCGGTTGTTCGTGCGGTCGGCGACGTAGACGAGATCGTCGTTCGACGACGAGCACCGCGTGCACCGGGTTGTTGAACTGCTGCGGCGCGGTCGCCTGCAATCAGCTGCGCACGCGGCGGAACTTGTAGCTCGTCATCCGGCTTCTTGCCGTAGGCGCCCCAGTGCACGCTTGTACTTGCCCGTCGTCCGCATCGAAGACGACGACGCGGTGGTTGAAGTAGCCGTCCGCGACGAACAGCTCGTTGGTCTTCTGGTAGACGAACAGGCTCGCCGGTCCGCCGACGATTCTCGCGTGTCGTTGCTGCCCTTGTTCTTCCCCGGCGTGGCCGATCTGCATCAGGAACTTGCCGCGCGCTCGTGAACTTCAGGATCTGGTTGTCTTCCTTCGCGCTGCCGGAGAGCCACACGTTGTCCTTGTCGTCGACGAAGATGCCGTGCTCGGTCTTGAACCACTCATAACCCGCGCCCGGGCTCGCCCCACGCCTGCAGCAAGCTGGCCGTCGGAGCTGAACTCGAGCACCGCTCGGCGCCGGAATGCAGCACTCGGACTGCCGGCGGATTCGAGCGACGCGCCGCGCTCGCTTTCCGGAATGCGTCGCCGGGCGGTGGAAGACCCAGACGTTGTCGTGCGAATCGACCGCGATGCCGCCGACTGCGCCGGTCGCCCACTTGTTCGGGCAGCGCCTGCGCCCACAGCGGATCAGGCTCGAATATCGGCGCTTGCGCCGCGCGATTCTGCGCCGATAACGAGATGCCGAGCAGTAGCGCCAGCGCGCCACCAACCACGAACCACCAACCACGAACCTTCATTTGCACACCCATCCTTGAACATCCGGACGCGTGTCGTGGCATGGCGCGACGTCGGGCGGCGCCTCGAGCGAGTAGTACACGCTGAAGTCGTCGCCGGCGTGGCCGTTGAAATCCGACGACGGAGATCGGATCGCGCCGGTCCAGTATCGCCGCCGGACATGCCGGTAGTTCATCGAGATGAAACGCCGGCGGGTCCGTCAGGGCTCGCCGGCACGTCGAGCGGCGCCAAACGTCGCGCCGCGCACGACCGCGTGCTTCAGCACGAGCGGCGACTCACCTTCTGCGTCGAGTAGCCCGGTCGCTGATCGCCACGCCGACGTAGTTACGGAGAGTAGCCCCTTCTCGATCGAGAGCGACCCTTCGCCGCGTCCCGGCTCGAGGAGCTGCCGCACGGGATAGGATAGAACGGGCTGACGATGCCGGCGCGCAGTCCCTGGATGTCGGCGTCGTTGCACGACACGTCTTCGCGGCGTAGTTCGACAGCCAGATGCCGGCGGGACTTCTGCCAGATGCCGATGCCGAACCGATCGCTTCGGATCGCCGCCCATGATGTATGTGTCGCCGCGCACGACGATGTGATCGATCACCAGCCGTGTCGGTCGGCGTCGCTGTCAGTCATCCTGGCGCGCCGGATGCCACACGCGGAAGTTCGCGACGGTGCCGTTCCATCCCCACGTCGCGCCCGTGAGCATGGCCCAGCACGCCTCGTTGTTCGCGAACTCGATCACCGGCGCGAGTCGTCGTGTCGAGCATCGTCGGCCTGCGCGTCGACATTCGGATCGGCGCCCTTGAACGCCGGAATGCGGACCGTGCCAGTCGCGCCGGCCGCGAGGCCTGAAGCCGACGCGTCATCCGCATCGGCCGCGACGTTGTTGCGGGATGTAGTTGTTCGGGCCGCGGAACCAGAAGCGCGTTCCCCTCCCCGCCGGGGTCGGGGCGCGGGGCCGCCGCGCCGCGCTGCGCGGCGCGAGCTCTCCAGAGTCCCTTCACGCGCAGCGCAAAGTTGTGCTCGAAGACGTTGGAACGCCTCGTTGCCGTCTTCGGTGACGATGCCGGCGCCCTGCGCGTTGTGAGACGACGTTGTCGCGGACCAGGCCGTAGTGGCTGTTGTGAATCGTGATGCCCCACTTCGGCGCATCGTCCACCACGTTGCCGATCAGCGTGAACTGGTAGCCGTTGGCCGGCGTCGAGACCGGTCCGAAATCGTGATGAAGTGGATCGCGTAGCGCGCCAATCTGGTTCTCGCCCAGCTTCACCACGTTGCCGGCCTGGTCGAACACCGTGTTGTCGAGCGGGCCCATCACCGTGCGTCCCATCTCGCGGACGGCGACGTACCTCAGGTCGACATCGGCGCGCGACGTGAAGAGCGTGTGGCCGCGCGTGCCGGCGGGATTCTCGGAGCGGATGATGACGTTGCGCGTGATGTTGCCGACGTGCGGAGGAACTCCAGCGTGCCGTCGGGCGTCCGCGCACCCTTGTGGTGTAACCGACAGCAGCGAGTCGAGCGTGACGCGGTTGCCGGCGATCGACGCCACGCGCGCACACGCTCGGCCTGCGTCGGGCGGATCGTGGTGTGGTCGAGCAGCTGCCGCGTGTCGGGGATGACGATTTCATCGCCTGGGGCCCACCCTCCGGCGCCGACCTCCAGCACCAGCGCGGTCTGGCCGGCCAGCGGCTCTTCGGCGACGCGGACAAACGTCGGCGTCCTGATGGCGCCGTGCATCCGCACCTTGCCGAGACCCTGGATGCCGGTGCCGACCTGCGCGGGATCGATCTCGCCGTCGATCTTCTGGTCCGCGATGATGATCTCTGCGGTCGCGTTGCGCGCGACCGGCGTGTCGGCCGTGCCGACCTCGAGCGATGCCGCCGTCCATGACGGTCAGGTTCGCAACCTTCAGGCGCGTGTCGCGGTCAGTCCTGAACGCCAGGTGTCCGTCAACCTCGATGCAGTCGAGCCGCGCATCGCTGGCGACGTCATACACGACGTCGTGGCGGGCCGAGATGCGGCACGCGATCGCCGGCGGCCGGCGCGCGTCCGGTCGACCACGTCGCCGGGCTCGACCACGCGCCGCTGGCGCACGCTGACCACTGACGGGCTCGCGCAGAACAGGGGAATTCCCTGGGGACGCCGCTCGTAGCCGGAGTGTGTTCGTGGGTCTGGGCGGCCGCGGAGCGGCGATGAGAACAGCACACAGAATCGCGGATTTGAAACGAACGATCGGCGGACCCGAAGGGTCCGCGCCGCAGAGACAGCCCGAAGGGTCCGCGCCGCCGAGGCAGAGTGAGCACTGGTGCCCTCCTGACGAATGGCCCGACTATAGCACCGCCTGTTAGAATGTGTTCCCTCTTCATTACAGGGAGCGAATCTCGTGGATTCACGTCTATTCCGTACGATTATCGCGGCGCTCGTGCTGGCCTGCGCGGCCCGGATCGTCACCGCGGCGCAGGGCAACCCTGAAGCGGCGAAGGTGAAGAACCCGGTCGCCGTCAACTCCCGAATCGATTGCCGCCGGCAAGGTCGTCTACACCAAGTGCGCGCCATGCCACGGCATCAACGGCGAGGGCGGGCCGGGCAACGATCTGATTCCCGCGGCGCCGAGCCTGGTTGACGACATGTGGGATCACGGGTCGACCGATGGCGAGATCTTCGACAACATCAAGAACGGCGTCGGCGCCGGACTTCAACATGGTGCCGTGGAAGGACCAGTTGAAGGACGAGGCAGATCTGGAACGTGGTGAATTACGTGCGGTCGATCGCGAAGAAGAAGTAAATCCCAAAACCAAATCGCGAGTCCCAAATCCCAACAGCGACGTTGGGATTTGGGATTCGAGCTTGGGAGCTGAATTTCCGGACTACTTAGACAGACGGCTCCGGGCGTACCTGGAACTTCACCAGCTTGGCCGTGTTCCCCTTGCCGCCTTCCATGTGGAAGGGCGCGCGTGTCGAGATCGCGCGTGTAGATCCCCTTGCCCTTCCACCCGCGCGTTCGGATTGTCGATGCGGCCGTCCAGTCCCTTCGCGAAGTAGCCCCATCGGGTACGGTACGCGCAACGTCACGAACTTGCCGTCGACGAGCGCGAGCAGCCCTTCCGAGAGATTGCCGGTCGCGATCGGCAACGTCCTTGCCGACGCCGAGCAGGTCGAAGCGATCGACGAAGTCGTAGTACGCCGAGTCGGCGCTCGCGCTGTCGACCGCGCCCTTGTAGTTCGGACCAGGCAGCGCATACAGCGACCACCCTTCGACGCACTGCTGGCCCGTCGCGGTCGGACCGTTGAGCGTGCCCTTGCACTTCGCTGCGATCGAAGCTGGCTAGCTGCCCGCTCGAGAGTACCGTCCAGACGACGCCCTTGCTGTCGACGTCCATGCCGCGGGGCGCGAAGCCCTGCGTCGTCGCCTTCGGGTTGTTCCACGGCACTTCGTAGACTTCAGTGAGCGCCGTCTCCGGTGGATGCGCGCCGGGAACGAAGTGGCCGAGCGCGCCTGGCACGCCCTGCACCGTTCCCCACACCGAACCATCCGGCGCCGGCGAGTCGCCGTAGAACGTGATGTTCATGCGCCTGTCCTTGGTCGGATCGGCGGGTTGATTCGGCTCGGTGTACGCGTCGCGCTTGCCGTTGCCGTTGTTGTCGACGACGAACGCGCTCCATCCCTGCGACGCCTTCTCGTCGTGCGTCTTGTCCCACGTCTTGACGTCGAACCAGCCTTCGACGCCGTGCGGACCGAACGACGACCACAGCACGTCGTTGTCGTCGAAGTTGAGGTGGCCCCACGTAAAGCACGTATCGATGGTCGGTCAGCTTCTTGGTCTTCGGGTCGTACATGATCAGACCGCGCTGTCCCTGGTTGATCGGAAGCAGCTTCGCTGACGGATGATCCGATCCCGCCTGGCACCATGCCGCCGTCTGCGGCTTGCGGACGCGCCCCGCGGCCCAGACACGCCCCTGCTTGTCCATCGCGAAGCTGTGGACCGTCGTCTTGCTGTTCCAGATCGCCTCGTCGGCCCAGCATGGTGACGGGCGGCCGGCGGCTGCTCGGCGGAGCTCGGCGTATCAGGATCGCGCGGCGCGAGCTTGATCATCGCTCGCGGTGTTCGTCTTCGGATCGATCACCGGGAAGTAGTCGCCGCTCTCTTCGAGCGCGCCGTAGATCGGACCGTTCGCGTTGACGGTCGGATTCCGCTTGTCGCTCGCGATCGCGTCGTGCAGGTAGACCTTCGGATCCGCCCAGTCCCACATCGTGACGACGACGTTCCGCTCGATGCCCTGCGGACGCGCGGGCGTCGGCGCTCGGCAGCTCGCCCTTCGCGATGCGGTCGGTCCAGTCGGCATACATCCCGAGCGCGCGCGCGCGGCCGACCTGCGTGAACCGCGCGCTCATGCCGCCGCCGGCCTGGCCGGACTGGATGCGGCGATCCCACGCCATCTTCGTGTCCTCGAACTGGCTGAGGATGCTCGCGGGAATCGTGCGCGTCGCGGGTCCGCCCATCTGATGGCAACCCGTGCAGCCGTCGGTGTTGACGATGTTCCGAATCCACTCGCCCTGGCTCTTGATGTTCGGCGAGATGCCGTTGCCCTTGTCACCCGGTGCCGGGGAAATCGCTCTTCGGCGGCAACTGCAGCAGCGCGAACCAGTACTGCGCGGGGTAAGTACTGTGCCGCGGCCTTCTTGTCGGGCGCGGCGACCGCCTTCAGGTTGACGGCCTTTCCCGGCGCCGCTTTCACCTTCGGTGAGTCCACCAGGCCGTAGCCGCGCACCCACACGTCGTACTCGCCTGCCGGCGAGATCGGGCACGACGAACCGGCCGCGGTCGTCGGTCACGACGCTCTTGATCAGGCGTGTCGGCGTGGTCCGCGTTTCCGCGATCACCCAGACGCCCGCCTCGGGGCCCTGCGCGCCGGTGACGACGCCGCCGATGTCGTCGTTGTCGATGGCGACGCGCCGCGCCGCCCTGGCCCGACATGCGGACAGAGGTCGTGGCGAAAAACACGATGAGGCTCAACCCCAGGAGTAATGCGGAGATTGCGCTTGGTCCTCATGTTTGACTGCCCTTTCTTCTTGGCCTGACTGCGGGAACAGGACGTTATAGCATACGCCCGGCGGTCCGAACTGTTAACAAGAGGTTTCCGTGCGACGTATTTACATGCTGTTCATTGCGGTCCTTGCGGCAACGGCACCCGCCGCGGCCCAGCAACGCCCGCCGGTCTGACAACAGCAGGGCGCCGATCCTCCAGGTTCGAGTCGGTGCCCGATCCGCTGAAACTGCCCGCCGGAATGAACTTCGGCGAGGTGCTCAGCGTCGCCGGTCAACTCGAAAGGCAACGGTCGTCGTGCTGAACCATCCGGGCACTGCGACCGCGGGCCCGCTCTACGGCAACGCGACGACGCAACCTGCTCGAGTTCGATCCGACCGGCAAGTGCATCGGCGAGATCGGCAAAGGCGTCTACGGCCTCGGCTACGCGCACTCGGTGCGCTTCGACAGCATGCGACAACCTGTGGGTCGTCGACAAGGGGACGCAACTCCGGCGATGAAGTTCAGCCCGGCCGGCGCGCGTGCTGCTGAACCTCGGGCGCCGGCCTGAAGGGTGTCGACAGCTGGCGCTACGAGCGGCCTACGCAGGCGGACGCGAGGGCCGGCCGAAGGCACCTTCAACGGCGCGACCGACGTGGCGTGGGATACCAACGACAACGTCTACGTCAGCGACGGCTACGTCAACTCGCGCATCGCGAAGTTCGACAAGAACGGCAACTGGATCAAGTCGTGGGGCCAGTTCGGCCGCGGCGGCGACCACGCCAACGAGAACCCCGGCTCGATCAACAACCCGCACAACATCCAGATCGATCGCAACAACAACGTCTACGTCGCCGACCGCGGCAACCGCCGCATCCAGGTGTTCGACACCGACGGCACCTTCAAGCTGCTTCCTCTTCCTGAACGCGCCGTACGACAAGAAGCATCATCCGACGCTGGCCGCCGTTCCCGCCAACGCCCCGGACGAGAGCGCGCCGTGGGCGATGTGCATCGAGCAACGGACCCACGCAGTACCTGTTCGTCGGTCGATTCCGAGCCGGGGCGCTCTACAAGATGACGCTCGACGGAAAGATCGTCGGGATGCTCGGCATCTCGGGTCACGAGATGGGACAGTTCAACTGGCCGCACGGCCTCGCGTGCCAGAACGAGAACACCGTCTACGTGGCGGATATGAACAACTGGCGCGTCCAGAAGATTCTGTTCAAGGCTGGCGCGACGCTACCGCGGTAGCAATCCCAAGCCCAAGTCCAAGTCCCAAACGTCGCAACGAGGTTGGGGATTGGATCTTGAGATCTGCGATCTTGGGACTTTCAACTAGAAGCGTCACCCGAAAACCGAGCTGCAGGCGCCGTGCGAGGGTGCCGTCTGAGCCTTTGCCGTACAACGGGCTCGTCTCAACCAGCGTATAGGCGTTGTAGTTCTCGTGGTTGAACAGGTTGAACGAGTCCGCGAACCCTCGATCTTCGTCCGGCCAACCAGCGGGAACGTCTTCGACACCGCGCAGGTCGACGCGATGTATCGGATTCCCAACGAAGCTGTTTCGCGGGACCAGTGAGCCGTCCGCGCGGAGGCGACTGCCCGTCGCGCTGCCGATGCCGCGGCGATCGCCGCCCGACGTCGGCGCGAACCGGGCGCCCGAACCATAGAAATACAGTCCGCTGACGAGGAAACCCTTCGGCAGCTCGAAGATCCCGTTGAACACGGCGCGATGCCGCTGATCCGACGTGGCGAGCCCGCACTTCGCCGCCGAGATCGGTGGCGACCGCTGAACGGCAGCGGTCCCATCGTGCACCACGATTGCGCGGTTTCCCTTCTGTGCAGTCGACGGCATATGGCTGCGGATCGTCGTCCCACAGTCCGGCCAGCGTGTAGGTGACCGAGAACGATAGTGATTGCTCATCCGCTTGTTGAACGCCGTCTCCAGACCGCGGTAGTTTGACCGGCCCGTATTCACGCGAGACCCGCGTCCAGTGGCCCAACCTGGAATCGGACGCCGCGAGACGTCGGTAAACGGATAGTTCAAACCGGTCGCAGGGCTGTACGCCAGGTTCAGGCTGTTCAACGTCAGCCGCTCATGGCGCGCGCCGGTTGAAGTTGAAATCCGACGTCAGCGCCATCGTGCTCCCAATCTGCCGCTGGAATCTGATCGACGAGGTCCAGCGTACGGCATCGTCATGTTCGGCGAGGCGATCTGCGGATCCCAGTGCTCTGATCGATTCCCGACTTGCGCAGCGCCTGCAGACTTGGCAGCGGACCGTTGAACGGGTTGGTGGCGAAGTCCGCGCGCCCGTCATTGAACTACCTGCGCGACGAATGTCGTCGCGGCCGAGAGCGTAAACGACGTCAGGTTGTCGATCACCTGGCCGTAGTAGCGTCCAACGCCGCCGCGAATCACGGTGCGGTCGTTGAGCTGTGACGCAAAGCCGGCCCTGGGGCCGAAGTCCTTCTTCTCGCCCGGCGGCCGCCTTTCAGGATCGGATAGACCTCGACGAAATTCGCGAACGAGTTCGGCTGCAGGTCGTAGCGCAACCCGAGGTTCAGCGTGAGTCTCCTCGTCATCTGCCAGTCGTCCTGATCCACGTGGCGACGGTGTTGCGGCGCGCGCGGCCGCCAAACTCGCCAATGCCGATCTGGTATGAGCGGATCAGCGGGTTCAACGCGTCGAGATTCCACGTGTCCGGGTTGTTCCACACCGGCATGAGCTGCTGGATGTTCGCCGGCGGCCGAGACGTCGACGCGTCATAGATGCCGACAGCACGGACGGCAGTTGTAGAGATAAAAGAACGTGTTGAGGTATTCCCCGCCCGTCTTCACATCGTGGCGGCCGGCCCTGTTGAACGAATAGGTGAAATCCTCCGCAGCGACGCGACCTGCTGTCCGGAGCGTCTGCGGCCAGTTCGTGTTGTTGTTGCCGAAGCTGTAGCCGTTGAAGTCTGATCCGCGGCGCGCCGTTGGTGACGCCGGCAATGGCCGCCTGCGGATGGTGCGGCCAGTCGACCACGCTCCTGCTTCGCTCGACGGCACCAGTGAACCCGCCCTGATCTCATTCAGCCCGCGGTTGCCCAGCACCTTCGAAAAGGTCGCAACAGCGTAGTCCGCATTCGCGGAGGAATAGCCCTGCGCGGAAGGATGGCTCGTGGCGCCGTTGAGCGCCTGGCGTACGGGATCGGGCATGGATCCACTTCGTGGCGCGGATCATCAGGTGCCGCTGTGCGCTCATCTGAGAAATCGAGCCGCGTGCCGCCCATTCCAATCCAGGACGTCCTCTTCTGATCAACGCGTTGAATGACGGGTCACGGGCTGCTGAAGGTAATCGTCGATGGCTCGCGTCTGCTCGTAGTAGACGAAGATAGTGCGCGCGATCTTCTGATGGTCCGAATCGCAGGCCGCTGAAGCGCTGGATTCGAATGAGGAAGCACGCGCTGCTGGACGAAGTCGGGCGAGCTGGAACTGGGCGTTGCGGAAGCTGGCCGGAGAAGCTCCCGGTGTTCGTGTTGGTCCCCGACTTCGGTCACCGCGCTGACCAGCACGCCGTTCGACCTCCCCTGCGACGCATCCCACCGGCTCGCGACGAACTGGAACTCGCCGACCGCCTCCTGCGACACGCGGATTGACCGCGCCTGCCCGTCCGTTGTTGGTGACCTGCTGTCCGTCGATGTTTAACTGATAGTCGAAGCGGAATTCCGCGCCGCGTCGGCGTGTTCGGGTCCGCGCCGTTCGACCGGTTGCCCGGCGCCAGCAGCGACAGGTCGAGCCAGCGCCGCCGCCGTTGACCGGAAGATCCTTCGTCTGACGCGGATCGATGTTGCCCGCCAGCGTCGATGACCGGTCTGAATCAGGGGCTTCCTCCGGTCACGGTGACTGATTCCTGCACCGTCGACGGTCATCTGCGCGTTGACCGTGAGCGTCTGGCCAACGAGCGCTTGAATCGCTCCGGCACGTTCGCGGCGCCGGGAGCTCCATCATCATCCGGTAGGTGCCGACGCGGCACCGGCAGCCGAAAGATGCCGCGTTCGTGTCGTGACTGCACGAACGTGTTCCCCGTCGCCTCGTGCAGCGCAGTCACCGTCACGCCCGGCAGCACGCCGCCGGTCTGATCCACGACGGTGCCCGTCACGGTCGCTTCCTGCGCAAATCCGGGGAAGCGAAGCAGCGATCGCTTCAACGCCAACAGCAATCGCCTCATACACTCACCTCCGGGCGTGCAATCACGCGTTTCGTCTGGTTTGGGCAGTTCGGGGAGTTGAAGACGCTAAACGAGCCGTCCTCAGTGGCGGCGACCTTCAGCAGTGCGTGGCGCATGCGTGTGCTGTCCGTGTTCCTCGAGGTTGGCGGAAAAGCGTCGCCGGATTGCCGTCGACACCGCCCATCGCCTGTGGCAGCCGCCACAGATCTTCGGAAGCCGGGCGACTTCGCGAAAGCCCTGGCACCGTCGCGGCGCCGCCGCCCTTGCGGGCGCCGTTGCTCAGAGCACGGCGATCCGGCTGCGATCGCGTAAAGGCAGCCAGGTGTCGGCCGCGCCGTGTCCGGCCGCCTGCACACGTCGATCGTGTCCCGATCGCGGTTCGGGACAGAGCAGCGCGACTTCCTGGTTCCACGGGAGATCGCCGACGTTCGCAAACTGAACCGGCCGTACTGACGACGACGCCCACCGAAGGCGTCCTCGGGATTGCCGTCCGCACGCCTCGGCGATGTCGCCGCAGCACGCGTTCGGCGTACCCGCGCGAGTAGCGAGGCTTGCCGAGCGCCTCGACGACTGGTGACGCCGAGCCCCTTGACGGGAATCCTGTCGCCGGGCGACACTGACGATGTGTTTGCCCTTCGCGAACGCGGCCGCCCAGTCTTCGGCGCATCTCGCCGGTCTTCTGCTTCATCGTCGGCGCGTCCTGCAGCGCGGGACCGTGATCCGCCAGTGTCCGCACCGGGAGCGTGAGATGCGTGATGCCGCCGGCGGCGTGATCGCCGTGAAATGCGTGGCCAGCAGCGTATCGATAGCGCGTAACCTTCGCGATCTTCGCGACCTCGGCAATCCGCCCCGGCGTCGCGCCCCCACGTCCTTGTCCGGATTCGGCGTGTCGAGGCCGCGAAGCCGACGTCGATCATGAACGTCTCGCCGGAGGGGATACGAGCAGAGTGGCCTGCCCGCCTTCGGTGTCGATGAAATAGATGTCGAGCGTCTTGTCCGCCGCGCGGACGGCGGCACCCACCAGCACGATCAGGAGCAACGCGCGTGAAAGCGCGGCGATCGGACGCTGCATGGCAACCTCACGGAACGCTGCAAACAGTTGCGGCGACGAGGCGCGGCAAATGATACAACTCCGCAGGACAGCCGGCGCCACGAAAGTGCTGAAGCCCGGCGATGTATACGTCCCTGACCACGCGACCGAAATTCTCGCGCGCGCTGGGACGTGAAAGGAGGATGTCATGCGCACCACCACGCTTGTTCTCGCCGTACTCCTCTCGACGTCGACATTCGCAGCCGGCCAGGAGGCGGACGAGTACGCGAACACGAAGGACGGGTTCAAGATCTACTCTCTCCCGCTCAGCCGACCGTCAAAGACATCACGTGGATATCGCAGCAGGATTTCAAGCCGCCGGCCCGCGTACAGCGTCGATAAAGGCAAGGGAGCACTACTGGTGACGGTCGTCGATTACGGCGGCATCGAGCAGATGGGCATCGAGCGCGTGAAGACGTGTACCGGCGGGAGCGCCGCTCTGCAAGGGCACTGCGCTGAGCGGTCCGTGGCCTCTGGAAACACGACGTGCGCGCAGGACGCATGCGCCACCTTCAGGCTGATTCAGCGCGACAACGTCAAGGTGAGCGACCTGACGTGGAGCCAGCACGATATGGTCGAAGGCGACGAGCTCGCAGCTCACCAACACCGCTTGACGGGTCCCGCACGTATGTGCCTACGTCGCGATGCACGAGATGAAGCTCTACACATCGCGGAAGCAACGGTGCCGAAGGCGATCCACCGGCGACGCTTGTTCCAGACGTCGATGTCGTGGGTCGACAGGACGGCAAGGGCATCCGCTACGAGACGATATGCAACAACGAACTCCACGGGCTGCGGCAGTATCCCGTGCCTGGCACACGGCCGGCGTGGGCGGCGGGCAGTAAAGAAAACCCAAACCTAAGCTCCAAGCCCCAATCTTGAATTGGGATTTGGGATTTGGAGGGATTTGGAGCTTATTAGCGAGCCTCGCACGCCTCCGGCTCCGCGTGCGGCCTTACGGCCGCGCTGGACAGCCGCAGCGCCGAAGAGGTGACTCAGCTAGGCAGACGAGTCCACCGGGCTCTTTAGCAGCATTGCCATCATTCTGTGTAGGACCTCCGCTTCTCGGCCGCATCGCCTCACGGCGCGGGCGCGAGAATCGCCAGGACGAGCAGCCGCTGACCGCCGGTATTCCGGATGCCGTGCGGCACCCCCTCCGGCGCCACGACCAGCTCGCCGGCTTTGATCGGCAGCTCGCGACCCTCGAGCAGGATCACGCCCTCGCCTTCGACGACCTGATAGACCTTATCCATCCTGGCGTGCGCGTGAAGGGCGTGAAATTGGCCCGGCTCAGAAGCAATGAGGCCGACGAGCAGCCGCGGCGACTCGAAGATGGTTCCCTTGCCCATCCGGTCGGGCCGCCATTCGGCGCAGTCGGCGGGCCGGATGACCGATGGATGTTCCATGATCGTGTCCTTTCAGATTTGCCCAGCGGATGACCTGATTGTCCAGCCCCCACGGCTGGGCTCGGCCTGGCGTCTGCAGCTCGGCACATCCTTTGCGGCGCTCGCCGGGGCGACATGGCCGCAGGCCGGCAACATGAGAGTCAGTAAGAGCCTCGACATCGAGGCCGGCGTCCCGCCGCAGACCCGCTCCGGAGCTGCATCAGTGGGTGCGCGATCGCATGCACCTCGCCGCGCCGGCCACGAGCAGGCCCTGCTCGACGCCATCGACAACGTCTTCATCAAGCACGAGCGCCTCTGGCAACAGTCGAAGCAGGAGGCTATTCAAGCGGTCTCCGCCGGTTTCACCGACCGCCTGAACCGCCTGCGCGACGAGCTCTCGGCCCGCGATGCCACGGTCAGCAGCATCGCGCGCTATTTCGAGGACCTTGTTGCCGATCTGACCGATCGCGTCCATCGCGATCCGAAAACGCGGCTGATGAACTTCCGCCGCTTCATCGAGCAGGTCGAGGCCTTTCTCGCCCTCGAGCAGCGCGCCGCTGGTGCGCGATCGGCCTGGTCGATATCAATTCCTTCAAGTGGCATAACGACACGCTTGGTCATGCGGCGGGCGACAAGATTATCGATCGCGTCGCGCGCCTGCTGCGCGAACAGGTCCGCTCCGACGACTTGATCGCGCAGGAGGCGGTCGACGTCCGCGCCAGCCAGGATCTCCACGCGCGGTTCGGCGGTGACGAGTTCTGCTTCCTGATTCCGGACCTCGATGAGCGCCGCGCCGCGTGGGTGATCGCCGAGCGCTTCCGTGAAGCGGTCGAACGCTACGACTGGACCGCCGACGATCCGCGGCTCGCCGACAAACCCGTGCGCGTCGACGTCGGCATCGTCTGCCTGATGCTGAGCGATGTCGCCGAGCGCCGCCCCATCGCACACCAGCTCGCGCAGGAGCTCTCGAGCGCGCCGACAAGCTGATGCAGCGAGGCGAAGCAACGAGCGGGCCGATCACATCCACCCGCTCAGCGTCCGCATCGAAAACGGGTCGCTTGTGGAGCTGGCAGAGCATCCGCTCTAACGCAGGCTGTTCACCGTCTGAGTTCACGTTCGGTTCGTCTTCGACTTCATTTCGCCTGCGTCTGCGTCGCTCCACCCACCAACCACGAACCACCAACTCACTGGCAAACTGTAGGTGTTAGACCTACGCGACGCCGCCGTTGATCTGGACAGGAGCAACGACCATGTCCGGATCTCGCACACTCCAGGCGGCAATTCTCATCGCGGCGCTGTCATCGTGCATCGCCGCGCCGGCGTTTGCGGAACCGGCGCCGGCGCCGCTGCACCTGCAGGTGACGGTGTGCGATCGTGCGGGCGTCGATCAGACCATTCCTCAGCGCTGCCAAAGTCGTGACGGCGGATGCGTATCGTCGCATCGGCGTGATCATCGATTGGTCCGATGCCGGCTGCATCGCGGGCGCGCCGGGCGTTTACGTCAACCTGACGTCGGGCGGCGCGGAGGGCATCAACTTCTCGAATGTGACGCATCGGCTTCGCCGAATCGGGGACGTCGGACGCGACCGTGCGCGTGACCGACGTCGCGAGATCGTCGCGCGGCACTATCACGTCAAGCGGCAGATTCTTCTCGGCTACACGATCGCGCACGAGTCTGCGGACATCTGCTGCTGCCGCCCCACTCGCACTCCGATACGGGCGTGATGCGGGCGTGCCTCAACCTCGAGCTGGCGGCCGCGAGAGCAGCTGCAGTTCACGCGCGAGCAGGGCGTGTTGATCGTGCGGACGATCGAGTCGGCACGACGCGCCGATGGTCGTCGCGACCCGTTAATTCCAGAATCGCTTCGACGCCAGGCGCGCGCCTTCGGCCATCGCGGCGAGCTTGCCCCAGACGACATCGGGGATCGACGGCGGCCCGGCCCACCCATCGTGCCATAGCCGCAGTCGGTCCCGAGCATCACGTTCTCGCGGCCGACCAGCGTCGCGTAGCGGCCGACTGCGCTGCGCGACCAGCTCAGGATGCTCGATGAAGTTCGACTTCGATTCGAGGACGCCGGGAATCAGGACCTTGCCGTCGGGAAGTTTCACCGTTTCGAACACCGCCCACTCGTGCGCATGGCGGGGATTGGCCGCCTCGAACGAGATGGCGCCCGGCCGTAGCGAGGAAGACGACATCGATGATGTCGGCGAGCGGCACATCCATCTGGTGCGGCGCTTCGTAATTGCCCCAGCACAGGTGCATCCGCATCTGCTCGGGCGGGATATTCCGCACCGCGTGGTTGAGCGCCTCGATATGCAGCCGCGCCTTCCTGCGGAACTCCTCGAGCGACAGATCGACGAACTGGACGTGGCGGCCCATCCCGAGGTCGGGACAATCGAGCTGCAGGACGAGGCCGGCGCCGGCGATCGCCTCGTACTTCGTATCGCATCGCGTCCGCGATCGCGTAGAGATATTCCTCGTGCGTCTTGTAATAGTCGTTGTGAAAGAAGAGCGACACCACGCCCGGAGACGCGGCGCTCATGAAAGAGGTCTTCCGCCTTGCGCCCGCCGCGCCGGCCTTCAGGTTGTCGATATCGATTTTCACCGCCTCGCGATCGCGAGCGCTGATTGGACGTTGCATCCCGGCATCTTCCGGCGGGCGCGCCCGCGATCGCCGTACACCTTCTGATGCAGGCCTGGATAGGCCACCAGGTCGGGATACGGCGGCGGCTGGCTCTCGCCGCCGAAACCGTCAAGGCGATCCCGATGTAGGTCGCGTAGCTTGGCTTCGACATCTCGCCGTCGTTGACGATGTCGAGACCGGCGGCGGTCTGGCGGCTGACAATGTCGCGCGACCGCGCTTCGAATGCGCGTGTGCAGCGCGCGCGGCTCGACGGGAATCCTTCCTCCTTCGCGAACATCATGCGGATGAGATCTTCCGGACGCGGCAGGCTCCCCGTGTGCGTCGTCAGGAAGCGATCGCGGCTGCGTTTCATTGGCACGATTGCGGATTGTGGAATCCGTTTGATCAACAGTCTGCAAGGTGGACGTCGCCACTTGGGTCACGCGCCGCGTCGAGATTGCGGGGATGCAGCTGATCGTCCTGACGGATTGTTTTCCGATGAAGACATCCGATCGCGCGTACAGGTTTCTGCGCGACCTGCCGTATCAGCCGTGAACGACATCACCTCCGACGAAACCGCGTACGCCAAACACTGGAAGGCTGACTTTCCACCCGCGCTCGCCGGGACGCCCGTGCTCCGCGACTCATCTGGCACGGCGCGCGCGCTGATGGTCGGCGAGACCTACACGCTCGACGCTGGCATACGAACATGATTCTACGGCGACTTCCAGGGACCGCACATCGATCCGCCTGGCGGCATCACCGCGGCTCTACTACGCGAACCCGGAGTGGAAGGAACAGTGGCTGGGCGAGACCATCTTTACGACGAGCAGCGGCAGCCGGTGCACGCCGTGGGAGTGAAGCCGGGTGACTCGCGCTGTTCCACAGCGACATCCTGCATCGCGCCGGCGTGCCGTCGCGCGAGCAAGCCTGAGCCGCGACTCGTCGGTCGCATTTACGTTCGTGCCACGTTGAACGGACTCCAACTTCGACCTCTCTCGACCTTCTCACTTATAATTGGTGTTTCCGCTCGGATGGTGGGTGTAGCTCAGGGTAGAGCGCCGGATTGTGGATCCGGAAGTCGCGGGTTCGAAACCCGTCACCCACCCCATTCCTCACGTTCGAAGTTTGCAAGTTCGAAGGTTTGAAGTTCGAAGTCTGACGTTCGAAGTGACGTCTTCGTCGTCATAGCTGAAAAAGAGTCCAATGCCAGTAACGAACCCGGCGGCCATCCTCGACCAGATCCGCGTCTACCTGTTGGAGGGCTTCCCCCAGGTGACGATCGTGCAAGCGGATGCGAAGACTGGAACGGCGCTGATCCACGTGATCAACGGCCGCGCGAGGAGAATGGTGGAGGTCACCGACACCTTCCTGACGCCAACGCTGCCTTCCCCGATCCTGTGGAAGCGCGTACGACGGTGGGACTTGATCAAGACGTTGAAGGACGCCGAGTCCGGATCGATCGTGAGAGTGACAACGTCCGGATTGCGGTTTGTCTAGCGCGCAACCTATCCACTAACCACTAACCGCGAACAACTACCGCGTAGCCACGCCACGCCGGCGCGCCAGCGAGGCGACCGCCGCAATCAGCTCTGACGGATCGATCGGCTTGGCGAGATGCATCTCGAAACCGAGGCGCAGCGCCTTCGCGCGGTCCTCGGAGCGCGCGTAGGCGGTCAGCGCGGCACGTCGGCAACTCCCTCGCCGGACTCTCCGTCTGCCGGATCCGCTGAATCAGCTCGTAACCGTCCATCCCCGGCATGCCGAGGTCCGACACCATGACGTCGGGCACGCGCTCTTCGATCGACTGCCAGCGCCGAACGCGCCGACGTGGCGGTGCGCACCCTCGCGCCGGCGCTCTCGAGGATTTCACGCACGAGGCCGAGCGCGTCGGGTCGTCGTCGACAACCAGCACGCAGATGTCCGGCAGCGTCGGGAACTCGGCGGGCCGCGCCGCGAGCTTCCGAGCGCGGATGCACGCGCGGACTGGAGTCGACCTCGGCGTGGACGATCATCACCGGCAGCTCGACGCGGAACGTGGCCCCCTTCCCCTCTCCCGGGCTGAGCGCCGCGATGCGGCCGCCGTGCAGCTCGACGATCCGCCGCGCGATCGCCAGGCCCAGCCCGAGGCCGCCCGTGTATGCGCGTCGTCGTGCTGTCTCCCTGGCGGAAGCGCTCGAAGAGGTGCGGAAGAAAATCCTCGCGGATGCCGATGCCTGTATCGCTGACGCTCACCTCGACGTGCGAGTTCACACGCTGCAGGCGGAGCTGCACGCGGCCGTCGCGCGGGCGTGAATTTCACGGCGTTGGACAGCAGGTTCCAGATCACCTGTTGCAGGCGATCGGGATCCCCGAGACGGGCCCCGACATGCGGCTCGAGAATGGATTCGAGCCGCACGCCTTTGGCTTCGGCGGCCGGCGTGACGGTCGCGAGCGCGTCGCGAAGCACAACCGCCAGGTCGACGGGCTGCACGTGCAGCCGAATCTTGCCGGCGGCAATCCGCGACACGTCGAGCACGTCTTCGACCATCTGCGTGAGCAACGTCGCGTTGCGCTCGACGGTCTCGAGCGCCTGCTCCTTCCGTTCTTCCTACGGCGCGAAGCACGAAAGCAATACGTAACTGAACGAAGTACAAT
>ERZ1370068.7415-contig-6331_pt1 | contig 46928 bp, 73 predicted proteins | sample MGYA00561227_ERZ1370068 | MGnify/ENA primary metagenome ERZ1370068 (study PRJEB38410, sample SAMEA6850437) | metagenome | study: Metagenomic assessment of the ecological functions of the soil: analysis of the soil microbiota associated with the... | reverse complement strand
TACGTACATGCCCTCCACATTGGCGCGTGCACCTGCCACACTCGGTGTTCGATTGTTTGCTCTAACCGCTGGATACACGAGTACTGCACGAGCATCCCACGCATTAGATGTTTGCCGAGCTTTTAACTGGTGTCACCATAAACTCATCGCAGACAGTGCAGGTGTAGGTGAGAAGATCAGTGTCGTCCTGAACGGGATGAGGTTCGCTCCCCAATCAAGCGCAACTGGCCACCGCAAAGCTCACAACCACACGGTGTCGACGGCGTCTCTTTGAGCAGAATTTCGGCCCATGGCGCCGACGCCGCGACACACGTGAGGGCCGTCAATTTTGTTTCTTTGCAACCAATGTTTGCGCCTGAAGGGGTCATTTGGCGTCGGCCAACCTCTCTTGGGTGCGGCCTCGGCCGCCGCAGTTGTTAGGCCTTCGGCGCTTCGCCTGCCATCACGATGAAGTTCACGTCGTCTCATTGCTCCCCCCGGAGGCTTCGAGACCGGACATCCCACCTGCCTCAAGCTAGCACGGAAGACACGACGCTGTCCGCTTTGGGTCATGACACCAGGTAACCGCACGGCACAGAGCTGAAAAAGATCTTCGGCGTTCCTGAGAGCCGATCACGTATTCCCTGAAGGACTTCCAGCGCGTGAGCTGCTCCGCAATGAGCGCCGCGCGTTTCTGATCATCGCGACCGTCCAAGATGCTCATGTCGTCTGGATCGGCGCGCCAATAGACACCAGCTGTCCGCGCGTTCACATTCGGATCGTCATCCGCGCGAGTCGTGAAGTACCCGGATGCGCGGTCGCTCGATTCCAACCGGATCTCACCTACCCCGTCCAGCTGCGGCGCATTCGGATCCAACGGACGCTCGCCCTTCCAATAATAGAAGACGCCTGAAGACCCTTCCCTCTCTTTCGCCGCCTCGCTCCAGTATCTTGCTGACAGACTTCCATCCTCTCGCCATGAACGGCCCGTCAGTTCAAGCGCGCCGTTGCGATCGCGCGAAATCTTCAAGAGGCTCAGGGCAGAAGGCTCCTTTGCGGTGCGCTCCGTCAACGAGAACTGCCACCATGAGCCGTCGATGCGAGTAACGCGAACCTCGTTCTCGATTGCGTTGCGGATTTTCTGGTTGACGGTTCTCATCTCGGACGGCGTCAGCGTGTCGGCATACCGTACGCACGTGAGGCCCAGGAGGTCGCTCGGAAGCTTCGCCCCACTTGCATGGAGAATAAAGGTTCGGCGCATTCCCAGGACGCCGCCGAAGAGACCGGCTTCGAACACGACGTTATCTCGCGGAGACGCCTGACCCGGCTCAGGCTGAGAGGACGCCGACGGGCTGCTCGTCGTCCAGTCGTCTTGCGCAAAGACGAACGCCGCGAAATCGACTTCTTGAGTGAGTTCAAGGAGGCGTTCCAGTGTAGACGTCCCTGGATTGAAGGATGTCATCCAGGGTTCGACGCGCGCGATGTCGCTGAGACCGCGCGTCAGTGCTTGAAGCAACTTCTCCTGTTTCCCTGACGAGCCCAAAAAGATTCGAGGCTTGTCCATCGGTTCCTCCACCCCCAGAGGCCAAAAGCCTAGTTTATCTGCTCGGGCGCCGCGCCGTGGCAGACAGCGCCCGCTTACTGGCTTTCATGATGCGGCGCTCCCCTTCGCATGTACTCATCTGGTTGGCTGCGAGGCAGTTCTCATAGTCCGCAACGGAGCGTTCCGTATCGCGCCGCGCGTCTTGCTCTGGCCTCTGTGTCACGCATGCGGAGCAGCACGCCTGCGCCTGCCATAATCGCCATCACTGCAAAACGAATTCTCATTGCTGGTCCCTGACCGTACAAATTGCAGGGCATCATTTCATTTTTCGGGAGATCGCCGCGTCTTCCGGCGCGAGACGGAAGGGGTTGCACAACGCCGTCAATGGCGCACGCAAGCCTGGAATCACGACGTCAACCGCCAGCGCGCTGCGGCCTCGATGTGCTTCTGGACTTTTTCCAGATCGAACGAGCCGGCGCGGTCTGTAAGCGGGCAACCTCCTGTCCCCCAAATTGCCTGGCAGCGCATGGCCCTTGGTCGCTTTCCCGGCGGCCAAGGGCTTCTTTATTCGGCTTCGGAAGCATGATACGATTTGAGGTCGCGCGTCAGCCAGCGACCAACGCAGCACAAAAATGCACTGAATTTTGCGTCGGAAAATCGATACTCCAATTATGTGAGGTAGCCCGCGAGCTAACGACCTACGCTTTCCAAAGAAAACCCCGGGTGTGCCCCCGGGGTTTTTGCGACGTGCTTAGCTCATGACCTACTCGCACTTGAGGCTGCAGACCACGGAGGGTCGCGATGTTGAAAGATATTATTACGGCAGATCAGCTTTCGCTGGTCATTTCCCAGGCCGCGGCGCCCGCTTTTCTATTGGGCACTGTGGCATCCTTCCTCTCAGTCCTGGTGTCGCACATGAGCCGCATAATCGATCGGATCACGTGCCATCCATGCGATCGCAGACGGCGACCCGACTGAAGGCTCAACTGCCGGTACTGCGGTTTCGCGCCACGCTTATCATCCGGGCGATCCATTGGGCGGTCGGAAGCGGAATTTCGACGTGCATTCTCATGATTGTTGCCTTTATCACTCAGCTACCTTGGCGCTCGGCATGAGCCGGCCGCTGCCGTTTTGTTCACCCTGTCGCTCGGCCTGCTTTACGGCTTCGCTGATCTCATTTGCCCGCAAGCACAGGGTCGCCTTGAATCAAAATGAACTCGCCTGAGCCGGCTCGTCTTGTCTGACGCATCATTGAACGGGAGATCGCTATGACAATGTTCGACCTAAAAAACGGGTCGCTTTCGTAACCGGCGGAAACGGTGGTATCGGCCTTGGCATGGCCAAGGGATTAGCCGCGGCCGGCGCTTCGATCGTCATCGCAGGTCGCAACAAGACCAAAGCTCAATCGGCACTGGCGGAGTTGCGACGCGCTCGGCGCCCAGGCCGAGTTTGTCGATCTCGATGTCCTCGAGGAGCAATCTTGTCGTCAGGCTGTGCCAGCACACTGCCGACCGATATCGGCCGTCTCGACATCCTGGTCAACAATGCCGGGACGACCGTACGCAAGCAGCCGCAAGATCTGACAGCGCAGGAGTGGCGTCTGGTGATGGATACCAACCTGACGAGCGCTTTTTATTGCTCGCAGGCGGCCTATCCCTCACATGGTGCGCGCCGGCGGCGGCAAGATCATCAATATCGGATCGATGATGTCGATATTCGCGTCGTCGTATGCGACGCCATATGCGGCGAGCAAAGGCGGCATCCTGCAACTGGCGCGCTCGATGGCGGTCGCCTGGGCAAAAGACAACATCCAGGTCAACGCGATCCTGCCCGGCTGGATCGACACGGATCTCACCCGAAAAGCGCGCGAGCAGGTTCAGGGCCTTAGTGAAAGGGTTCTCGCGCGAACGCCTGCGCAACGTTGGGGCGCACCGGACGATTTTGCCGGTATCGCGGTTTTCCTGGCGTCAGCCGCTTCTAATTTCATTACCGGCACGGCCATACCGGTCGACGGTGGATTTTCGGTGCAGACGTAAAGGCCCCCGCCCCTCAAAACGGCTTGTCGCCGACTATCGTGCAGCGCCGCATCACGCGTATCTCGTTGGCTTCATCGAAGCCCGTCGCGCGATGCAGCGTGCAACGATTGTCCCAAACGAGACACTGGCGCGGTGCCCAGCGGTGCGTATAGACGCCCGCCGGCTGCGTGATCATCGCGTTGAGTTCTTCGATCAACGCACGGCCCGCCGCATAATCCATACCTTCCGATCGCTTTCGGCATGATCGCCGAGAAAGATCGCCTTTGCGTCCGGTCTGCGGATGAGTGCGCACGATCGGATGCGCGACCGGCGGCACTTTGGCCTTTTGCTCCGCCGTCAATGGGTCCTCGCCGTGGCGGCGCGTGCGCGAAAAGTCGAAATTGTGGATGGCGCGGCGTCCTTCGATTTTCGCTTTCATCCCCGCGGGCAGCAGATCGTAGGCGGAATACATATCGGCGAATTCGGTTTCGCCGCCGCGTTTCCGGCACGATCTCTGAGATACATCATGGTCGCCTGTCCGGTGCGTTCCTTCCAGGAACCATCGGTGTGCCAGTAGAGTGTGCCTCGGTCCGGATGCTTGCCACTCGGCTTTCCATCCTTGTCGAGGTTGGACAGCATGTAAATTTCGGGATGTTCCTTGTACCCGTGATACTGGCTGAGCACGTGTACCTGCACCTCGCCGAAATTGCGCGCGAAGGCGACCTGGGTCGCCGGCGGCAGATCGACATCGCGGAACAGGATCAGCTCGTAGGCAAGGAACGCTTCGTAGACCTTGGCGAACAACGCCGGCGACACCGCTTCCGCCAGTGTGATGTCGGTGATCTCGCAACCGAGCAGCGGATGCAGCGGCTTGACCTTTGAACGGCCAATCGCGCTCGGAGCGTTGCGAATTTTAACTGTGTTTGTGCTTGAGCTTGGGCCATGACCATCCTACCGCGGGTTCGGCAGCGCGCAGGTTATGATAGCGCGTGGTTCCGTTGGGTATCCCAGTATAGCAGGCCAACCGCCGCGCTGAAAATAAAGTTCCACGGAGACGGAAAAGTGGCAAGACCGAGGAAACCTGATCGCCTGCTCGGCGGTTATGAGCGATGGGAACTTCCAGGCACATTCGAATCCGTTCCGCCCGTGTGGCGGAGAAAGGAGAATGAGATGGCTAACGCCCTTGCACACATGACGAGCCCGGACAACTGGAAAAGTTGGAAGAGTTGGAAGAAAACACCTTACCAAGGTGTGGTGAAGCGAGATTGGGTCCCGACCGGACGCATCGATTTCGCGACCAATCTGAATGGCAATGGTGACGCCGAACAGCCCAGCGAATTCAAGCTGCTCGTCGAAGAACGCAGAATCGTCGAAAGCATCGCCGGCAATGAAAATCTGGAGATCCAATGGAGGCTTGCAACGCTGAAGGAAGCGAAGGCCGTCGTCACGCAGTACCATAAATATCTCTCGGAAAACTCTTTGATCAAAACGGTCTTCGACGAAAACACGATCCTGCCTCCGCCGAAGAGTGGTCCAGGCAAAAACGGCGGATACGCACGAGCCGGCGTGATCGACTCAGCTGAACGTTCGCAGCAGCTGGTCGGTAATGGGCTTGAGCAGTTAGCTCATCATCGTGCGGCTTCCGGTCTGCAGGAAAACCTCGACCGGCATGCCGGACACCAGCTCGAGGCCGCCGGAGCCGCCGGCGCTCGCTCGGTGGACGCGTCACGCGAACCGTGTAGTAAGGCCCGGCGTTCGGGTTCTTTTGCCGATCGTGGTTGAGATCGGCCGAGACATAGGACACGAGCCCTTCCAGTTGTGGCGTCGTGCGTACGCGCGTGTCTGATCGAGTTGTTGCGCCAGAACCTGGGCATTGGCTCGCAATTGCGTCTCGTCGAGACGCAGAGAGCACGTCGCCCGCGCTTACATGCATTCCATCGCGAACCGGAATATTAGCCACGACACCGCCGGCGGGATGCTGGATTTTCTTGAGGTCCGATCCCACCACCAGTGTGCCCGGCACGACGACCGCGCCCGACAGCGGCACGAGAGCACGCCCAGCCCCCGACAATGCCCACGCCGATGGTCAGCACGCGAAGGCCGATCTTCAACTCTCGCCTTCAAAAGCACGCGTCAGCCTTTTGGTGAGTGAAGTTTCCGGTCCATCCAACCGATGGCCGGCGCCCGCCCGACCAGAAACGCGTAGCCTTCGATCCGCAGGCGCTCCCAGGTGAGATGCGACCGGACAAAACCGTGTCCGGCCGCGCAGCACTCGGCGCCGGACTTCTGCCCTTCACCGGCGCCGTGCTTCCAATCCGGTCCCGGAGGAAATCGGGGCTAGCGCAGGCGCATGATGAATGTGTGCGTGCCACGCACGCTCGCTGGCCGGTGCAACACCACCTTGGCGTCCTGACGAACGGATTGCCTTTGCAACGGCTTGCGCGTGCGCGGACCGGGCCGTGTTGCCGGTTTCCGGTGACTGAGACCGAGCTTTATCGAGCAGCGCCGTTCGACCCTTGCTGTCGACTTGCTTCACAGAGGGGCGTCGCTCGCGTGGCCGGAACCGGCGGTCGATCATCGCATCGCAGATCAATTGCATGGGAGAACCGCTGCTGATCGCGCTCTTCGTCAAGAAATATTTGCAGTCGTCGCAACTCCAAGACAAGCGCCGCCTCCTGCTGGTCGACATTGTCCGCGCCATCGTAGCCCGGGCCTGACCGTGAGTGGATTAGGGGTTCATGGCACAACTTCCCCGCAGCGCGACGCGCGCAAATACATCCTCGCGCGGTCCGAAAGCGATCGCCCGGCCGCCATAAATGACCATGGCCATGTTCAGCGCCGCCAAAGCATTGGGCCGGTGCGAGATGACGATGCTCTGCCTGCGTTGCGCAGAATTTCGATCGCATTGACAAGCGCATTCTCGCCGTCAGCATCGAGATTGGCGTTCGGTTCGCTCGAGGACCGAGGAACGGACGGCTGCGAACGACGGCCCGCGCCAGACCGATCCGCTGTCGCTGTCCGGCCGACAATGCGGTGCCCTGCTCCTCGAGCCGGGTGCCATAGCCATCCGGTAGACGGCAGGATCATCTCGTGTGCGCCGGCCACCCGGCCGCAATCCATGGCATGTCGAGAAATGCCGTGGGACCGGCGCCCGACAGGAATGCGCGCACTGATCGAGATCGCGCAGCGGCTGTTGCTGGCGCGCGATACCGTTGCGACAGAATTCTCGCCGAGAAAAACAAATTTGAAAAGTTTTGGCGCGAGATGAAATTGTGGCGAACGCTCTTAGGTGTGTTGAGCGAAGAAAAAACAATGTGCGCGAGAAAAATTCGGATGGCGCGGTGTAATTTGACATACCACCATCCCGATCATGAGCCAGCGCTGGCCTTGCTTTGGTCGTGCGCCAGATCCTTCGAGTTCGGGCATGATCGCCGTCCGCTTTGCGACGGCCTCGATCTTACTCGGCAATGAGTGCGGCAAACCCGATCGCGCTCGATATCAAGGGCGACATGAGACCGCGAGCCCGAGTGCCATGAGATAGAAACGAGCCAGAGCATGGCGATTCCGGAATCAGCAGCACTGGCGTTTTCCGCACTGCGTTGCTGCGAAAGATTTTGGTGAGTTGAGATTTGAGTAAGCATGGTTGGTCCCCTGTCGACAGGGGGCAAATGCTTACGGACGGGAAATGACGCGCGGATGTAAAAACTGCGGACGCTGCGTGTGAAACGAGCAGGACTAATCCACACTCAGGGGACGTCTCTCTCTGAATTGGCTGTTGGCAGCCACGAGGCGGTACACTCAAACGACGCCGCAGGCTTTATTGCGTTGCAGCGACCGCTGCCGCCAATGCAGCCATCGCGGCTTCCCGCGTCGCGGCATAGCCACGTTCGGTCGATTTCAAGGGTTTCAGTCTGATGATCGTCCAGAACCAGGGGGTCGTAGTCGGCGCCACGGTTGACCTGAAAATGCGCTCGACGACCGGCCCCCTAGTGTATCGCACGCGCCTGACGTCGTAGTCATCGTTGCCCCAGTGATCTGACCCACGACTCTTGCGGGCGGACACCAGAACGAGTTCATGGTCGATATTCATGGCCTGTCTGAGAAAGAACGGGGCCGTCAGTGATACGCCGACGACCCCGCAAACTATCGAGCGCAATACGCAGAACCAGGCGCCCGATCGGAGTGCTTGCTGACGATCTTTTTGCGTTCGATTAGAGGATTGGACCGGCCTTGTCTTGTCGTTTGGCGTCAAGCTTTTGGTGATTCGTGCCATTACTTGGCATGTCAATGATCTCGCTGAAAGACAAGACGTACAAATAACTTCGCCAATGCGTGTAATATTACCCCGGCGTTTGGCAAACGACTCAGTCATAGGGGTGTCGGCGATGACGTGGGCATCCACCTACGTGTTGAAACACGCAGACGAATGAGCCGAAATTGTCCGGCAGACCGATGCGGCTCAACCCCCAACCTCGCGTCATCGCCACCAACAGCGGCGGGGACCAGCCGCGGCAAGCACTGGAGAGGCGATGTCGCCTTCATCTGCTCCGGTAGCAAAGCGTCAGCGTCAATCCCGTCCGCCGCGGAAATCCCGCGAACGGAATTGGCCGTCCAAACAGGCAAGCACCAAGCCTTCGCGCCGGCCGGTCATCAGATACGCCGTGATAGCCACAGCGACATGGCTGGCCGCGACGACCGCTTTACTATTTCGCGTTTCAGCATGACATTGTCACGCGCCTGCCGGACGAACACGCGGAACTGCAACTCACTTACGAAGACCGTATTGCCGACTTGCGGTCGCGGCTCGACCGCATCATGAGTCAAAAACTTCTCGATCAGCAGCAAGTCGAACAGCGGGTCAATGCGCTGTTGCAGTGGCAGGCGCGCATCTCAAAGTCGCTCGACAAGGCTGAGCAAAATCAGACAGCGACGCTTTCCGATCTCGAAGTGCGGATCAACCAGCGCACGCGCCGGATGCAGACCGTACTTGCCGATCTCGGGGTTAAGGCCGGCCGGGCGGCACGCGACGGCGCGTCCGGCGGACCGTTCGTTCCGGTCAAGCCACAGATGTCGGACACCAGCGCTTTCGAGACCCAGCTCAAACGTATTAATGCCGGCAACGCGCAGATCGATCGCTTCGAACAAGACTCTGCTTACGGTGCCCTTGGGCAACCCCATCGTCGGCGACGCAGACATGACGTCACCTTTCGGAATGCGCAGACATCCGATCCTGAAGCGCCTGGCGGTGCATACGGGCATCGACCTACGCGGCGATACGGGCGAACCTGTGCGCGCCACGGCGACAGGCACGGTAACGCTGGCCAGCCGACAGCGCGGCTACGGCAATATGATCGAAATCAGCCATGGCAACGGGCTCGCGACCCGCTTCGGCCACCTGTCCGAAATCAGTGTGAAGGTCGGCCAGGTTGTCCGCATCGGCGAAGTCATTGGCAGGATTGGATCGACCGGCCTTTCGACCGGCCCGCACCTGCACTATGAGACTCGTATCAACGGTGAGCCGGTTGATCCGCAGAAATTCCTGCGCGCGGGGTTGAGTCTGGGCGACGACGACTAGGTGCCTTCTCGAAGCCCGTCTCGTGCGCCCAGACGAAGTCCTCCTAAGACGCGCTAGCGCACCCGGATCCGCTGTTCGACAACGGGCGCCATATACGCCGGTCTGGCGACGCCGTCCGGACCAATTGCAACGTGGGAACAGTCGCCGTAGCGGTTGATTTTCATATTCTGGTCGTACGAGTTGAACGAATAGTAGTAGTGACAAGTGCCGTCATCGTATTCCACGTTGGTCCAGCTGCCACTTGTTTCACGATATATGTAGGGCTGCCGCCAATCCGCCGCCGTTGCGGCAGAAATGAGCCCTGCGGTCAGCAAGCAGCCAGCCGAAAGCACGAAATATTTGCGCATGATCGCCTCCATTAAAGTAGCGGAGAAAAACGCCTGTCGCAGACCATCGTTCCGCGCTGGAACTCGCACGGTCTCTCGTGCAAGCATCACTGCGTTGGCGTACTGAAATCGATCTAGTGGATGCTGAGATTGTCGTGCGGATATTCGACAAATCGATTCCAGGTCGGCTGATGCCGGCTGGCCGCTTTGTCCTTGCGTTTAGTCTCCGCCTGCTTCACCGGTTTTGTTTCGACAGTCTTTGCAGCGCTTGTCTGCGGATGATCATACTCGGACGCGAAATTGACTGCCGTCACCTCCGACAAGGGCTGGACCTGCAGCTGCGGCTTGAATGATTTCGGGATGCCAACGGTTTGCGCTGTCTTGAGAGCCGGGCTGCTGGACGCGTACCCTGGTCGCCTGCCCAGTACAGCAGACCCAAAAGCACGGCCCCAACGACCACGAAGTAACGTAAAACCGGCATTCGCATCCGAGCCTCCAATTCCGTCGTCTGCCGGGGTGCTGGAGGCCCAGGCATCCGGCACCCAATGCATCCAACCTTGCCCATGCGGCGCGGAGTATGGGTGCCCGAAAGCCAAGAGCCCAATTGTACATGGGGTGGCACCCACCAGCGAAAGGGATGGGGTGCCTATACGAAGGGTGTGGCCGAATAAACTTGCTTCGCGTCTAAGGGCTTGCGGCTGACACTATTGGTCCCCCAGGCGGCGGAACGCCGATCTGCCGCTGGACAAAGCGGATGCCGCGATCACCGCACGCGGCGGCAGTAACGCCGACCTGCGCGTGACCGTAGTCCGAATTGCACCAGCGTCCGCCCTCGAAGAGGCCGTGCACGCCCGCGATGTGACCGAGGGCTACCCGACTGGGCAGATTGCAGCGCGGATCGACCACGCCGCGCCGACGTTGGCACACGTCCAGAGCTTTGCCGCATGGGTGCTCGCTCGCGGGCGAGCAACGTCCCGGCCGAATGCCATTCATGAAGAGCACGCGCGCGCCATGATTGTTTTCCAGATCGTCGATGTAGGCCTGGAAGCGCGCGGCATATGCAACACCAACACGAGCACGGGCGCCGGTTTTGTGAGAAATGATAATACCCGCCGCTGTTGCCGTTGGCGTCGAGCGCGTGCGGTTGCTGTGACGGCGGCTGAGACTGCTGCGCCTGCCTCGTCTGCTGAGCCTGTTCCGGCTGCTGCTCTTGTTTCATTTGTTGCTGATCCTGAGATTGTCCCGACTGCTGCTCTGCCTGTTGCGGCTCCTGCGATCGCTGCTGTGACTGCGGATCCTCAGGTGATTGCGCGTCAATCTGCGCTGGTCGTGGTTGCGGCAATTGCGGGACTACAGCCGCTGCCGCCTTTGGAGCTTTCGGACGGATCTTGTGAATAGCCGGAAATGCACTCGCTAGCGTTGTGCAGTGACCATCATTGTCGCATGTCGTAGCCGGCGAGGCATATTGGCGCTGCTGTTGACCGGCATTCGCCGGCAGCACAATAAGCACACCGAGAGCGGCAAGCGCGGCGACCTTCATGTTTCTCCTCCTAGGCGAGACCCGGATAGGCGGATAGCACTCAGTCACGCTCGTTGAGTCGCACTGGCCTTGTCTTGGTACGTGATCGCTGACACACCGACGCTCGCGGAACCGGTCTTTAACCCGAATCAGCAACGAACATAGTGGCGGCGGTGATCTCCGCCAATAATAGCACCATCCGGGCCTCGTGGCGTCTGCTATTATCGCCCCAGCCGCGGCGCCTATCAAAGCGCCCGCTACCGCAGCACCTTGCGGTATGCCCGGCCAAGCCGCCAATCAACGCCCCTGTACCGCCGCCGATCAGAGCGCCGCCAAGCACGCTGCCGTCCATTCGCACATCCAGCAAGCGCAAGCGCCATCGCAATCACGGCCAGTGTTTTACGCATCAGTTTTCGACCAACAACAAACGACTCATGACCAATTCACACACATGACATAGGCTGGAAATCGCGGTGGGCGGAGGCAGAAAAATACCGAAAAATCGCGGCTAACTGCGAACTCCTCCGACGTGGCAAACCGGTCACACGATCATGGAACGCACGCGACGTCTGGCGCCGAGGCGTTGCGGCGCAGTGATTCTTCCGAGCATTACAGGCGAGCGCGCTACGTTGAGCCGCTCAGAGGCGGCGCCGCCGCAGGTTCACCCGCGGCGGACTACTGCGTGGTCGTTGAGGATCGAAGCTACGGCCCCGGGCAGAAATACAGGGCGGTACACAGCCACTGGGTCAATGTATCGACCTTCATTGCGCAAGCGGCGACTTCCAGTGCCTCATCAGAGACGTCGAACTGCAGGACGTTTTCGTCCGCCTGTTCGCGATTGATTTCATCCATCGTATCGGCCCTCTCGTTCAGAGGCGCTGACGGAGCCTACGCGTGGCAATACCAATAGCGACGCCGCCCTATTCCGCCTGTGCGCACATACGTGCTGTACCGGGTTCGCAGCAGCCTCTGCTTTTGGCACTGTCGTATTCCTGTTTCGTAACGGCCTGGCATCCCTGGGCGGGAGGCTCCTCCGCGCTCACCGACGCGCTGGGAAATGCGAGCAGCACTAACCCGGCCGCGCAGGCGCAGGCTCCAATAACAGCGAAGAGATTTCCCCGTTTCATCCGATCGCCTCATTTTCCAGGCGGACAGCCCTCTGCATCCGTATGTTTGCTTCCATCTCACAAGACGCCTGTGAGCTAGCTCACATAGCGACCCGTATTTCTTATGCCGACCGTGCGCGTTTCGCCCGCATCGAGTGGCAAGACAACATAGAACACAGTGCCGCAGGACGCGCCCCGGCGATGCCCAGAGCCGCCCATTATGGGCCGCAATAATTGATCGGCAGATCGCAAGCCCCATTCCCATGCCCGTCGGCTTAGTGGTGAAAAAAGCCTCGAAGATCTGGTCCGCATTCGTGGCATCGATCCCCGCGCCGGAATCCTCCACGGTGATTGTAACCTCGCTCGTTTCGCGCCTTGATCCGACGTCCAGGGCACGCAGGTTTTCGGCCGTTGTACTCATCGCCTCGGCACCGTTCATGATCAGATTGAGCAGCACTTCCCGCAATTGGACCGGATCGGCGGAAATCCGCGGCAAATCGGCCGCTAGGTTCGTGCTGAGAGCGATCTTCCGCGACCGCAATTCTCCACGCGACAGATTGAGAACGTCGCTCACGAGTCCATTGATATCGACAGGAACCCGCTTGTTTGCGTTCTTCTTGAACATCGCGCTTATGCTTGAAATCACCTCGTTCGCGCGATGCCCGTCCTCCCCGATGCTTTTGAGCGCCGCGCGTGCTTCACTCAGAGTAGGCTCGTCCTTTTCGAGCCAGCGCGTACCGGCATGCGAGTTGGCAACCACAGCCGCCAGTGGCTGCCTGATCTCATGCGCGATGGAGGCAACCATCGCGCCCATGGTGGCGAGCCGCGAAACGCGGGCAATTTCCGTTTGCCCCATGATTTCCGCTCGCGCGCAACCGCAATTCCCGCAACAGCTTCACAGGAAAATGCCCCGAGTGGGATTGGCCTGAGGTCCAATATGAGAGATCGCTATTTTCCGGGCTTGAATCCGCGAAATGCCCAGCCCGCGACCAGTCCAAACAGCAATAGCGCTATAGGCGGACCGATCAGCAGCACCAGAATCGCGAGGAAGTCGCCGGAGCTTTGGAAACCGCTCTGTATCCCGTAAATGGTCAGATAAACGATCCAGCCCATAATCCAGGCCGCCGACAGCAGCACCCAGACGCGCATTAAACCGCGCCGCCAGTTTACCTGCAGGGCGTTACTTTCCTGCTCGTCAAATTCGCGACGAGGTATTCCAAAGCGAGGCATCGCACGTTTCCTGAGCGCGACTATTCTATCGTGATCGGTTGGCGTCTCGTCAAAGGCGGACATCGTATTGTCGCAATGATGGCGTTCCCGTCCGCACTGTGCGAGCATAGAGATGTCGCACACAGCTTGTCGAGCGTGACGGTAACTATGAGGAGCAACCAATGAGACAGCTCGCTAAACCGCTGTTCCTCCTCGCTCTTGCCGGCTGTTCAACATCGAGGGGCTTGTTCCAGCAGGAGGAACCCAAGCCCGTGCCTCTTGCAAACTCGCCTATGCCCCCGACGGTTCCCCAGCAAGCGTCGCCGAACAGGAGCAACTCTCACCGGCAGCAAGCGCTGCGGCGCCAGCAGAGGCAAACGAGGCGCCCGGAGAACTGATGGACTGCGTGACCGAGGTCTTGCAAAATCAATTGTTCGCCGAAAGTCGCCGAGAAATTCAGACCGAAGTGGTGTGCGCGCTTCAAGGAACCAATCTGAGATCGATTAGCGACGCACGCACATCGATGCATTCGTACCATGACGAAAAAAGCCCCAGGCAATGCCCGGGGCTTTCAATTTCGTCGACCCGCGTTTAGCGGCGGTGATGGCGCCGATGAGATTAAGTCGCCCATCTAGCAGACTTGAAGTTGTCGTGCCAAGCTCATGGCACGATTTGCCCGCCGATGTTTTTGACACGTCGTATCTATCAGGGACGCTGTCGTCGCGAACACCATGCGGCTATTAAGATGATTGTGCTCGTCGTGGGAGATCACCCGAACGGCTTGTCGCCATGCCAAATTTCAATGCGGTGTTTGGCTTAAAACTGCCCGCCGTAGTTCGGGGAGGCGAGCTGCTCGCACAAACCGAAAATCGCATCAGCATGGGGCTGTTTTAAGGCGACGCGGAACGCCGCCGCTGCATCATCGAAAGAGACGTGTTTTGGATTTGCGCATAAAGCTGCTCTGCAAACCGAACGTCAAATCTCTGCTCAAGGATTGCGACGATATTTTCCACAAACCAGCATATCGACATTATCTGTCGACCGTCGGCACGACGCAAGGGTCAGCGAGTGCTTAGTAAGCTCGAGCATTTTGTCAGACAAAAACCGCTATCGCCGACAGTCCTGCCGGCAGCCCCACGCAGGGCCGGGCCATCGTGCGCCGATAGGAATCGTAACTCGCGAAAACTCTCGTGCCATGCGCGCGGCTCGAGCCAACGTAACCATCCCACTCGATGAAAAGATGTCTTGCCGACAAACAGCACGGCTTCCGCGAATTTGCACCGTTCCATCGACGGCACGCATAGCGCGCGCGGTGAGCTGGAGATTCGCATCTGTCCAGCGCTGATCGTCACATCGCTCAAATCCACGCTTCATGTCCTCATCCTTCGTGCGCGCCTTCGAGAGGGTAGTAGCGCCGACGTCTTTGTGGATGTTGAACCAAGAGGATGCGGCGAATCCCGGCACGTCCAAGATTTGGCGCTCGAACAATTGCTGAATCCCCGGGCCAAGATGCTGATTTTTATCAGTCGTACGCAAGTCTCAACGTGCAGCCCTGGCATTTGACCCCTCTTCCCAAGCCGGGCAAAAGTAAGGAACGATTTCGTTCGCCCAGGACCGATATGACGCCGACGACCAGTCCCCTCACCACCGACCTCTATGAACTCAATATGGTCCAGGCCTATCTGGATCGTGGCGAGGACAAGACTGCTGTATTCGAATTCTTCGTCAGGCGACTGCCGGCGCGACGCAGATTTCCTCCTGGCGGCAGGCCTCGAGGATGTTCTCAATTATCTGGAGACGCTGCGCTTTTCGACCGCTGAAATCGATTGGCTCAAAAGTACGAAACGCTTTCGTAGCAATCTCATCGACTATCTCGCCGAATTCCGGTTCGCGGGCAATGTCCATGCCATTCCGGAAGGCACGGTCTGTTTTCCCAACGAACCTTTGATCCGCATCACCGCCCCACTTCCGGCGGCGCAGCTGGTCGAAACACGCCTTATCAACATCATGCATTTCCAGACGATGATTGCGTCAAAGGCTGCACGCATGGTCCTGGCGGCGCCTCGGGAAAATACTGTCAGATTTCGGTCTGCGTACCGCGCATGGTGCTGACGCCGGTCTATTTTCTGCGCGCGCCAGCTACATTGCCGGTTTTGCGAGCGCGGCCAACGTGCTCGCCGGCGAGCGCTACGGCATTCCGATTGTCGGCACGATGGCGCACTCCTTTGTGCAGGTACACGGAGACGAGGTGATGGCGTTCGAGCACTTTGCGCGGTCGCGGCCGGAAGGTGTGGTTCTCCTGATCGACACCTACAATACCGAGGCCGGCGCACAAAAAGGTCGTGCAGCTCGCGCCGAAGCTCAAAGCCGACGGCATCAATATTCGCGGCGTGCGCATCGATAGCGGCGATCTTGCGACGATGTCAAAGAAAGTACGGGCGATCCTCGATGCGGGCGGCCTCAAAGATGTCATTATCCTTGTCAGCGGTGGCATCAATGAAGATGTGCTGCAAACGATGATGGCGTCGAAGGTGCCCATCGATGGGTATGGAATTGGCGTCAACCTTGATGCATCGATCGATGCGCCGTCTCTCGATTGCGCCTACAAACTGCAGGAATATGCCGGTGAGCCACGCCGCAAACTTTCAGAAGGCAAAGTCACATGGCCTGGAAGCAAACAGGTCTGGCGCAGCCACGGACCCGACGGTCGAATGAATGGCGACACTTTATCCGCTGGAGAACGACAGCGAGCCGGGCGATACCCTGATCATACCGGTGATGCGCGACGGCAAACGCATCGCCGCAGCGCCGACTTTAGAACAAATCCGCGAGCATGCTACGCGCGAACTGGCGCGGCTACCCGAGATGCTCCGGCGACTTGAAAAGAGCGATGACTACCCGGTCCTCGTTTCTGACAAACTGAAGGCGCTCGCATCGCAGATGGATCAGAAGAATCCGCCGGTAATTTCTCCCAGCGGCGCGGTGCTACTTCGTCCCCGCCCTGTTCCAGCCGCGCGCCTTCGCCATAGACCTCGTGGCCTTTGTCAGTAACGACGACCGTATCTTCCAGTTTGATGAACCCACGTGCGGGATGCATCAATGTGGTCTCGACCGAAACCACCATGCCCGGATTCGAGCGGCTGGCCGGCATATTCCGCCGGGTAAGGCACCGGGCCGCGGTCGGTGAGACGAGGCGCCTCGTGGCTCACCATCCCCATGCCGTGCGCCAAAAATTCCATGTGATTGTGGTGTTTCGATTTCTTCACCAACGGCGCCGCGGCGGCATAGATCTCGCCGCCAATGAGACCTGCGCGGATCGGTTTCATCGCGGCGCGCTGAATACTCTCGATCTCGCCTAAGAGGTCTTCGAGTTCAGCATCTGGCTCGCCCTGAATCGCCATGCGGCACACATCGCCGATATAGCCGTCGTAGTTTCCGCCGGAATCAATCGACATGATCTCGCCCTTCTCCCATTTATGGTCGGAGGCGCGCGGTTCATGCTTGTACCGGCCGTGATCAGGCAATACTCGAACGTCAGTCCCCGGTTTGTTTCCTCGCGCCGGAGCGCCTCGACCACCTCGGCTTTGGTGATGCCGGGCTTGCTAGTGGCAAAGATCGCCTGCATAGATTCGATCACTGCCTCAGAGGCGTATTTCAGCAATTGGAGCTCTTCCGGCGACTTCTTCACACGCTGGCGCTCGAGCACGAACAGTGCATCCACCCAGTCCGCATCGGGAAAGGCGGCGCGCAGCACCTGCGATGCGTCGTATGGGAGAAAGCCGAACTCCACCGCAATGCGCTTCGGCTTGAGTCCGATCTTCCGCATGTAGTCGACGGCCTTCTGCATCGCGTCGACCGAACCCCAAGTATTGGTCTGGGTTTCGGGCGTCCACATGGGCTTCACCTCGCGCTGGAATTTCTCCAGCCGGTGACCGATATAGGCGGCCTTTTCGGGCGCACCTTTCGGATAAACCAGCGCCGGCAAATACCGCGTGACGCCCGTAGCATCCATATAGTCGAAGAAGTCCGCGCGATGCCCGCCAAGCAGGTATTGGACATTGTGCTTGGAGGTCGCGATCACGACATCAATGCCCGCTTCCTCCATCAGCCGATCGAGGCGATGATGGTCGAATGGGATCGCAAGTCCGCTCGCAGGCTGCGCGTTGACGTTCATGATCGATGCTCCGGCTCTTGACGAGAAACCCGAGACTATGACCAGAGTTCCCTGCTCGCAAGCCGGGCGCCCTCGCTGAGAGCTTCAAGTTTTGCCCACATGACCGAGGGATGCACGCGGCGATAGAACGGCCCCTGCGCAAATCCGCAATCTGTGCCGGCGATCACGTTCTCTCGCCCGACAATTTTGGCCAGCCGTACGATGCGTTCGGCGACCAGTTCGCGATGCTCGACCACGTTGGTCGCGTGGCTGATGACGCCAGGAATAAGCACCTGCCCGGATCCCAGCTTCGGCGTCCAGACTTGCCACTCGTGCTCGTGACGCGGATTGGCGCCTTCGATTACGTAAGCCCCCACTTTCACCTTCAGGATCAGGTCCACGATGTCCCTGAGCGGCACATCGCTGGTATGTGGACCCGGCCAGCTGCCCCAGCAGACGTGATAGCGAATACGGTCGGCCGGCAAGCCTTCGATCGCGTGATTGAGAATGTCGACCTGGTGGGCCAGCCAACCGCGGTAATCGACAAAACTTGCGGGCGGCACCATACGGTCGAAGGTTACAGCACTGCGCGCGTCATCGAGTTGCAGCAGGAACCCGCTATCGACAATCATCTTGTATTCCGTACGCATGGCTTCGGCGATGGCCGCCTGCAATTCGCCGTCGCTCTTGTAGTATTCGTTCTTGCGGTCTGGAATAACGCTTGCTGGCGCGGCCACCGGCAGAAACGCCTCCTCCGCCTTCACGACCTTCAAGGCACCTTTTGAATTGTCGATGTCGCGTTGCAACTCGGCCTGTCCGGTATACTTGATCGGTCCCACGCAGATCGCTTCGGTTGTCGTCGCCACCGCTTCTTTGACGTCGAGTTCCGCGTAGAATTCAGAAAACTTGGTGCAATCGGCACCGCGCTTGAATGGGTTGGCGGTGTCCTGCCTGATCGGCCTGCGCTCAAAGCCCGACAGCCGCTCGAGGGCGTACTGTGCCCAACTGATTGACTTTCCGAATTCTCCGTCACTCACCACGTCGATGCCGGCTTGTGTCTGCTCGCGCACGACATCGGCGACGGAGGCGGTCAGGCATTTCTGATAAGCATCTTCGTCATACGCCTTTCCCGCCTGCTTGCTGCGTAAGAATTCCTGCAAGGAGCGTGGACGGATCAGGCTGCCGACATGCGTCGCAAGAACGCGATCAGTGCTACGTTTCATCGGCGCTCTATGCACGCCGAGCGCGCGGAACGCAATGCATAGGCTACATGCGGATTTAGATATCGCGGGTGGGCAAGCTCCGCCGCTCCCGCCCGCTACCCGCTAAGCCTTTACGACTCCGATGAACTGCTCGAGCTTGGCCGGATCGTCACGCAATGTTTCGCTTGGCCCATCAAAAACAATCCGCCCGCGATCCAGGACAATGGCGCGTGGCGCAATGTCGAGCGCAAGACGTGAATTCTGCTCGACCAATATAATTGCCAGTCCGCTGGTCTGGGCGAGCCGTTTCACCACGCGCGCCAGTTCCTCGACGATCACCGGCGCCAGCCCCTCCGATGGCTCGTCCATTAGCAGGACGCTCGGATTCCCGATCAGCGCGCGCCCAATCGCAAGCATTTGCTGCTCGCCGCCAGACAGCTGATTGCCACGGTTTTCTGCACGCTCGCCAAGACGCGGAAACAGCTCGAAGACTGTCGCCATCGTCCAAGCACCCGGTCTCGTCGCGACCTCCAGATTCTCGCGCAGCGTTAGAGAGGGGAATATCTCCCGCTCCTGTGGCACATAGCCAAGCCCCGCCGTGACACGCCGATAGGTCGCGAGACCCGAGATATCCTTTCCGTGCAATGAAATCTGGCCGCTATGCAACGTCGTGTGACCCATGATCGTCGCCAGCAGGGTCGTCTTTCCCACGCCGTTACGACCGATTATCGATACGGTTTCGCTGGCACCGAGCACGAGGCCAATATCCTCTAGCACCACGGTCTCGCCGTAGCCGGCGCGGACATTATCGAGCTCCAGCACGCGTTCAGCCATGATGGCCTCCGCGGTGGCCTTCCTGCCCGAGATAGACCGCCCTCACCTGTTCGTTGCTCATGATTTCGGCGGGCGTGCCTTGCGTGAACACCGCGCCCTGCACAAGCACGGTGATCTCCTTGGCAAAACGGAACACGACGTCCATGTCGTGCTCGATGATGAGAACGGCGATATCGGGATCGAGCGCCGCGACAACATCGAGAATGAGATGGCTTTCGGAAGACGGCACCCCCGCGGCCGGTTCGTCAAGCAGGAGCACGCGCGGTTTTGCGCCAACGCGATCGCAATTTCCACGAGCCGCTGACGTCCATACGGCAGTTCGCGCACAAGTTTGAGGCGCGTCATCCGTCAACCGCAGGGAATCGAGATAGCCGATGGCCTCATCGATCACCTCGCGTTTCGATCCGGACGATCGCCACAAATTATTGCAGTGACCGTCACGTTCGCCGACGGTCATGCAAAGATTTTCCAGCACAGTGAGGCCGCGGAAAAGCTGGTTGATTTGAAAGGTGCGCGCGAGCCCTCTCCGCGCGCGGTCTGCCTGGCTGGATGCCGTGATGTCCTCGCCATTGAGGAGGACCCGACCGGAATGCGGCTTCAGCACCCCGGTAATCAGGTTGACCAGTGTTGTCTTCCCGGCCCCGTTTGGGCCGATCAACGCGCATCGCGCTCCGCGTTCGAGCGTAAGATCGACGTCGCGCGTGACGGGCAAGGCGCCGAAAGTCCGGTTCAATTTCTCGACTTGCAGCGCGGCCATCACGATCGTTTCCTCTCGGCCAGATAATCGCCAATGCGCTCGAACAGGCCGAGGATGCCGCGCGGCGCGAACAACACCGCCAGCACCAGCATCAGACCGATACCGAACTGCCAGAAGGTCGGGCTGAGTTTCGAGAAATAATCCTCAAGCACCATATAGACAGCCGCGCCAACGAAGGCGCCGTAAAGCCGGCCGGTTCCGCCGAGGATCAGCATGACCATCACCTTTGCGGAATTGTCGAAATCGAAAACCGTCAGCGTCACGTAAGCGTTGGTCTGTGTGAACAGTGCACCGGCAACGCCCGCAATGGCGGCCGCGATGGTATAGACCGTTACCAGCCGCCGATGGACAGGCGAGCCGATGGCATGCATGCGCCGGACATTTTCGCGGATACCAGTGAGCGCCTGCCCGAAAGGTGAATACACGATCCTGCGGACAAAGAAGAATATGATCGCGAGAACTGTGAGCGCGTAAAGATAATTTGTGTGCCCATAGAGATCGTAATCGAAAACACCCAGCAGCGGCTTGAACGTCAGTCCCGGCAGCCCGTCATAGCCGCCGGAAATATCGGAGCGCAGATTGCCGGTTTCCTGCAGCAGGATGGCGGTTGCGAGCGTCAGCATTAGCAGCGTAAGGCCGCGATAGCGCAACGAGGAACCATCCGGTAACAAAGCCGACCAGTCCTGCAGCAATTGCAGCCGCGAAGAGCCCGCTGATGGGTTCGGTCCAGTCGAGACGCGCCGCGACCAGCCCGACCGTGTAGGCGCCGACGCCGAAGAACGCGGCATGGCCGAGCGTGACAATCCCGGCATAGCCAGAATCAAGTCAAGCGAGAGCGCGAACATGACCATCACCAGCACCTGGCTGCCGAAGGTCATGCGGGTGGGAAAAATGAAGAAGACAGCGATGGCGATCAGCCACGGTAAGGCCTCGGCCATGCGGAAACGGTGCCGCCTGAGCAGATAATCCGTCGCGCGCTGGCGCGGTGTACCGCCGGTGGTGTCACTCGCGGCCATAGAACCCCGCCGGCTTTATAAGAAGGACGACGACCGTCACCGCGTAGACAAAAAGCCTCCCGCATCGGCCAGAAGATATTTCCCGCCGGTGTCGAATATGCCGAGCACCAGCGCTGCGAGCAGTGTCCCCTTCAGGCTGCCGAGGCCGCCGACCGCCACCACGATCAGAAACAGCACCAGGTAAAGCACCGCAAAGCTTGGCGAGAGCCCGAGCAACTGAATGGCAAGGCCACCGCCGAGCGCGGCGAGGCCGGATCCGACCGCGAATGTCAGGGTGAATAGCCGGTCGACATTGATGCCAACCGATTCCGCCATGCGCGCGGTTATCGACTGCGGCACGGATCTTGGCCCCTATATTTGTACGCTCGAACGCGTACCAGAGAACCGCGATAAGCACCGCCCCGAGGACGATCAAAAATGCGCGATAGCTCGGGAAGTAGCGAAAGCCGAGATTGACGTCGCCTTGCAACCACTCCGGCAAGGGCACCGATTTCGGGATCGGGCCATAGAGATATGTGGCAGTGGCGATCGCCATGAACGCCAGACCAATCGTCAGCAAAACCTGTTCGAGGTCGGTCGACTTGTAAAGCCGGCGGTAGAGAACGCGTTCGAACACGACGCTCACCGCGCCGACGACAACCGCAGCAATGACGAGGGATGGTACGAAGCCGACGCCGTACGTACGCGTCAACGTGACGACGACATAGCCACCGGCCATGGCGAACGCGCCGTGCGCCAGGTTCACGAACCCCATCCAGCCCCATCGTGACCGAGAGGCCAACGGAGGTAATGAGAGAGAAACATGGCATAGGCCAAGCCGTCGAAGAGAATGCTGACGGCGATATTGGCGACCTGCGGCACGAGCCCCACCCCGTGGTTGTGAAAACGCCGCCGCAACTTTATGAGCGGCGGCGTTATTGAGGTGTCAATCAGTCGGACAATCAGGAACCGCAGCGACCGACTTTAAGCTCCCTTGCATTCGTCTTTTACGGCCTTGGTCGTGCCGAGAACTTTGATGCCAAGTTTGCCGTCCGGCTTGCGGATGACTTCCATTGCGTGTTCGTCCTGCACGATGTCGCGGGTCGCAGCGTCGATCGAGGACCTGCCCGCGAGGACCAGTGCCGGTCAGCCCTTCAGCGACATCAATTACTTTGGAACCGTCTTCGACCTTGCCATTGAGGCTTTTGATGGCATCGAAAATGGCGTGCATGGTGTCCCAGCCGGCCGCCGACATGAAGTCCGGATAAGAGTCCTTGCCGTAGGCTTCATGCCAGGCCTTGTTGAATGCCTTGTTGTCGGCATTGTCGAGGTCGACCGCGTAATTCCCCATTACGACGGTGCCGATGGCGGCGTCGCCCATGTCTTGCAGCTTGTTGTCGGGGATCAGATCCATCGGGCCGATCAACTTGACGCCGGCCTTGCGCATGCCGAGCTCGCCATAGGCCTTCGTCACTCCGGTCGCGTGCGCACCGGAAGGGATGAAGACATACATGCAATCGGGCTTAGCGTCCTTGATGCGCTGGAAGAACGGCGTGAAATCCGGAACCTGCACCGGGCTGCCCATTGGGATGGATTCGGTGACCTTTCCGCCAGCCTTTTCAAAGCCAGTCTTAAAAGCCTCTGTGGAGTCTTTGCCCGGCGGGAAATCGGTGTAAGCCAGCGCCGCGGTCTTGCAGCCGATCTTGTTAAAGGCATAGGCGCCCATCGGGTAGCCATGGTGCCACATGCTGAACGATAGCCGCGCGATATAAGGCGACAGGTTGGTGATCCAGGCGGTACCCGCATTGGCGATGATCATTGGCACCTTTCGCCTGCGTCACCACCGGTGCAAGCGCTATCGCGGACGGCGAGAACACAAAAGCCGGTCAGGATCTGCACCTTGTCATTGGTGATCAGCTCAGTTGCGACCGTTTTTGCCTGCGCGCCGGTCGGCGGGCCTTCGTCACGCTTAATGATCTCGATTTTGTTGGGCTCGATATCCTTGGCGTGAAGTTTCACGTAAAGGTCGAAACGCCTTGTCGACCTGGTGGCCCGGGTCGGCATTAGCTCACTGAACGGCAAAACCACTCCGATTTTGACGGTCTCGGCCAGAGCGGTTCCGCCCACGGTGAGAGCCACGGCGGCCACTCCGAGCCACCCATTTAAGCGCATGTCATTCCTCCCAGGTCTCTTGAATTAGTTTGGAATCCCACTAATCCCGAAATTTTATGCCACCCACTGTGCGCTATAACTGGACTAGTTCGGCGCCTTTGGTCAATCGGCATCGGCGCGGCAGCGCGTCACGGCTGCGCAAAAATAAGAGGCGATCAGTGCAGGATTGGGTCAGTCAGCGCTTTTCGTGCCGATGCCGGCCGCGCTGGCGGCCCTGACGGCGGCCCCGTGCACCGACCTGAAGACCGTCCGCATCCTTTGTTGTCTGCGCGAAGGTTGCCCGAATCCGTTCAGCCACCTCGACGGCTTTTTCCCGGGTGGTCTCCAGGAGCATCGAGGCGAATTCGTCGCCGCCGGATCGACCTATCAGATCCGACCCACGCATCGATTTTCTTGCGGCTTCAGCAAACATCCTCAAAACACGGTCGCCGATCGCATGACCAAAACGGTCATTGATCGATTTAAAATGATCGAGATCGATCAGGAGCACGGCAGCTGGCCGCGGATTGCCGATATGACGCTTGGCCGCCAGCACGACGTTTTGCAGGAACGATCGGCGATTGGCGATGCCGGTGACCGGATCGACCATGGCTGGCCGTTCGGTGATGCAACTCGGTGCGCTCCTTCGCCATGGCCAGCAGGATGAACGCATCCGAGATTGTGAGTAGCAGCGCCTCGGAGCTGAGCACGGTCATCCAAACGCTGCCAAACAAACTGTCGCCTGGCGAACCGGGCAACAGCGCAACCATCGGCGTGCGCAGCAGAAATAATGCGCCCTGGGCGAACAGCATGAAAATCGCCGGCCAGCGCGACACCAAAGGCTCATCGCGGCCGCGCCAGAACTCGTAAGCCGTCAACCAGGTATAGGCGGTGATAATTCCCGAGGCGATCAAGGATTGCAGGCTGTTGTCATCGGCCAAAAATGGAAGGCGACAGATCAGAAGCCACAACACGGCGCCTGTAACCAGATAGACGGGCTCGACCGGACGTCCGTCAAAGACACGCGCACCAGTCCATGTCACCGCGAACGCGGTGAAAAGCAAGGCATTGGCGAGATCGACGCTGATCAAATCGGGGATCTGCCCGTACATACCAAACAGCGCAATCGAGGCAAGCCGCAGCAGATGCGCGAAGCCCCACCAGCACACTGCGCGAAGCGCCAGATTCTGCGCCCAGACGAAGAGCAGCAACAGGCCGAGGATGGCCTCAATGTAGATCGTCACCAGAAACAGCGTGTGGAGATCGAGGGTCATTGCTCGGGCTGGTCAGTCTGTCCGGACCCGTATCGTGGGCTTCGCCCCGGAAGAGAACAATTCCGCGCGCCACCTCCTGCTATGCGCCGGTATGGTTTCAAAGATCTTCCAATGTCTGCTCAATCGTCGAATTTCTTGGCGATCCAGCCCGCGCGGGCGGTCTTGTAGGGCCCTCGCCCCTCTACTAGGTTCGAAGACCCTCATCAGTCCCGGAACCGGGCATGCAAATCCGCAAAGGCATTATCGAGGCCATCGGCAACACGCCGCTCATCAAGCTGGCGCACGCCTCGAAGGCGACCGGATGCATCATCCTCGGCAAGGCCGAATTCATGAATCCCGGCGGCTCGGTGAAGGATCGCGCCGGCCGCGCAGATGATCGTGGAGGCCGAGAAGCGCGGCGAACTGCAGCCCCGGCGGACTCGTCGTCGAGGCGACCGCCGGCAATACCGGCATCGGCCTCGCCCTGGTCGCCAATGCGCGCGGCTACCGCACGCTGATCGTCATTCCCGAGACGCAGAGCCAGGAAAAGAAAGACATGCTGCGGCTCTGCGGGGCCGAGTTGGTACGAAGTCCCTGCCGTCCCATATTCCAATCCGAACAATTATCAGCACGTCGGTCGACGACTCGCCGAACAGTTGAAGAAAACCGAAAAGAACGGCGTGATATTCGCCGATCAGTGGAACAATCTCGACAACCGCAAGGCGCACTACGTGTCGACCGGTCCGGAAATCTGGGAAGAGTGCAACGGCAATATCGACGGCTTCATCTGCGCGATCGGCACCGGCGGCACGATTGCGGGCGCATCGTCGCTTCCTGCGTGAGAAGAAAAGAGACATCGCGATCGGCGTCGCCGACCCGCGCGGCGCTGCGATGTATCATCTGTTCAAGGACGGCCAAGCCAAGGCGACCGAAGGCGGCTCCATTACCGAAGGCATCGGGCTTGGCCGCGTGACGCCTGATCATCGAAGACCTCAAGGTCGATAAGGCCTACCTCATTCCTGACGAAGAAGCGGTGCCGGTCATCTTCGATGTGCTCGAGCACGAGGGCTTTGTCTCGGCGGCTCATCAGGCATCAACATCGCCGGCGCAATCCGGCTGCGCAAATGATCTCGGACCCGGGAAAACGATCGTCACGATCCTTGCCGATTACGGCACGCGCTACCAGTCGAAACTGTTCAATCCGGAATTCCTGCGCGCGAAGAAATTGCCTGTGCCGGAGTGGCTCGAGCGCAAATCGGACATCAAGCCACCGTTCGAAAAGAGCTAACGATGCCCACGGAATGCTTGTTCCGCGAGGATTCATACCTCAAGAGCTGCGACGCTCGTGTTGTCGCCGTGACCGAACAAGGCGGCATCGTGCTCGACCGCACAGTTTTCTATGCGACGTCGGGCGGGCAACCGGGCGACACCGGTTCGCTCACATTTGCGGACGGCACGCGCATTCCGGTCGAAACCGCCATTTATACCGATGCCGCCAAGACCGAGATCGCGCACGTGCTGGCGGTCGGCGCTTCCGCGCTCAAAGATCGGCGACAGCGTCACCGCCGAGATCGATTGGGACAAGCGCTACGCCCGCATGCGCATGCACACGGCGCTGCATGCTACTCTCTGCGGTGTTGCCCTATGCCGGTCACCGGCGGCTCGGTTGGCGACAGCGAGAGCCGTCTCGATTTCGACATCCCGGAAGCCGGTCTCGACAAGGACGCCATCACCGCAAAGGTCGCCGAGATGGTTGCGACCAATGCCGCCGGTCAGCAGTCGGTGGATCACCGATGCCGAACTCGAAGCCAATCCGGCCTCGTCAAAACCATGTCGGTGAAGCCGCCGACGGGCACAGGCCGTGTCCGCCTGATCGAGATCGCAGGCCTCGACCTGCAACCCTGCGGCGGCACTCATGTTCGCGCGACCGGCGAAATCGGCGCCGTGCGCGTCACGCAGATCGAAAAGAAGGGCAAACAAAATCGGCGCGTGCGCTTGGCGCTTGCCTAACGCGCAGCACGCTCTTCGCGCACGTCGTAATGACGCGAGCGTCCCTCAAAACGTTTGAGGACGGCGCGCGCCTTTGGCGGCACCACCGCGGTTTCATAGTCCGCGCCGGCAAAAGCTTTCACCGATTCGAGTGAGTCGAACCACATCACGGTTGCAAACTCGACTTCTTCACCGACAGGCCCGCGTAACAGCTCGATGCGCCGAAAGCCGGCAATGTTGCGCGCGACAATGCCCGGAAAATCTCAGTCTTGAGCAAGGCCTCGTAGGCGTCGGCATTGTCCGGGGTCGTATAGCCGTACCAAATCCTTGCAATCATCCCGGCTCCCCTGTGTTGCAATCATGCAACCTAAATGGCGCCTCAATCGTTGCACTCGGACGCCAGATCGAACAAGCTTGCGTTATACGGAGTTTGCAATGGCAACATCAACATCAAGCCGCTGGCTCAAATCGACCGAATGGCTGGCTGGCCAGCTCGGCAAGCCAGGCGTCTCCATTGTGGATGGCTCATACTATCTGCCCACGCAAAAGCGAGATGCCGAAGGCCGAGTACGTCGCCGGGCATATTCCAGGCGCGGTCTTTTTCGACATCAACGCCATCGCAGACGATTCAACCGACCTGCCGCACATGCTGCCCGGACCAGACCAGTTCGCCGACGCGGTCAGGAGTCCTCGGCATCACCGAGAACGACACGATCGTCGTTTATGATAGCAGCGGATTTTTCTGCGCCGCGCGTCTGGTGGACATTCAGGATCTTCGGCGCGCGCAACGTGTTCATCCTCGATGGCGGTCTGCCGGTCTGGAAGCAGGAAGGACGGCCAGTCGATGCCGGTGAGGTCAAACGTCCAAAGCGCACGTTCAACGCCGACATGGACACGGGCGCTGTCGCAATGGTCAGCGACGTGCAGATGGCGCTCAATGATAGCAGCGTCCAGGTTGTCGACGCGCGCTTCAGCCGGGCGTTTCGCCGGCACCGAGCCCGAGCCCCGTGCCGGACTGCGCTCCGGTCACATGCCGGGCGCACGCAGCGTACCCTCGACTGAAATTGTCGAGAACGGCCGTCTGGCCTCCCCGGAAAAGATCGCCGCCGCATTCAACAAAGCCGGTATCGACACCGACAAGCCGATCATCACAACTTGCGGCTCGGGCGTCACCGCCGTGATCCTCGCGATCGGCCTCGACGCCATCGGCAAGAAAATGCCGCGCATCTATGACGGGTCTTGGTCGGAATGGGGCGCGCGGCCCGACCTCGCGGTTGAAAAGGACTGAGCGTACCGCGTCAGTGCAAAATCTGACTCAGGAATAGTTTTGTGCGCTCGTGTTGCGGGTGAGCGAAGAATTCCTCTGGGACGTTGGCCTCGACAATCTGGCCCTTCGTCCATAAAAACGATGCGGTTTGCCACCTGACGGGCAAAGCCCATTTCGTGCGTCACAACCAGCATGGTCATGCCATCGTGAGCCAGCTCCACCATGGTATCGAGCACTTCCTTGACCATTTCGGATCTAGCGCCGATGTCGGCTCGTCGAACAGCATGATCTTCGGGTTCATGCATAAGCGCGCGAGCAATGGCGACCCGCTGCTGCTGACCGCCCGACAACTGGCCGGGGTATTTGTTGGCCTGCTCCGGGATTTTCACCCGCGTGAGATAGTGCAGCGGCCACCTCCTCGGCCTCTTTCTTCGGCATTTTGCGCACCCAGATCGGCGCCAGCGTGCAATTCTCCAGCACGGTCAGATGCGGGAACAGGTTGAAGTGCTGGAACACCATGCCGACCTCGCGGCGGACTTCATCGATCTTCTTCAGGTCCGCGGTCAATTCCACGCCGTCGATGAAGATGCGGCCGGTCTGGTGCTCTTCCAGACGGTTGATGCAGCGGATCATCGTCGACTTGCCCGATCCGGATGGCCCGCAAATGACGATGCGTTCTCCGCCCATGACCTTGAGGTTGATGTCGCGCAGGACATGAAAATCGCCGTACCACTTGTTCAGATCGGCAAGCTCGACCGCAATCGGCGGTGTTGAGCTTTGCCGGCTTGAGCAGCGATCCGTGATGTTCGGCAACGTCATGCCGTCTCAACGTCGATCGCCTTTCGTCAGCCGGGCCTCCATGGCGCGCGCGTAGCGCGACATGCCGTAGCAGAAGACCAGATAGAAGATAGCAGCCACCGCATAGCCCGTCGTGCTGGTGACCGGCGTCGCCCATTTCGGATCGATTCGCGCAACCTCGATCGTGCGCAGGAGATCGAATATGCCGACGATAAAGACGAGCGTAGTGTCCTTGAACAGGCCGATATATGTGTTGACGATATTCGGGATCGTAACTTTCAGCGCCTGCGGCAGGATAACGAGGCGCATCATCTGCCAGTAGCGCAAGCCGACCGCCATCGCGCCCTCGTACTGGCCTTTCGGAATGGCCTGCAGGCCCGCGCGCACGACCTCCGCCATATAGGCCGATGCAAACAGCGCAATGCCGACGAGAGCACGCACCAGTTTGTCGGGCGACCACTGCTCGAGGCATAAACAGAGGCAGCATCACACCTCGCCATGAACAGTACGGTCACGAGCGGCACGCCGCGAACAAATTCGATGAAGATGACCGAGAGCAACCGCACGGTCGGCATGCGCGAGCGCCTGCCGAGCGCTAGAAGAATTCCCAGTGGCAAAGAACACACAATGCCGACCGCCGCGACCACGATGGTCACCAGCACGCCACCCCACAGCACCGTGTCCACTGGACGCAAACCGATCGCCGACCACCCCGTCAGCAGAATGAATGAGGTCACCGGCAAGATCAGGAAGAAATAGATGGCGCCGAGATCGCGCCGAGGCGCGTTGAGCCACAGGAGCCAGACTATTCCGACCGCGAGCATCACGAAAAACAAGTCGACGCGCCAGCGTTCGGAAATCGGATAGGAGCCATAGATGAAATAAGGCAGCCGCTCCCAGACGAATGGCCAGCAGGCGCCGAATCTCGCGATGTTGCACGGACTCGAGGCAGGCGTCGCGATCGGTCCCGGTCCACACCGCGTCGATGAAGAGGAACTTGACGATTTCCGGAATTGCCCAGGCTAACAGCAGACTGATCAAAATCGTCAGCGCGATATTGAACGGCGACGAGAGAAGGTTCTTGCGCAGCCAGCCGCGTGCGCCGGTCATTGTCGCCGGCGGCGGCCTCGGCGCGATCGTGGAGTGGCGCACGAAGGCCAGTTCGGCAACGGCAAGATCGCCCTCGGCCATGGTCATGATATGGCCCTCACCGTTCCCTCAGAGCCATGCGGCTGTTGTAAACATTCATCAGTAGCGAGGTAACGAGGCTGATCACCAGATAGACCAGCATCGTAATGGCGACGACCTCGACCGCCTGGCCGGTCTGGTTGAGTACGGTCCCGGTGAAAACCTGCACCAAATCGGGATAACCGATTGCCACCGCCAGGGAAGAATTTTTGGTCAGGTTGAGGTATTGGCTCGTCAGCGGTGGGATAATCACACGCATTGCCTGCGGCACCACGATCAGGCGAAGAGTCGGTCCCGGCCGCAAGCCCAATGAAAAGGCGGCCTCGGTCTGGCCGCGCGATACCGCGAGTATCCCTGCGCGAACTACCTCCGCGATAAATGCCGCCGTATAGACCGAAAGACCAAACAGAAGCGCGACGAATTCCGGCAACACCTCGCTCCCGCCAGTGATGTTGAAGCGCCCGGCCTGAGGAAATTCGAAACTTAGCGGGGCACCCGGAGACGATGAAGGTCGCGAGCGGCAGCCCGATCACCAACGCAAGCGTGACCCACAACACCGGCGCTTGTCGCCCCGTCCGCTCTTGTTGCCTGCGCGCCCAGATGCGATAGGCGACCCCGCCGGCGATCCCGACAAACAAGGCGATTTCCGCTCCGCCGAACCCGTGTTTGAAAATCGGTGTCGGCAGAAACAAGCCACGATTGTTGAGAAAGATGCCACCAGCCGATCGAAATACTGTCGCGGATGTCAGGCAGCGTCTTGAGGACTGCGTTGTACCAGAACAGCAATTGCAGGAGCAGCGGCAGGTTACGGATGAGCTCGACGTAGCAGCCCGCAACTTTGGCCAGCAGCCAGTTGCTCGACAGCCGCGATATGCCGATTGCAAATCCGAGAATGGTCGCAAATACGATCCCGATTCCGGCCACAAGCAGCGTGTTGAGCAGACCAACCCAGAACGCTCGGCCATATGTCGAACCGCGCGACGAATATTCAATCAGCGTCTGGCTGATGTCGAAGCCGGCGATCTGGTCCCAGAACCCAGATCCCGAGGCTATCCGCGCCCGCGCGAGATTTTCGATCGCATTGCTGGCAGCGCCGTAAACGAGAATGCGACCACCGCGCATAGCGCAACCTGGTAGGCAATACTGCGGACCCGAGGATCATTGTAGAAAATGACAGGCGCGGGGCGCGCCGACGCCGGCAGGTCAGTCGACATATCCCCCTCGTCGGACGTACGGCGGCAATAACTCCTCCAACGGCGTGACCGCGGGCAGGCCGCCCGCGGTCAGTCTGCGCAGCCGCCGGTCAGCGGATCGGCGGAGCGTACTGGATGCCGCCCTTGGTCCATAATTTATTCAAGCCACGCTCGATTTTAAGTGGCGAGCCAAGTCCCACATTCCGCTCGAACGATTCTGCCGTAGTTGCCGACCTGTTTCACAATGCGGACGGCCCAGTCCTTTGTCAGCCCAAGCTGCTCGCCAAAATTGCCTTCGGTTCCGACGAAGCGCTTGATTTCTGGATTGGTCGATTTCAGAGCCTCATCGAGGTTCTTGGTCGAAATGTTAAGCTCTTCCGCGTTCATCATCGCAAACAGCGTCCACTTCACGATATCGAACCACTGATCGTCACCGTGACGCACCGCCGGGCCGAGCGGTTCCTTGGAGATGATCTCGGGCAGAATGATGTGATCATTGGGAGTGGCGACTCGCAGCCGTTCCGCATAGAGAGCGGATGCGTCGGTGGTGTAGGCGTCGCAGCGGCCGGCGTCATAGGCCTTTACGGCCTCGTTCGACGAGGCAAAAGTCACGGTCTTGAGCTGCATCTTGTTGGCGCCGAAATAGTCCGCAAGATTGAGTTCGGTTGTCGTGCCCTGTTGCACGCAAACGGAAGCTCCATTGAGCTCAAGCGCCGAGTTCACTTTCAGCGACTTGCGCACCATGAAGCCCTGACCGTCGTAATAATTCACGCCGGTGAAATTCAGGCCGAGCGAGGTATCGCGGGACGAGGTCCACGTCGTGTTACGGGCAAGCACGTCAACTTCGCCGGATTGGAGCGCGGTGAAGCGATCCTTCGCGGACAGTGGGACGTACTTGACCTTCTCGGCATCGTTCAGCACCGCAGCCGCGATCGCCCGGCAAAAATCCACATCGAGGCCGGTCCATTTTCCCTGGGCGTCGGGGAGCCCGAAACCGGCGAGCGAACCGTTGGCACCGCAATTCAGCATGCCGCGATCCTTGACAGCCTTCAGCGTCTGAGCCGAGGCGCTCTGCGCGACGACGGCGAGCAGCAATGCGAGTATTGTGGTAAATCGCTTCATGTGACTGTTCCTTCAAACACTCTTGGGAGGTGCGGTCGGGACGCCCAAAATTCGGTTGCCGGACACCGATCCGGCACTAACAACTATCGGTTTCTAGCCCTCTCTCCCGATAGCCCCCGTTTCGGCATCTCAGAACGATCAGATTGCCGGGTCAAGGGGTTGACGCTTGCGTCTTGTGCGGACGTATATGTCAGCGCCGCGCAATCGCGCGACCAACAGGAGCTTCGCGTCCGCATGTCGAAGAAGCGCAAAGGCCCGATCAAACCCGATACCCGTCTCGTAACCTCCGGCCGCGATCCCCAGGCTTACCACGGCTTCGTGAATCCGCCGGTCTATCATGCCTCAACACTTCTCTATCCGACTGCCGAAGATCAGGTCGCCCATCGTGCGCGTTACAACTACGGGCGCCGCGGGACGCCGACCTCCAAGGCGCTCGAAAATGCTTTGCGCGAAATCGACGGCGATGCCTGCGCTGGCGTGGCCCTGCTCCCATCTGGTCTTGCCGCGATTTCCGCCGCCCTGCTCGCCACCGCCGGCGCCGGCGATCATGTGCTGGTTCCCGACAGCGTTTACCGACCGACCCGCAATTTCTGCAATGGAGTCTTCAAAAATTCGGCGCGGAGACGACCTACTACGATCCTCTTATCGGTGCAGACATCGCCAAGCTGTTCAAGCCGAACACCCGCGTGGTTTTCGTCGAGGCCCCCGGTTCACAAAGTTTCGAGATGCAGGATATTCCAGCCATCGCGAAGATCGCCCACGACAAAGGCGCGGTCGTGCTGATGGACAACACCTGGGCGACGCCACTTTATTTCCGCGCCTTCGAGAAAGGTGTCGACCTCGAAATTCAGGCCGGCACCAAATATATTGGCGGCCACTCGGACATTATGTTGGGATGCGTGTCGGCCAACGCGGCGACATTGCCGGCAGTGAAGGACACGGTCTACTCGATGGGCCTGTGCGTTGGCCCCGACGACATGTACCTCGCGCTGCGCGGATTGCGCACACTCGGTGTGCGGCTCGATCGTCACTATCAATCAGGCCTTCGCGTCGCGCGATGGCTCGAACGGCGGCCGGAAATCTTGCGCGTAATGCATCCCGCGCTTGAGAGCGACCCAGGACATAAAATCTGGAAACGCGACTTCACCGGTGCCTGCGGCTTGTTCAGCGTAGTTTTCAAACCCACGAGCGAGCAGTCGGTACACGGTTTCCTGAACGAATTGGCACTATTCGGCCTTGGCTATTCTTGGGGCGGCTTCGAAAGCCTAGCGATCCTGTTCGACTGCACCGAATACCGGACCGCCACCAAATGGGCACCCGGCGGACCAACAGTACGTTTCCATATTGGCCTGAAGACCCCGACGACCTTATCGCGGATCTTGAGCGCGGATTTGCGGCGATGAGTGCGGCTGCGGGTCTTCGCGCTTCGTAGGTGCTTCAGGCGGCCGCCGCCGTACCCCCGCTGCGCATGACAAATTGCAGATTGCGCAAATAAACGAACACGCCAAAAGCCTGTCCTATGATGAACACGGGGTCTTTGCGATAGAGCGCGTAACCGAGCAGCATCAAACCGCCGCCGATGGAGAAAACCCAGAACGCGGTTGGCACCACGCTTTTGCCGGCACGCTCGGACGCAATCCACTGTACGACGAAACGCATGGCGAACAATGCCTGAGCGATATAGCCGACCAGAATTCCCCAATCCGCTGTGCCGACGAACACGTCGTGCAGATAGCCGCCCACGGCCTGTGCTATATCGATCAGCATTTGTATTGTCCTTCAAAGGCGCATGAATGTCCGAAAACGGGTCCCATTTTTCGCGATCGTGCGCTAGTCCCCAATTTGAGGAATTCGTTTCTTGCGCCGGATCAGCCACCAGACCCCGGCCAAATCCAGAATACCGACCCACAACCTGTCCCACATTCCATAGTTCGACACGCCATGGGCGCGCGGACGATCGACGACGTCGACGTAGCCGATGTCGTAGCCCTCGCGTCGCACCAGCGCCGGCAAGAAACGGTGAAGTCCGTCAAAACTTGGCAGGCTGAGAAACACGTCACGGCGGAAAGCCTTCAGGCCGCACCCAGTATCCCGAGTGCCATCGCGAAGCACCGCGCCGCGCACCGCATTTGCTATGCGCGACTGGAACTTCTTGAACCCGGTCGCCTTGCGGCCGACGCGCTGCCCGGCGACAAGTCCGGTGCGGGGCATGCCTGCCTCAAGGGCGCGGATCAGCGCGGGGACGAATGCCGGATCGTTTTGTCCGTCTCCGTCAAGCGTCACAACGATGGGAGCGCGCGCAGCGGCAACACCGGTGCGCACTGCGGCTGACTGGCCGCAGGATTGGCTATGGCGGACACGACGCAGCCAGGCATGTTGGGTCATCAACTGTTCGAGCTCGGCGGCCGTTGCGTCGCTCGAACCGTCGTCGACATAGATGACCTCGAACGGCCACTGACCGCTCAGGGCTTTGGCAATTTCCGTGACAAGCGGAGCGATATTTCCGGCCTCGTTGCGCACCGGCACCACAACGGAGACCGCCGGATCGATAGTCGTCATAATGCGATGTCTTATGGGGCCAGAAGCTCTCGGGCAACCGCCTTGATGCGCCTCAAGGAAGGACCCGGATATTGGTGTATTCGGCCTTCAGGCCCGATTGCAAAGCCAAGGTGGCGCTGCGCGAAATAGCGCCGGACCAGGACTGCTCCGGCCATGCCGACCAGCGCGCCCGCCAGCACATCTGAGGGATAATGCGCGACGACGACCACCCTGCTGATCGCGATCAGCAATGCGTAGACAAGGAGCAGGGTACGGACGCGGGGCCATAGCGTGCCGACGGCCACCAGCACGGCGAAAGCGGTGGTGGCGTGACCGGACGGCATCCCGGCATAGGCAGGCACCCAGGCGAACGGATCGAACAGCAGCGGATTAAGGCTACCGCCGACATTGGGCCGCGCGCGCCGATCATGCGTTTTACGATCGTGACGAACAGGCTGGGCACTGTGATCGCGGCGAACAGAAATCCAACACGCACCATCATCGTCGCCAGCACCCGTTGCGAGAACGGTGTCAGCACGGGAGGCAGCGCAGCCAGTAAGAACAAACAGAACGCCAAGCGGCCAGAGAAACCATCCGGATTTTCCAAACTCCGTGATTTCATCGAATACTGACACCACCCAACGCGGCAGATGCGCAGACGGACCGTATCGCGGCGGCGTCGACGACCACCATCAGGAACAGGATTGCCGCAACGGAAATACAAACTGCGACTCGCCAGGTCGCGAGGCGACAGCGGCCAGGCTGGCGCTGCCGGCTTGCCCGCAGAGCGCGTCAGCAGGCCAATAGCAGTGCTGACATTGGTGACGCAGCGGCGCAGCGCCGCGACCACCTCGCTCTCCACCCGATTGATCCCGTTGCTAACGCTCACGATCCAGCCTGTGAACGGAAGACCGACAGCGATACCGGCTTTCCGATACTGATATTATAGCCCTCTACCCGACCCACGAGCGAATAGCGTACGCCGATCGTTTCGGCGCGCTGCACGAAGCTGCGCTCGCTGCGTGGATCGATCAGCGCGAACTGGCACGATCCCGCCTGCAGGAAATCGGCAGCGCCGGCTCCATCAGTGAACCTAGTCTCAGTGCCGAGGAGAAACACGAGACTCGGCTCCTGGTAGGCAAATGTCGATGCGACGTGCGGACGCGCGCAATCGCTCGCCTTGATTTCCTCGCGATCAGGGCGCTGGGAAACAATGTCGGCAGCAACGGAAATGTGACCGCGAAGACGGTGATTGCAAGAAACACCGAAGCCAGCATGCCGCGCAGCAGCGAGCGTTCGGCACCGTCCACTTCATAAAGCCACCACGCGAACAGGCCGAAGATCACGGCGAGAGCGGCGAAGGGCCAGGCGATCAGACCGAGCTCCCGGCCGAACATGATAAACAGAACAAGCGTCGCGATTGCGACGGCTCCGGGCAAAAGAAACCAGCCGATCGTGCCGCGCACCATCCAGCGTTGTTTCGTCAAGCCGTAGGATTCGAGAATGCCGGCTATCATGATGGCAATTGCGGGATACAGCGGCAGCACGTAATGCGGCAACTTGGTCATCACCGCTTCGAAGACGAGCCATGATGGCAACAGCCACGCGAGAAGAAACGCGTGCGCGGCTCGTGCCGCGATTTCCACACGATCGGCGCCGCCAATCCTGCCAGCACGGCGCCAGGCCAGAACGTGACCCAGAACAACAGAAAATAGAACCCGGGCGGTGCGCCATGAGCCTCCTGCCCGCTCGCGACCTTGTCGAGCATGTCATGACCGATCGCCTGCACGAAGAAACTGGCGCCGGACTTTGCAATGATCGCCACGAACCATGGCGACACCAGCAGAATGAGCCAGACAATGCCGGCAACAGGTCGCAGCGACCAGAGCCAGCGGGCAGATTTGTCGACGACGGAAAGCACGATAACCGTAAGTCCAACGAACATCGGGACCAGCGGCCCTTGAGCAGCACGCCGGCGGCGATCGCGGTCCACAGGATCGCGGGTTGGCGCCAGTCGCCCTTGTCGTCCTGGGGTTCAGTTTGGCTGGCGAGGTAGATGCGTGCCAGCGCTCCCATGGCCGCGACCGAGGTCAACAACAACATGGCATCCGTTTTGGCGATACGCGCCTCGATGCCAAGCAGGACCGAGCTCGCCATCATGAGGGCTGCGAAGAGGCGCCGCGCGGCGGGTACGAAAACGAGCGCGGCCCAATAGGTCAGCAGAACAGCACCGATCGCGCCGAAGAGCGAGGGCAAGCGATAGAGCCAAATGGTTGTCCGCGCGCTGCGCACGCCAAGCGTCTCGCCGGCCTTCACCGCGGCTGCCTGCAGCCAGTAGATTCCGACCGGCTTTTTGTATCGAACCTCGTTTTGAAACCGGATATCGACGATAGTCGCTTCGATCTCCAACATCTGCTTTGTCGGCTTGTGCAAAGCGTGCCTCGTCGCGATCGACCGGCGGTATCTGGAAGAAACCCGGCAGGAACACGAGCGAACGAAAACACGACAAGGAGTGCAATCGCGCGTCGGTGCGATGCCACGGCAAAATCCACCGCGGCCGTCAGGCTGCGGGCTAAGCCAATTGAGGAACCTGTTTCGTCGGTGGTCGTGCTCACGCTGTCAGAAACCTTGACCCGCTAGATTCTCCGGACAATAGGCCAAGGTGCCGCCCTGTCATTCGCGGCTATTGCAGCCGCACCATGACGCTGTCGGAGGCGCCACGGGCGTCCATCACCGTCAAGCGGACAAATCCTGGCCCGTCGGGCTGGAAAAACAGCGTGCCCCGCCCGCCCGATGCGGACATAGGCACTCCATGGGCACCCGTTGACCAAAACCGTGAGCGGGCCACGCCCGCCGCTTATCTTAAGTGCAACCAGATCAGGGCTGACCTCCGGCGGCCATTTCCAGCCGCGCTCCGTCGGGCGGGAACATGATGCGTGGTGCTTCGGCCGCCTCGCCAGGGACCAGTAACGCCAAAGCGCTGCAGCGGCGGCGGCAGCTTCCGCTCGCCGCAAAATCGCACCCTTCGGCGCGCGCGGCAAAGCCGCGGGGCTGACCCCGAACGGGCGAAAGCCTCGAAAAGAATCGGCGCGGCGGTACCGCGGCCGACGCAGGCTCCGGAACAGGCGCGCCATCGGGGACGCCCCACCCACACGCCGACCGTCATTCGGCCGTCGAACCCGATAGCCCAGGCATCGCGGTAGCCGTACGAGGTGCCGGTCTTTAAAGGCGATACGACCGCGCGGCGCGTTATCCGGCGGCGGCGCGCCCAGCAGGATATTGCCGACGTACCAGGCGGCGACTGGATCGAGGAGCCGACGCGGCGTCTGTGCGTGCAGGATCCCTCTGCTGCTCGATCACGGCACAGAGCCTCACCCTGCCTGCGCAAGCCTGGCATAGAGCATGACCAGATCCGTCAGCCGGACGCCCACGCCGCCGAGCCCCATGGCCAGACCGGGCGCTCGCGTCTCGGCAAGACCAGCGCCGCACCGGCCTGCGACAACCGCGAGCCGCAGGCGGCTTACACCGATCTTGTTGAGGACCGCGACCGCCGGAACGTTGAGCGACAACTGCAGCGCGCGACGGACCGTGACCACACCCTGGAAAGTCAGATCGAAATTTTCCGGCGTATAGCTCGCCATAACGGGTCGGCCCGTCATCGATGAGCGTGTCGCGGATGAATGACGCCGTCTTCGAACCCGAGGCCATAGATGAACGGCTTGAGCGTGGAGCCCGGAGAGCGCAGCGCCTGAGTCATATCCACCTGCCCGGCACGGCGCGCGTCGAAATAGTCCGCGGACGCGACGCGTGCCCTCGCCTCGCCGCTTGCATTGTCGACCGCGAGAATGGCGACGGAAATATCCGGCCCGAGAGCCTGCGCACGCTCGTGTGCGAGCTCCTGCAGATTTTTTGCAGGAATAGATCGAAGCGGTGAGGCTGTGTTCGCGGCGATCGGGCTCCAGCAGGACCACCTGGTCCGCCGCGTGCGGTGCCAGTACCGGCAACGGCTTGCGCTCGCGCGGGACCGGGTGGGATTTTGCACGCGCCATTTCATCGCGTGGCACGAGCCAAGCCAACGCAGCCCGATCGAGCACACGATCGCGTGCTGCACGGTGCCGCGGTCGGGAAACGATCGGGCCGGCGCAGTTCCGGAGATTGCGGCAAGGCGACCAGCAGCGCGGCTCTCAGCCAGTGACAACTTGCGCGGCTCCTTGCCGAAATAGGCGAGCGAAGCCGCGCGAACGCCCTCCAGATTTCCGCCATAAGGAGCAAGCGTCAGATAGAGCGCGAGGACCCCGTCCTTGCCCAAAGCGCGCTCTAGTTCGAGCGCGCGCACGATCTGCCGCATTTTGGCGCCCAGGTTACGCCGCTCGCGTGGCTCCAGAAGGCGCGCCACCTGCATGCTGATGTGTCGAGCCGCCGGAGACGATGTGACCTCTCGAGATAAATCTGGACTGCGGCGCGTCCCATGGAGAGCGGATCGACGCCGGGATGATCGCGGAACCGTTTGTCCTCGTACGCGAAAAGCATTTTGAGGAAACCCGGATCGACTTCACGCTCGGTGACCGGCAGCCGCCATCGCCCCTCGCTCGTCGCATAGGCGCGCAGGAGTCGCCCTTCCCGATCAAGCACGACGTGAGAATATTCGAGCTTGCCAAGCGGCGCCGGTCCGAGCGAAAGCACCCAGATCGCGCTTACGAGCGCCGTCGCGGCGATGAACCCGCCGGTAATCGCTAGAACCGGTCGCAAGCGTCTCATCGTGGCGTAATCTCGATCGTGCCGGTTGCCGTGCGGCCAAAGCGGTCGGGCCGGTACATGTCCTCGACCTTTGCTTGCGGCAATACATACCGACCGGGCGAGACGGCACGCACGACATAGGCAACGCTGAACACGGGTGACGAGTCTTGCTTGCGATCGAAGGCCGCCGTGAAGCGGTCGTCTCGGAATTCTGAATTCACCGGTTCTGCCGCATCGGTGATCCAGGCGAGCGTGCCTGTCTCCCCGATGAAACCAGGCGCGGGTTATCGATCTCAAACCCGGCGGGGAGATAGTCGGCGACAATAACGCGGCCGAACTGGGGCTGAGGCTCTGTCATCTTCAGCACGACGACGAAGCGCTGGTTCTGCCGGGCCTTGCTGGGGTCGGCCGATTCACCGTCCAACGTGTAGTAGCCGCGCTCTATCTTGAAACCTTCCGCTGCCGCCGGCTCGGGCGTGAGCGGTGCTCCGCTGACCGAGACCACGGCCTGCACATTCCCCTCGCCCTGATTTGCAACCGCAAGCGGACTTGTGAGATCGTCGGGGCGCAGGCTGCGATACAGAGCGCCCTGGCGGGGATCGCCGTTGACGGCCAGCGAAATCGCATTGAGTTGCTTGGCGAGCGCGCGGGCAGCCAGCACAAGCCAGGCATCTTCCTGGGTCGAGGTGCTCGCACTCAAAGAGCGCGCGGTATCGATGCGCAGCACTGCATCGTCGATTGTCTTCTGTGGTGCCTTTCCTTCCGAAGCCAGCGTGACCAGCGCCGCGGCGTCGCGCAAGCGCCGAGCCGAAATCGGCACGGCCGAGATCGAGTTTCGGCTGCGGCGAAATGGCGTTGAGTGCCGCCAGATAGACATTATCGGCGCGCTCCTTGTCGCCAACCATCGCCAACGCTGCGGCGACCTGCGCTTTCGCAATCGGTGTCGCGACATCCGAAAGCCTGACATCGGCAAGATAGCGCAGATCGCCCACAGGCGCGGCGCCGTTGCGGGCCAACACATAGAGCGCATAGGCCAGTTCTCGCCCGCCATTCTTGTTCGCTTCGGGCGCGGTGGCGACGTAGTTGCGCAGCCGATCGATGGCGAGCGTATAGGCCGTCGCCGGAACATCAAAACCGCGCTCGCGCGCTCGCGTCAGGAAGTCCGTGACGTAGGCGTCGAGCCATGGATCGTCACCACCGACCGACCACAGCCCGAAGGAGCCGTTTGAGTCCTGCCGCGCCAACAGGCGCGGAATTGCATCTTTAATACGCTGATCGGTTTCTCCATCGGGGGCAAGCCGCGCCTGTTGGGCGAGCTCGTTCACGTAGAGCATGGCCATTGCACGGCTGGCGATCTGCTCCGAACAGCCGAACGGATAACGATCGAGCGCATTAAGCAACGTCGCCGCGTCGAGCGATGTCGAGACCCCGACCGAAAGCCCCGCCCGTCCTGTACCTGGTACAAAATCGGCGAACAGGTCTTTCGAGAGCGTGAGGGTCTCGCCTTTGGCGAGTTGGCGTACGCTGCGGCGCGTCAGAATTTGCGTCGCCGGGCGTACATCAAGGACGTAGCTGCGTTCGAGATTGAAATTGTTCGGCCCCGTCACTTTCACGCTGATCGTACCGGCACCGGACCCATTGCCCCCAACAGGCAGAGCAATTCGGTCCCGCTGTTTCGCGGCGAGCTTAAGCGTTTGCGACTGAGCGCTTTCAAGCTTGATTGCGCCATCGGCGACGACGGCGAAATCGTAGTCGCCGGACGCACCTTCGACGTTGTCGAGCTCAAGCTGCACAGCACCCTTGTCGCCGGTCCGCAGAAAACGCGGCAACGTCGCGGTTAGCACCACCGGATCTCGCACAATTACGTCACCGGACGCCTTGCCGACTTTATCTTTGCTCCAAGCAACGGCCATCACACGAACCGTGCCAGCGAACGCGGGAATGTCGAATTGCACCTGTGTCGTTCCGTCGCGACCGACCGTCACGACACCTGAATAGAGTGCAAGGGGCGCTTGCGTCGGCGGCGAGCCTGACAACTCGGTGCCCGAACTGTCGCCGCCCGAACGGATTTGTCCGCGGGTTCCCTGCATACCGTCAATTAATTGGCCGTAGAGGTCGCGGATCTCGGCCGTCGCAGCGCCGCTGGCCGAGATAATAATCGTCCGGCGCGGGCGCCTTGTAGTTCGTGAGATTGAGTATGCCGACGTCGACGGCGGCCACGACAACGCGGGCCTCTTCGCCGCTACTGAGGCCGGTAAGTTTGATCGGCACCGTCAACGGCGAGTTCGGCCGCATCGTCGCTGGCATTTTCATGTCGAGCGCCAAGGTGCGCGCAGCACGATCGATCGAGAACCATTGCACGCCGATGGCCTGGCCCGGCATGCGCTGTGCTGGCGCATCGAGCGGCCGGCGCAAGGTTGCAACCATATAAGCGCCCGTGCCCCAATCGCGGCCGACCGTGATGTTGATGCGCGTCGCGCCGGCCTTCACATCCTGCGACTGACTGGCGACCAGGCGATCGGTGAACACGTTGACCGTGAGCCGCCCGGCCGTGCGCGCGGTCACCGCTACATTCATCGCCTCGCCGGGCTTGTAGTCGGGCTTGTCGAGCGCGACTTCCAGGAGATCCGGCGTGTCGGCATTCGCCTCCGCATAGAATCCGGCATCGAAGCTGAGCGAGGTTACAGGACCATTCGCCTCGCCCGTCGAAACCTCCAGACGATAGCGTCCCCATTTGACGGGCAGGGACACACGCCCCGGCTTGTCGGCCGCCAGATCCACTGTGCCGCTGGCAACTCGCTCAGTTCGTTTAACCGGCTCGAATTCCCATTGGCCGTTCTGCCGATACCACTGATAGCTGCTCTCAACCTTGAGTAGATCGTAGCGCACGCCGTTCTTCGCGAGCGACTTGCCGTCCGGCGACAACATGATCACGTCGAAATCGGCATTAGCGCCGTCGGCAAGGGAGCGGCCGGAAAATATCGGCTTTATTCCAAGCAGCGCGCTGTCTGAAGCGACCGGCAGAGTAAGTTTGCGTTCGACCGCGCGCCCGCCGGACTCCGACATCCGCACAGTGATTTGCGCTTCCAATGGCCGGCTGCTTGCCGGTGTCGTATCGAGCGTCACCGGGAACTTCGCTTTGCCAGTGGCATCTGTATTCGGCAAATCGTCGAACTCCTGACGGACCGGCGTCACGTCGTCGTCGAACAAGCCAAAGCTATAGCCAGGAAAGCCGGGAAGCGCCTTGGCCGCGGCGATCGTCACTTCTCCGGACAGCTCAAGATTTGAGGCGGGCGCGCCGTACAGAAAATGTCCATCGACGCTGAGCGACGCAGGCGCCGTACGCGAAATAGCTTTCGCCGTGGACGCGAGATCGAACTCGACGCGGTCCGGCACATAGTCTTCCACCATGAAGGTGGCCTCGCCCACCGCCGGGCGTTTGGGATCGGTATAGGCCGTTACGCGCCAGGTGCCGGTCGAAGCCGACGCAACAAGCGGCACGCTCATTGAACGGCCCCCGAGGCCCTGATCAGCCACAAGCGCGCGCCGATATTCGACGCCGTCAGGCCGTGCCATCACCAGGGTCAGAGGCACGTTCAGTGCGGCGGCGCCGCGCGCGTCACGCAGCAGCGCCGTCACAGCCACCGTCTCACCGCTGCGGTAGACCCCGCGTTCGGTGTAGACGAAAGCATCAAGTCCGGCTGGCAGCGGCCGTCCCGCGACCCCGCGGTCGGAGAGATCGAACGCCGCCGATTTGAGGCTGAGGAACGCGTAGTCGCCCTTCTCGCTGGCAACGATGGCGGCGGGGCGACACCGCCCTCCCACGCGCCAAGCCGGCTTCGAAATGGATGAAGCCGTTGCGGTCGGTCTGGCGGACGGCGAGCACCTCATTATTGCGCGCGATCAACCGCACCTCGACGCTGCCACGCGGATCGGCGCTCGCCAGCGAGTGGATAAAGACATCAATGCCGTCATGCGTCGTATAAGCGGTAAGTCCAAGATCGGAAACGATGAACCACTGCGTCGCCTGTTGTCCGTAGTCGTTGGAAACGAGGTCCTTCGGCTCGGCAGTCATTGCATAGAGGCCGGGAGCGAGATCCTTCACCGCCTGATCGAGCGGGAACGCCGTCGTCACCTCCGTGTTGAGTTTGGATCCCACCGCAAGCTCACCGTTCCAGATTTTTACACCTCGTTCGCTTGCCAGTCGCTCGGATTGATAGCGGCTCAGTGTTGCGCTGGAATTCATAGCCAAGGAGGGAATCGAGGAGATTGCGGTCGCCGATCCGATAGATGGCGAGCACCACCGCCTGGGTATTGACGCTGAGCACGGGGATGCCCTTCTGACCCGTGCGTGGCAAGACATAGGCCTTGCCCGAAAAACGGACGAACGGTTTGCGGTCGCGCACAAAGATCGTGAACTCGGCCGATTTCGCGAGCGATTCCTGACAACCGAAGGAAGCCCCGCGCGTAGCGTTACCGAATAGCGTTCGCCGTGTTTGAGACCCTCGACACAGAGTTGCTTCTCGTTTGCTGAAATCGCCGGTCGATCTACGCTGGCAACCGCGACGAAGGGTGAAAAATCGGTGCGCCGGCGTGGCAACTCCTCGGAAAACTGGAAACAGGCACGCGGTGAGATCGAGTCAGCGTCGACAATGAAGTCGAGCAACCGGAAGCCATGCTCGGCCCGCAGCTTTTCATATTGTCCCCGAAGATCGGCCATCTCGCGCAGGTCGAGAGACGCGCGCATCGCATCGAGCGCACCACGCCATTGCTGCCGGTCCGCAAGAGATCGCCCGAGCACGGACAAACTGTCCGCTTCCAGATTGCGATCGCCGGCGCGTTCATATGCGATGTAAGCGGCGGTCGAGGCGCGATCGAGCAGCAGTTCCTTCTCCCGGTCGTCGCGCGGCTTGATCTGCAGAATAGTGCGTGCCAGCCGCAGCCAGCTCGATGCATCGTCGGGGCGACAGTGACAAGCTGGCCGAGGACCAGCATGCCCATTCGGAAGTCGTTCTTCTGGAAGGCGGCGTCGGCATCGCGGCGCAAGGCTACAGCCGGCTTATTGACGGTGCCCGCGTCGCTTTTATTTGCGCTTCGAGCTTGATGGCAGCCTCGTCGAGAGCACCCTGCTTGAAGGGTTTTTCGGCCGCGAACGCCGAAGACAAGACAAGAGCCAGGAACGCGGCGGCAAGGCCGGCGCGAACAAAGCGAAGCATGGATTGAGTCCTCCCGAAGCAGCGGATCGCCGCCAGAGCCATTTCAGGTCCCGATGGTGTCGAGCGCATGGCGGCGGGCGGCGCGCCGATGTCGAGAATGCCGCGCCGTTACCCAAATTGATACGCTCATCAAAAGGGTCGGTTGATATCTTAAGATCCGACATTAGCCGGCCTGAGAAAATGCTCTAAGGCCTTCATTTTTTGTTGAATTCGGCGCGTCGGCTGTCGGCTTTTTCCGGGTTCCCGAACTTCCAAAGCCTTTCTGCCGGATTGATCGATGTGCCACCGAGTTGCATGTCTGGCGCCGCATCTTTGCACCGCCGGCCTAGTGCGGCTAAACCCTCTGCGCCGACCCCGTAGCTCAGCCGGATAGAGCATCAGCCTTCTAAGCTGAGGGTCGCTGGTTCGAGATCCAGCCGGGGTCGTTGTACCTCGCTGTGTATTCGGAACCAAAAATTGCTCCTAGGTACGGCATAGGCATGGTCGCATTTTGCCCTAGCCGGGGCCGCCGGTGCGTTCGCTGCGCCGTCAGGTGTCGACGTATTGTCAGGCGCGAATAGGCCCTGAGCTGTGTGAGCTACTTCATATTGGGAGTCGGATTGCCGATCCATGTTTGCAACAGGAACTGTGCATGGATGGGAGCGACAAATGTCCATCGAATTCGATCGCAGCTACATTGAGGAAGTTGTCATGCTTAGCGGGCTGGCTTTGTTTCTTATACTAGCCGCCGTGATGCCCGCCTGACCGCGCCGCCATCGTTGCCGCTTATTCTGTTTGTTGCCTATTCGCTGTCGTCGAGCCGCGACGCTAGAGCAGGCTTTGATCCATATCAAGGCCAACCGGAGCCGTCCGCATCACGCCACGTCGGCTTGCTGGATCAGACCGGCCATTGCCAGTTGCGCCACGTCAGCAACATCGGTGTCGGTGAAGCGACCACGCCCGCGCAATGCCAGCATGGCGGCAATACGCTGCAGGAAAGTGTCGCGCTTCTCGACCGGCACCAGGCGAGCCGCGTTCATGACAACTCTGAGCTGGTAGTCGGTGAGGCTCAATCGTGTATCGGTCATCAGCGCCTTGGCTATTACCTGGTCCGGCGAAGTTTTTCCCCGCTTTTCCAAGTTTTCGATGCAGTCCCTCAGGCCCTCATAGTTCACGACCTGCTTTGGCTGCGATGCAGCCAAAGCGGATTCTCGGACCGACCGAACGCCAACGGCTTAGCCAACTCGTCGCGGATTTGCTTGTCTGCTTTACCCAAAACTTCGCAAAGTTTTCACCACTTCGGCCCTGACTCTCGCTCGCATCTGAACGACGGCCGGCAAGCTCTTGGCCAGTTGTTCGCCACCCTGTGGTGACTCTGCTATGCATTTTGCCACCTGCGCATCCACGTCATAAAAGGCAGCGTCTCGAGCACAGACGGGGTCGCGATCAGAGGCGGCAGCAGTAACGCAAGTTGCCGCAATTATTGCAGGCTTCATTTTAGCCCGGAAAAATCAGGCGAGCCGCGCCCATGACGATCTTAAGTTGGTTATCGTCGTGCCATTCGGCGCGGATGATGCCGCAGTCGTTTGCACGGTGCAGTATCGTGTCGCCGCGAATCCGCCGCAAGAAAAAAGCCACGCTGGTTGGGCGCAGCTTTTTCTTTTTCATGGCGTGCGACGCGCGAAGCGAATCGTCAGGCTGGGATCAGGGTTGCCAATGTAAGAAACAACAATCCGAATCCGGCGATGACGAGTGCGGGACCGCAAATCTCTCGTGCGTGTCTCTCTTTGGCCTGCCCGCCAACGCCGGCGAAGTGCCCATCTATGGCAGCCCGGCTGATCTGATCTCACAAGGGCGATCGATCACGGCTGCCTCCTCTACCTTTGCAGTTTCATGTGTATCAATGCTAGGCATTTCGCTGTGACGAGCGTCACAAGATTTTGCGAATGGTATCGTGCTGCGTGGAAAGTTCCCGGACGATCACTGACGTGCGTGCACACGCAGCGCCCATCATTTGCCGGCCACCCATCGCGCCTTGAAATCCGCCACAGCCACCGGCCGAGGTTCAACTTAAAGCTACCGATCAACACAAACAGCAAATCATGGACGCGGTGCTGCGAAACGCAAGGTGCAGAATGAAGATCATCGACATGGAAGGCTTGCTGGTGCGGCTCGTGGACAACCTTGTCAGCACAAGCGCCAGCGAGGTGTCGGAGGAGACGAGGTGCTTCAAGACGCAAGCACACTTTTATCGGGTGCTGAGCAATGCTGCAACTGAACGAAG
>ERZ1370068.8288-contig-7155_pt1 | contig 46936 bp, 38 predicted proteins | sample MGYA00561227_ERZ1370068 | MGnify/ENA primary metagenome ERZ1370068 (study PRJEB38410, sample SAMEA6850437) | metagenome | study: Metagenomic assessment of the ecological functions of the soil: analysis of the soil microbiota associated with the... | reverse complement strand
GTGTACTTCGTTCAGTTACGTATTGCTCGATCGTTCGGCCACGCTGGGGCGCGCGCAAACCGCCCTGGGTCTGGCTGATCTTGCGCATTTGGTCTGCTGACCTTCCCATCTCGTGTCAGGGTGAGGATGTAGACCGCGCCCGCACCGTTTCTCCTGCGCCGTCGTCGTCGTAGGGCGCGGCGACCGAGGTCAGGATGCCGTGTCGTGGTCAGGGTAGCTGAGCCCGCGGGCCGCGGCCGAACTGGTCGCCGTTGCGGAGGCCCACCAGACCGCCCCCTTACAGGCTCGAGATCTCGGCCTGGCGCTTCACGGTCGCGTCCCGGTTCAGGAAGCAGATCCACGGCGCGCCGCGGCCAGTGCCGCCGTCGTCGTCGAAGGTTCAGGCCCGATCGCGAGACCGGGGATGCCGTCGCGCCGTCCAGGGTCGCCACAGAGGCCCGCCAGGCGTCGGCCATCTGATCGCCCGTCGCGGCAGCGCCTGGACGAAGCCGCCGGCGAGCAGGCCTGATCTTCTGGAAGGCCTTCGCGCGACCGTCCCGGCGCAGGAAGAACACGTAGGCGGCACCCGCGGTCGAGTTTGCCCTCCGTCGTCCCGTGCCCCGAGCGCGGAGGCGACCTCAGGCACCCCGTCCCGGTCGAGGTCCCCGACCACCGTGAAGCGAGCGCCCGAGCTGGTCGTCGATAATCGTGGGTTCGGGGCGTGATACTCCGCTGTCCTGTAGCTGATATCTTCATCGCGCTCTTGACCTGAAGTGCCCCAGCCACCAGCTGGCGGACCGACCGCGCGAGCAGGGCCGCCAGGACCCTCGAAACCATATTGCCGTTTTCATTGTGACCCCAGGAAGGGTTTCCGGCCAGAAAATTCCGGGCGGGATCTTCCGCTTAGGATCACCTCGCAAAACGTTCGAAGCGGGAAGGGATGGCGCGCGAAGGCTACCGGCGAAGAGCGGACGCGCGTCAGGTGTCGCTCCCAGATGACTCCGCGCACCCGGAAAAAAATTCAGTGTGGAAGTCGCGCTCTGGAGCTTCGTCGATCCTTCCGCTAGCGATCCACCCCCACGAGCATGCGGCCCCGGCTCCACTCTCGGCGTCTCTCTCTACTCCGGTCGTTCCCACGCGCGGCAGCCCGCCGGAGCCCCGCCGAGCGAACCGTCACGAGCCCCGAAGCCCAAGGTCCTGGGCGTCAGGCGTGCGTTCCCTGGCGAACGCCAGCTTCTTCCTGGAGTCGGGGCGCTCGATCCTGATCGACTCGTTCACTGCGCGAGCCGTCGACATCTGCGGCGGGCGCTACCGGACGGTCTACAAACAGCTCGTCAACGTCGCGCCGCCCTTCGACGGGCTCACGATCGGTGCTGGTCTCAACGACCGCGGACCACGTCAGCTGCGGGGCCTCGAGAAGTTCCTCAGCAAGAACCACTGGGCCCAGCTCATGACACTCGCCGGAGCTGATCCAGGCGCTCAAAAGACGCGCGCGACTTCGCCTCGAGTCCCAAGCATCTCGCAAATCCCGACCAAAGGGGACAAGGTGAACAAGGATCGTCTGCGGGAGGAGGAGATGAGCATCGAGTTCTTCCGGCGCGGAGAGCACTAGCCGGAGCATACGCCACGGAGAAGGTCGTCCAGCCTCGGCCACCTGGTCGAGATGGGCGGAAAGTCAAAATTCTGTTCGTGGAGCTGCCAAGCCACTCCGCCGAGAACTTCTGCCCCCTACTACCTGAACGCGCGGGATCGACGTGGCCTTCGTCCCCTACTGGATCCGGCTCGCCGATCGGCGTCAAGGTGCTCAGCAGGGACGGCATCAAACTGGACGATGTTGGTCTGCCGCACGTCCGCCCACCGAGCAGGAGAAATTCAAGCGCGAGCTCCTGAGGCCCAGTTCCTGACGTGATCCTGTTAAACAGGCCCTGGAGAGGCGCGGCTTCCAGCCGGCAGGCGCGGTGACCGGCCGGCATTGAGGGCGGCTGAACGCCGCAGTCGCCCGTTGCGGGCGGTCGTTCCGGCGGTCGGTTCACCTTGTCCTCCACTGTGCCCTCCGGCGGTCACGGCGCCGCCGGCGCCATGGCTCAGCCGCCATGAAACACATCGCCATGCTCACCTCGCGCTCCTCTCGATCCTCGGCCTGACCTCGATGAACTGCGCCCAGGACGGCGCGCGGCCCACCGTCCGCGACCCGCGCGCGTCGAAAGCTCTCGGGGTCGGGCTACGACTGACCCCGCTCGCGCCCGAGGAAGCTGGCGGAGCTCGCGGGCAAGCTCGATCCGGTCGCGCTCGACGTCACCCAGCACGCGGGCGTACCGAGCGCTCTGCGGCGACCCGCTCCTCCACGAGAAGCGCAAGGGCATCTTCGTCGGCCGTCGGCAGCCTGCCCTTTTCCGCTCCAGGACAAGTTCGAGAGCGGCACAGGCTGGCCGTCCTTCACGCCGCCCCTTCGATCCCGACCACGTGATCCTGCGCGAGGACCCGAGCCTCGGCGCTGAAGCGCGCGTCGAGGTCATCGACGCGCGCTCGGGGCGCACCTCGGGCACGTCTTCGACGACGACTGGCCCCGCGCCGACCGGCAAGCGCGCTACTGCATGAACGGCGCGGCGCTGGAGAGTTCATCCCCGACGGCGACGCGCGTTGCCGGTCAGTCGCGCCCGCGCGTCGCCCCAGATCCGCCACTACTTCGCGGGCGGCTTTGCTTCTGGGGTCGAGGACGTCTTCCGAAGCAGCCGGGCGTGCTCGACGCGGTGCTCGAGGCTACATGGGCGCGGCGAAGCTCGACCAAGCCGTCCTACAAAGGGACGATCTGCAGCGACGAGACCACGAAGCCACGCCGGAGACCGTCAAAGGTGGTCTTCGATCCAGCTCGCGTGAGCTATCCAGGAGCTCCTGCCGGGTTCTTCTTCGCGAACCACGACGCGACGACCCCGAACCGGCGGCGGGTCCCGACTTCGGGACTTCAGTGCCGCAGCGCGATCATCTGCCGCCGACGCGACGCGGCTTCGGGGACGGCGCGGGAGCATCATCGCCAGAACTCTCGAAGACGCCGCGCTACGCGCAGCTCAAGGTCGTGACCGGAGGTCGTCGCCACGCCCGGTCTGGCGCCTGGGCGGCCGAGGGTACCACCAGGACTACCACCTCCAAGCACTGGCGGCTCCTGCCGGGTGGCCGAAACTAGCCGATCGCAGGATCGGCTATCGCGGCCATGGAGTGCGACTTTGCGCGGGCTCCCCTCACCGACCAGGCCGCTCCTCTGGAGAACGCTCGGGTACAACACGGATCGTCCAGGCACGAGCGACCGATCGGCTCAGCGTCGGTGTAGCCAGCGTTCTGCGGTCGGGGTAAGCTGCCACTCCTCATCCGACCCCTCGGCCCCCTTGCGGGAGCGTCGACATGCGAGCGTCAGGCGCTCCCGTTCCTGTTTCCCGGGGATTCAGCTCCGGCTCCGCTCGCTCGGCTCCGCTCATGTCGCGGCTCCGCCTGTTCCGGATCCGGCGGGCTACCGGACGTACCCGAGGTTTCGTAGCTCGCCCATCCATCTCCTCGGGGATCTCCTGGTCCTCTCCGCCCTGGGCGTGGGCCTGGAAGATCCGCGAGGCGTTGCTGAGGCTCGCGCGCCATCGCCTCGCGCTCGGCGAGCGCGGCCCCGGCGCGGTTGACGAGCTCGCGCGGGTCGGCGCGAGGAGGTCGTAGAACCTCCGCGGATCAGTCCTGGCTCTCGGAGCAGCTGGTAGCGCTCGCGCGCAGGGAATATGGCGTCTCCTGGGTGGGCTTCCGTTGCGCGAAGACGGCGCGATCCGGACCAGTCGACAGGCTGGCCGAGGACCAGCGGCCACAGGGAGCGTCCCTCGAGCGGTGCCCTCCGGCGCGCTCGCGCGCGCCTCCCAGCGCCTCGACCAGCGTCGGATAGAGGTCGAGGTGCGTGGTGAGCGTGCCTGCACGCGCCGCGGCGCGAGGCTTCGTCGTCCGGGAGGCGTGCACGATCAGCGGGACGGCGAGCTGCTTCCTGGTAGATGTGTCCGCCGTGTCGCTGCAGCGGTGCCGTGGCTCGCGAGGCCCTCGCCGTGGTCGGCGGTCACGATCCACAGCGTCGGCCCCGGGAGGTCGAGCGCCGCGACCGCCTGGTGAGAGCCTCGACCTGGTGGTCCGGCGTACTGGATCAGCCGCGTCGTGGGCGTCCGACGAAGCGCATGTACTGGTCCACGCTCGAGCTGCACGGGCTTCCCCCACGGTCTCCCAGCGCTGCGCGAGCAGGTCCTCGCTCGTCCACCCGTGCAGCTCCAGGCGTACTCCGGGGAGTCCCGAGGCGGGCGTCTTGCCGCGGTAGAGGCGCTCGTCGCTGCGCTCGACCGCGAGAGTCCTTCCAGCGGTGCGGGTCGAAGAGGTGGACCCACAGGAAGAAGCGCGGGCTCTTGGCGCTTCGTCGTCAGCCAGGTGCGGGCGACGCTCCGGCGTCCGCGCCGTGGCGTGCTCGGGTGCACGACCTGGAACGAGCGCGCCACGCCCGTCAGGAACTCCGTGTTCACGCAGGCGGCGGTCTCGAAGCCCGCGGCCGCGGCACACGCTGCGCAGGTCGATCGCGTCAGCGTCCATGCGGTAGCCGTTGTGCAGCACGCCGTGCACGATCGGCAGGCAGGCCGGTGAGCATGCTCACAGGTGACTCGGCGCCGTGTGCAGATCGTCGCGCTGGCGCGCTGCGTCGAACAGCACCCGCGGCGCGCCAGCGAGTCGAGCACGCGTGGTCGCGCGCGGATAGCCGTAGCACGAGGATGACGATCGGCGCGCAGCGTGTCGATCGTCACGAGGACGACGCGCTCGTAGCGCGGAACGCCCCGGCAGGGCTCGACCTCGACAGCCAGCCGGAGACCTTCGGGAGAGTGCCTCCAGCCAGGCGCCGGCGCGGGCAGGTCGGCGGCGAGGGCCAATCCCAGACCAGTGCGATGCCCGGGTGAAGAAACCGGAGGGCGCGCGAGGGATCGGGCGCCTGAGTGCGATCTGAGGCTCGAGGACGATGCCTCTGTGCCATGTCCCTCAGCCTCTAGCATTTACCTGAGCACGCTTGCGCCGCTCCATGCCTGCTCGTCAGGCGCGGTCTCGGCGCAGGCGGCGCGCAGAAGCCGCATGCGCCGGCGCTGGAGCTCGCGCGACTCCTGCGCGGACGCCGGGCGCTGGCCGGGTCCGCGGCTCCGCTCGGATCCGCGGCGAGGTCGTAGCACTCGTCGTCGCCGGTCTGTACCGCAGGATTATTCTCGCGCCGAGGTCTGCACGCGTACCGCGACGGATGGCGGGCTCGCGCCGCCCGGGTCGCCCTCGCCCCCCCAGGGCGGCGCTGCCGAAGAACACCGCGCGCGGCGTCCAGGCCCCGGCTCGCCCGCGAGCAGCGGCCACAGCGAGCGTCCATCGAGGACACTCGGCGCCGCGCGGACGCCGTCGCCCAGGGTCGCGGCGAGCGTCGGAGGAGGTCGACGTGCGGAGACGAGCTCGTCCACCACGCGCGGCCGGATCGAGCCGTCGCTGGCGAACAGGATCAGGGCGACCGTGCAGCTGCTCCTGGTAGATGCGGCCTCCGTCGCCCGGCCGCGCCGTGGCTCAGCGAGCCTCGCCGTGGTCGGCGGTCACGATCCACAGCGTCCGGCCGGGGAGCGCCAGGGCCTCGATCCCACGGTGCAGGCGCTCGACCTGCCCGATCGGCGAAGTGCGTGCTGCTCGTCGTAGGCGTCGATGCAGCGCAGGTAGCCGCTCGGCGCTGGCGAGGTCGAGCGAACCGACGCTGCAGCGTTGCCACCGTTCTCGAGCGATCCCAGCCGACGCGGTAGGGCTCGCCCTCGCGCGGCGCGGGGAGCCCGTGGAGCGCGGTCACGTGCTCAGGCGAATCCGGCCGGCGTCAGCGCCGCTAGCTCAGATCGGCCGCTCGTCGGATGCTGCTGCGCGCGAGCACGCGAGGACCTTCCGCTTGTGCGGACGATCGTAGAGGTGCACCCACTGGGAGGAAGCGCGGGGCGAGGCGCTGCCCGAGCCAGCCGAGGGCCGCGTCGACCACGTCGGCGCGCCAGACCGAAAGGCTGCCGTCGGCGCCACCGCGCGCACGCCGATGCGGCGGAAGGGACGCGTCGCGATCCCGGCCAGGAACTTCACGTTGAGGAAGGCCGCGGTCTCGTGAAAGCGCGCGACCCTGCCGAGAGGCCGGCCGGAATCGACCGCGCCGGGGGGCGAGCTTCAGCGCCGTTCTCGAGCACGCCGTGCACGGCCGGCACGAGCCCGGTCAGGACGGTGGCGTGGCTCGGCGCGGTCTGCGAGTGCCGCGCGCGAGGGCGTGCGTGACACGCGCGCCGCGCGCGGCGAGGGAGTCGAGGAAGGGCGTCGTCTCGCTTGCGGGTAGCCGTAAGCGCGAGAGGTGATCGGCGCGCAGACGTGTCGGTCGATCACGAGCACGGCGCGCTCGACGTACGCCTGGCCCCTGCTGCCTGGCCGCGCTCCGCGGCGAGCGGCCATGCTCCCGCGACGGCGGGTTCGCCCTGCGGGCTCGCCAGCGCCGCCCAGGCAGGGAGCAGCCCAGGTCGCGTGCGGGGAGGAACAGCCGCACGCGCGGCGAGGAACGCCCCGGAAGGGCACGCAGAGCGCCCCGACGCTCCCTCACGGCCCGTGAACGCCCGCCGCTGCTGCGGCAGCGCGATACTCTGTCCGTCAGCGCACCCTTACCCGGCGGGCGCCGACAGCTCTCTCACTGCCCAGGTCGGGCGGATCTCCTAAGCTCGATCCGGTAGCCGCACGTGCGCGTCACGGAAGACCCGCAGGCGCTGCCGGAGGTCGCGCGCGAGCGCGATCACGCCACGGCGGCGCCGCCCTGGCGTCGGTCGTCGAGCTCGCGCGGGTCACAGCTTCGAGGTCGTAAGAATCTCGTCGCCGACGCCCTCCTTGCCGGAGCGGCAGCGCCGGCGCCCGCTCTGCGGCGCGTAGAGCGGCGTCGCACCTCGGTCGCGCCAAGGGCTCGGGCAGAGGTTTCCGCTGCGCGAACACCACGCGCGGGATCCGACCAGTCGACCTGGCTCTCGCCGCGCAGGAGGCGGCCACAGCGAGCGCCCGATCGACCAGGCGACCCTCCGGCGCGCGCACGGTCCCTGCCGAGCGCCTCGACCAGCGTCGGGTAGGGAAGAGATCAGGAGGTGGCTCACGACCGCGCGCCGACGCGACGCCGGCCCGGAGGCTCCGGCGTCGCTCGCGAAGAAGAGCAGCGGCAACGACGACAGCTGCTCGGCTGGTAGAATGTTCCAGATGTGCGTGTTTCCGCTGCCTGTGGCTGGCGAGGTCCCTCGCCGTGGTCGGCGGTGACGATCCCACAGCGTCGGGCCGGGGAGCGCGAGGGCCTTCCACCGCGCGGAAGAGCTCCGCGACGCTGGCGGCGGGTTCCGCGTAGCGCACGAGCTGGTCGTAGGAGTCGACGAGGCGCAGGTACTGGCCGAGATCGTGGAGCTGCAGCGGCATGCCAGTCCTAACGATCTCCCAGTGCTGGGCGAGCAGCCTTCCTCACGAGGCGCACGCCCTGCTAACAGGCCGTGCAGGTCCATCACGTAGTCCGCGAAGTCCCCGGGAGCGTCGTCCTCTGGAACGGCGGGCTCGCCGGCGGGATCTGGCGATGACGACGCTGCTTCCGGCGCGGTGCGGGTCGAAGAGGTGCATCCACAGGAAGAAGCGCTCGCCGTGGCAGCTCCTGCGTCAGCCACGACGGGCGAGGCTTCACCACCCCCGCGCCGCGCGCGCGCGACCAGTGGACGGTGTCGAAGGAGTGCGCGATGCGCTCCAGGAAGCGCTCGTTCACGCAGGCGCGCCGTCTCGTAGCCCGCCGCGTGGAAGACGCGCGCGAGGTCGATCGCGCCGTCGTCCAGCTGCTGTAGCCGTTGTGGTGGACGCCGCGGACCAGCGTCGGCAGGCCGGTGAGCATGCTCGTGTGGCTCGGCGCGGTGTGCGGGACGGTCGCGGTTAGGCGTCGGTGAAGAGCACGCCCGCGCCGCGAGCGAGTCGAAGAACGGCATCGTCTCCCGCCCGGTAGCCGTAGGCCGAGACGTGATCCGCGCGCAGGGTGTCGATCGTCACGAGCACCACGCGGGAAGCGCACCCGTCGGTCCGCGCGGGAGTCGACCGCGACGGGCCGGGAGCTCCGCCGCGGTCGAGCCCCTGCTCCTCTCCGTGACAGGCGGGCGGCGGGGACCAAGCACGCGACGATTCAGGACGCGCATCGCTTGGCGAGCGTGCCCGAGGTCCCGCGGCTCCGCGCCATCCCGCTCCTCGGGCACGTCCGACTCCCGGCTGCCGGCGCGCCCGGTGAGAGCGCGCAGGCGCTCCTCCAGCGCCGCGCGCAGCTCGGCCTGCTCGCCGGGCTCCCGTCGCCGAGGGACTCGCCGAGCTCGCGCGGATCGTGCACGAGGTCGAGAAGAACTCCTCCGCGCCCGGCCTGCGCGCAGGATGATTTCGCTATCGTCCGCGGTCTGAGCGAAGAAGAATCGAAACTCGCGCCGGGGTCCGGGTCGATTCCGCGTCCTTCGGGCGAGCGCCGCTCCGGACGAAGACCGCGCGCTCGGGTCCGGTCCGGACTCTCCGCCGCGCACGAGGGGCCAGAGCAGAGCGGCCCTCGTAGAATGCAGCCCCATGACGCGCCGGGCTGGAGGCGATACCAGCCGGCGTCGTGGCCGAGCGATCTCGGCCAGCGTGGCGACAGGCGAGCGCGTCGACCACGCGCGCGGGGATCGAGTCGCGTCGGAGGCGGTCGCAGCACGAGCGGCGCGTCGCAGCTGCTTCCTGGTAGATGTTGCGGAGCCGTGGCTGGCGGCGCGTGTGGCTGGCGAGGCCCTCGCGCGTGGTCGGAGGTCACTGATCCACAACAGCGTGCGCCCGGGGGAGCCTCGAGGGCGCCGACGCCCCCGTACAGGCGCTCGACCTGGCGATCGGGAGAGAAGCGCGCCCAGCTCGTCGTACTCGTCGATGACGCGCTGGAAGGTCGCCGCGAGGCTCGTGTCGAGGGAGCTGCAGTCCGGTTTGCCCCAGTCGATCGCGTAGGGCTGCTCGGGCCGCACGGGATCGAGGCCGTGGATCTCGAAAGCAGGCGCTCGGGGGAAGCCCGGCGGCGTGCCCGCTCCCTGGGGAGCCTCGTTCGCGGTTGGCGTACGCCTGATCTGCTCTCGTTGGTCGTAGAGGTGCATGCTGGGAAAAGCGCTTGGCTCTTGGCTCCTTCGCGAGCACGCGAGCGCCGCGTCGACTACGTCCGCGCCGTCGTGTCCGCAGACCGACCCGCGGCTGCCTCGACGTCTTGAAGGACCAGCGATCCCATCGGAACTACACCGATAAGGAGGCAACGATCTGGTAGCCGTTCGCGGCGACCGCGCAGTCGGCGCAGGTCAGGTTCAGCCGTTGTGCAGCACGCCGTGCACGGCCGGCACGGGCGCCGAGCGAGCATGGTGGCGTCGCTGAAGCCTCGGCGGCGCGGTGTGCGACACGGCCGCGATCGCGTCGGCGAAGCGCTTACGCCGCGTGCCGCCTGAGCGAGTCGAGGAACGGCGTGGTCGCGCGCGGATAGCCGTAGCGCGAAGACGCGCGGTCGGCGCGCAGCGTCGTCGGATCGTCACGAGCACCCCTCGGTCGCCAGGCGCGCGGCGGTCGAGTTGCGGCGCTCGACGGCGAGCGGCTCAGCCGCTCGCGGCCTCCGCGCGGCGCGTGCGCAGCCCGCCCCAGCAGGAGGGAAGCGTGCCGACGAGGCGACGAGCCGCGAGGATGCGCACGAGCAGAGTGTGAGAGAAAAAGCACAAGGGGCGCGCGAGGGATCGCGCGCCACTCGTCGAAACTGCCTCTCAGCTCGAGGCCCGAGGGCGCGGCCGCCGCGCGTGTCGTCTCATCGACGGCAAACCGATCATGTAGCCGAGGGCGTGGAGCTCCTGCGGGACTTCCCGCGAGACGGGTCCTTCCGCGCGCGCGGGAGTGCGCTCTGCGCGGTAGGTCCTCAGCCGTTCCTCCACGCGCGACCCGCATCCTCCCCGCGGCGGGCGCGGCGCCGAGGTCGACGAGCTCGTGGGGATCGGCGGCGAGGTCGTAGAGCTCGCCCGCGCTCGTCGCTCCCGGCGGGTCGTGGAGGATGAGCTTGTAGCGCGCGTCCTGGACCGAGAAGACCTCCCTGTCCTGGACCCGCGGCCCGTCGTTCCGGGCAGCGCTGGGAGACGACCTGGCGCTCCTCCCACGGGACGGACTCCCCGCGGACCAGCGGCCAGAGCGAGCGCCCCTCGCAGAGCCGGGCTCGCCTTCACGCGCAGGCCGAGCGTCTCGGCCAGCGTCGGGAGGAGGTCGACGTGCGCGACGAGCGGCTCGATCACGCTCGGAGCGATCGAGCCGTCGCTCGCGCGAAGCAGGACGCAGCGGCGCGTGCAGCTTGCTCACTGGTAGATGCGCGGCCCGTGGCCGGCCTCGCCGTGGCTCCCAGGCCCTCGCCGTGGTCGGCCGTCACGACCCACAGCGTGGAACCGGCGAGGTGGAGCCCTCGACGTGCTCGTGGAGCCGCGCGAGCTGCCGGTCGGCGAACAGGATCCGAGTCGTCGTAGGCGTCGACGCAGCTCGCGAAGAGCTCGGGCCTCCAGAAGCCCTCTGGCGTCGCCGGCCGCCTGCGAACCCCACAGGGCGCGGTAGGGCTTGCCCTCCTCGGGCGCCGGCAGTCCCTGGAGCTCGGCGAGGCGCGCGAGGAAATCCGCGGGCGTCTTCCCGGTCCAGATCCGGGGCGGCGTCGGGCGTGCTCGCGCACCGCGTTCTGCCAGGTGTGCGGGTCGTAGAGGTGTACCCACAGGAAGAAGCGCTCGCCCTTGCGCGGCCCGTCCAGCCACGCGATCGTCGCGTCGACCACGTCGGCGCCGCTCAGTAGGCGTTGCCGCGCTTCAGTCCGCGCGCGCTCGACGCTGCGCGAAGAGGCCGGCGATGCTCCTCAGGAACTTCGCGTTCAGGAAGGCGGCGCTCTCGTAGCCGGCGGCGCCGAGATGTCGGCGAGGTCGCAGGCGGACGAGTCAGCTTCTCGCCGTTCCGCACCACGCCGTGCACCGCCGGCACGAGCCCGGTCAGCATCGTCGCGTGGCTCGGCGCGGTGCAGTTGTAGGCGGCCATGGCGCGCGTGAAGCGCGCGCCGCGCCGCGAGCGAGTCGAGGAAGGGCGTGGTCTCGCGCGGATAGCCGTAGCAGGAGACGTGGTCGGCGCGCAGCGTGTCGATCGTGACGGAGCACGACCCGCTCGTACCGGGGCGCTCTGACTCCTTCCGCGCGCTCCACGGCGAGCGGCCACTCCTCCTGCGACGGCCGCGCGCTCGCCACGGCCGCGGCCGCCGGTATTGCCCTCGCTCGATCCACCTGTGCACCGCGACGAGCGCGAGCGCCGGCGAGCACCGGAGGCGCGAGCGAACCTGGGGTAGCGCAAGAAAACAGCCTCCGCGCGGATTGTACCGCGTTCCCTGTTCGCCGCTGACGGCTGGCCGTACCCTGCTCGGCCCCGCCTCCGGAGCCTGCACGATGAGCGCATCGACCCCGGTCCTGCTCGCGATCCACGCCCTCTCCTCGTTCGCGCCCGTGCAGGCCCAGGCGCAGGACTCGGCCTCGCGCGCGCGAAGCTCTTCCTCAAGAACTGCGCGAGCTGCCACGGCGAGACCGGCGACGGCAAGGGCACGGCCCAGCTCGACCGCCCGGCGCGCAGCTTCAAGGACGGCGGCTTCTCCTTCGGCAACACGCCCGAGGCAGCTCTTCAAGACGATCTCGACCGGCATCCCGGGCTCGCCGATGGCGGGCTTCGACGCGTCGCTCTCGGAGGAGAGCGCAAGGTCCTCGCGCGCTACGTGGTCACGCTCGGCCCGCCGGTCGAGGAGGTGAAGGCCGAGGACACGATCCTCGCCGTGCACGACCGGCCGCTCGTCGTGCGCGGCATGCTGCCGCCGCTCGCCGAGGGTCTGCCGACGCACCCGCGCGGGCTCCTGATCGGCGATCCATCGGGGATCACGTTCGAGTACTCGGTCGACGACGTGCGCCTGCTCGCGCTGCGACAAGGCGGCTTCGTCGAGCGCACGGACTGGAGCGGGCGCGGCGGAACGCCGCTCGAGCCGCTCGGGAAGGTCGTAGTACATGGTCGAGGGAGGAAGCCCGGGTCGCTCTTCCGCCTGGCCGGCGACGCGACTCCGCTGCAGGCGCGACTCTCCGGCACGCGCGTGGACGGCGAGGTCGTGGCTCGACTACCACCTCGTCCGGGACGGTCGCGAGGTCGCCCACGTCGACGAGACGCCTCATGTGGGGACGATGCCCTTCGGGACCGGCTACCTGCGGGCTTTCGTCATCGTCGCCGGTCGGACGAGCCGCAAGCTCGCGCTGACGGATGCCACCCAGGGACCGGGCGAGGAGCTCTTGTCGAAGGAGATCGCGGTGCCAGGACGAGGCTTGCTCGGGAAGGGACGCATATTCATCAGCGTGCGCAAGGGCACCGACGGAGCGCGCTCGAGTTCCACTCGCTCTTGCTCCCGGCCACCGGCTGGACGCGGAGGGACGGCGTGGTGCTGCTCGATCTCGCGCCGGGGAGCCGCATCGCGGCCGACGTCGCGACGATTCCGCTGGGCGCGTGGAGCGATTCGGTGCGCCAGCAGGTACGGACGGTCTGCGATGAGCGCGCGCCCCTCCTCGCGGCCTGCGTGTCTCGCTCCCGCGCTCGCCGCGCGCAGACCGCGCAGCAGGAGAGTGCGGAGTACTACACCGTCGACTACCTCGTGCCGCCCGAGAAGGAGCGCGCGTCGAGGTCGGCGGCATGGCGTTCCTCCCGGACGGGCGCCTCGTGCTGAGCACGCGCCGCGGGCAGGTGTGGATCGTCGAGAACCCGCTCGCCGAAGGACCCGAAGGACGCGCGCTTCACGCTCTTCTGCGAGGGACTCTGGGAAGGGCTCGGCCTCGCGGTCGTGCCCTCGAGGACCGCCGGACGCGACGCGGACATCGTCGTGCTCCAGCGCCGGGAGCTCTCGCGCCTGATCGACGAGGACCACGACGGCCGCTGCGACCACGTCGACACCCTGTGCGATGCCTGGGGCGCTCTCCGGCAACTACCACGAGTTCTGCTACGGCCTGCCGGTCGACTCGCAGGGCAACTACTACATCTCGCTCAACGTCTCGTTCTTTCAGCCCGAAGTGGTGGCACGGCAGAGTCGCCCGTGCCCTGGCGCGGCTGGACGATGAAGATCTCGCCCACCGGCAAGCTCACGCCCTTCGCGAGCGGCTTCCGCTCGCCGTGCGGGATCTCGATCAGCCCGAAGGACGAGCTCTTCGTCACCGACAACCAGGGCGACTGGGTAGCCCGCCTCGCCGATCTACCACGTGCAGACGGGCCGCTTCTACGGCCACCCGGCGTCGCTCGACTGGACCGACGAGTACCGGAAGACCGACACGCACGCGAGCGACACGATCCCGCCCGCGCGCTGGCGAGCGACCGCGCGGCGGCGGCGATCTGGCTGCCCGTACAAGTGGTCGCGCTCGCCGGGCAACATGGCGTGGGACGAGAGCGGCGGGAGGTTCGGGCCGTTCGAGCACGAGTTCGTGCTGGCCGAGATGACGAACGGCATGGTGCTGCGCGGCGACATGGAGAAGGTCGACGGCGAGTACCAGGGCTGGGTCGTGCCGCTGCGCAGCGCGTGGGCTCGGCCATCCGCGTCCTGTTCGCGAGCGACGGGACTCTGCTGTGCGGGCTCACGAACCGCGGCTGGGGCGGGTACTCGCCGGCCGACGGCGTGGCGCGCGCGTGCGCTGGACGGGGAAGATGCCGATGGATCGAGCGCGTGAGCGTCCGCGCGGACGAGACGGGCGGCGGGACGCTTCAAGGTCGCGTTCACGCAGCCGGTCGTACTCTGGCGACGAGCGGCGTCAAGGTCGTCCAGTACGACTACGACTACTGGTGGGAATACGGCTCGCCCGATCGGCACGTGACGGAGCTCACGGCCGAGATCCGGCGCGAGCGTTCAGCGCAGTGCGAACGAGATCGAGGTTCATGTCCCCGACCTGCGCCCGCGCTCATGGCGCGTGTGATCTTGAACGGGATCCACGCCGAGAGACGGCGCGCCGCTCCTCCACGACGAGTTCGCCTACACGCTGAACCAGCTCCCGGCGCGCCGCACACGAGCGACCTCGTCGCCAAGCTCGTGCCGCCGCCGCCGCGCGCGCGAGTCGGGCGACGAGGGCTGGCTCTTCCTGACGTGGGGCGACGCGCTCGGGCGCTGGAACCTCGAGCGGCTGGATCCTGTGCGACGCCGAGCTCGACACCGCGGACAGGCACGAAGTTCGTCACGAAGGAAGGCAACGGCGCGCTCGTCAACGTCGGCCCCGAACCCGACGCCCTTCGTCTCGAAGGAGCAGTTCGGCGACTGCGAAGATCCACCTGCAGCTTCCAGCTCCCCGAGCACGGCAACTCCGGGCGTCTACGTGATGGGCCGCTACGAGGTGCAGCTCTTCGACTCGGCCGGCAAGGAACCGGAGGCGCTCACGATGGGCGACTGCGGCGGGATCTACCGGCGGCGAGCACTGGCCCGGAGCGCGCGCCGGACTTCAGCGCGCCTTCCGCGAGGCCGGCGCAGTGGCACGAGCTCGACGTCGAGTTCAGCCGCCGCGCTTCGACGCCGCGCGGCAAGAAGGTCAGAACGCGCGCTTCCTGCGCGTGCGGCATCGACGACGTGCTGCTGCAGCGAGGACGTCGAGGTGCCAGAGCCGACGCTCGGCGCGCTCTTCGCCGACGAGAGCGCCGCTCGGCCGCTCGATGATCAGGGCGACCACACCGAGGTCGCGATCGGCGACGATGCGCGTCTTCCCGAAGGTCCCGAAGATCGAGCCGAGGGCTGGACGCAGCTCTGGAACGGCGAGGACCTCGAAGGCTGGCAGATCTCCGACGGCGGCGACTGGAAGGTCGAGGACGGCGTGATCATCGGCTCGGGCAAGACGAGCCACATCTTCAGCCCCCGCGGCGACTACCAGGAACTTCGAGGTGCGCGGGCGCTTCAAGATCTCCGACGGCGGCAACTCAGGGCTCTACTTCCGCGTCGCCTACGGCCCCGGCTGGCCGGACGGCTACGAGGCGCAGATCAACTCGACCATGAGCGACCCGCAGAAGACCGGCTCCCTCTACGACCTCGTCAAGAACGCCACCACGCTCGTCCCGCCCGACACGTGGTTCGACTACGATCCGCTGCGTCGGACGAGCCGGGCGGCGTGCACGTCACGATCAAGGTCGACGGCATCCCCTTCGTCGACTTCGTGGACGCCGAGACGCAAGCACGCGAGCGGCCGCATCGCGCTCCAGCAGCACAACGACGGCTCGGTGATCCAGGGCCAAGGACCCTGGATCCGCGAGGCTGTGAGCTGAGCGAAAGCCTTCGCGCGCCGAGCCGTCCGCCTCGCCGAATGAAGCCGGCGCGCGGGACGCTCGCGCGCCGGAGAAGATGATCGGGATGGCCCGCCAGAAACCCGCGGCGAGACCACCCCGACGAAGAGAGACTATCTGTTGGTCTGCAGCGGCGGCAGGTGACGGTGATGAAGTCGACCTTCTGCTCGATGTCGGTGTCTGTTCGCGTCGCTCGCGGTGAGCGTCACGGTGGTAGACGCCCGGCGTCATTGTGCAGGTGTGCTGGACGCGCTGCTGCCGGGGCTGACGGGCGCGCTCGCGCCGTCGCCGAGAGTCGAGCGTCGCCGGTGAGCGCGTGCCCGCGTTGTTGAAGGCGCGGAAGCGCACGTTGAGCCGGGCTCCGCCGCTCGATCGGCGCCGCGGTGAAGTCGACGTCGAGGGCGCCGGCCTGGTTGGCGACGATGCAGTCGGGCCGCGTGATCGAAGTTCGAGCCGCCCGGGCCGCTCGCGATGAGCGTGGACCGTGGAAGACCGGCGCTGGTGTAGGAGTGCGTGTGGGTCCTTCTCGCTCGCTCGCTGCCGTCGCCGAAGTCCCAGGCCACAGCTCGTGACCTCGCCGCTCGGCGCGATCGCTGAACTACCGCGAGCGGCGCGTTGCCAGCGGTCCAGGTCGCTCGGAAGTTCGCGACCGGCGCCGGCGCTGGACCTCCCAGGGCCCACGTGGACGCAGTCGTTGCTTCGCTGTCTCCTGGGACTGGCCGGAAGAGCCTAGCGCGGTCAGGCGCCGCGTTGTAGGAGCCTCGTGCGGAAGGTGTGCACCGGGTTCGCGGCGGTCGAGAAGGTGCCGTCGCCGAAGTCCCACAGGCGCGCCTTGACGTTGCCGGTCGAGGGTGGTGAAACCACGGTGAAGCGCGCGGCGCCCAGGCCGCGCTCACCGCGAAGCGAAACTGCCTGCCGCGGGTCGCGAACGGGTCGCCGACGGGGCCGACGGCTCGGGCGTGGGCTGGATCGGGCGGCGGTGCGGGCGCGCGGCGGCCAGGCCAGCAGGTTGTTCCGCCTGGAACGGGAAGAGCTGGGACAGGCTCCAGGCGTCTTCGAGCCGGTCGGCAGCAGCGCCGACGGATCCGCGCCCCGACCAGGGAACGGGTCGAGCGGCTGCGGCGCGTCGACTCGCAGTTGCCGGCTGCAACCGATTGGGCGAGAGGCGCCGGTCGGGGTTCCAGGGCACTGCCGTCGAACGAGAACGGCGTCTGCAACATGCCCAGGTTGATCTCGACGAACGCCGGATAATCGATGCCGATCGGCGTCAGGTACTGGCCGTTCGTGGACCTGCGCACCGTTGATGTCGCGCGTCACCACGCCGGGCAGGAGCGTCTTGGCGTGGCGCGTGCGCCCCTGGACCTCCGCGCGTGAGCGGCACGAGCATCGGCGATGTTCTCGGCCAGCGTGCCGCCGTTCGGGCACAGGCTGCCGAAGCCGGCGTTGATCAGGTTCTGGCAGGGCGAGCGGCTGGCCGGGATCAGGGCGACGAAGTCGGCGTCGTAGAAGATCTTGAAGATGCCGCCGTTGCCCGGGAGTGATCCCTGGTTGATCGTGTTCGGGTTGCCGACCGTCGAGGCCAGCGGGAACTCGTGGTTCGTGTTGTTGCGCGGGTCGACTGCTGCAGGCTGAAGACGTCGAGCTGCGAGTCGTTCAGCGTCGTGAAGCCGATCAGCAGCATGCGCACGCGCTGGTTGTCGAAGGCCGGCACGTCCCACCCGGCCTCGTCGAAGATCATGTAGTCGGGCTGGGTCGGCAGATCCTGGGTCGTCAGCCGCGACCTGCACCGTCAGCGAGTGGCACGGGAGGAAGCGCACGCCGTCCACGACCTCGAAGTTGCCCTCGGCCGTGATCCGCGTCCCCGACCTGGATCGGGCGCGAAGCGCGTCGAGTCGGGGACCGGACTCACGCCGCGGTTCGTGCTCGGGCAGAAGGGTCGCCCACGCCGTTCGCGTCCGAGGCCGCGTTCGGGTCGTCGCCGGCTCCTGAAGCCCGGGCGCAGAGCCGACCGGGACCGTGCTCGGGATGCCGGCCGGATAGCCCGTCGAGAAGGTGACCGTGTAGTTGTCAGGAATCGACGCGAAGCGTGGGTCGGGGCTGCAGTTCGGCCCGCCGTCGCAGCCGTCTGCCCTGCTGGATCGAGAAGCGGTTCTCCGGGTCGTTGATGCGTACCATCAGGCCCGTCGTGTCGTCGCCGCCGACGACCGTCGAGGCGCAGGTAGCCGTCCGTCGTGTTCACGAGGGTGACCATGCCTGCTCACCGACCTCCGTGCCCTTCTGAGATGAACACCTCGCCGGCGATCACGTTCCCGGAAGGCGGTGCGGTTGCCGTGCCACGATCGCGGCCACACTCGTGCCGGCCATCGGCCGGGGCCCGTCTGGACTGACGCGGCCCGTCGAGCGTCGCCAGCCCGGCTGACGCTCCGCGGGCTGCGCGGAGGGCGGCGCGCTGGTCGAAGAGCTGCTGGCGCGTCAGCCAGTTCGCCGGCAGCTGCAGGATCAGGTTGCGGCGGGATGGCGATGACCTGGCTGCCGACCGCATCGTCCCGCCCGACCAGGGGTCGCTGCGGGTTGTCGACGCTGATGAGGTCGATGCGGCCCGTGACGAGCGCGCCGGTACGACGTGCCCTGGGAAGCGGTGACGAGCGGCGAGGCCCGCGGTGCGGCCAGGGATGCGGGAGCGGAGCAAGGGCGGTGCAGCATGGCGAGCGGGTTGCCGTCGGTGTCGTCGGGACTCGATCGGAAGGGCGGCTGGCACTGGGCTAGGCCCGGGCCGAGGCTCGAGGCGCCGGGAAACAGCGGATGCCCGCGCGGGTGCCGGCGGAGAGTCGATGGTCAGGTGCGCACGGCGAGGTTCCTCGCGTACTCGGGATAGGCGCCGCGGTGCGTTGACGGTGCAGGATCGTGACCGTGCGCGGATCGGTGCCGGGAGCGCGCACGATCGACGAACTGCGTGCACGCGCCAGGTCGCGGGCGTGAACGCGACCTCGCTCTGGCGAGACGGTCGCCGACGGTCGGATCCGAGGAGCGCACGCGCGCGCGTCGGCCTCCGGCTGTCGCAGATGAACGGCGACGCGCGCGCGTCGGTGCTCGACTCGACTCTCGAGCGCCACCGGTGATCGAGGCCTGCAGGCGGTCGATGAAGGCCGGGATGGCCTGCCGCCGGCGGCTCCGGTCGCGGGCGCGGGTCTCGATGACGAGCGGACGCCGTTGCCCTGGCGCGTCGGAGGCCACCACGTGGTCGTCGCCCACGTGGCCGGCCTTGATGCGGCAGCTCGGGGTGATCGAAGGGCGCCTGCTCGAAGCGCACGCGCGGATCGGTGAGCGACTTCAGGAAGGCGACCAGGTGCGGCCTTGTCCTGCTCGGTCATGTCGCTGATGCCCGAGACGTCGATGTCCTTGTCGCGGTAGTTGACGTCGCCGAAGTCGGTGCCGCGCGTGTAGAACTCGACCACCTGCTCGAGCGTCGGCCATGCCGCCGTTGTGCATGTAGGGGCCGGTCAGCTCGACGTTGCGCAGCGTGGGCGTCTTGAAGCGAGCCGGTCACGGCGATGCGCTCGTTCGGCAGGATCGGGAGCTCGCGCGTGCTCTGGCCGACGTCCTCGCCGCGCTGCACGCGACGCGTGATCGAGAGCGGGCCGAAGGCGCCGTTGCCGCCGACGCCCGGGTCCTCGCTGCTCGGGCGCACGCCGATGTTGTAGAAGCCGTTGTCGTACACGGCCTGCGCGGCTCGGCGGCTGGCACGACGAGGTCGAAGCTGCTGCCCGCCGATCAGCAGGCGTAGGTGCCGCCGGGCGGCCACGCGCGCCCACTCGAAGCTCGACACCGTGATGCGGAGGCCGCACTGGCCGTCGCTCGCGATCTTCACGCGAGCCCTGGAAGCCGGCGTTCAGGCGGCACGAGCGCAGTGGGCGTCAGCGCGAACACTGTCTCGCCCTGCGGCGGGCAGCGCTGGCCGCGCGGGCAGGGTCGCTGCGCCAGCAGCCTGGCGAGCCGGGCGTGAACAGCGTCACGGCGCGCCGGTAACGGGTTGAAGCTGAGCGGGCAGCTCGCCGGGCCCCGGCTCGCGTGGCGAAGGTGATGCGCGGCCGAGGTCAGCGCGTTCTGCGATGAGCATGCGCTCGACCAGGCCCTCGGACTCCTCGGGGCTGTTGCTGGATCACCTCGTCGCGCAGCGAGCCCGCGAACACCGGCGTGTCGTGGCAGGTGATGCACTGCCCTTGCCGAGGAAGATCGACGAGCCCGCTCTGCTGCCGCGTCTGAGGCGCCGGAGTCGCCCGTGCGGAAGTGGTCGAAGCGGCGTCTGGTCGGGGATGAGCGTGGCCTCGTAGCACTGGATCGCGAGGCCGAAGAAGAGCGCGAAGTTGGCCTCCATCTGCGTGAAGCCGTCGGCCGTCAGCTGGCTCAGAGCCCACCAGCGCCTGGCGAAGGCCGCGCGCATCGAGGTCGTCGTAGCGCAGCGTCGGACTCGAGGCCGGGTCCGCCGAGGTCGCGCGAGGACGCCGAGCACGCCGTCGGTCGGGTCGACGAACTGGTTCGCGAGCGGGCGGCGCGCGAGCATCTTGCGCGCCCACGTCGGGCCAGCTGCGCCCGCCCCACGACATCTCGACGTCGAGAGCGGCGGGCCGATCGCCTGCGAGCGGCCGCGGCGTTGTTCAGCAGGATCGGCGATCTCGCCCAGGCTCCCGTCGGAGAGCTGCTCGAGCACCGGCGGCCGGCTGGGGTCGGCGTTGCCCCAGATGTTGCGCCCGTTGAAGAAGTGGTTCGCGCGCCCGTCCCAGAAGATGCGGTGGAAGAAGACAGCGCCGATGGTGGTCGGCGCGTCGCGCCCGGTGACCTGCAGCGTGTCCGTCGCCGCCGACCTGGAAGATCGCGTCGTCCTGGTCCGGCTCCAGGTCGGCGGCGGCCGTCGGCGATCGACGCCTGCGAAGCTGCGTCTTGAGCACGCCGTCGCGCCGCGCCGGTCGTCCGATGTCTGGCGAGGAGCTCCGGCCCGTCCATCGGGTCGAGGAACTTCGTGAACGGGAAGTCGCCGCGAGTTGAGCGCGTAGTTCGGCCCGCCGGCACCGGCCCGAGTGGGTCGGCGTCGAAGCGCCGTTAGCGCCGGGTGCAGGGTGTTGCGCGGCGCGGTTGTCGACGCCGGCGTGGAGTGGCAGCGAGGCGCAGGCGGTCAGCCCGTCGCTGCCGACCTGCACGTCCCAGAAGAGCGCCTTGCCGAGCGGGATCGCGCTCTTCCTGTCGGTCACAGAAGTCCGCCGAGCTGGTCGGGCATCGGCGACCGGCATCGTGGAGAGCGCCGGGGCGGCTCGCGCCAGGAGCTCCACGGCGCTGTCGACGGTGATGCTGTCGGAGCCCGCCGGGACCGCTGACGGTCAGCGTGACGTCGAGGATTGCCGAACCCGGCGCCATCGATGCCCGCGGTGCGTGTAGCGGGTTCTGGCTCGCTGGACGTGTGCCCGTCCCGAGTTCCAGTTCCAGGCGCTGATCGTCCCCGTCGAGCGGTCGAGGAACTGAACGGTCGAGGATCTCCTCGCCTCGCGCGGGGTTCGGATTCGTCGTGAAGAAGCGACGGGCGTCGTCTCCGTGCTGCGGCCATGGATAGGCCGACGCAAATAGGCAGAACAGCGCAGAGCGCGCCTCCACGTCCCGATGGACGGGAAACGCCAGCCCGGAGCGAGGCTTCATGGGAACTCCTGGGCGGGGACAGGTGCGCTCGCCGGCCGCCGACGCATGGTGCAGGCCGAGCGCGCAAGCATGAAGGCTGCCGATGCAGTTTGCCCCCCACTTCAACTTTGGCAATGGCAAACCCATAATTGCAGCTTTGAAGCTTGCCTTGAGCCGGCGGCGCGTGAGAACCGCGATGAGAAGTGGCCTCGGAACCAGCCCCGGAGTGGATCACGCGGCCGTCGGGGGCCGGATCGTTCGAGTTCACGGTGCGCAGACCCGGTCCCCCGTACGCGCGACCCGAGCGCTCCGCGCCGTGTCCCGGGGCAGGGAGCGCGGTCCGGCGCCGGGAAGCTGGAACTCCGAGCGCGATGTGGGGGCGCACCACGAGCCCGCTGGGCCTTCATGGAGGGATCCGAGATCGGGGGCGCCTCGCGAGCGCGCCGCGCAGACGACGGGGACGCGTGGCGCGAGGCAGGACTCTCCCGAAAGCTAGCTGCTCCTCCCGGTCGCGGTCAGCCACGCGGGCGAGAAGGCGAGCCACAGCACCGACGCGGCGCCGGACGGAGAGCGCCCGCGCCCGATCGTCGATGCGAGCGCTTGCGCGCTCTGACGCGCCGTCGGCCCTCACGCCCGGCCGGCGCCGGGAGCAGGATGTGGAAGGCGCGCCGCCGAGCGGCGAGCTCCCACCCGATCTGCCGCCATGGACGCGCACCGGCGCTGTGGGTGAGGGCGAGACCCGAGGCCGAAGCACGCGCCGGTTGGCAGTCGCGGCGCTGCAGGAATGGGGCGGAAGATGCGCTCGCGCTCGTGCCAGCGCCACCCCCGGACCGGCGTCGTCCACGACGATCTGAGCCCCCGGGCAGGCGTTCGCGTGCACCTCGACGGTCTTCCCCGGCGGGGACCAGCCGATCGCGTTGGTGACGACGTTGCGGACCGCGAGCGAGGGAGCGACTCGCGGTCGCCGCGACGGAATGGGCCCTGGCCAGGCGTCGAGCTCGATGCCCAGGCGCTTCGCGAGCGTGCTCGCGGTCGGGCGCAGGCGCGCCTCCTCGGCCAGGTCGAAGTGCTCGACCAGGCGCCCGCGCGCTCCTCCAGCGAGCGACAGGTCACCAGGTTGTCCACCACGCGCGAGAACTGGCCGAGGTCCTCGAGCTGGCTCGAGCACGAGCCGGTACTTCGATGGCATCGCGCTCGCGCAGGAGCGCCACCCGTCTCGCCGATCAGGTTCTGAGCGGCGAGCGCAGCTCGTGGGCTAGGCCCGCGATCGAGTGCGCGTTCTCGCTCTCCTCGCGGATCCGGCGCAGCGTGTCCTGCAGGGCGCTGACCACTGCCTGATCTCCTGCGGCGCCGCGGCGCCCGGCCACGCGCTCCACGGCGTCCTCGGCTGGTGCGAGCGCACTCTCGGCCACGTCGGCGAGCAGGCGCGAGACGCGCCGCGCGATCGGGAGCCCGGCGAGCGTCGCCACGCCCGTCGCGAGCGGCACGAAGCCGAGCGCGGCCAGGACGAAGCGCGCAGAAGCGCTCGGTCTGCGGGCGCGCGTCCAGCAGCACTGCCGCGGTCAGGCCGCCGCCGAGCGCCCGGTCGCCATGCGCCACGCTGACCGGCCGGCGCCGAGATCCCCGGCTTCGCGACCTTGAGCTCCCGGGGCGCGAGGTAGAGCAGGTCGGCCGCGCCGAACTCGCTCAGACATCGCCGGTCGCGTCGTTCCAGGCCGCGCCAGGCGAGGGGAGTTCTTCGGTGGTCGTGGTTCATCTCGCGCACCGAGGTGGCGAACTCCTCCACGTTCGGCGTGCGATCCGTGAAGTAGGCCCGGGTCTTCCTCCGAGTGCTCCTCGCGCACCAGCCCGCGGATCCTTTCGTCCTGGATCGTGACGAAGACGATCCAGCCGAGAAGGGAATCGAGATGGCGAGCGACGGCGGGAAGGTCGTCAGGCCGAAGGCGACGGTGATCCGGCTGGCGCAAGGAACCGGGGACCTAGGCACGGGTCGCGTCCCCGGCCCCGCCGCTCCGACCGCCGTCGAGGGGATCGGAGGGTGTACCCCTCGCCCGACCGTGCGTATCAGCGCCTCGGCGCCCAGGGCTCCAGGCGCCGGCGCAGGCGCGACGAAGGGACGTTGACTACGCTCGTGCCCGGGTCCGAATCTGCACGCCCCAGACTTGCCGCAGCAGCTCGCTCGCGCGTCGAGCACGCGGTCCGTTCGCGCGCGCCAGCGTCAGCAGCAAGCTCGAACTCCCGCGGGCTCATCTCGATGCGCATGCCACCGCAGGTCGACCGACGCGGTGCTCGAGGTCGCCAGGCTCCAGCTCTGCCCGCGCTGCAGCAGCGGGTCGCGGCACGCCGCCGGCGCACGGCCTCGATGCGCGCCAGGAGCTCGGAGGAACTCGAACGGCTTGATCACGTAGTCGTCCGCGCCCAGGCGCAGGCCCTTCACGCGCTCCCCTCGACCGCGCTGCGCGCCGTCACGAAGATGACCGGCGTCGTGATCGCCGCGCGACGCGCAGGCGTCTCGAGCACGTCCCAGCCTGAGCTCTGCGGGCAGCATCACGTCGAGCAGCAGGAGGTCGAAGGCGTCCGACCGGGCGCTCGAGCCAGGCGCGATCGCAGGCCTGCTCCGCGCTCTCGGCAGGTCTCGACGCGATGGCCGCTCTCCTGCGAGACCGCGCTGCATGAAGCTGCGGAACTTCGGATCGTCGTCGACGAGCAGGAGCTTCATGTTTGGCGAGAGACTACGGACGGATGTGTCGGGTGGCACGCGCATGGTGACACGCTGGTAACCACTCGCGCGGATCACCACCGCTGGCGAGGTACCGTCCGTTCACCTCGGTGTCGCGATCCCTTCGGCAGAGGGCCGGGGGCTACCATCCCCTTCGCTGGTCTACCGACGAGTCGATGCCCCCGCCACCGTGCAACCGGAATCCCTGCTCGCGCCGCGCCGCCACGCGCCTCCAGGTCAGCTGGTGACAGCTCTGGCTGCTCGAGCGTCCTGCCCTGACGCCCTCTTGTGCGGGGAGTACCTGGAGTCGGCCCGAGCCGGAAACCTGCGCTCTGAAGGTTGCTTCCTGCTCGGGGCGGCCGGCTCTCGTGCGCCGCGAGCCTGAGCGTGCTGCCCGGCCTGCTCGGCTGCTCGGCCTGGCCGCGCTCGTGCCCCGCGCGGCGCACGCGCTGGCCTCGCCTCTCGGCGCTGCTCTGGACGCTGGTCGCTGTTCGCCGTCTACGTCGACACGCGCATCTGCGGGATCTTCCGCTACCACTTCAACGGCCTGGTGTGGAACGTCGCTCACCACGCCCGGGCGCGGACGAGGCCGTGCACCTCTCGCGCGCGAGAATCTGCACCGTCGTCTGCGTCGTCAGCGCGCGTCTGGTGCCGCTCCAGTGGCGCCGTCGTTCGCTGGCTCTGGCAGCGCGGCGGCGACGGTCGCGCGCTGGCGCTGCGCCGACGCCGGCCGTGGCGCGCCCGGGGACTGGCCTGGCGGCTCGTGCTGCGTGCCGAACATGGTGCTGGTCGCCGGCGTGCTACGCCTGGGCGGACCTGCCGTCGCGATCCGCGCGTGATGGCCTTCGCGCGCGTCTATCCCGCTCTACCCGCGCCTGACGATCAAGCGCTTCGCCGCAGCGCTACCTCGGAGTGCGAGCATGAAGGAGCCGCCCCGACGTCGACCTGCCGGAGCAGGGCATCCTGCTCGACTACCCGCACGAGTGCCGACGTGCTGCTCGCGGACGGGCCGCGGCCCAACGTGCTCGTGGTCGTGATCGATTCCCTGCGCGCCGACATGCTCGAGCCCGAGGTCATGCCGCGCCATCCGGAGCTCGGCGCGGCGCGCGCACCTTCCGCGACCACCTGAGCAGCGGCAACGCCACGCGCTTCGGCGCTGTTCGGGCTGGATCTACGGCCTGCACGGCTCCTACTGGAAGCCGATCTACGACGAGCACCGCTCGCCGGTGCTGGTGGACGCGCTGCTCGCGCGCGGCTACGAGATGCGCGTCCTCACCAGCGCCTCGATGGACTTCCCGGAGTTCCGCTCGACCGCCTGGGTGCGCGGTCGAGGACGACGGTCGAGGACCGCCTGCCGAGCTCCAGCGGCCCGGCGGGCGCGACGACGGCGTGGCGCGAGCGCTTCGAGGAGTGGCTCGGCGAGCGCGACGCCCGCGCCGTTCTTCGCCTTCCTGCTGCCTCGACGCCCCCACCAGGCGCTACTACTTCCCCGAGGACTGCGCGGTGCTTCCGAGCCGTACATCGACGAGATCGCCTACGCGCAGCTGGCGAGCGGCGCCACGCCGGAGGAGCGCGACGGGCTCTTCAACCGCTACCGGAACGCGGTGCTACTACGTCGACCAGATCACGGGACGCATGCCTCGACGCGCTCGGCGCGCGCTGGCGTGCGCCGAGGACACCGCTGATGGTCGTGACCGGCGACCACGGCGAGGAGTTCTTCGAGAACGGCTTCTGGGGCCACACCAGCAACTACACGCGCGCCCAGGTGCACGTGCCCTTCGTGCTCGCTGGACCGGGCATCCCGCCCGGCGAGGAGACGCGGCCCGACGTGCCACGTCGACCTCGCCCGCGACGCTGCTCGAGCTCGCTGGGCGCCGACCCGGCCATGCGCGAGCAGTGGACGCTCGGGCGCGAACCTGCTCGACCCGCCAGCCCGAGCCGACGGCGCGTCGTCGTCGGGCTGGGAGCACGCTGGGCGTGCACGTGCCCGACGGGATCCTCTAGGTCCCCATGGCGCGCTACGGCGGCACCGGGATCGCCGTCTACGACCCGCGCTGGCAGCCCGCTCCTTCGAGGACTGACGCCGTCCTGGCGCGCGAGGGCCAGGTCGCTCGGTACCCTGGCGCATCGAGTGCCGGAGATTCATGAGGTGAAGCGATGACCCCCTGGCGCCCCGCGCGTCCGTCAATCCGCCCCAGTCCCCGGGGAAGTGGGGGACGTGCTCGATGCCCGCCCTCGCGCGGGCGCGCGAGCGATCGACCTGCGCCAGCCCTGGTGGTGCCGGCCTTCGACGAGGAGCCGAACCTCGAGCTGCTGCACCAGCGCGTGCTGGCCGTGTTCAGGACGCGCCCGGGCTGGGAGCTCGTCGCTCGTCGACGACGGCAGCCGCGACGGCACCGCGCGGCGTGATCCGCGAGCTCGCGCCGCGCGCGACCCGCGCGTCGTGGGCGTCTTCCTCGCGCGCAACTGCGGTCAGACCGCGGCCATGGCGGCCGGGATCCAGCAGGCCGCGCGGCGAGCGTGATCGCGACGCTCGACGCCGACCTGCAGAACGACCCGGCCGACCTGCCGGCGCTGATCGGCGCGCTCGGCGAGCACTGGGACGCCGTCGTCGGCTATCGCCTGCGCCGCCAGCGACACGCTTCGTGCGCCGCGCCTCGCTCGCGCATCGCCAACGGCGTGCGCAACTGGCATCTCGCGCGACCACGATCCGCGACACCGGGCTGCTCGCTCAAGGTGTTCCGCGCCGAGGCGATGCGCACGATCCGCTGGTTCGACGGCATGCACCGCTTCCTGCCCGACGCTGCTGCGCTACCAGGGCTTCCGCGTGATCGAGACGCCGGTCTCGCACCACCCGCGCCGCGCCGGCACGAGCAAGTACGGCATCCGCAACCGCGCCTGGCGCGCCTTCCAGGACCTGCCTGGCCGTGCGCTGGATGCGCGGGCGCATGATCCGCTCGCCGTGCGCGAGGTCGTGCGTGCAGGACGCTCAGGCCTGATCGCGCCGCTGACCGTCGCCGCCGGGCTGGATCGGTCAGGCCTGCTTCTTCTCGCGCTTCTTCGTGCAGTGGCTGGCCACCGAGCGGCGCGCGCGCTCGGTCGTGCCGCGCTCCTTCTGGTGGCTGTCGCTGGCGGGCTCCGTCGCTGATCAGCGCCTACGCGATCTGGCGCGCGGCAGTACTCCTGCTCGTGCGGCTTCGTGGTGGGCGTGCCTGATCAGCGCGCAGCAACCTGTTCCTCGGCGCGCGCGGCGCGCGCGCCATCGACCCGCGCTGGGCCATCCGGTCGCGCTCCTCTTCATGGCCGGGTCTGCTGGCGGCGAGCGATCGCCGGGCGATCGAGCTCGCCGAACGAGGGCTCGCCTGCGCTGGCTGGTGCGTCGGCGTGCTCGGCCAGATGCCTGCTGGATGGCGCGCTTCCCGCTGCAGTGGCTGGCTCTCGAGCGCGCGCGGGCGCGAGCCACTTCCCGCCGCTCTTCTGGTGGCTGTCGCCTGGTCGGCAACGGGCTCATGCTCTCCTACGCGCTGCACCTCGCGCGATCCGGTGTTCGTGCTCGGCTTCCTGCCGGGACCGTTGCTCCAGGCGCGCAACCTGGTGCTCGGCGCAGCCGCAGCCGACCGCGGCCGGCATGAGCATCGAGCCGTCCCGGCGACGCGGAGCCGCGTTCTGGCCGTCCGGACACCCGGCCCGGCGCTGCTGCCCTCGCTCCTCGGGCTGCGCGTCGTGCTCGCGCTGCGCGCGCCGCTGCCCGATCGACGAGACGCGCTACCTCGTGGTCTTCCACGAGAGCCTGCGCGGCAGCCCGCTGCTCCTGACGCCTGCTCGGCGAGCCCTACGCCGAGAAGCCGCCGCTGCTCTTCTGGCTCGGGCGCGCGCTGACGCTGGATCGCGCGTCCCGCCCGACGTCGCGCTGCGCTGCCTCCCGGCCCTGGCCACGGCCGCGACGATCCTCGTCGTCGGTCGCGCATCGGCCGGCGCCTCGGCCTGACGCTCGCGGGCGGGCTGCAGGCGCGCGCTCGTGATCCGGCGCTCGGCCGCGCAGTTCCTGCACTTCGACCCGCTCGCTCTCGATCTCGGTCTGGGCCGCCATGCGACGCCTGGGTGCGCCGCCGGACCGCGCCTTCGCGGCTCTGGCGCGCGGCGGCGCTGCTCGCCAAGGGTCCGGTCGCGTACCTCTTCCTGATCCCGTTCGCGTGGAGCCTCGACGCCGCTGCGCACGCCTGGCGCCCGGCGAGGCCAGGCGCACCGCGCTCGCACTCCTGGTCGTGGCGCTCGGTCCCGCTGGCGGCCTGGGCCATCTCGGCAGCGGTGATGGCGGCGAGGAGTTCTGCGCGCGCGCTCCTCTGGGACCGCTGGGGCCGGGCGCGTCGCGGGCGAGACGCACCACGCGCGCGCCATGTTCTTCTACCTGCCGATCGTGATCGTGGGCTCGCTGCCGGCGACGCTTCCTCCTGTTCCGGCGCCGCCGGAGCGCTGGACGAGGGCGCGGCGCGCGCCTGAGCACGCGCCCGGCTGGGCCCTGCTCTGATCCTGCTCGCTCTTCAGCCTGATCCGCGGCAAGCAGGCGCACTACCCGAGCCCGCTGCCCGGGCTGGCCCCATGGCTCGCCTGGCGGATCGAGTCGCGTCCCGGCGAGCTCGCGTGGCTGCGCGGGGGCCTCGGCGCGCACTTCGCGCTGCTCCTCTGCGGCACCGTGGTCGCGCCGAGTCGTACGCTGCCGCGCGTGGCCTGGGAGGTGGGCACCACTGGCCAGGACCCTGATCGCGGGCGGCGGACCGCACGCCGCTCCCTCTTCCTCTCCGGCGCGATCGCGCTGGCGGCGCTCGCGCTGACCTGGTGGAAGCGACTCGGGGCCCGCGAGCTCCTGACCCTGAGCATGATCGGCGCGAGCGCGACCTTCCTGCCGCTCCACTGGATCGCGGGCCGAGCTGCTCTTCCCTCATCGACTCGCGGACGCCCTGCGCTCCGGCCCGACCGAGGTCGCCTTCTACGGGAGCTCGCATCACGGGATCTACGCGCTGCTGTCTCCAACGCCCGGACCTCGAAGCTCCACGATGCCGCTGACATCGCCGCCTGGGACGCAGAGCTACCCGCACGGCCTCGTGATCGCCGACGTGGAGGACCTCGGCTCGACCCGCTCCCGCCAGGTCTCGCGGTCATGGCACGCGACGTCGTGCACCGCAGCCCGGTGATCGTCCTACGGCGAGCGAGTGACTCCTGCGATCCCACCTCGCCCGCCGGCGAGGAGATCGGCGCGCTCCCCGCGGCGGTAGGGATTGACGCCGCCCGGCGGACGGGTGACGCGGAAGCGCCGGTAGGTCCACAGGTACTGGTCCGGATACCGGCGGATCAAGCCCTCCAGCCTGGAGGTCGAGGCGCGCGCGTCGCCTGCTCGACGTCCCGGCTGCGCAGCGGCTCCAGTGTCCAGCTCGAGGAAGTGGATGCGGTACCCGCGGCCCCGCTCGAGCCGCTCGCCGAGGCCGAGGATCGGCACCGCGTCGGTGCCCGCGATCAGGCGCACAGCAGAGCGTGCTCGTGCGCACCGAGACACCGAAGAACGGCGCGAAGACGCCGCCGTTCGCCCCGGGTCCTGGTCCGGCAGGACGCCGACGACCTCGCCGCGCCGCAGCGTGCCGGAAGAGCGCGCGCACGCCGCCGGCGTCGGCCGGGACGAGGTGCGCGCCAGCGCGCGCGCGCGCTGCGCAGCGGATCCTCGAGCCCGGGCACCTTCGGCGGCCGGTAGAGCGAGGTCATCGGCATGCGCGCGCTCACCCACAGCCACGACGATCTCCCAGGATCCGAGGTGCGGCCCGAGGAGCGACCACGCCGCGCCGCGCGAGGCGATCGCGCCCCTCGATGCGCCCGAGACCCACCACCTCGCGCACGAGCGACAGGACGCGCTCGCGGGGCCAGCCCAGAGGGGGCCGAGCTCGAGCATCGGAGGCGGTGGCGTTGGCGAGGCTCTCCGTCGCGAGCTTGCGCTTCCCGCGGCCCCGAGCTCGGGAAGCCACAGCCCGAGGTTGGTCATCATCGAGTTGCGCGCGCGTCCCGGCACGCGCACCGCCAGCGGCGCGAACCAGTTCCCGAGACGCTGCCCGGCGGAGAGCGGCAGCCAGCTCATCAGCGAGGCCGGCGCGCGCACTCGTGGAGCGCACCGCGTGCTTCCACGCGCGGCGTGCCCGCTTGAGGGCGCGCGTGCCCGGAGGGCGGCTGCGGTTGGATCGGGTCCGATGCGCTCACGGGGCGGGCTCGAGGACCTCTGTGCGCGAGCGACCGCGAGTATACGCGTCCACCCGTGCCGTCCGAGGACGAGAGGAGGTGCGTCTCGGAGCGCGAGGACCCGATCCGGGCGCGCGAGGATCGCGCGCCTCGCTGATCCCTCGAGTCCGCGAACCATGCCGCTGCGCGGCATGGTTCCTCGGCCTCTCAGCTCAGGCGGCCGACGGATGCTTGCCCCTTGACCAGGAATCCGCGACGTGGGTCGCGGCCCAGGAGTCGGGCTTGACTCTGCACCTGGAAGCCGTGGCCGAGCACCATGCCGGCGAGCGAGCGCACGTACTGGGACGAGAGATGGCGCAGGTCCTCGTTGGCGTCGACGTGCACGACGATGTCGTGGGCGAAGGAGCGCGAGAGGACCATCGCCGCGTCGAGCGAGAGCTCGGCCTCGAGGAACAGCTTGTGCGCGAGCGACTGGGCGCGCGGGATCGTGCGTGCGCTGGTAGAGGACGCGCCCGCCCTGCCCGGGATCGACCACCGCCACGACCGTGACGTAGTGCGTGGCCTGGCCGTAGTGCTGCGAGTCGGAGCCGACGTGGATCACCTCCCGATCGCCGCGCAACAGCTCCTGACCGCGGCGATCAGGTCCGGTATTGGTTTGCCGAGAGCGATCTCCACATGGCCAGCGGTGTTCCTTCGTCGATCTCCTGACGAGGCTTTAGCGTAAGAACGGAGGCGGGAAAAGGGACGGGCTCGTGCCGCTTTTTCGCGCCCCAGGCCCGCGCAGCGCCTTCCCCGCGCGCCCGCCGCCGCGAGCCCCGAGACGCGGCCGCACTTCCCGGCGCGAAGCCCGGCATAATCCAGGTCTCCCATGTGGAGGACGTTGTCGAAGGACTGGGTCGCGCGCGTGGTCGCCGCGGGGTGCTCCTCCTGTGGATCCCGCTCTTCTCGGCCCCTGCTGCCGCCGAGCCTGCGCGGGTGGATCCCGGAGCGTGAATCCAGGCGGTCGCGCTGGCGGGCGCGATCGGCGTGTGCCTGTGGCAGCTGTGGAGCGACCTCCGGTCGAGCGGCGTTTCTGGAGCCTGATCGCCCTCGCCCTCGGCCGCTGGCTGGCGCGTGCGCCTGATCGAGGTCGCGATCGACGGCAACTGGAGCGCGGACCTGCGCATCCAGCTCTGCTCGGCGACACCGGGTACGGGCTCCCGTACCTGCTGCTCGTCCTGGCGCTCGAGCTCCGTCCCCACGCGAACCCGGAGCACGAGCCCGTGCCGCGCCTGCGGATCCTGGCGCTCCTCGGCTCGGGGATCTTCTGCGTCGGTCTGTTCGCCTACACGGTCGGGGTCGCGATCGTCTTCGACCAGGACTCCTACGCGAACTGGCTGCCGTCGGAGTGCATGTACACGGTCTTCGACCTGTACCTGACCACTGCGCCTGGCGAGCCTGGCCCTTTCGGTCGAGGACTCACGCTGGCGCACGACGTACTCGTGGCTCTTCGTGGCGGTGCTCACGTGCCTTCTCGCTCGACCTCACCGACCTCCTGTCGGACCTCGAGCTGGTCGTTCTACACGCTGCCGGAGCGCTTGCCTGACATGCTCTGGCCCTCGATCCCCTGCGTAGTTCGCCCTGGCCTCGCGGGATCTTCGGCCCAGCCCTCGGGCACGCCGCGCGCTCGCGCCGCGGCGGGACGAGGACTTCTTCCGGACGGTGTGGGGCGGGACGCTGCTCGCGAACGCGGTCCTCGTTCGCGCTCGTGCACCTGCACAGCCTGGTCGTGCCGGCCGAGCCCGCCGTCGCCGCACCGCGCCAGTGGGTCGCCTTCTCGGTCATGCTGCTCCTGTTCGCGATGGCCTTCGCCTCTGCAGCGCCTGCTCGCGCGCGAGAACCGGCGCCTCGCGGCCGAGCGCGAGGCCGTCAACGAGCGCGTGCGCCTGGCACAGCGCCTCGAGGCCCTCGGCCGGCTGACCGGCGGCGTGGCGCACGACTTCAACAACGTGCTGCAGGTGATCCGGATGTGCGGCGAGAGCCTGCTCGCGGACCTCGACCCGCGCTCGCCCCAGCGCCTGCACGCCGAGGAGATCCTGCTCGCCTCCGAGCGTGCCTCGGGGTTGACTGCGCGGCTGCTCGCGCTCGTGCGTGCTCGCCCCTCGGAGCGCGGCAACTGCGACCTGAACGAGGCCGTCCTGCGCGCGGCCGGCACGCTGAGCCGCATCATCGGCGAGGACATCCACGTCGACACCGAGCTCGACCCGGCCGCGGGCACGATCCACGCGGACGCGACGCAGCTCGAGCACGTGCTCCTCAATCTCGGCGTCAACGCGCGCGACGCCGATGCCGCAGGGCGGCACGATCCGCGTCACGACCGCCGTGCATGCGCGGGTGGCGAGCGCTGGACCGAGCTCGCGATGAGCGACCAGGGTCAGGGCATGGACGCCGCCACGCGCGCCCGCATCTTCGAGGCCGTTCTTCACGACCAAGAGCGAGGGCGCGGGCACGGGCCTCGGCCTCGTGCTCGTCAAGGCCTTCGTCGACGAGCTCGGCGGGCCGGATCGAGGTCGACTCGGCGCCGGGCGCGGGCACGACCTTCCGCCTGTTCCTGCGCACGGCCCCGGGCCACGCCGGCCCGGCCGCGAACGCTGCGGCGGCGCCGCACCTGAACGGCTCGGCGACGGTGCTGCTCGTCGAGGACGAGCCCGCCGTGCGCGCGGTGATCTCGGGCTACCTGCGCGAGGGCGGCTTCCGCGTGCTCGAGGCCGCCGACGGCGCCGAGGCGCTCGGGGTCCTCGCGCGCGAGCGGCCCGACCTCGTCGTGACCGACCTGACGATGCCGCACATGGGCGGGGCCGAGCTCGCGGGCCGGATCGACGAGCTCTTCTGCGGCGACCTGCCGGTCGTCTTCGTCACCGGCTATGCCCAGGAAGAGCTCGGCTCCTCCTCGCGTCCGTGGTCCGTGCTCCAGAAGCCCTTCTCGCGCGCCGAGCTCGCCGCGCACCTGCGCGGAGTCCTGGCCGAGCTCCCCGCGCAGCCTCGTCGCGCTCAGGGCCTGTGAAGTAATTGACCGGGCGACGGAGCCCGCTTCGCCCTAGTGATCTTCGAGCCGCTCGGTTGGTGCGGCTAGGAGCTGGCGCGGGGTGCCGTTCGATCGCTTGTCGCGTTCGAGCGGAGACCGGGCCGGCTCGCTTCGCGCTGCGTTCTCGACGGCGTCACGTCGTGAGCTGCGCCCAGCGCATCAGGTTGAAGGCCAGTGCGGACCACAGCGCCACGCACAGCACCTTCGAGATGCCTCTGACCGAGATGCGGTCGAGCCCACGCCAGGTGCGCAGGTCGGCGTTCGTTCCTTCCGCGATCGTCGCGCGGTCCTTGTAGATCGCCTTGCCTCGTTCCGTGCCCATGCGCTTGCGCCAGGCCGCGACGCCCGCGCTGTCGCTCTGCTTGGGCTGCGTCGGGTCCACATCGGGGTGTCGAGCCCGTTGAGGGGGAGCGTAGACCGCGACTCCGGCCTGTGCGGCACGCTCGATCGACTCCAGCTTGGCGTAGCCGCCGTCCACGAGCAGTTCCTCGGGCAGCTTCTCGGTGCGTCGTCCGATCTCCTCCAGCATCGGCTCCACTTGCCCCTGGTCGTTGCCTCGGTCCGTCACTCGTACACCCACGATCGTGCGCGACTCCACGTCCGTCGCGAGCTGTACGTTCCACGCCGGACGCCAGCCTCCATCGCCCATCTTCATCACCCTACACTCCGGATCCGTTGTCGAGACGCGCGTCTCGGCGGCCTCTTTCTTGCTCTTCTTCTCGTTGATCTCTTCCAGCTTGCGCAGCGCCTTCTTCACGCGTGCTTCGCGCTCCTTCGCCGCGCGCAGCCTCGCCGCTTGGTGGCGTTCCAGCGTCAGCCCGCTCTCCGTTCCGAGCTGCTTCTTCACCAACTGCACCTGCTCTCTTGCCTCGCGCAAGCACTCCTTCAGGCTCGCTCCGCGACGGTAAGAAGCCGCCCCAGCGTGACCGCGCACGCGCATGCCGTCCTGCGCCACCCGTCGTACCCGCAGCAAGCCCTCGCTCATCAGAGCCCCCAGGATCTGCGTCATCAGTTCGTCCAGGGCCTTCTCGTGGCCCACACGGAAGTCGCTTAGCGTGTGGTAGTTCACGCTCACGCCCCCGCAGATCCAGCGGTAGGCCGCGTGCAGCGAGCACAGCCGCTCCAGCTCGCGCGCGCTGCCCACCCCGTCGCTCGTCGCGTACAGCCACAGCGCCACCAGAATCCGCGGGTCGATCGCCGGGCGTCCCGCACTGCCTTCACGCGAGCCAACCGTGTCGTAGAAGCTGCCCAGGTCGAGATCCTCGAGCGCGTCCCAGATCACACGCGCCCGGTGCTCGTCCGGCAGCACTTCGTCCAGGCTACTGGCGCGAAGCTCCACCTGGTTGCGCTCCGCGTGCTGCACCCGCACGCGACCCATCGCGCGCTTCGCATCAACCTTCGAAACCCTACCTGACTCCACTCCGAACAGGCCTGCGTCGCTCATTCACCAAGCAGAGCAACTCCCTCGCCCCGATGCCACTGGGACCCTCAGGGCATTTCTTCACACGCCCTCAGCGCCCGGCGCCTGCGGTGGACGGCGCCGCCGCGGCCGACGGCAAGACGGCGAGCGTGTAGTACGCCCGGTCGTGCAGCGGCGCGCCGCCGCTCGCGGAGCGCAGCCGCTCGTAGTGCAGCTCGTGCACGTAGCCCGCGCGCAGGCCGTCGAGCGCGAGGCGCACGTGCGTCGCGTCGACGACGGTCGGCCGCGGCGCGAGCGGCTTCTTCGTCCATCTTCGCGCTGCCGTACTCCTCGTGGCAGCTCGTACGTGTAGCTCGACATGCGCCACGTCGCGGGCTCGGCGGCGAGCTGCGCGTCGATCGGCGCCGTGAACTCGAGCTCGAAGCCGCTCCGCGCGAGCGCGCGCATCTCGCGCAGCTCGAAGGGCGTCTCGCCGCTCCAGAGCAGGCGCTGCAGCCCGTACGTCCCCTGCCCGCGCGAGCCCCAGCCGCGGTTGGTCATGCCGACGAAGAGCGAGCCGATCGGCGCCCCAGGCAACGCGCGTGACGCCGCTCTCGAGGCCCAGCGCGGAACGGGTAGCACGCGCCCTGCCAGCGGCCGCCGACCTTCTCGAGCGTGACGCGCATCACCGAAGCGTCGTACTGGTCGCCGACGAAGACGTGGTCCTGAAGAACGGGCCGAAGCGTCCCTCCGTGTCCCACACGAAGCCCGCGGCCGAGCGCCCCATCACGTCGTAGGGGAACCAGACCGCGGGCACCTGCAGGTGCGGGACGGTCCGGGCGGCCTCGGGCCAGAGGATCTTGTTCGGCGGCGGCGCGATCTCGCCGAACTTCCACTCCGGGAGCTTCGTCGAGGCGACGCCCCACGGATGGCCGTAGAAGTCGCCGGGCTCGAGCAGGCAGAGCTTGTTCGTGCCGACCCACTCGCCCTGGTTGTCGGTGTAGAAGACCTCGCCCCAGGGCGAGGTCGTGACGCCGCAGGGCGAGCGCAGCCCGGCGCAGATCGGCTGCCATGCGCCGCTCGCGGGATCGATCGCGAGCGCGAAGCCGCGCCACTTCGACGTGCCCGAAGGGTTCCTCGCCGAAGGGGCGGTTGAGCGTGATCCACAGGCGCTCGTCCGGCCCCCAGCACCGGGCCGAAGGCGTACTCGTGGTAGTTGCCGCTGATGCGCCAGGGGTCGGCGACGGTGACGAGCTCGTCGGCGCGCCCGTCGTCGTCGACGTCGCGCAGCTTGCGAGAGCTCGCCGCGCTGCGTCGACGTAGACCCACTCGCCGTCGCGCAGGAGCCCGAGCGGCTTCCTGCAGGCCCTCGAACCACTTGTGGAAGACGACGTTCTTGCCGTCCGCAGAGTACGCGTTGTCGACGCAGCCACACCTCGCCGCGCCGCGTGCAGACGAGCGGCCGGCCGTCCTCGAGCAGCGCGAAGCCGCCGACCTCGAGCACGACGTTCGCGGGCGGCTCGACGCCGACGACCGGATAGAAGTCGGCTTCGCTCGGCGATTGGAGTGCAAGGAAGAGCGCGATCACCACGAGTACTCGACCTCCCAGACTCCACAGAACGAGCACGGCCCGCTGACGGGCTTTGCTCCCAGCGTGCTGCTGACCGAATCCCGATCCACGGGAAAGCGGAGCTCCATCCGTCCCGCTTCATCGCGGTGGACGAAGCCGAACTCGCCGAGGCCACGGACCGCAAGTTCTCCGGGCCGCGTGATCAACCAGGTCTCCGGGCTCTCCTGCTGGATGGAGTCGCCGACGGCGACTCGCAGGAAGAAGGCTCTGGAGAGCGTCATCGAGGGGCGCGGAGGGACATGCGTCGCAGAATCGCGCGCTCCGGGCGCCAAGGACGGGCTCGATCGCTTCCTCGACCCTCACGCCGCACACCGAGTACTCGAACACGGGCCGCCTCGCCGGATCGAACCGACGTCCGAGCACCTTGTACCCGCCTGCGCGTCCAGACCTCCTGCGGCCACGGGTCGTCACGCTGGTCCAGCATCATGAGTCCGTTGCCGCTCGGGAACTCGAGCACGTCCTCGCCCGCCGGCTTCTCGAGCTGTCCGGCGCGCGCGTACCACGTGCCGCGCGCGTCGAGGAAGCGCCCGCGCCGGGCCTTCGCCAGGCGCGAGTTCTGGACGTCGAAGGCGTAGTGCACGCGCTCGGGCAAGCCGACGCGCGAGCGTGCGCGGGCTGACGCCCTCCATGAACACGCCGACGCACACGGGCGTGTCGTAGACCTCGACCTCGAACTCGCCCTCGAGCGGCACCAGCCCCTCCGGGCAGCGGCATCGAGCTGCCCGAGCGAGAGGTAGCTCCACAGCGCGTCCGACCTGCTGCGCGGGATCGCCGTCGAGGCAGCGTCCTACGGGGCTCTTGCCGTTCGACCCAGAAGGTCGGCATGCGCGTGTTCATCTTGAGCGCGATCGGATCCATCAGGAGCTCGCGGAACCAGCCGGGATAGATGCGCTCGTGCACCTTCGCGAGGTCGACGGCGGGGATGCCGATCGAGGGATGGCCGGCGAACTCGTGGCACTGGATGCAGCCGAGGCCGCTTCGTGCCCGCGAGGGTCTTGCCGGCCTCGACGGCGGCGGTCGTGAACTCGGGCTCGCGCTCGTCGCGCAGCTTCGCGTCGACGGTCGGCGAAGAGCTCCGGTAGCGCGGCGACGTTCGCGCTGCCGAACTGCGGCATGCGCGTCTTCATGTAGGGCCGCGCGCGGCCGCCGTCGCTCGAGCACCTCGTGGAACCAGGCGGGCTTGAGCTTCGCGCCCACGCGCTCGAGGCTCGGCGGCAGCGCCGCCCTCGGTCGCCGAGGTCGAGCCCGCTTCTGCACCTGGAAGTAGCGGCGGCGCGCGTCGTCGGGGCCGGCGAGCTCGCCGCGCGCGCGTGGCAGGCGCCGCAGCCGAGGCGCGCGAGCTCGCGCGCTCAGCTTCGCCTCCGGCGTTCGCGCGGGCGGCGTGCGCGCCTCGCACCGCCGCCATCGGGTTCTCGCGCTCGCCCGGAGCGAAGGCGATAGCGCGGCGCGGCGCCCCTCCGGCTCGCGCGCGAGGCATCCGCGACGCGGGTCGAGCTCGGCGAACGGCTTCGCGCTTCGAGCGCGGCGCGATCGTGGCAGCTCGTGCAGCCGAGCGTCCCGTAGCGCATGCGGCCGCGCTCGACGAGCGCGGGATCGAGCGTGAACGGCTTCGCCGCTCGCCTGCCGGGCGTGCACCTCGAGGTGCGAGAGCACGTCGAACCCGAGCGCGCGCTTCTCGAAGCCCGGGCCGGACCAGCTCACCTCGAGCCCGTCGCCGCCGAGGTGCTCGAAGTAGTTCACCTCGAACGCGTGCCGGCCCGGCTCGGAGGTGGACCTCGCCCGAGTGCTCGGACATCGCGTGCTGGCCGTGGTTGTCGACCACGCACTTCCCGTCGACGTAGAGCATCGAGCCGTCGTCGGAGCTCGTCGCGAAGCGGTACTCGACCCGCGGCCTGGACCTCGATCAGCCCGCGGAAGCGGAAGGCCGAAGTCGTCCTCGCGGTGCGGGACGCCCTCGAAGAAGCTCGACGCGACCGAGGTGCGCACCGGCACGAGCGCGTCGAAGTCGGCGGTCTCGCCGGCGAAGTCGGCCTCGTAGGACTCGAGCAGGAGCCCGGGACCGGGCGCGAGCACCGCGCCGCGGTCGACCGCGTCTTCGTAGAAGAGGTACGCCGCTATGTCGCCGGCCTCGCCCGCGCTCAGCGAGCGAGGGCATGCGGCCGGACGGATCGGCCGCGAGCGGATCCTGGAGGTCGCGCGCGAGCGCTTCGAGCGACGTGCGCGAGGCGATTCCGGTGAGATCACGGCGAACGCGCGACGGCGCCGGCTTCGCCGGCGACGCCACGGCGGGCTCGAACGCCTCGGGAACTCCCACAGCGGCTTCGCCAGCGTGTCCGCGCGTTCGAACGGCGCGTGGCACGCCACGCAGCCGATGGAGTGGTAGAGCTGGCGCCCGCGCTCGACGGTGAGCGCATCGCTCGCGCCGCTCGCGGACACGAGCGGGCCGCCCAGCGACGCGAGGAACTGCGTCAGCTCCGTCCGCGCGGCCGCGCGCTCGCCCTTCGCGGAGTCCGGCGAGGCAATCCGGCATGCGCGGCCCGGCCGCGAGCGCGGCCTCGATCGCGGACGGATAGAGCCGCCGCGCCGACCTGCTCGAGCTGCGGCGCCGGCTCGCCCGCGAGGTCGGCGATCGCGTGGCAGCTCGCGCACCCGCAGCCGCGCGCGCGAGCTCGAACCCGGCCGCCGCGTCGCCGGCGTGCGCGACCTCGTCGACCGCGCGCGAGCGACAGGCCGCAAGCGCGAGCACACAGCGCGAAGCTCGCGAATCCCCGTGCCGCGCGCACAAAGCTCCTCCCGGCATCACTTCAGGAACGCCCCGAAGAGGAGGTACGCGACCCCGACGACGATCGCGAGGGTCCCGATCACGATGCGGAGCCAGCCCGTGAGGACCGCCCATCGGCCCTGGATCGCGGTCGACTTGCCGAGGAGCTTCCGGAAGATCGCGCGCCCTCCGGTGTCCTCCGCATAGCGCGCGCGCACGTTGAGCCGGCCGACGTAGATCGTCCACGCGCCCACGGCAGCGAGGAGGGCGAAGATCCCTAGGCGCTTCGCCAGCGGGTCCTCGGGAAGAAGCAGGGCGATCGGTCGACCTTGGAGCATGCGCGGGTGGAGCGGGCAGGGGCGCGGGGTCGCCCGCGGAGCGGCAGAGCGTAAACGACCGGATCCCTTCAGCGCTCCGGGAACGAGGCGCGTCCTCGGGCCAGGCGATGTCCACTCCGCCGAGCGAGGCGGGAGCCCCCTCGGGAGCTCCTGCGCGCGGTCCTGGCCGGAGCCCCGGAGGCCGTCGATGCCTGGTTTCGCGCCGAGCATCCGAGGTCTACCGGCTGTGCTTCGGCTTCCTGGCCCACGCCGCGGACGCGGAGGACGTCGCCCAGGAATCCATGCTGCAGCTGCTCGACCACCTGGACGACGGCGAGGGCGCGCGCTCCTACCGCGCCTGGCGCACGACGCTCGTGCTCAACCGCTGCCGCGACCGCATGCGGCGCGCGGCCGCACGGCGCGAGGGCGGAGGAGGGCGCGGCCACGGGCGGCCGGAGGAGCCCCTGCCCGATCCGGCCGACGCCGCGCAGCGCGCGGAGACGGCGGCGACGCTCGCGTTCGGCCTGCGGGCGCTCCCGCCGCGGGAGCGCGAGGCCTTCGTGCTGCGCGACCTCGAGGGGCTCGACACGGCGGAGGTCGCGCGCGTGCTCTCGATCACGGAGAGCAGCGTGCGCTCGCTCGTGACGCTGGCGCGGCAGCGCTTGCGGGGAGACGCTCGGGACCCGACTCGCGCTCGAGGAGGTTCCCATGAGTGACGGACACGACGAGCGCGAGCTCCGCCGCTCTCGGACGAGCTGCGCGCGCTCTACCGGCGCCTGCAGCCTCCGTCGCTCTGCCGACGACCTCGATACGGCGGACGAGCGGACGAGGAACACCGTGCGCTGGATGCAGTCGGCCTGGCGCGAGCTCGAACCGCCGCGAGCGCTCCTGCCGCCGGCGCTCGCGCGTCCGGCGACCGCGCAGCATCCGTTGCAGCGCGTCCGATGGATCGCCGTGGCGGCCGCGGTGCTCCTCGTCGCGGGCGGCGTTCTCTGGCGGCTCCTCCTCGCGGCCGGCGAGAACGCGCGCCCGTCCGCGTGGCGCAGGCTCCCGTGCAGCCCGAGCGCGCCGTCGAGATCATCGACGTGCGTCCAGATCGCGTCGAGCTCCGCTCGGGGCCCGTGCGACTCCTGCTGCTCGATCCACCGACCTCTGCCAACCCACCACCGGGAAGCTGACATGAAGCCGATCCACTCGTTCCGGTACGTTCGTCGCGTCTCGCGCTCCGCCGCCATGGCCCCGACGGGAATGATCCGCGGCCAGGACGAGGCTCAATGCGGACGGCGTCCCGGTCGTGCACCCTCTCCGAGCTCGTGCTCGACCAGTACCCGGTGCAGGAACGTCGACATCGACGAGCTGTTCGAAACCGCGCGGCAGCTCGTCGGCCGCCAACTACTACATCAAGGAGAGGCCGGACGCGCTCATCAGCGGCATGCGCGTGCTCGGCACGAGGATCGTGCTCTACGACACCAGGGAGGAGGTGCAGCGCGCGCGCAGCTCCTCGCGCGCCTGGACGTGCCGAGCGAGCCACCCGTGCCCAGCAAGGTCGTCGAGTACCGCCCGCGCTTCGTGTCGCTTGAACACGGTCAAGCGGGCGTTGGAGGGCTTCGTGAGCCTCAACGTGGTCGAGGAGCGCGGCATGATCGTGATGAGCGACGACGAGTTCAGTGTCGACCAGGCGCTGTCGGTCCTGGCGCGCATCGACGTCCCGGCGAAGCAGGTGCTGATCACCTGCCAGATGATCGAGGTCGAGGGCGATTCGAAGGGGCCGGCGCTACCCCGGGAGCTCGCCGAGAACCTGCAGAGCTCCTGCCCGGGAGCCAGTTCACGCAGATCGGCATGTCCATGCTGAAGACCGCGATCGGCGGCGGGAACCATGGTCTCGCTGAGCGTCGAGGCTGCGAACCCCTACCGCCTGTTCTTGCACGCCGGTCGCATTCTGACGAGGGCGAGCGCCTCCTGACCGCGTGCCGACTGCAGCCTGCGCGAGGACTGGGGCAGCGCGCCGCGCGAGCTCTTCCGCACGAACACCGTGCTGCGCGCCGGCGAGTACACCGTCCTGGCGGCGACCGGCGCGACTCCGCGGCTCCTCGTCCTGCGCGTCACGCCGCAGGAGTGATCGCGCGCGAGGATCGCGCGCGTGGCCGATCCCTCGATCCCGCAGAACAACGCCGCTGCGGCGTCGTCTCTCAGGCTCTCGGTCGCTTCCCTGCCGGCCCGGCGCCGCCGATGAAGCGGCGCTCGCGGCCCTGGATGCGCAGAGCCTGCTCGATCTGCTCGATGGTCGTCGCGCCCATCTTGACCAGCGCCTCGCCGATGCGCGGAGCCGCTCTGCTTCTGGAACTCGAGCGCGCGCTCGAGCTGGCGGCGCGTGATCACGCTGCGTTCGACCAGGATCTCGCCGAGCATGGCCTCGCCGACGGCAGGCCGCGCCGGCAGGCTCGCTCATCGGCGAGATAACCGGCGTCTGATCGGCTGCTTTGTCGATCACGCGCCGCCTTCGAGCGCGCGCTCAGTTCCGGGAAGCGGCGGCCGCGTCGGCGATCAGATAAGCGCGTTCATCAGCAGTGCGATTCTATCCAGGCTGCGAGATGCTCCGGCATTGGCAGCGTGGCGAGATCACGCGATCTCGCGCGACCACTCCTGCGTGACTGCAACGGCGCCGCGGGCCTGCCGAAATGCCGAACGGCGCTCTCCGCGGCGCTGCGGCACGATGGTTCCCGTGCTGCGGCGTATGCGAGTCGTCACTGTCGGGAGATGCTCATCTCGCGTGGCGTGAGCGATAATTCGCAGCCTCGGCACGAACGTTCCGCCGATCGCGGACATGCCGATCTGCGTGAACTGGCTCAGGCGGCTTCTGCAGGTTCTCGGCGAGCACCAGGCCGATACGATCACCTGCCGGACATCGGCTGCGCGCCGACCGGCGCCTGTCGGCTCATCATCACGATCATGCCGCAACTCTCGACCGCATTGAGCTCACGAGCTTCCTCCAACTGACCGTTCAGGAGCACGAAGCGGCGATCGGCTGCCCCAACTGGCTGTCACTCGGCGTCGGGCGCGCGAAGGAGCTCGCGCGCTGCACCTCTGTGTCGTCTCGTGAAACGCGCATGCCGCGATGGCGCGTCAACTTCTCACCCGATAACCAGTAGTTGCGTGCGACGAGCTGCCGCGCGGTTCAGCCCAACCGTCGATGTCGGCGTTCTGCGCAAGTACTGGTCGAGCTGCGAGCTCCGGAAGTGCGACAGGGCGCCGCCAGAACTCGTCTGGCGGATTGTCGGGTGAACGTACCTGGAACAGTAGTGTCGGCTTCATGTCTTCCGGTGAAGGTCGGTGGATCGAGCGGCAGAATCACTGCGGGCCCCGGTGGGCTCGACGCGATCTGGCGCGCGTCGATGTCGACGGCATCGGGCTGCACAGGCCTGCACCGCGCGGTTTGAGCACCTCGCCGACGCGAAACTGCGAGGAGCACCGGCCGCCACGGCGGACGCTGCTGACGTGTTGCGCGATCTTCCGGATGCGGCACCGGCGGCGAAGCTCGCGGCGGTTATGCGGCACACCGGTGTTCATAAGCTCGCCGTATCGAGGTCGACGGCACGGGCGGGCGCCGGCAAAGCGGCGGGCTCGCGCTCCGTCGTATCCGTCACTCATGAGGCGCGGTCGGGTTGGCATCTCCCGCGAAAACGCCAACAGTGTGCCGCCGCCTTCTCCCGTGATCAGCTATCGAGCGGTCGCGCGGCGCGAAAATCGCGCTCCCGGCGGGGCGGCGCGTCTCGCATCTCGCTGCGGCGCTATGACCGCGCCCTCATCTCCTGCATCACGACACCGCGCGCCGCATGGCTACGGCGTCTGCGCGAAGCGCGGTAGCGCGCGTATAAGCGATCAGTGGTCGAGCAGCTGCGGCATGGATTCTGGGCGGCGGATCACTCCGTCGACGGCACCGAGCGCAGCCGATATCGGCGTTGCGAAAGCCAGCGTCGACTCGGGCTTCCGGTAGGATACGCGCCAGAAACTCCGAGAGCTCCCGCCTCGCTCGGCGAGTGGGCAATCGCCTGGCGGCACCGCCGGGCGCCAGTCCGGTCGTTACGCTTCTCCGCTCCGCGGAGCTACCCGCTTTCCGCCGCGTGCTCCAGGTCGACCGTCGCCCTCTTCTTCCCGCTGGCAACGCTGAATGTCGCCCTCTGCCGTAGGCGCGTGAACGATACGCGTCGGCCGCTCAACTGTGCGCGCTATGCGGGGGCACCGAATCTTTGACTCCTCGGCAAGTCGACCGCGATCAAGCCGATGACATTTCCGATAACTCCTGATCGAGACCCTCGCGATCGTCGTCGGGTCGCCGTACCTCGCGACAACGGCTTCGCAGCTATCATCGCGCTTGCGACCTGTCGCTCGCGCGCCGGTCGACAGGTCACGCGCCGGCGGTACCCGTGCGGCAGTTCAGCTTTCGCGCGCGCCTGCGCGAACACCGTCGCCGACCTCGCGGGCGAACCGGCCGCAGCTCAGCAGATCGCGCGCGGCTCTGCCGATCCGCGATCGAGTACGCTTCACGTGACGCAGCTGCCAGACCTGCCGGCTCCCGGGCGGCAGCGCGGCCGCGCTGGAGGCGGTTCGCGTCGCTGGGCGACCCGCTTCGTGATCGCAGCTAAGCGGGCGCCAGCTCTACCGCTCAAATCGCCGCGTGTGATCGCCACGCCGTTCGACTTGCCGCGGACGCGCTGGCGAGGCGCTCGCGTAATTCCCCGGGCGTTCGCAAATAACGGCGAGCCGGCACCGTCACGCCGCCATCGATCTCCCTGGGGCTCTCGCCTCGCGCGTCGCTCGAAGCTGCTCGCGCGCGCACTCCAGATCCGCTCGCGGCCAATCCCCTCCGGCCTGCCCTCGCTTCTCGCTGAAGGCGCTGAACGACGCCTCTACGCGGTCGTGCGGCGCGTCACGCTGTCGAGTCGGGCCGACTCCGAGACCGCCGACTCGATCGCGTCGAGCTTCTTCGAGGGCGTCCCCGCACCGCGGACGGCTCGCTTCCGCGAGAAGCTGATCGATCTCTGCGACAATCGATCGACCGTGTCGTGCAACCACGGCTTCCAGCCTCAGCACTCGGGCAATCCCTCGGCCGGGCCAAACCACTCAGATGAACTACTCGAGCTTTACCTCGTGACGGCGCTCAGTGGTTGGCGAATCGAAACGCGCTCGCTGGAGTTCATTCTCTGCCTCAGTGCACGCCCCGCAGTACCGCGCTCGATCGCGCTCGTCGAGCGCGACGCATGCCACGGTTGCTCGCTGCACGGCACCGCGTCGGCGAAACTCGTTAACGAAGCTCGACCGCGTCATGGTGCCTCGCGCGCGGCCGAGGCTCGCCTGCTCACCCCGGGCGGCGCAGCATTCCTGATGGCGGCGATCGAACGCGCACGCCACCGCTGAACGCCGGAGGTGAAAGCTGAACGCCCTCTTTGGCTGCCGAAACTCATATTTGACGACGCGCACCGCCGCTTTGCTCGACCTCGGCAGGAAATAACTATCGAGCGCGTGGGCATCGTCCGCACGAAGATGGCGGCCGCGCGCTGATTTACCTGAGACGCGCGTCGCCACTGGCGAGTATATCTTCGCTACCAACGTTCATAGACGCCGGCGCTGCGGCCCAGTTCACGACTATCATCGCCAGGCGCGACTGCGTCAGTGCCGCATTCGCGACCTCCTCGGCATCCTCGTCGCGAGATCCCTGACGCGTCTCTCCCTCTGATGGATCCGATCGCGCTCAGATGAACGCGCGTACCATTGCTGAACTGACGGCAAAAGGCCCCGTGGCTCGACGTGCAACGAACGGACACTTTGACAATACCTCTCGCTCCAGGCGGTCGATGCCGCTGCCAGTTCAGATCGGGTCTACGTACGCGCCCGTAATCGCATCGGCGATGATCAGCCCGCGCGCTGTCGCGTCGGCGAGCGCGTTTTTATCACTTCGACGTCAGGCTCGCGCCTCGCGAATGGCGCGGCGCTCCTCGACGCGCGCGGCGCGTCGTACGCGCGCGCCGGACTCGCCGGCGAACATCTCCCCGGGCGGCGTGCTGGACCAGCGTGAGCGACCCCTGGCCACTGGGAGGTCGGACGCGCGAACGCGGACATTTCACGATCCCGACCTGTTATTCAGTACTCGATTGTTAAGCGTGAAGTCGAGGAAATGATGAGCCGATCGCTGATTCTACGTGCGTTCTCCGCGCCCCTCGACGACGCTCAGGCCTCTTCCTGCGGTCGCCGTCGGCGACACCAATCCGACCTGGGCCTGGGCGAGCACTTCGGGTCCGTGATCGGCGAGTTAACTGATCCCGCACGATGAAGACGATTTCCAAACGGATCGGAAGTTCGATCGGCAGCACGCTGAGCAAGCCCCTCGGCGAACTCGTTCTGTGGAGTGGGAAATTCAGTGTGATCGCAGCTCTTCCTTGCGCAATCGCCGGTAGCGGCTCTGTATCGGTCGTCATCGGCGCAGTTTGTCGTCGTCGGCCGTGTTATTGGCCGTCGCCACGCGGCGCGGCGATAACGCTCGCTCTTTGCAGCCACTCTGCGGACGGCAGAGCAAATCGATCTTCCTGTAAATAGTCGAGTGCAGGAAGCGCTCAGGGCTCCTGCGCGACGGCAGAGTGGAGTCGATCGGCAGCGCGGCTCTCGAAGCGACGTCGACAACGACGCCGACGGCTCGTCACGTCGCCGACCTTACCGCAGTCGGCGCCTGAAGCCGGATTTGTGGACTCACGCTCAACCGCTTCGGCATTCAGGCGTCAGTGGCGCGGCTTCGCGCTCGCGTCGATGGCGCTGCCGCTGCGGCGTCGCGACGGTGAAGATGAAACCGAGGCAGTAGTCGGCACGAGCAAGCCTGCCAGCCGAGCCCGGCATTCTACGGCCGCCCGTCGGCGTCGCTCGCGAAGCTCCACAGTGGTTCGGCAATCGCCGCGCCGAACAGATTTTCTGGCCCGAACTGCCGGTTCGTCCACTTTCTCAGTCTGAAATTCCCCGACGTGATGGGCAGCTGCGAAATAAGTGATGGACACCGGAGGACGCGCTTCGGCCGTTCTTCAGGACCGCAGGCGACCCAGCCGGTAGATGATGCGTCGGAGATCGGCGACCGCGCGACCACCGCTTCCGCCTGGGCCTCGAGAGCGGCGTCACACAATTACTTGAAATCGCGCTCTTCATCGGCATGACGGCTGGGACTGCGGGGACGTACAGTGCAGCGCCTGCTCTGGAGCAAGACACCCGCTCGGCTGCGCGAAGATGCGCGCCGACTCAGCTCAGTTCTGGCGCCGATCGACCGCCGAATACGGCATACGCATTGAGCTGAAGGCTGGCAGCGCAGTGAACGGCCATGTGACCGATGATCGTCACGTGCGCCTCGCGGCTCGCGAAGAATACGTCGGCTCCACTACGACGGCTGCGCTCCGCGAGCGGCAACAGCTGCAGCTCGCGCGTCGGCCGCGGCGGCTCCCGCATGAGGCGATGATGAAATGCCCTGAGAGTGGTAACATCGGGCGGCAACTAAGCGGTGGATGAGCGACGCGGACTATAGTCGAAGGTTGTCTGCGCGATGTCGCGTGCGAGGTGCAGCGCGCGGAGCGCAGGTGGAAGCTCGCCGGTAACCTGGACGTCTTTACCGGACAGTACCGGGCATGATGTGATCTGGGGCGCTCGGATCCACCAGACCTTCACGACGCGATTGCTCGCTGATGGCGGTGCCGAGACGCCCGATAACCGATGGCGCTGTGATAACTGTCCTTCAACTGG